>Ga0163144_10005566_pt1 | contig 27983 bp, 22 predicted proteins | sample OliLak19BULKMAT1_FD_123175 | JGI IMG/M metagenome (GOLD analysis project Ga0163144, IMG submission 123175) | Freshwater microbial mat bacterial communities from Lake Vanda, McMurdo Dry Valleys, Antarctica - Oligotrophic Lake LV.19.BULKMAT1 | ecosystem: Environmental > Aquatic > Freshwater >... | reverse complement strand
TTGCTCGCCATCGGGCAGACAGATTGGCAAAACCTCAATCCGTTGCTGTCTCAACTTTGCAATCAATGGCTCGCCATAGAGCGGGTAGACCGTCGTGTTGGTCACGAGTGCTACCCGGCGGCTTGGCAGATAGGAAATCAACCGCTCGACATCCGCTAGCAAGGATCGACCGATGAAGATTGGGTAGCTTCGGTCACCTAGCGATACGTTTAGCGATATTTCGTGTTTGTCAGCGGAGTTCATGCTCGTTGTTCACGTCGTAGGTGCAGGTGGTTCCCACAGGCCATTTTGCACCAGGCGATCCACAATATCGTTGACTAGCCGCGAAACTTTGGGGTACCCAACGGTTTCGACTACCAAATCCGCAATTTCGGCGTATAGGGGTTCGCGGGTCTCAAGTAGAGACGCCAGCACCGATCGCGGATCATTGGTACGCAGAAGCGGGCGCTTGCTGTCGTTTTTGGTTCTCGTCCATAGGTCATCAAGCTTTGCTTTGAGGTAGACGACCACACCTGTCCGATGTAGCAGTTCGCGATTGGTGGGAGACAGAATGGCGCCTCCACCGGTCGCCACCAGAATTCCGGACTCTTCACACAGTTCAGAGATCAAGGTCGCTTCACGCTGACGAAACCCTACCTCACCTTCGAGTTCAAAAATGGTCGCAATGGCGACACCGGTTCTGGTTGCGAGCGCATGATCAGCATCGACGAAACTGATCTGCAAAACCTTTGCGAGTGATCGGCCAATCGTGCTTTTTCCCGACCCTGGCATGCCGATGAGGTAAATATTTCGTTTCTTTGGTGTGTTCGGCGGCATTTTGCGGGCGGCGTATAAAGCACAAACGGGGCACCTTTTTGGGTGCCCCGTTTCGGTGGGAAATTACGGGAGCTGACTGGCGACAGCAATACTAGCGCACGTTTAGCTGGTCTTTGATGATCCGGGGTGTGATGAAGACCATCAGCTCTGTCTTGTTATCAATTCTCTGCGTTTTCCTAAATAAGGCTCCGATGAGCGGGATATCACCGAGCAACGGCACCTTGGTTGTATTGGTTGAAGTGGACTGCTCAAAAATTCCACCAAGTACTGCGGTTTCCCCGTTTTCTACGAGTATTTGAGTGCGCACATTTCGTACGTCGAGAATCGGTGTGCCGCCGACCGCGCGACCACTCTCCGAATCTTTTTTGATCTCGATGTCCATGATTACTTTGTCATCCGGCGTGATCTGCGGCGTAACGTCCAGGGACAGCACTGCCTGTTTGAACGACACCGTCGAGCCACCCGCCGAGGACTGCGTCAGGTATGGGATTTCGGTACCTTGACTAATTGTCGCCTTGCGTTTATCCGCGGTGATGATTCTCGGGCTCGATATCACCTTGCCCCTACCGTCTGTCTCCAACGCGGATAGCTCCAGTCCAAGCAAATTGCCGTTGGCAATGTTCAGAATTGAAATGCCGAATTTGCCCGCCGCCCCGGCCACAGGGAGATCCACGTTGGGAAGGACAGGCAACCCTGAGTTTCCTTGTGCAATTGCTAATGCGGAGTTGTCGGTGGGAGCAAAGCCGATATTGCGTCCATCTCTGTTCGTCCCGGACAAAACACTTAAACGCGCGCCAAGTTCGCGCGAAAACTTGTCGTCAGCAATCACAATTCTGGCTTCAATCATCACTTGGCGCACCGGCACATCCAGCTGGGCAATCAATCTTCTAACCTCGTCCAGCTTCGTCGGCGTGTCGTTGACAAAAAGGGTGTTGGTACGAGCATCCGAAGTCGCGCGTCCGCGTTTGGATAATATGTTCTGGTCCTTGTTGGTGATCAGCGCTTGTACGTCGGACGCTTTGGTGTATGACACTTGAAAGCTTTCCGTGCGTAGCGCTTCCAACTCTGATATCTGCTGTATCGCTTCAAGCGCCAGTTTTTCTTTGGTTGCAAGCTCATCCGACGGCGCAATGAGCAATACGTTTCCATTCTTCCGCTTCGAAAGTCCCTTTGCCTGAAGAATGATGTCAAGCGCCTGATCCCAAGGTACATCTTTTAGACGCAGCGTGAGGCTTCCACCAACCGTGTCACTGGTAATAATGTTGAGTCCGGTGAAGTCAGCAATCACCTGCAAAACGGCACGGACTTCAACGTTTTGGAAGTTCAGAGAAAGTTTTTCGCCGTTGTAGCCCACCCCTTGGACGAGCTTGTTAGGGTCTTCCTTGAGCGGCTTCACTTCAACAATAAACTGCGTGTCAGTCTGATAGGCGGAATATTCCCACAAGCCTTTGGGTTCGATCAGCATGCGTGTGTTGGCACCCTGACTGAGCAAGTCTATCAAGCGAACAGGTGTCGCAAAATCGAGAACATCCAATCGGCGCAGTAGATTGCGGGGAGCGGCGGTGTTGATGAAGTCGACGACAACATTCTTACCCTGAAGGCGAATGTCGATACCAGTGTTTGGCGATGAAAGATCTACTATTATCCGGCCTTCACCGTTCGCGCCACGACGAAAATCCACGTCGCGAATATTGAACTTCTGCGCCGCCGAGACAGGGGCGCTTTCCGCAAACTTGGTCGTTTGGCTGGTGTCTTTTGCGACGCTTGCCAGCCCCCCTTCTACCGTGATGACCAGCGACTTGCCATCTAGCGCCGTAGTATAGGTTAGCGTGCGCGTCAGGTTGACAACCATGCGGGTGCGGCCGGAGCTTTCCACGACACTGACCGAACGTACATCGCCCTCGCTAACGTCTACGGTGCTTTTCCCCAAGCCATTTACAACGTTAGGCAGATCAAGCGCAATGCGCGCCGGATTGGTGACGGTAAAACCGGGCGGAACCGCTGTCAGTGCATCTCTGAAGTTGACGCGGAGGATGACTCTGCCACCCTGCAAGGTTGACGTACTGATGGATTCAAGAAGGTTTGGTTGTGCCTTCTGGCCAAAGACACTCAGACTAAACAGCAATCCCGCCAACATCGTTGCGATACCCGCAAAAACGCGAAATACCGTCCCTGGTGCGCGAGCGCCCGGCATGGCTAGAGTTTGATCGGTGTAGCTCACTGTTACCTCCCAGTTCCTTCGAGCAGGGGCAGCACGCTTTGGCGCTCTGTCCAGTCTCCGGCGGTGTCTTGTACGATTTCTTTAAGTTTTACTTCGGTGTCGTTGATCTCGGTGATCAGCCCAAAATTCTGCCCCAGATAGTTTCCCTTCTTCACCCGATACAACGTCCTGTCCGCTTTCACGAGCGCGTAGGTCGCGCCGAGTTGGGTAAGTGTTCCAACCATTTTCAGTTGTTCCAAAGGAAACGCCTCAAGTGGCTCTTTGCGGCGGTTCAAGTCGGGGCTCAGACCGCCAGCACTGTCGCTTTGCTTGGTAGCGAGTTTGCGCGGTTTGAATGGGTCGGGAAGGTCAAATCCTTCGTAAGCGAATGGCGCAAACGGTTTCACTTGAGGTAGCGCTTCGATTTTTTTCGTCGCGCTTTTATCGGACTCCTTGACAAAGGTCCGCAAATCCGAGAACCCCTCGCCACAACCGAATAAGGTTGCGACTGGCACCAATAACAGCAGGGCGAACTTTGCGCTACGCATAATCATTTGGCCCCAGGTTTCGCTGGCGCGTTCTTCGAGGACTTCCGCTGCGCAGCGACTTCATCTGGATCGAGATAGCGATAAGTCTTTGCTACGGCATCCATCGTAAGTGCCCCATCTTTACCGGCAGCGATACTCAGATCGTTCAGCAATACGATGCGAGGCAGCTTCGAGATATCGCTCGCAAAGGCGCCCAAGTCATGGTAATTGCCGTTTACCTTCAGACTGATCGGTTTCTCTGCATAAAACTCGGTTATGTTTTCTGCAGCGGCGGGCTTAAAAAGATCAAATGTTAATCCGCGCCCCAAGCCAGCCTGGTTGATGTCAATCAACAATGCATCCATTTCAGATCGCGTTGGTAACTGCTTTAGCAGCGCGCCGAAAGCCTGTTCAATTTCTGCTCGCTGTTGTTGATACGCCTCGAGATTGACTGCCAGCTTTTTCTTTTCAACGAAAACGGTTTTGAGATCGGCCTCTTTCTTTTCTTCTTTGGCGAGATCGTCCAACTGCGCCTGATACAGCAAAAAGAAGCTTCCCACAAGAATCAATATGAAAATCAATAGCATTGCCGCTATTTTGAACGGCCATGGCCATCCGCCCGGGTTTTTCGTATCTAGTTGTTTGAGGTCCTCTAACCACTTATTCATGGTTTTTTCTCACCTGGCTTGACGGGATCGGTACGTTTGGCCGCGCTTTTTCCGTCTTCAGCTTTTACCCGCTTAATGATGAAATCGAGCATGAACTCGTTTGCACGCTGCGTGTTCACCGTTACTGCTTTTATCTCGATCAAGTTAGGGTTACCGAGGTATGGCGAAGCTTCGATATTGCGCATAAAGGCGGAAACTCTGGCATTGGACTGTGCGTATCCAGTAACGCTAATTTTCGCGCCGGTTTGCTTAATCGTCTTGAGATACAAACCCTCAGGCAATTGGCGCAGCAGCTGGTCCAACAAGTAAACAGGCTCTGAGCGATTGCTTTGCAAGCCCTCTACAACCTGCTTTTTTGACAGCAATGAAGCGGTCTCTTCACGAATTCGTTTGATTTCATCTATTTGCTTGTCGAGTTTGGCAATCTCTTCGCCGAGGTACTTATTGCGACTCTTCTGGTTTTCTACCTGAGCGTCGAAAACGACCCAAAGTACTCCCGCAACGGCTAATCCGATAGCTGCCGCAAATCCGGCGAGAATTGCGAACTGCTTCTGTCGTGCCTTTCGCTTTTCCTCACGATGGGGAAGTAGATTAATACGGATCATGCAGGGTCAAACCTTCTCATCGCCAAACCGCAAGCAACCATTAGCGCCGGCGCATCTATGGTTAATTGACGCGGCTTTACTTTTGAGGAAAGCGCCATGTTGGCGAATGGGTTCGCCACGAGCGTGTGCACTTGCGTACGTTGAGCCACCATTTCTTCCAGGCCGTCGAGCATCGCGCAACCGCCTGACAGCAGAATGTGGTCTACCTTGTTGAACTGTGTTGAGGTAAAGAAGAACTGTAGCGCGCGCGATATCTCCAGCACAATTTTTTCGTTGAACGGCTGCAGTACATCCGGACCGTAATTATCCGGTAGGCCGCCAGATTTTTTGGCAACTTCGGCCTCTTCCGCAGGCATGCCGAATTGCCGGGAAATGTCCTGTGTCAACTGGTATCCACCCAACTGTTGTTCACGTGAGTAGACCTGTTGTTCTTCGTGCATCACGATAACGCGCGTCGACTGCGCACCAATGTCGACAATCGCAGTCACGTCTTTGCTCTCTATTCCCGATGTGCCGCCCAATATCATGTCAAAGGCAGCCAGAGCGGCGTAAGACTCGACATCCATCACGGTTGTCTTTAGGCCCGCCGCTTCGGCCACAGCGACCCTGTCTTCTATCTTCTCTTTGCGCGACGCCGCGATAAGAACTTCTACTTCCTCATCGCTATTCGGCGTTGGTCCAATAACTTGAAAGTCGAGGTTTACCTCGTCAAGACTGAACGGAATGTATTGGTTCGCTTCAGACTGCACCTGATACTCCATATCCTCTTCTCGCTGGTTACCGTTGAGGTTTACTTTTTTGGTAATAACAGCCGCAGACGGGAGTGCAAGTGCAATATTTTTGATACGCGTTGCCATTTGCTTGTGCGCACGACGCATCACTTCGCCGGCCGCTTCGATGTTGGCGACATTGCCGTCAGTAATGGTATCTTTCGGTAAAGGTTCAATGACGTAGCGCTCTACTCGGTACAGCCCTTTCCCTGCCTCCGCCAATTCCACCATTTTGATGTAAGACGAGCTGATATCCACGCCAATCAGCGGTGGCGTAGTCGCGCGCAGGAAATCAAACTGGGATGCCAGTTTTTCTTTAAGCATGGTGGTTGAACTACCTTTGCTGTATTGGGTACTTACGGCTTACAACGCACAAATTACATTAAATGCTAGCAACAACCTTAGGACGTGTAAAGCATTTTCTTTCAAACCTCGAAAAAGCTTTAATAACGCGCACGTCGCTTTCTTCATGCCATGATCTTGCCATGATGTTATTTCAACCTACTCTCCGTCGGGCTTATTTATCGGTCGCATCGATATAATTCGGACCGACACTCGTCACTTTAGGCATATATGACGCTTCGCTGGTGGTTTTATCCTTTTATCTTGCTAATGTCGCTGGCGCTGGTTGCCATCGGGATAGTAATGTTGACGGTTGTGTTGCTCTACCCGAATCTGCCGTCGATAGAAGCGGTCACTGACTATCGACCAAAGCTCCCGCTTCGTGTCTATACCGTTGAGGGCGACGTCATCGGTGAGTTTGGCGAAGAAAAACGCTCTTTCGTTCGCGTGCAAGATTTTCCAATGGTAATGAAGCAGGCAGTTATTTCGGCCGAGGACGAGCGTTTTTATCGGCATGGCGGCGTCGATTATCTTGGCTTAATACGTGCCGCTGCGACAAATGTCATGGCTGGGAAGATAAAAGGCGGTGCTTCTACGATTACACAGCAGGTGGCGAGAAATTTCTTCCTCAGCAATGAGCAAACGCTCACCCGCAAGATTTCAGAGTGGTTGCTCGCTTTTAAGATAGAAAAGAGTCTGAACAAAGATCAAATCTTGGAGATCTATTTGAATCACATTTTCCTGGGTAATCGTGCCTTTGGATTCGCCGCCGCCAGCCGTGTTTACTACAACAAGGACATCGGACAGGTTACAGCGGCGGAAGCGGCCATGCTGGCTGGGATTCCGAAAGCGCCATCGCTGTACAACCCATTCAACAACCTCAAGCGAGCTGTGCTTAGGCAGCATTACGTGCTCAGGCGCATGAACGAGCTGGGATTCTTGGATGACGAAAGTGTCAAAGCCTCCAAAGCCGAAGTGCTGAAGTTCAATCGTGAACGCCAGATGTATTCAGTGAACGCCGAATATGTTGCGGAAATGACGCGGCAATCGGTACTTGAGCAATATGGCGAAAAGGCCTATGTGAGTGGAATTCGGGTTTATACGACGATTCGACGGGTAGATCAGGAAGCCGCGGTAGTGGCGCTACATAAGGGTGTGCTGGAATATGATCGGCGCCACGGCTACCGTGGGCCGGAAGGATTGATTGCGATACCGGCCGGAAAGGACGAGGCCGAAGAGGCGATCGAAGAGGCGCTCCAGGAAAAGGAAATTATTGGCAACCTGATGCCCGCTGTAGTTCTAGCTGCAGACAATAAGCAAGTGATCGCTCACACCAAGCGGGGGGATACCGTGACTTTGTCTGGCGATGCGCTCAAGTTCATCGGCCGCGCGTTGAACGAAAAGGCGTCACCTTATAAGCCGGTACGCGGCTCAGTCATCCGATTGTCGCGCGATGAAAAGGGTCAATGGTCAGTCGCACAGTTGCCGAAGGTTGAGGCCGCCCTTGTGTCGGTCGATCCTGTAGACGGTGCTATTAGAGCTTTGGTCGGTGGCTTTGATTTCACTGCCAACAAGTTCAATCATGTCACACAAGCCATGCGCCAACCTGGTTCCAGTTTTAAGCCTTTCGTTTATTCGGCCGCGCTTGAGAAGGGCTTTACGCCGGCCACGATGGTGAACGACGCGCCCGTAATCTTCGATCCGGGCAGAAATGGCGGTCAAATTTGGGAGCCCAAGAATTACGACAACAAGTACGAGGGCTCAATGCGGTTACGTCAAGCGATGGCAAAGTCCAAGAACATGGTTTCGATACGGGTCATCCAGGCAATCGGTCCGGCCTATGCGCAGGACTACATAACGCGGTTTGGTTTTGAGCCGAAACAACATCCAGCGTACTTGACGATGGCTTTGGGGGCCGGCGCAACGACACCGCTGCAGATGGCGGGCGCATATTCAGTTTTTGCCAATGGTGGTTTCCGCGTCAAACCATACTTCATCACAAGGATCACCGATGACAAGGGTGGGGTCCTTTTCGAATCGTCGCCAGAGCGCGCTGATACAGAGGGTAGTAGTCCCGACCAAAACCGAAAGGCCGCAGAACGCGTCATTGATCCCCGTAACGCATTTATCATGACCAGTCTGTTGCGTGACGTAGTTCGATATGGCACTGCCGCGCGAGCAATGAGCTTGGGACGCAATGACCTTTCAGGCAAGACCGGCACGACCAACGACAGCCTTGACGCATGGTTTGCCGGCTACAACTCTGGCCTCGTTGCGGTAACCTGGATTGGTTTTGATAACCCAGCGTCGCTGGGAGAAAATGAGACTGGGGGCGGCGCGTCGTTGCCAATTTGGATGTATTACATGGCGAAAGTGCTAAAGGGCGTTCCCGAGCAACCTTTTGAGCCGCCAACCGGCATTACACTCGTGCCGCTTTACGGCGCGCTTGGAAAGGACGGTAAAGCGCTGATGGAGTTCGTTTACGCGGAAAATGCAGGCAATGTCGGCGATGGCCCTGCTGCGCTCCGGGAAGCCAACAAGCCCTCTGAAGAGGTGCGCAATCAGATCTTTTGACGTCGCTCTGGCGTACTTACATGACTAGGCGCCGATCAAACCGGTTGTCGGCACAGCGGACTACCACGCGCAACCAAAGCGCCGGTCACCACAAAGTTTCTTCAGAGGTGAGCTATCGAGCTGCCCGGCTGATAGCAGAGGAGGGTATTGTGCATGTTGCTTTGGCGCTACAAAAGGCCGCTCGTCAGATGGGTGTCACAGAGCGCGCAGGTTTACCAAGTGAGCTTGAGGTTCAATCGGCGCTAAAGACTCAGCAAGCGCTTTTTCAAGCCGACTCCCAGCCACAGGAATGCCTTTCACTGCGTCGCACCGCAGTTGAAGTTATGCGTTGGCTGGACCGGTTTTCGCCAAGGCTTGTCGGCAGTGTGCTAGACGGATCGGCTAATCGTTTCTCGCAAATCGAGTTGGAAATGGTTTTGGACGACGCTAAACAATTGGAAATGTTCCTGTTGAATGCCGGTGTACGATTTGAAATCCACAATTGTCGTTCGGCGCCGTCGCACCGCGAGAAATTTCAACGTGCCGGTCCGCTTTATGCGTTATTCATCGAAGATGTAGCAACTTGTATTACGCTGTTTCCGCACCATGCAGCGCAGTTTTCTCGTTCTCTAAACAGACCAAAGCGCGCGCGCTTGGCAGAAGTCGAGGCACTGCTTTTTTGATTAAGTCGGTCCGGGCTGCAGTATGGCAGCCGCTTCAAGCGCAAAGTACGTAAGGATGCCGTCCGCTCCAGCACGCTTGAACGCCAGAAGCGACTCCATCATGCAGGCTTCGCCGTCCAGCCAGCCGTTTTGTGAGGCCGCTTTTAACATCGCGTATTCGCCAGACACCTGATAGACAAACGTGGGCGCTCCAAAAGTAGATTTTGCCCGCTGCACGATGTCGAGGTAGGGCATTCCTGGCTTTATCATAATCATGTCGGCGCCTTCCTGCAGGTCAAGCGCAATTTCCCGCATCGCCTCGTCCGAGTTGCCCGGATCCATCTGGTAGTTCTTCTTGTCATAACTGCCGAGATTGGCGGCCGATCCCACCGCGTCGCGAAAAGGACCATAAAACTTGCTGGCATATTTCGCCGAATACGCCAAAATCGCCGTATGGATATGCCGTTGGGTGTCCAGCGCACGACGAATCGCGCCAATTCGGCCATCCATCATGTCGGATGGCGCGACGATATCCACGCCCGCCGCCGCCTGCACAATTGCTTGTGCTTCCAGAATAGCGATGGTTTCATCGTTAAGAATATAGCCGTTTGCATCAATCACACCGTCTTGACCATGGGTAGTGTATGGATCTAACGCCACGTCGCAAATCACGGCGATATCGGGAAATCGTTTTTTTAGTTCAACCACGGCGGTTGGAACCAAACCCTGCGGATTAAGTGCTTCTTCGCCGCCGGGCGATTTTTTTTCAGACTCTATGACCGGGAACAAGGCGATAGCGGAAATACCAAGTTTTGCCGCACGCTCAACAATTGGGTACAACTCGTCCAGTGATCGTCGCTCCACGCCCGGCATCGACGCCACTGGTTCGCGTCTTTTCTTGCCCTCAAGTATGAAAACCGGATATAGCAAATCCTTAGACGAAAGGGTGGACTCGCGTACCAAGTCGCGCAGGTATGCTGTTCGTCTCAGGCGACGCATACGGCGCTGCGGAAATTCGCCAATGTTCATTGAGTATGGATGTAGTAATAAGAAAGCGGTCAAGTCTACAACATGCGGTGCAAAACCCATTTGATACACGAGGCGTTGAACTTTTCGAGCAGATGCACATCTGAGTTTGTGAGGCGTTCGCGCCTCCCCGCTTTCCCTCCCTGAGCGGGGGCCTTAATTTCATCTAAGGCTTTTACCAACGGCCCGGGTTACCCCTTTGACCCGGGCCGTTTTCTATTCTGCCCATCCGCGAATTTGCCGGGTATTGAGCACGGGTCATCCGCTTTGTGGTTCCACGCTAACTGTTAGACGTGCCAAACAATCGCAGAATGGCTCTTTCTGCTTCGTCCAACCCTTCTTTTTTCAAAGACGAAAAGAGTTGCACGGTTGCATTGTGGCCCGCCGCGTCCAGTTGCTTGATTACCTTTCGGAGCGTCAGCGCTTGCTCGCTCTTTGACAATTTGTCAGCTTTTGTAAGCAGGCAATGAACGGGCTTTCCCGTTGGCAGATACCAGTCCAAAAGTTTTACATCTAGCGCTTTCAACGGGTGCCGCGCATCCATGATGAGCACCAGCCCCGTAAGAGACTGCCTTGTGCTAACGTAAGCCGCCATTACGTTTTGCCAGTGCGCCTTTACTCTCGCAGGTACTTCCGCGTATCCATAGCCGGGCAGATCCACAAGCGTGCGTTCATCGCCAAGTGCGAAAAAATTGATCAGTTGAGTGCGTCCCGGTGTTTTGGACACGAACGCAAGCCGTCGGTGATTTGCAAGTGTATTGATCGCACTTGATTTACCGGCATTCGAGCGCCCGACAAACGCTACCTCCGCGCCAACATCAGGCGGCAGCTGTTCCAAGTCATGCGCGGAAGCGACGTACATTGCTCGGTCAAACAACCCCATGGTTTCCTCTTCGTGCGCGATCAGCTAAAATCATGCTTTAGGTCTACATTCCTGCATCATTAATTCAGGGGCTTGGCGATGAAACGCATTCTGGCAACTTTAATCTTGGCAATCTGTACATCATTGGCACATGCAAGCACAGAGCCTGCAAAGGCTGAGTTGCCGAAGGCAGGCCCCAGCAAAGCTGAAACCGCGGCCCGCGGCCAACAAATCGCCGGTGCGGTCTGCGTTGCGTGCCACGGTTTAGATGGCATGAGCGCGATTCCCGCCAATCCCAACATCGCGGGAATGCCTGATCAGTATATCGCCAAGCAGCTCGCACTCTACAAGTCTGGCGCCCGCAAGAACGCAACTATGCAAGGAATGGCCGCTAATCTGACGGATGACGAGATGAAGGGATTGGGTCTTTACTACTTTGCACAACGCGGGAAGGCTAACGCGGTTGCGAACAACAAAACGCTCGCCGAGGAAGGTCAAAAGATTTTTCGGGGCGGTATCCCATCGTTGAAAATTCCTTCCTGCGCGGGATGTCACGGTGGCGCGGGTGCGGGTATCCCTGCGATTTACCCGCGTCTAGCTGGCCAATGGCAGGAGTATACCCTTGGCGCGCTGAAGGGATACTCTTCTGGAGAGCGCAAGAACGCTCAAATGCAGACAATATCGGGTCGCTTGCGCGAAAAGGACATGATGGCACTGGCCGAATATATCGCCGGGATGCGTGCACGCTGACTTTAGCCGATCATTTTTGGGTGTCGCCTACGAGGGAATGGGGCCCGCCTTTATTGGCGCCGACGAATTCCGGCAGGTTGGTTTCGAAGAAGCACAAACGATTTCTTCCAGTGCGCTTCGCTGTATAAAGTGCGAGATCGGCGCATTTCATCAGCGACTCCCGATCGCGTGCATCGCGGGGAAACAAGCTGATGCCGATACTGACCGTCACCGAAGAAGCGGTGCTGGCCAGCAAATACGGCGAGCCAACCACGTCAATTATTTTTTTTCCGACGCGTTCTGCCGTTTCTCGATCAGACACTTGTGGCACCACCACCAGAAATTCGTCGCCACCTAGCCTCGCAACGAAGTCTGAATCACGCAGTGCGGCCTCAACACGAGTGGCAGCCTGCTTTAACAGTTCATCACCTGCATCGTGTCCCAAATTATCGTTGACAGCCTTAAAACCGTCGAGGTCCAGCAGTAACAGTGCAAATCCACCCAGAGAAGCTTCGTGTTCGCCGTTTTGGATCTTTCGGTCGATGTGTTCCATGACTGCCGGCCGGTTGCGCAGCCCAGTGAGTGAATCGTGCATCGCCTGATGAGCAAAGCGCGCTTGGGCGGCACGTTGTTCCACGCTCAACCGGTGCAACGAGCCATACAGGAAACACAGGATGAACCCGGCGGAGGAGATCAGCGCCAGGATTAAGCGCTGGACTTTATCGCCGTATGCGATTTGTTCGGCCTCCAGTTCATCCATTTGCTTTCGCGCGCTTACCAACAGCTGATAAGTGATCTTGAGCAACTGCTCATGGGTCGCGTCCCCAAAGTGTTTCTTCACCATTTCCCTGGCGAGCAATTCGCCCATCGTACGACGCGCTTCAACAATCTTGCGCTCATCGGCGATAAAGTTGCGTGCCCGCAACTGCAGCTCAGCAAATCTTTTTTCCAGCTCTGGATGTTCCGACCGGCGATCAGCCAGATACGCAACTTCCGCTTCGATTTCAACCACTCCCGCGCGATACGGCGTCAGGTCGCGCTCTTGCCCGGTTATGACGTAATTTTGTTCGCTGCTGTTTACCGCGAATGAGTGAAAGCGAATGGCCTCCAGGCTGGAGACTGTTCGTTGCATGCGCGACGCTTTTTCATTTGTGGTGATCAAATTTTCAGCGGAAATAAGCGCGACCGCCGACACGGCAGAAATCGCAACCACGGCGAACACCAAGGCAGCCAGTGCAACACCATCTATGGTCGCTTTTAATTTCACGCAGTTCGGTCCCGTGAGTTAATTTTGATCGGCTTCCTCAAATACTTCTCTGGCTGCCTTTATCGTCGCGTCAATATCGGCACTTGTATGCGCCGCAGATACAAAACCCGCCTCAAAGGCTGACGGTGCCAGATAAATGCCGCGCCTTAGCATGGCATGGAAGAATTTGTTGAACCTGGATTTATCGCTTTGCAATACCTCCGCATAGTTTGCAGGAACGTCCGCTCTAAAGAAAATGCCGAACATGCCCCCAAGAGAGGTGCCGCTAAACTCGGCGCCCGCATTTGCCGCGACAGTACTCAAACCCGTAACCAGCCGAGCCGTTGTTTGTGCCAATGCTTCAAAAAACCCAGGCGCAGACACCAGCTCCAGCGTTTTCAATCCCGCAGCAACGGCGACCGGGTTTCCAGAAAGGGTCCCTGCCTGATAGACGCCACCGAGTGGGGCCAAGTGCGCCATGATGTCTTTGCGGCCGCCAAACGCCCCTACTGGCATGCCCCCACCGATTACTTTACCTAGCGTCGTAAGGTCCGGGGTTATTCCAAAATGACCCTGTGCGCCGGTCAGACCTACGCGAAAGCCGGTCATCACTTCATCAAAAATGAGCACGGCACCGTACTTGGTGCACAAACTGCGCAAGGCATCCATGTACGCTTGAGCAGGTATCACAAAGTTCATGTTGCCTGCAACCGGTTCAATAATGACGCAAGCAATTTCGTCACCGATTTTGTCAAAACAAGTGGTGAGGCTCTCCAGATTGTTGTAGTCCAGCACAACAGTGTGTGCGACTACTTCGGAAGGCACGCCAGCTGAGCTGGGATGGCCAAAGGTCAGCGCGCCGGAGCCGGCCTTTACCAAAAGCGCATCGCCGTGACCGTGGTAGCAGCCTTCAAATTTGATGATCTTGTTGCGACCCGTAAAACCGCGCGCGAGGCGAATGGCACTCATCGTCGCCTCAGTCCCGGAGCTGGTCAACCTCACTTGCTCGATCGAGGGCAACAGTGCGCACAGGCGCTCGGCGAACCGTAGCTCACCTTCCGTTGGCGCGCCAAACGACATGCCATTGACGGCACTTTGCTGCACAGCATGCACGACTTCCGGATGGGCATGACCAAGTATTGCCGGCCCCCAGGAGCCAACATAATCGATGAATTGATTGTCATCCACGTCCCACAAATATGCCCCATTACCCCGACGAAAAAAGATCGGCGTGCCGCCCACTGCCCGGAACGCGCGTACGGGAGAATTGACGCCCCCAGGGATGACCCGCTGTGATTTTTCGAACAAGGCTTCACTATTGGCAAACATGGTTTCCGGCATTAAAAAGGTTGGTAAATTGGCGCGCGCGGTGACTGATATCGGCCGCGGCAAACAAATCTGTGATCACCGCAATCGCATCGACTTCGGCTGCTATCAATTGAGATGCGTTTTCGAGCGTGATGCCGCCAATGGCAACAACAGGAACTTCCAATATTCGTTTGGCGGCTTTTATGAGCGAGGCGTCAGCCCTGACGGCGTCTGGCTTGGTTTGCGAAGGGAAGAAGCTTCCGAAAGCAACGTAGTCTGCACCGGCAGATACCGCAGCTTTCGCCCGCTGTAGATCGTTGTAGCAAGATACGCCGATCAAGAACGGCTGACGTCGCGATGAAAAGCTGTCTCGCGTTATCCGCTCGCGGACTCCGGCGAGCGCACCAGTGTCGCCGTCGTCCTTCCCGACGTGTACGCCGTCAGCACCGATCGACAAAGCGAGTTCAATGTTGTCGTTGACAATGAACAGCGCGCCTGTCCCGCTAAGCAATGTCTGCAGCGCCTTCGCCTGCATCGTCGCGGCGTTTGGCGGGAGCAATTTGTTTCTGTACTGCACAATAGACGCACCGCCAGCAACCGCCTGGCCTACTTGCTCAATGAGCTTTGGCAAGTCACTTGACTCTGGAGTGATGGCATACAGTCCACGCATATTAAAGGCGGGATCGCAAACCACCGGTTGTAGACGGCGTGGCTTGCGGCTTGTCGTCAGGGCCGCGCTCATCGGTTTCGTCATCGCGCGCCCAAAACATGCGATCAGGCAGGAGCTGTCCCATGCCTGGACGAAAACCGAATTTGAGTGTCTGCCAAGTGTATTCTTGCGCTTCACGAGCGGCGTCCGCGATGTCGAGACCGCGCGCAATCGTCGCCGCCAGCGCGGACGCTAACGTACAGCCCGAACCATGATAGCTGCCGGGTAGCCGCTGCCAGGTATCGCTTCGCAAGATACCCTTTTCAAAAAAAACCGTGTTAATCACATCCGCCGTTGTCTCGTGTGTGCCGGTGACCAAAACGTATTCGCAGCCCGACTCTATCAGTCGCATGGCAAGCTTTTCAAGTGCAAGCAACTCTTCGTCATCCTCAAGCGCCAGACGTCGCAGTTCAGGTGTGTTTGGCGTGATAACCGTGCATTGTGGAATGAGCAGCTCCCTGATTGCGGACAAGGTATCTTCGTTTGCAAACGCATCGCCCCGTGCTGACGCCAAAACGGGATCCAATATGAGCGGAATTTCTGGGTAGTCCGCCACAATTTCGGCCACTGCCGCCACGTTTTCTGCGCTGCCTAATACCCCAATCTTGAATGCCGCAACAGGTATGTCTTCCAGAATCGCTCGAGCCTGATCCGCGACCAAATCGGCGTCCACTGCGGAAATCGCCTCGACCCCAGACGTGTTCTGTACTGTGATGGCAGTAATCACCGACAGCGGGTGACAGCCCATACTCGACAACGTCAAGATGTCGGCCTGAATGCCGGCGCCACCGGAAGGGTCAGTCGCCGCAAAGGTAAGTACTGCGGGTGGGGCTTTGTAGGAGTCTGGCATGTTTAATTAATCTAGAATGCTGCAAAATAGCTTATATCGCGCTCGCCAGACGCAGTCGCCATAACGCGGCTTTTTTTGCGGCGGTCGGTAGCACCGTCGGCGCGGGCATTTATAAACTATTGTAGCCCTTGAAAGCTGAAAATGGATGTGATTGATACTGGTGCAGCCAATAAAGTATGGATGTGTCTTGTCTGTGGGCTGGTGTATGAAGAGGCTACCGGATGGCCCGAAGACGGCATTCCCCCGGGCACGCGTTGGAGCGACATACCTGCTGGTTGGTGCTGTCCCGAATGTGGTGCCCGCAAGGAAGATTTTGAAATGGTCGAGCTCTGAGGGATGTGGCGGCGGCAGCAAGATGCATACCGGCCATACGAAAAGAATATCGAAAATAGGCGGTTTCTTATTGTTTCTTGCGTGAAAGCGGGATAACCTTTACCCAAGTGGCCGGAAGGTCATGGAAAAGTCTATCTGACTTTGGAGGCTGCAGCGGTCACAAATGACGCATTCAATAGCGTGGGCCGTCTGGAGATACGATACTTGTCGACTTGATAAATAGTAGGCGTCTAATTTGATGCATCCGTTCGGCAAGAGGGCTTCGTGAGCGACGCAAAGCCGTTGGCAGGCGTCAGGGTCATGGTGATCGACGATTCGAATACGATTCGGCGCTCGGCGGAGATTTTCTTGATGCAGGCGGGTTGTCAGGTAATTCTGGCGGAGAACGGGTTTGATTCACTCGTCAAGATCGCCGATCATCACCCCGACCTGATTTTCGTAGATGTCATGATGCCGAGACTTGATGGCTACCAAACCTGCGCGCTGATAAAGAAGAATGCGAAATTCAAAGTTACGCCCGTGATCATGCTGTCATCGAAAGATAGCCTGTTCGACCGCGCACGGGGCCGTATGGTCGGGTCAGACGAGTACCTGACGAAGCCGTTTTCGAAAGATAGTTTGTTGAAGACGGTGGAGGCGCACCTGCCTGATCGCATCCGGGCCGTGTAAGGTAAGTAAACTCAATATTCCAAATTTCAACGCATCACACATCATCACTGGAGCGAATAATGGCCGTCAAAAAAATCCTCGTCGTTGACGACTCCCCCACCGAACGTGCATTTCTTGAAGGGTTGCTGGTCAAGTCTGGATATGCCGTTGTCGTTGCCACTAGTGGCGAAGAGGGGGTGGAAAAGGCAAAAGCTGAATTGCCCGATCTCATCCTGATGGATGTCGTGATGCCGGGGCTGAATGGTTTTCAGGCGACCAGGGCCATTACCCGTGCCGATACGACGAAACACATTCCCGTCTTTATTTGCACCACCAAGGATCAGGAAACGGACAAGATATGGGGCATGCGTCAGGGGGCCAAGGATTATCTGGTCAAACCGGTGAATGGTCAGGAGCTTCTATCAAAAATCAAGGCGCTCGGTTGAGCGCCCGTTCATTTATTAGAGTTGCTTGACCCATGGCACGCAAGACCAGTCTTCGAGAGTTCCAGCAAGGCGTTGCATTGCGCATTCGCGATGCGGCGTTGCGAAAGACCGTGCTATCGCGACTGGGCTTCCAGGTGGGCCAACAAAACTGGCTTGTTGCGTTATCGGACGTTTCGGAAGTGATCCCCGTGCCGAAAATTGTTCCGGTACCGATGACACTGAGCTGGTATCGCGGCGTTTCAAACATTCGCGGCAAGTTGTATTCGATCGCAGACTTCGCGGCGTTTCAAGGGCAACCGGCAATTGGGGCGGCGATGGAACGTCGAGTAATCCTGGTCGCGGAAAAGTTGATCGAAGGTTCAGGTTTGGTGGTGAGTCGAATGCTGGGTTTGCATAACCCAGCGCTGTTTACACCCGAGCCGCTTGACGCGGAAGCGACGAGGCCGTGGATAAAAGGTGCCTATCGCGACGCAGGCGGTACGACGTGGTACGAGCTCGACTTGGCAGGGTTGACGCAAGATGCGCATTTTCTGGAAGTTGGGGTCGTGACAGTGGCGGCAGCCGCTTAGTGATGTTGGTAACGAACAAATCAAGCAAGTAACGGAGAAGCCCATGGCACTCAAAATACCGTCCCTGACAACCAAGGACAATAAACAGACGGCGACCAAGCCGATGGCCGCGGGCAAAAAGTCAGTCTCCTTGATGGAAAAACTTTTTGGCAGCAAGAAAAGCGTGGCCACAACGTCAACCTTAGGGGACCGAAAAGATCCGGACGTCGATGCCGGGCCAACTACTGGCGCCGCCGGTGCGACCGGTACGCAAGCGCGGAAAATCAAAGCCGACGTCGCCGCTGCCACCACTGTCAAGCCTACGAAGAAGCCCGGCGGATTCAAGTTGCCGTTAATCGGCAACCGTCCCATCGAACAGCAGCTGCCAATCTTGCTTACCATCGCAGGCTTGTTCGGCGCTTTGACCATTGGCGCCGTTTTGTTGGACGCGAACGGTCGCAGCGATAGCTCAACATTTGCCAACATTACTTCACAGCTCCAATATCACTCACAGCGGCTAGCAAAATCTGCCGGGCTCGCGGCTCGCGGCGACCTGGCTTCGTTTCCGCAACTTCAGGACAGCCGGGACGAGTTTCAACGTTACCTGGAGGTGTTGAACACCGGCGGCGAGGCGTTCAACACAAAGGTTCCAAGCGCTCGCGTAAGCGAAGAGCTCACGTCGCGCCTGGAAGAGCTGACAAAGCGTTTCGCCGACGGTTCCAATGCGGCCACGTCCATCCTGGCGGCAAAAAACGATTTGTCTGAATTGTCCCGGAACATTGCACAGGTTCGCGCGGGTTCCGAGGAGCTGGCCGAACTATCGCAGGATTTGACGGGCCTGATGCAGCAATCGGGGGCGCCGCCAGTTCAGGTGTTGAAAGTAAACCGCCTGACATTCCTCTCGGAGCGACTTGGGCGCGGTTCTGCGGAAATTCTTGGCGGTGAAATTATCGATCCAACGGTACCTTTCCTGATGGGTAAAGATACCAACGATTTCCGTGAACTGGTCAAAGCGCTGGAGTCCGGTTCTGACACATTGGGAATCACTGCGTTACGCGACGGTGACGCAAAGGCCAAAGTAGGCAAGCTGAGAGAGTCGTTTAACGCCTTTGAACAAAACATCCAGCCGATCCTGGGAAGCGTACAAAAACTGGTTTCCGCGCGTCAGTCGGGCCGCGTCTTGCAGCAAGGCTCCGAGCAACTGTTGTCAAACGTCGAACAGTTGCAAAACGCGCTGGCTGCCGAAAAGCAAACTCTTCTACTGTTTTTGGCGATTGGGTTTGGCCTGCTGGCGTTGATTTTTCTGGCCCTGATTGCGGCGGTATTTCTGTCAGATGCTCGTCGGCGCGCGGCCGAGTCTGAGACCGAAAACAAGCGTAATCAGGAGGCGATCCTGCGACTTCTCAACGAGATGGGCGACCTGGCCGACGGCGACTTGACGATTCGGGCAAAGGTGACGGAGGACATCACCGGCGCCATCGCAGACTCAATGAACTATACGATCGATGAGTTGCGCACGCTGGTCACGGGCGTAAACAATGCGTCAACGTCCGTATCGGCAAAATCCCAGCAGGCGCAAGCGGTTTCAGTACAACTGCTTGATGCCGCTGAAAAGCAGTCGAAAGAAATTCAAGACACTACCCAGCAGGTACTCGGCGTAGCGCAGACGTTGGCGACCGTGTCCTCAAACGCTGAAGAATCGTCACAGGTTGCCATGCGCTCACTGGCCGCTTCCGACAAGGGCCGCGTCGCGGTGCAAAACTCGATATCGGGCATGAACGACATCCGCGAGCAGATCCAGGAAACGTCCAAGCGTATCAAGCGGCTGGGCGAAAGCTCCCAGGAGATTGGCGAGATTGTCGAACTGATTTCCGACATTACAGAGCAGACGAACGTGCTGGCATTGAACGCCGCCATTCAGGCAGCCTCAGCCGGTGAAGCAGGACGCGGCTTCTCGGTGGTTGCAGAAGAGGTACAGCGACTGGCGGAACGCTCCGGTGAAGCAACCAAACAGATTGGCGCCATTGTGAAAACCATTCAGGCGGATACGCAGGATGCGGTTGCTGCCATGGAAAAATCAACGACTGGCGTGGTCGAGGGGGCGAAGCTCTCGGATGCTGCCGGTCAAGCCCTTAGCGAGATCGATACCGTCACCAAAAATCTGGCGAACCTCATTCAAAGAATTTCCGCTGACACGCAAGCGCAGGCCGCGTCGGCAAACAAGGTTGCCAGAAATATGCAGGACATTCTTGAAATCAATCGTCAAACAACTACCGGTACGCAACAGACTGCGTCGTCAATTAAAGAGTTGGCGGATGTGGCATCGGATCTCAAAGCATCGGTTTCCGGATTCAAGTTGTAACACTCCGCCGAACTTTGCCAATGTTTCAATTGAAATTCGGTGCGTAATTAATGGCTTCCAATCCAAAACCAGCGTTCGATATCGGCCCACTTTCGTGGGTAAAAGCGGAGATAGAACATTCGCTGACTGAGACGCGCACGCACCTTGAGGCGCTTGCCGCCGATCCCGGTGACACGAAGGCGGCCAAGTACGCAGCCACCCATCTCCACCAGGTGACCGGTGCGCTGACGATGGTCGGTCTGGGCGCGGCTACGCGTTTCAATGAAGAAATTGAGAAACTGGTTGGCAGTCATGAAAGCGACCCGAACGCGCGCGCCCAAGCGCCTCAGCGCATTGCTATCGCGCTAACCGCAACAGCCAGCCTGTCTGCTTATCTCGACAGCTTGATGGCAGGTGAGCCGGATCGGCCGATGTTGCTGGCGCGCGCTTACCTTGAGGTGAATAAGGCGCGCGGCGCAACGGATGCGTCCGAGACCGATCTGTTTTCGCCGGACCTCTCGCTCACGCTGGTCATGCCGGACAACACCATCGCCCTGCCTAGGCCGGAAATGCTGGCCGAAGCGATCAAGCAGCGGCGCGCGATGTATCAGGCAGGTCTGCTAAAGCTATTGCGCGACAAAGATATGGTTGGCGGCGCGCGAGAAATGCGCAATGCGACGCTGGCAATTGAAGCGCTTCAAGTCACCTCCCCAACCGTGTCGTTCTGGTACGCCGCCAGCGGGTTTTTTGACGCTGTTGCAACAAACCCTGCAGATGCCGGCGCGATGGCAGTGCAGTTGTTTGGCAAGATAGATCAGCAGATCAAACTGTTGATTGATGGCGTGCAAAAAGTCCCGGAAAAGCTGTTTCGCGATTTGCTGCTCGTTATAGGAAGATCAAAGGCAAATACAGAGCGCTTGCGGAAGATTCGCGAACTGTATCGCCTCGATGAATTGCTTGCCATTCCGGTGGTACACGGTGCCCTTGGCGCTGATGACCAGTTAAAGGCGGTGATTCGCGGGCTACGCGACCACGTACAGGAGCAAAAGGAAAGTTGGCTGAAGTTCGCCAGCGGAAACCGCGCCTCGCTGGAACAGTTCGTCACCCAGAGCGCTCCGTTTCTGGCTTCCGCTCAACGCCAGCCCAATAAGGACTTGGCAACGGTTGTCGAAACCGTAGGCGTTGTTGGCGAGCATTTGAGGAAAACACAAATTCCGGTCAGTGAAACACTATCGCTGGAAATGGCGACTGCGCTGCTGTTTCTCGAGTCCTCCCTGGAAAACTATTTCCGGCAATCGTCGGATTTCGGTGCACAGGCCAGGAATGTCGTTGACAGGTTAAAAGGTGCAATGACCGGCACAGCGTTGCCGCCGGCCAGGGCAGGCACGTCGGCGCTAATGGACGATATGTCCAAACGCGCTCAGGAACGAATGCTGATGTTTCAGGTAGGTCAGGAAGTTCAGGTAAATCTGGCCACCATCGAAGGTTCGCTGGATACGTTTTTCCGCGACCCGACCAAATCGGCTGAGCTTAGTAATTTGGCGCCGTTGTTTTCGCAAGTCCAGGGTGCATTAACGATCCTGGAGCTCAATGAAGCTGCCGACTTGAATGGCCTTTTGCGCAAGCGCGTCGAGCAATTCGCTTCTGGCGCGATTACGAATGTAGGCGACGACGCCGAGGCGGTCGCTGAGGGTGTATCTGCGCTCGGGCTGTACATCGCCGCGTTGCAGCAGGGCACCTTACAGCCGCGCGACGTTTTGTTGCCGGCGTTGATCCGCTTTGGGCTTGCAGAGAAACCCGCGGACCCGGATCGCACGACGATAAAATCGCCCATATCCAAGGCAGACGTGGATGTGGCAAAGCAAAAAGTGCAAGGTCTGTACGAGGATTGGAAACAGCAGCCCGAGCAGACTGCGTCGCGCGATCAGCTCCGTCAAGCCGTCAAGGAGTTGAAGCAGGACGCCACACTCATCGCTGACGGCGAGTCGGCGCGGCAAAGTGATGAAATGTTGAAGGCGATCGATCAAACCTTCGACCCCAACAAAACCGGCGTGATGACGGCGATTGCAGAAATCGCGCCAGACAAGCCGACTGAGGCACCGTCGGCGCAAACGGTTCAGCTAATCGATGCATCCGCAACGGAAATCGACTCCGAACTTCTGGAAATTTTTCTGGAAGAAGCCGGCGAAGTGGTCGTTACGATCCGCGAAAATACCGACGTGCTGCGTGGCAATCCCCACGACCACGAAGCGCTGACGACGATTCGACGCGGCTACCACACGCTCAAAGGCTCAGGGCGAATGGTGGGCTTGGTGGATTTGGGGGAAGTCGGCTGGAATTGTGAACAGGTTTTCAACAAGTGGCTAAAAGATGAAACGCCTGCGTCAGCCGGCTTGTTGGCCTTTGTCGACCATACTTTGCAGGCGTTTTCGGAGTGGGTAAGCGCGCTGAAGATTACCAATACTGCGCATGTCGACGGGGCAGCCATTGCGCGCATGGCCGAGATGCTCAAGAACGGTCAAGAGCCGGTTTTTGAAGCCGCACCCTTCGCTACTGTACCGGAAGTCGCCCCGACTGAAAGCGCAGCAGAACCACCGGCCACGCCGATTATGCTTTTGCCAGAGCCATCGGTGCCTGCTGAATTGCCTGCGGCAACGATTGCAGAGGCTTCGCCGTTCGATTTTGTAGCCGATGACGCCACAACGGTGCAGAAAGCTGATCCCTCGATTGAAGAAGATGCGCCCAGCGCAGAGCCGCTTGCCTTCGAGCCAATCTCAAGCGAGGCCGTCGAGACTGCCGAAAGTCAGCAACCCGCGTCTGCGCCTGAACAGGCATCGACACTGGACGCATTCGAGCTTGAACAGGAGTTGCCAACCGATTCAGCCGACATCGTGGTCGGGACGGTGGTCGTGCCGCACGCGCTGTTCAATATTTATCTCGGTGAGGCTGAGCAGCACGTCGCCACGCTAGACAACGAAATGGCAGCACTTGAAGCCAAACCTGAGCAACCGGTATCGCACGAATTCATGCGTGCTGCCCATACGCTGAACAGTTCCTCGCGCACCACCAATTTCGACATGATCGCCGAAGTAGCCGCAGCACTGGAGAAGTGGTCGCAGGATGCAATCGAGTTTACGCCCGTGCTTGATGCCGGGCGTCTCGGCGTGATGCGTCAAGCGGTGGATGCGCTCAGCAGCATGGTGATGGGTCTTCACACCCGCGAACTACCGACACCTCGCGAAGATGTCGTGAAAGAACTGATCGGATTGCGCGAAGCGCTAAAACTGGCCAAGCGGGCAGAAAGCTCGCTTATTAAGTCTCCGGTTGCAGCCGAGGCACTCACGATTGCGCCTTCTGACGAGATCGATTTCGGCAGTTTCGATACGGTCGAATCTTTGGTGCCCGCTACAGAGGCGGTTCCGCAGCTCCCGCAGGAAATTGATGCGATCAAGGTATCGGCCCTGTCCGCCGACGAACCGTTTGCCGATTTCTCGTTTGCTGACGAGACCCCTCCGCCAATTCCCGCCGCCGAGCTGACCGCCGAACTCGAGTTTGCGGTACCGATGATTGATGCTTTGCAGCCGACGGTCGAGATTATTGCAGAGCCGCTGCCAGAGCCCGCTGACGTTGCCGCATATGAAGAGCCGACGATGGAAACGGTTCCTGAGTTTGCGCTCGAGCCCCCCGTCCTGACCGATGAGCCGGTGGCCGAACCCGTGGTCGAGCCTCTGATCGAAGAAGTGGCTGACCTTGATGCGACACAGCTACAGACTGAAGAAGTCTGGCTCCCTCCTGCGGAAGATGGTACTGAACTACCGACGATTGAATCGGCTCCCGATGCACCAATCCCTGATCCTGCAGCGCCGATTAATGATTCGGAGATCGCGCCTGCGACAGAGCTGCTGCCCCTGATCGGCGAGCATGCCACCGAGCCGGAACCCGTTACCGTGCTGGCTGTGTCTGCCGTCGGATTGGCGGCAACGTTGCCCAGCGAAAGCGAGCATCCGCCGTTCGCTGCTGCCGTGCCTGCACCAACCGCGCCTTTGTTTGTTCCTGCTCCTGCTCCTGCTCCCACGCCCGCACCTGCACCGGTGTCCGCCCAACCGCTTGAAGCGGCGTTTGAATCAGGCAAAGAAAAGCGCCGGATTGAAGACGATATCGATGCGGACCTGCTACCCATTTTCCTTGAAGAGGCGAAAGAGATCATCCCGCAGGTGGGTGATGGCATGCGCGCCTGGCGTGCAAAACCGGCCGACCACTCCCCTGTGATCGAGTTGGCGCGGCATTTCCACACGCTCAAGGGCAGTGCCCGCATGGCCGGGCTGATGCGCCTCGGAGAATTAGCGCACGTCATCGAATCTAAAATGATCGTGATGGACGCCGAGGCAGTGCCGGCGACTTTGAGGTTTGACGACATTGAAGAGCATTTTGATCGCCTCATCGGTGCACTTGATCGATTCAATGCCGGGGAGTTGACGTCGCCAATTGAAATTCCAGTCATCGATGTCTTCGAGCACCAAAGAGACAAGCCGACGACAATCGCTGTAATGGCGGCAGCCGCGCAGGCCGTCCGCGACGAGGCAGCCCCAGAGGGCCGCGAGCGCCAGTCACTGTTGCGCGTCAACGCAGACATTATCGACCGCTTCGTCAACGAGGCCGGCGAGTTGTCGATCGCGCGCTCCCGTGTCGAACAGGAGATGCTGACATTCAAGCAGTCGTTGCTCGAGTTGAACGAAAATGTTGCGCGCATGAAGGCGCAATTGAGAGAGGTCGAGATTCAGTCTGAGACGCAGATTCAGTCACGCATCAAGGATGCTGAAGAACATGGCGCGGCATTTGACCCGCTTGAGTTTGACCGTTTTTCGCGCACTCAGGAGCTAACACGCTTCATGGCCGAAAGCCTCAACGACGTGGTGACGTTGCAACTGTCCCTGCAAAAGAACCTCGATGAAACCGAGGCCGCACTGATACAACAGTCGCGCCTCAATCGCGATCTGCAACAGGGGCTGATGAGCGTTCGCCTGGTGCCCTTGGGCAACTTGCAGGATCGTTTTTATCGCCTCGTGCGCCAGACAGCCAAAGAGCTTGAGAAAAAAGCTAACCTTGAATTCCGCGGCGTGCGCGTCGAGATCGACCGCTCCGTGCTGGAGAAAATCACGCCGCCGTTCGAGCACTTGCTGCGTAATGCAGTCGCACACGGCTTGGAAATGCCTGCCGATCGTGCGGCTAAAGGCAAGTCCGAAATCGGCGAAATCACCATCGACGCCCAGCAGGTCGGCAACGAAGTCATGCTTACGCTGTCCGATGACGGCGGCGGACTGAATTTCGTGCGGATTCGCGAAAAGGCAATCGAGCAAGGTTTGCTGGGCGCTGATGCCGAAGTCAGCGAAGCGCAGCTCACACAGTTTATTTTCATGGCAGGTTTTTCGACCGCCAAGGAAGTCACCCAGGTATCTGGACGCGGCGTCGGCATGGATGTGGTGCGAAACGAGATCGTCTCGCTCGGCGGCCGCATCGATATCTCGTCCAACGAGGGTCGCGGCACCACCTTTACCATCGCACTACCGCTGACGCTGGCGGTGACCCAGGCGGTCATGGTGGTGGTTGGCGATGTTCAGTACGCGATTCCGTCGGTGATGATCGAACAGGTCCAAGAGTACAAAGGCAAGCGTTACGAACCTTTGCTGGAAATGAATGAGATCGAATGGAAGGGCACCAAGTACCCATTGCGATCAATGGCGGCTTTGCTTGGTGGTAAGCCAACGGTATCTGCACAACGCAAAGCGATGGTTATTTTGGCCAAGAGCGGTCAGCAACGCTCGGCCGTGCAGGTCGACCAGATCATCGGTAACCGTGAGATCGTGGTGAAAACCATCGGCCCGCAGTTGGCGCGCCTGATTGGCGTCGCCGGTGCGACCGTGACCGGCTCGGGACAGATCATCCTGATTATCAATCCGGTGCAATTGCACTTCCGTGAAACAGCGACTGTCAGTGTCGAGAGAGCGCGGGCGCTGCCGGTCGAATTCACCTCCGATGAGCAGACGCTTGCCGCTGCCAACCTGGAAGCGGGGCCAGCTCTTGAAGACATAAAAGGACCGTCGCTGGGCGAGGCCATCGCAGCCGCAGCGCCCGCCGCTGGCGACGTCGGTTCGGCAAGCACTGTGCTGATTCGCACCGTGCCGTTGGTAATGGTAGTCGACGACTCCCTGACGGTGCGAAAAATTACCAGTCGCATGCTGTTGCGCGAGGGCTTTGAAGTCGCCACTGCGAAGGACGGTGTGGACGGGCTGCAGCAGCTACAGGATATCGAGCCGGACCTCATCCTGCTGGACATCGAAATGCCGCGTATGGATGGTTTCGAGTTTGCGCGTAACGTTCGGGCTGATGCAAAAACCAAGGGTATCCCGATCATCATGATCACCTCCCGAACGGCGGACAAGCACCGCAATCGCGCCATGGAACTGGGCGTGAATGAATACATGGGCAAACCGTATCAGGAAGAACAGTTGTTGGTAATGATCCGCAACTTCACCAAGGACCGCGCCACGGCGGCATAGCGCCAAACTGCATTGAATGTTGTTCTAACTTGGGACTGAAGAGCCAGTATCCGCGCGGCGTTCCAGGCACTTTCGGTCTGCGAGCCGCTCCGGTGCTCGTAAAATCTGAAATCAATCGCCGGGAATTAGTGCGCCGTCCAGTCTGGTGTCCCCGTCGCGGCCAGCGCCAGCACGAACAGTCCAAACCCGATCCGGTACCAGGCAAAAATGGTGAAGTCGTGAGACGACACATAACGTATCAACCAGCGCACGACGACGAACGCCGATAGGAATGCGGTGACAAAACCAACGCCGAACACCGGCAAATCGGTTGCTGAAAGTACATCGCGTGCCTTCCAAAGCGAATAGCCAGTGGCGCCAAACAATAGCGGCACGGCGAGAAAGAAAGAAAACTCGGTCGCGCACTTGCGCGAGAGGCCAAAGAACATGCCGCCGATAATGGTAGCGCCCGAGCGTGACGTACCGGGAATCAGCGCTGCGCATTGCGCCAATCCAATCTTCAGCGCCAGCAGCGGCGAAATCAAGTCGACGGAATCGACCGGGAGCACGTTGGCTTGCACCCGATTTCGGTACCAGCGTTCTGCAACCAGAATGATGACCCCGCCGATGATGAACGCCAGCGCGACGGGCACGGGCTTGAACAAATAGACTTCGATGTGTTTCTTGAACAGTAGTCCCAGCATCACTGCCGGTGCCGTGGCGATGATCAGATTCAGCGTAAATCTCTGCGCCAAAGCGTTGTCGGCGATACCCGAAAATGTCGCTATAAATCGTCCCCGGTACTCCCAGCAGACTGCCAGGATGGCGCCTGGCTGGATGGCAATCTCGAAAACTGACCGGATGTGGCTGGGAAAATTCAGCCAGGTGCTGGCGAGGATCAGGTGACCGGTTGATGAAATCGGCAGGAACTCGGTCAATCCTTCGATGATGCCGAGAATGGCGGCTTTAAGCAGCAGTATTGGATCCAAGATGATTCCGGGCTAGTTGTTTTGCAGCGCCAAAGGCGCGGAAGCGATTATAGGTGGCACGGCACCGATTACCTCACCTTCAATACAATCGCATTTGCCCTGACCTCAATCCGCTCAGGCTCGTAGCGCGCGCCATACCGGCGCAGGTCTTCAGGCCTGAAGGTATAAAGGGCCTTGTCTTCCACCGAGTCTTTGGCAAAATTTGTCGCCGCCTTCGCCAATCCTGCCGACAAGGCATCGGGCATGTTTTCCATGCGAATCTGGTCCAC
>Ga0163144_10005565_pt1 | contig 27984 bp, 26 predicted proteins | sample OliLak19BULKMAT1_FD_123175 | JGI IMG/M metagenome (GOLD analysis project Ga0163144, IMG submission 123175) | Freshwater microbial mat bacterial communities from Lake Vanda, McMurdo Dry Valleys, Antarctica - Oligotrophic Lake LV.19.BULKMAT1 | ecosystem: Environmental > Aquatic > Freshwater >... | reverse complement strand
AATTGTTGACCTCTTGGTCGAAGTGAAACAAGCTGGCGAAGACATCGGCTTCATCGTGCATATCGAAGCTCAAGCCTCCCCAGAAACCAACTTCCCCCGTCGCATCTTCTTCTACTTTGCTCGGCTCCATCAGAAATTCCTCCAACGCATCTATCCGATCGTCGTCTTCTCCTTTGATGAACCGTACCGAGAAGAAGCCAATGTCTACACGGTCGAGTTCCCGAATCGCAAAGTGCTGGAATTTAGCTTTGAGTCCATTCAACTGAATCGCCTGAATTGGCGAGATTTTCTGCAACAGCGCAATCCTGTGGCAGCAGCCTTGATGGCGAAGATGCGAATTGCCCCAGCCGATCGCCCCAAGGTGAAAGCCGGGTGTCTGCGACTGCTGGCGACCTTAAAGTTAAACCCAGCGCGAACCCGATTGATTTCAGGCTTTGTGGATACCTACTTACAATTAAACACTGGCGAGGAACAAATGTTCCAGAATGAACTGGATAGAATAGAAACAACTGAGCGAGAGGGCGTTATGGAGATTGTCACCAGTTGGATGAGAGAAGGAATTGAGCAGGGTATTGAGCAGGGTATTGAGCAGGGTATTGAGCGGGGTATTGAGCAAGGAATTGAGCGGGGTATTGAGCGGGGTATTGAGCAAGGAATTGAGCAAGGAATTGAGCAGGGAATTGAGCAGGGGGAACGATCGCTCGTCCTACGGCTTCTAAATCGGCGAGTCGGACAAATCTCCAACTCCATACGATCGCAGCTTGACTTACTATCCTTGGCACAACTGGAGTTATTGGGCGAAGCGTTGTTGGAATTCAGGACGATTGCTGACCTGGAAAGTTGGTTGCAAAATTGTTGGGAGTGAGGGCACGGGCCGATCGCGCCACCTTGAGAAACTGGGGTGCTGTGTAGATTAGGGCAATCGAACTTAATTTGTAACTACTCAGGCTGCTAACTCAATGTCGAGCTTGCTCTCATCCCCCAGCCCCTTCTCCCATTGGGAGAAGGGGAGCCGGATTGAAGTCCCTCTCCCTGGGGAGAGGGATTTAGGGTGAGGGTAGGCTGAGTAGTTACCTTAATTTCTAATAGAACCCCGGTTTCTGGAGTGAGTTCTGCTTCAACTCCTGAGTAAGGCTCGAAATCCTGCTTGATTAAAATGGTCATCCGTAGTCAGTGCCTCAAAAATTCCCCGCTCTTGCATGACTACGAAGGATACACAGTCAATGAGTCCCCACTCCTTATCAGTCCGATTTCTAAATAGGTTAAAAGCAGCATTGTAGAGATTATCTGACAAGGAAACTATTTAGACATTGGGATCAGCTACCAGTGATTCCAGAAGCTGAGTGTGCGATCCTATATCTTTGTTTGGCGAGGGCATTGCCAATTTCTAATAGAATTGCTTGCGTTGTCACTAGGCGAGTGCCACTATTTTCCAGTTGATTCGCCAAGTCAACCGCTCGTGTATGACTTTGGTCAGTGATGGCAGACAGGGCAATGGCAAACGATGTATCTAGAAAAATCTCAGTCATTTTTCTCGGCAGTATCACCATATAAATAGTGGTCTAAATTTGCCGACCAATCTGGAATACCTTGTAAATGTAGAGACTTAGCCGTTTGCAAAAATGACTTTGGTTCTTCTGGTGTCTCTAGGAATAAGCTCTCGATCGTAATTCGGACTCGTGTTCCAGCTTCTAAATGTAGAGGCACTGTTGGATGAAGAGTAGTTCCATCAAATACAGCTTCTAAGATTTGGATCATCGCTACATCCTCACTGCTAATGTCCTTAGTATATCTAGTTTATTCCAGTGCCAATAAATAGAAGCCTGCATGAAGATTCCCCCTGCAACACTATTATCAACTGAAGTTCGATCGCGTCACCTCAAGAAACCGGGATGCTGTCTGTGGGATGCAGGGCATGAGAAACCGGGGTTCTGTCCAGGATTAACACTCACACCCCAAATCTCCTAAAGCACCCCGGTTTCTAGCCTGAGACCAAAGAACCCCAATTTCTAAAACAGGCAAAAACTCAAAAAAAATTCGATCCGCCAGAGGCGGAAAGAAAGAGGGTAAAAGGGAAAAGAGAAGAGGGTAAGAGGGCAAGAGAGCAAAGGGCTACAGAGTCCTCGGAGCACGACAGACGACCCGAAAACCGAAAATGCCGTCGCGGTAGCCGGGCGAATAGGCGATGCGAAAGGCAGAACGGCAATCCCAGGGATAGTTGACCCAAGAACCGCCGCGTATGAGACGGAAGTGAGAATGGTTATCATTATCAATTATCCAAGGACTGCCATCGATCGGTGCCCCCTCATAGTTGTTGTGCCATTGATCTAAACACCACTCCCACACGTTCCCGTGCATGTCGTACAGCCCTAAGGCATTGGCAGGAAAACTCCCCACATCTGTTGTCTGCTCTCGATACTTTCCTTCGGGGCCAGAACCATAGGTGTAGTTGCCATCGTAGTTGGCTAAGTCCGGGGTGATGGTCTCACCAAAATGAAACGGGGTGATGGTTCCAGCCCGGCAGGCATACTCCCATTCAGCTTCGCTGGGCAGGCGATACGGTTGCTTGGTTTTGGCAGAGAGCCGATCGCAAAACTCGACTGCTTCTAACCAATTGACATTTTCCACAGGGCGATCGTTGCCTTTGAACTTTGCCGGATCTGGGTTGAGGTCATGCTGCACTTTGGGCAGGGCAGCGACAACCCGCCATTGGGATTGGGTAACGGGATATTTGCCCATCCAAAAAGCCGCAACCTTCACTAAATGTTGCGGACTCTCAGAGTCACGGCGTTCAGCTTCCTGTTTGGGTGAACCCATCTGAAAGCTGCCACCCGGAACGGACACCATGTCTAGCCGAACTCCTTTACCCAACTCTTTTGTAAAGTATTCTGCCTGTCTCTGCTTACGGCTCGTTTCCCGTCCTTGGGCATCGACGGTGATCACATCGAAGGTGAAGGTAGGAGGTTTGGGCGGAGCGGCGGGGGGAGTTTGTCCGCTACGACTGGGAACAACGGAAGGAACTTGGGGCACGGGGGGCGGTGGGGCAATTGGGGTGGCTGAGACGCGGGCCAGTCGTTCAATGCCTTCGACTGCCTCTGAATCAGCCCCTGAAACCGCCAGCACCCGCAGCCACAACTGTTTTGCCTGGGCTAGCTCCTGTCGGGTTTCGGCTCGGTAGGCATCCATCTTCAAGGTCTGGATGTCACTCAGCGTCGCCTGCCGAGGTAACAGAATTAGGTGCAATTTGGTGGGGGGTTCAATGAATCCATAGGGGGTTTGGCGGGGTTTTTGGTAGCGCTGGCTCAACTCAGGCACCGTGTGGCGCAAGCGATGGTAGAGCCGTTCCACGGTGGCGCAGTTCCCTTCGCCCTCCAAGCGCAGGCTGGCTAGCAAGGCATGGGTGAAGGCTCCCTGTTGCAGTTCCTCGATTTCGTAGGAAGATTCGCGGGGACTGCACGAAAACAAGGTGATTACGCCCTGTTGTTTCTCTTCGCCCACTCCTACGCCATCTCGCCGACCGCTGGTGCTGCGGCAGGCATCGATCAGCAGCACTACATTGTCGGCACCGCACCGCCGCAGCCGCTCAGTCACGTAATGCAGGGAAATAGCCGTACTGATGACATCTCCTGGGTCACCATCGATCGCCATCAGATAGTCGCGGTCTTCGTAGCGCACCCCATGCCCCGCGAAGAAAAACCAGAGATTGTCTCCTGCTCGTAAAAATGGTTCCTCAAAGCGGACACGCAGAAACCGCCGCAGGGTGGCAAAGGTGGGGTGGGAATCCAAGGCATCGCCAAAGTCTTGAGGAATGGGAGGAGAATCATCGGAGAAGTGATAAATCTGCTCAAACCGTAAATCTTGGTGGAAATAGTCGCGCACCGATTCCGCATCTCGCTTGGCATAGTTGAGCCGCTGCAAGTTGCGATAGCCATTAATCCCGATCGTAATTGCCCAGTTTTTGCCCATGCCGATGTTCTAGAGACTCTCTTTGTTACCCATGCTAGCCTCCATTATCCGACAAGGAATCTATTTTGCAGCATCTGTTCTCCTAGCTGGCGATCGAACTTCTCAGCTAGAAACCGGGGTTCTGCGTAAATTTGGGGCGATCGAGTTAATCCTGGACAGAACCCCGGTTTCTTATGCTCTGCATCCCAGAAATAGCACCTAGGTTTCTCAAGGCGAGGCGATCGAACTTCTCAGCAAGAAACCGGGGTTCTGCGTAAGTTTGGGGCGATCGAGTTAATCCTGGACAGAACCCCGGTTTCTTATGCTCTGCATCCCACAAACAGAAATCTCATGCCAGTGTTTCGGGACAATAGCCCAAGCCCAGAACAAACTGCTTCCGAAATTCGGTAATATCGCTACAGTCCGGGGTGCCGTGGGACACGATCGCCACTTGGTATCGGCGCATCACTTCCACAGAAGATTGCCCAGTCTCCAAGCTCCACAGGGCCATTTGCACCCGAATTTCCAAATCGTAGGAAATGCCATGTTCATTGAAGAATGCCCGCAAGTCTCCATCCTGTTGCGGCGTAAGGGGCTGATTCAGCTTCACCCTCACAATCCAGCCATCAATCTGGTGAATTACCGTAATGAAGCGAACGGCAATATGACGCTGGCTGTGCAAATGCTCAACAACTCTCAAAGTTAAACTAGCATTGGCAAGATAATAGAGATACTCCACGGCTTTTGCCCCCAGCAAATCTTACAGTGTTGATCTTGGTGGAAATCAGTAAAAATCACTAGGGGAAAAGCCCCCGTATTGTCATGGGGTTCCTCCCCAACTTTATAAACTCTATATCCTATGGTTGACCCTATTACGCGATCGGCTCCAGCTTCAGAAGATCATCTATTGAGTGCCTACAACTATGAGTTGCCCAATGCCCTAATTGCCCAAGATCCAGTTTCACCCAGAGATAGCGCCCGTCTCTTGGTCGTTCATCCCACTCATCACACCCATCAAATCTTCCGAGATCTGCCCACACTCCTGCAACCCGGAGATTTGCTCGTTCTCAACAACACACGGGTGATCCCGGCTCGGCTTTATGGTCGTAAACCAAGTGGAGCTAAGGTTACAGCCTTACTCCTCAAAGAGCAGGACTTGAATTGTTGGCTGGCGCTGGTGAAACCCGGTCAGCGGCTGCAAACGGGCGCAACTATTTTATTTAGCAACGAACAAGAGGGGGGAGAGGGAGTGACGTTGACGGCCACAGTGGTGGCGATCGATATCCCCACAGGCGGTCGAGTCCTCCAATTCGATGTCCCTGAGGGAACCTCCCTCGCAAAACTGCTCAGTCAAGTGGGACAGGTGCCTTTGCCGCCCTACATTACCCAGTCCCAGGCAGACCCAGAGGAATATCAAACTGTGTATGCAGAACACTTGGGGGCAGTGGCGGCACCCACGGCGGGGTTGCATTTCACGCCAGAGTTGCTGACCCAACTCACGGCACACAACATTCCACAAGCCTACGTCACCTTGCATGTGGGAGTCGGCACCTTTCGCTCCGTTGAGGTTGAGGATATTACGACCCACGACATGCATGGGGAATGGATCGACGTGCCGCCAGAAACCGTGGCCGCCATTCAACAAACCCGATCGCAGGGCGGCCGGATTATCGCTGTGGGAACAACGGTTGTCCGGGCCTTGGAAGGCGCGGCTCAAAGCGGCACCCTACAACCTTTTCAGGGCGAGGTCAATCTATATATTTACCCTGGTTACGAATGGCGCATCGTTCAGGGATTGATCACCAATTTTCACTTGCCCCGCTCTAGTTTGCTGATGTTGGTCAGTGCGTTGATTGGGCGCGATCGGTTGATGGCACTGTATCAGGAGGCGATCGATCGGCAGTATCGTTTCTTTTCCTTCGGAGATGCCATGTTGATTTTGCCAAAAGAGCCTTAGTGCGAGATTAGGAGTCCGAAGGACGGTCTGTATCTAGGCGATGGGCAAACTCCCCAAACCGCCCTCACCCCAACTCCTCTCCCAGAAGGGGCTTGTCATTACCAACATTTTTGAGAAATCGAAGATTTCTCAAAAATGCAAATTCTAAACCTCTTAGAAGTCCCAAATTGTCGCCCGAACCGCCCCCCTGCCCCCCAATTCTGGGGGGTTCTGAGATCGAAGTCCCCCAGAATTGGGGCCTTAAAGCCTTTCAGGCATCCATGAAAAGGGGGCAAGTGCAAGGTCTAGAGCATTTGTCAGACACTCTCCAAGCTTTTTAAGAGATGTTGGTAATGACAAGCAGAAGGGGAGAGGGGCTAAGATTTGGCTCGGCTCCCCTTCTCCCTCATGGAGAAGGGGCTGGGGGATGAGGGCAAACTTCTGGGGGATGAGGGCGAACTTTAAGTTGCACATCACTTATATCTAGCGGACTGAATTCACGACCTTTGTTATCGGTGCTACGATCGCGGGAGATAAAACAACAAAGCAAAAGGATCAACTGCCAGATGGTAGAACTAGATAAGGTGATATCTTTCGATGGAAGGGATATCCAGATCAAGATCGGTTTACTTGCCCCTCAAGCTGGGGGATCTGTTTTGATTCAATCGGGAGAAACCGCAGTGCTAGTAACTGCAACCCGTGCCAGTGCAAGAGAAGGGATTGACTTCTTGCCCCTGCTGGTGGATTACGAAGAGCGACTCTATGCAGCCGGTCGCATTCCCGGCGGTTTCTTGAGACGGGAGGGACGGCCCCCGGAGAAAGCCACGCTGATTTGCCGCTTGATCGATCGCCCCCTGCGGCCGCTGTTCCCCTCGTGGTTACGGGATGATATTCAAGTTGTGGCTACCACGCTTTCCATGGATGAGCGAGTGCCCCCCGATGTATTGGCCGTTACCGGAGCGTCGATCGCCGTCCTGCTGGCTAAAATTCCCTTCAATGGGCCAATGGCAGCCGTGCGCGTGGGTTTAGTCGGGGATGATTTCATTATCAATCCCACCTACGCAGAAATTGAGACGGGGGATTTAGACCTCGTGGTGGCGGGCACCCCTGATGGCATTGTCATGGTGGAAGCCGGAGCCAACCAGTTGCCAGAACAAGACCTGATTGAGGCGATCGACTTTGGCTATGAAGCCGTGCGCGATTTGATCCAATCTCAGCGAGACTTGATGCAGGAGTTGGGTCTGGAACTCGTGCAGGAAACGGCACCCGTAGTCGATGCCACCTTGGAGACCTTCATTCAAGCCCAAGCATCCGCTCCCATCAAAACAATTTTGGCGCGGTTTGATGAGAAAATCGTCCGCGATCTTGCCTTGGATGAAGTCAAGGATTCGATCGCCCAAGCCATTAGCCAACTACCTGAAGATGATGCCGTCCGCCGCGCCTCGCAAGGCAACCCCAAAGCGCTCAGCATCAAATTCAAAGAGATTACCAAGATATTGATGCGTCGCCAGGTGATTGAAGAAGGCGTGCGCGTGGATGGTCGCAAGCTGGATGAAGTTCGTCCAATTTCCTGTCGCGTGGGCTTGTTGCCCCAGCGGGTGCATGGCAGCGGCTTGTTCAACCGAGGCTTAACCCAGGTGATGTCTGTGGTCACCCTTGGCACCCCCGGAGATGCCCAGGATATGGATGATCTGCATCCCGATGAGAAAAAACGCTACCTGCATCACTACAACTTCCCTCCTTTCTCTGTGGGAGAAGTTCGCCCCATGCGATCGCCCGGTCGCCGGGAAGTGGGACATGGTGCCCTCGCAGAACGCGCCCTCATCCCCGTTTTGCCCGTTCAAGCCGATTTCCCCTACGTGATTCGGGTGGTGTCTGAGGTACTTTCCTCCAACGGATCGACCTCGATGGGATCGGTGTGTGGGTCTACCTTGGCGCTGATGGATGCCGGAGTTCCCCTCATCAAGCCCGTCAGTGGCGCAGCGATGGGGCTGATCAAGGACGGCGATGAAGTGCGGGTGCTGACGGACATTCAAGGCATCGAAGACTTTCTGGGTGACATGGACTTCAAAGTTGCAGGCACAGACGCGGGAGTGACAGCGCTGCAAATGGACATGAAGCTGACTGGGTTGCCGATGGAAATCATCGCCCAAGCCATCAACCAGGCAAAACCCGCCCGGATGCTCATTCTAGAAAAAATGTTGGGGACGATCGACAAACCCCGTGCCGACCTCTCACCCTATGCCCCTCGCCTGCTCACCATCAAGGTCGATCCTGACTTCATTGGCAAGATCATTGGCCCCGGTGGCAAGACGATCAAAGGCATCACGGAAGAAACCGGAGCCAAAATCGATATCGCGGATGATGGCACTGTCACCATTTCTGCGGTGGATGTGGAAAAAGCCAAACGGGCGCGATCGATCATCGAGGGCATGACCCGCGAACTCTCTGCTGGCGATGTCTATGTCGGTCGAGTCAAGCGCATCATCCAAATTGGGGCATTTGTAGAATTTCTGCCTGGGAAAGAAGGCATGATTCACATCTCCAACTTGGCAGAGCATCGGGTCGAGCGGGTGGAAGATGAGCTAGCGATCGGCGATGAGGTGATTATCAAGGTGCGAGAAATCGACAACCGCGGCCGCATCAACCTGACTCGCTTGGGTATTCACCCCGATGAAGCCGCTGCTGCCCGCGCCGCTGTTGCCGCTGGTCAGTAAAGGTTGAAACTGTAGTCAGGGCAAAGCATTCGGGCGCTCACCTCTGTAACGGTGAGCGAATCTTATTTGCCGAATGCTTTGCCCCTAAAGGGATGACATCTTTCTCAAAAATCTCCTTAGGGACTTGCGTGAAAATAAAGTACCAATAAACCGAGTTTCGACTGCGCTCAACTCTCGACGATTGAGGGTTGAGCGCACTTGTGCTGAGCGCTGTCGAAGTAGTCGAAACCCGTCTGAGTGGGACACTATTAACCCGCAGATCCCTTAATTCTGACTCTGAATTCGGCTGGATATTTCAGTTAGATAGTGAAATTGCCTGACTCAAGCTGTGGCTCACCAAGCGGTTTCCTTCAGGGCTGAGGTGAATGTGGTCACGGTAGAGGGTTTCTGGTTGCGAGGCAGACTTAAAAATAGGCAGAAAATCCAAATAGGGGATGCCGTGGACTTGGGTGAAGTCCAAGAGTCGTTGCCGCACCACAATTTCGTAGTCGCGGGAGCCGGGATGCCCGATTTCTCGCAGCAAGGGAGTCATGGCGAGCAGGAATTGGGCGCTTGTTTGCTGAGCGATCGACTGCATCGCTTGAATCGCGTCCAGATTCAAGGAGACCCGATCGCCCTCCTCTGGGGGTTCTGGAGATTCTGGAACCTGGGTACCTTTGTCTCTGTAGCGATCGAGTAACTCCATCAAAGCCAAGGGAGATTTGCGGTTGGGGTAACTCCGATCGCGTCCCACCCCCCACGGGGAGGGCGCTTTCGCAAACAAATCATCGGTATTGATCAACACCACGATCGCCTGGGCCCCAAAACTGCCAAACCGTTGCAAATAGGCGAGTTCATTGCGGGGTCCCCAGGAATTGGCTGAGGCATTGAGGACTTCGATCGCTGAACTTTGCGGGGTCGATCGCCAATCCTGGGACAACATCTCGGAAATCGTATCCTTTTGGTCTGTCCACCAACCGCCATTGGCCACCGAGTCGCCCAACAGCAAAATGCGGCTCGTATCCTCAGCGGGGCGATCGGCGATCGGCTGGCTCCGCATGGAATATTGGTTGATGGCAATGCGATTCCCAAAGCGCCGAGTCTGTTGATTGGGAGCTAGGAGATACCCTATTTGGTCATCTGCCACATAGACAAGCGGGTTTCCCAGTCCCAAGATTAACCGCAGTCCCAGTTCCAACGCCCCCACCAAGCTCAGGAAAATGACGAGTGGCAGTAATATCATCCAACTCATACTGCTACATCCAAGATTTCGATCGTACCCTGCTGTCCATCAATGCGAACCTGTTGCCCATCCTGAAACTGTTGGGTGGCGTTGGGAATATCCATGACCGCTGGAATGCCGTATTCCCGTGCCACGATCGCCCCATGGGATAGCCGTCCCCCCACCTCAGAAATCAGCCCTCCACAACGGGCGAGTAAGGGGGCCCATCCAGAATCGGTATAGGGAACGACGAGAATGGTCTGTCGATCGACATCGGTGGCGGCTTGCAGAGTCCGCACCACCTTAATCTGTCCTGTAACCTGTCCTGGACTGGCTCCGATGCCTTGCAACCATTGCCCAACCACCCGATCGCCAATGTTGCTAATTGGAACGGGGGGAATATTGCCGTAAACCAAGATGGGAACAACGAACTGGCGATCGTGTTCCAAGGTGAGTTGGCGCTGGACGATCGCCTGCGGCAGCTGCTCTAGCCAGTGGGGATCAGCCCCCAGCACCATTTGGCGAATTTCAGCAAATTCGAGGAAAAAGAGATCCCCAGCCGTGGTCAACAGTCCCAATGCCAACCAGATCTGTTCTAGAGCCACAAAACTCCACCGCAGTTCTGCCAGCAGCCGACTGTACACCGTTGTCACGTTGCCCTTCAGGTCTAGCCGCCGTTGGACAGTGTTTGCCTGCCAGCGCGATCGGGGCATTTGGGGCGCTTTAGGGGGCGGATCAAATAAAAATTGCGTCAGCAAGTCCCGAACAATCTGCGGATTTTCCTTCCAAGTCGGCACTGCAATGTCTGTCCCCACTTCGCTCAAATAGCCGTAGTCGTGGAGGTATTGCTCAAATTGCGCCAAAATTGGGGCGGCTTCTGGAGTGCTGGTTAACGTTGCAAACACTGCCTCGTTGCTCATTTGGGGAGTGATAGACAGCCCCAATTCTCGAATGCTCTGGGCAATGGGGTGGAGCGATCGGAGCGCCTTCACCTCTGGAGTCTGACCGTTGTCCAGTTCCCCATCCGCCACCTTCAGCACCGCTTGGCGAATTGCCAAACTGAGAGGAGCCAAAATGCTGTAATACGTTGCCGAGGTCAACCCCTGCAAAATGGCATCAATGCGCTCCAGCAGCGCTGGGGGAGCCAGGGTTGCCAAGGGTTGGCTGGCTAGCTGGGCAAGCAGGGGCGCAAATTTACCGTGATAATCTCGGTGGAAATCCTGCTCCAAGCGCAATTCACGCCCTGCCAACCTCAGTAACCCTGGTATATTTTTGAGCGTAGATTTTAAGGGTGGTTTGCTAAACTTTGCCCCCCGTGTCAAAAACTCCAAGCTCTCCGCTGGCAACCCCATGCGCCGAAAAATATCGCCCAGCAGCGAGGCGTTGAAATAGGCGTGGGAGTAGTGGAGCGTCGCCGTTTCGCTGAAATCCAGTCCCGTAGCCCGATCGCCTAGCACTAGGGTAAAAATCTCTCCCCAAACACCACAGGTTAGGGGACGATTAATCGACCAGGTGAGGGGACGAATCAGTCCTGGGATCACTTCTGCCGCAATTTTGCGCGTCCAAATCGGAGTCAGGGTCGTAATGGGGCGCGATTGCAACACCCAAACCGTTTGCCCATCGTAAGTCCACTCCACATCCTGGGGAATGCCGTGGAAGCGGTCTTCTAGCTGTCGGGCGAGTTGGGCGACGTGTTGGATGATGGGTGGGGTGAGGGGGTCGGAAGGGTGAAGGGTAAAGGGTGAAGGGTGAAGGGTGAAGGGTGAAGGGTAAGAAACTGGCTTTGAATCAGTCTCCTGTCTGCTATCTGTTGCCTGCTGTCTGCTGTCTTCTGTCTCTTTTTGGACAATAACCCGGTAGGCTGTGGGGTTCATCTGTCCTGAGACGACTTGGGTGGCGGCTCCAGGTAGGGCTTCGATCGCCACTGCATCCCCTTGCCGCTCGATCGGGTCACGGCTAAAGGCCACGCCCGACAATACGCCCTGAATCTGAACCTGAATCAGCACCCCCATCGCGGTTTCTGGCAAGCCTTTGTCCCGCCGATATTGAGCGGCAGCGGGCAGATGGTAGGAGTCACGGCAGTGGTCGATCGCCCGTCGCAATGCCTCCCGGCTGGTGACCTGCAAAATACTCTTATACTGTCCCGCCGCCGAAGCCGTTTCTGTGTCTTCGCCCAAAGCAGACGATCGCACCACCAAGGGGTTTTCCTCAGAGGGGTGCAAACTGGCAATAAGGGGAGCGGGATCAACCCCTGGATGCAGCACCCAGCCATTCGGTACCGGATATCCCCAACGCTTCAATTGAGATAATGTGGCCGCCTTCTGCCCTACTTGCAAGGGATTTAAAGGTTCATCCAAGGAAACGATCGCTGATTTACTTTGCAAAAATTTCAACATACCTCTAGAGCTTGCCTGTCCTGAAGTTGCAGCCAGATCTAAATCATCGGGCATTTGAGTGTAAATCCACCCTAGAAGTAAGCTGAGGGCAATGGCGGCGGCAATGCGATCGTAAGCGCCAGGGTGCAGCAGTCCCAGCAGCAGGGGGAATAAAACCAAGATTTCCACCCGTCCCCGTCGCCGATCGCGCCAGACCGCAAAACTGAGTCCACTCAACACGCAAACCAATCCAGCCACTCGCCAATCGTGGATCACCCAGCCCCACAGGGCATTTGTTGTCCCGGCTCCGTTCCCAATGCTGTAGCGTCCAACCACTAGCGCCATCAGGGCCACCAACTCCCAGGAAGATTGAGCCGGGAAGAAGAGCCGAGCCAACAGCACTACCCCAACTCCTTTGAGGGCTTCTGATAGGACGGCTAAAATGCCGACTGAGCGCCCCCCGTGGTAAAACGCCGCCGAAACGCTGATGTTTCCCGTCCCTAGGTCAGCCAGCTTTTTGCCTGTGGCTCCCCGCACGATCCAATCAATCAAAGGCAGTCCACCCAGAATTGGGCTGGACAGCAAAATCACTACCACTCCCCAAATTTGCGCCATGTTAATCCGATCGCAGCATCAGTTTCTTAATGTGATATCCAGATGCCCGTTCTAGGATGCATCCTTCGCACTTTACTACGGGAGCATCTCAGTTTTGTGGAGGATATGCTAAAACCCCCTCATCCCCCAGCCCCTTCTCCCAAAAGGGGAGAAGGGGAGCAAGATCCAAGTCCCTCTCCCCACCTGGGAGAGGGATTTAGGGTGAGGGTTGCAAAAGTGAGATGCTCCCCTTTACTACCTTATATTTAATCCAACTTTATACAAGATTAGGGTGGGTCATGATAATTCAGCGATCGGTGTGCTTTGGGTGAATCGGCATAGCTTAAAATCTGGGAGAATTCCCATTGCAGTGAGGTGGTCATGGTATTTGCAACAAAACCCCAAAAAGCGTGTTACGAAAAAATCAAGCCGTGGGTGGTTGAGTATTTCGCAGGAGCATTTGTCCCTGAGTATGAAATTCCGGTGATTGTCGTGCCTCTAGGTTCCGCTGTCGCCATGGTGGAGGTTTTTCCATGGGGCGAGGAAGATAGCATCGTGAGAACGTGGTCCTACGTTGTCACGGGCGCTGACATGAATTCCGATTTGATGCGCTTTTTACTTCAGCGGAATGTAGAGATGAGTTTTGGGGCGTTTGGTGTCGATACCGATGGCGATGTCCGGTTTGAACATGCGATCGTTGGCTCCACCTGCGATCCCAATGAGTTGCAAAGCTCCCTGGCAGAAGTCTTGGAATGCGCCGATCGCTATGATGATGAAATTGTGGCTAGGTGGGGAGGCAAACGCGCCGTCGATCGCTACGCACCAAGGTTGCTGTAATTGTTATTGATCAACCCTTAGTACACCTCGTCACGTTAAAAGTGGGAGTGCAGAGGTTCCAACTCTCTGCACTCCCACTTTTTATTTCCGAACCTTATTCATAGAGATCAGTACCTAGAAATGCGAATTCAACAATGCCCACGATTCCCCTTCTAGGGAATCGGTGCACAGATCTTGATTTTTAATTCTTGCGATCGTAGAATGATTTGGCGGTAACGGAACCCATCATTGACCAGAATAATACGTTAGTTAAAACCTCACTTTTCAGATGGGTTCTCAGCAATAAATGGAGTAAACTTATTATTTCAACCTATTTTCATAGCACTCTCATCGAATTAAATGGTGGGAGTGGGATTTTGCGTCTTTGATTCACTACTTTAATGAGGTACCAATGGCTAAACGCCGCAATCTGAAAAAAGAAAAAGCCCTTCGCAACGAAGCTTATGCGCGGAAATTTCGTAAGCGAGTGACTAAAGGACGATTTGGTAGACGGCGCTATGGCAACGACAACCGGGCTGAAGATGAAGGTTCAGAGGGCGGTCGGGGCAATGCTGAGGGAGCCGCTGATACTTAAACATTCACCTAATCGCCTTTGTCTAAGCATTAACGATAGAGAGATAAATAGTGTAGGAATTAACCATCGCTACCCAGCACCATCCCATAGTTAACATAGAAACAGGCATGGATCGGGACATGCGTAAATCGACAAACCCATTGCAGAGGCATGTATGGCAGATGAATTGAGGTCAGCATTGGAGCTAGCCACGGATGACGAACTACGAGGATTAACCGAAATTCTGTTTCGTCGCCAATTTAACCCCATTGACTATCTCTACGCACCTGACCCGATCGATGTGCAAAGTTTAGACCGAGAGGACTGGCTCGACAGCTTGGAGCAGCGATTTCGCTTTCTGGCGGCCGATGGAGTGACCGTCCTTCGTCGGCAAACAGAGCAGTTGACCTATCGTCAAGTATTGATTCAAGTCTGTCGCCATTTGAAAATTCCCTACTCCAGCAGTTTTTCAACCACAGAATTAGAAGCTGAGGTGTTTTTGTGCATCTTAGGTCGAGCCTGGAAGCATTTACCTGCCTCCGAGCAAAAAGACTTGACCCTGCAAGTGGAGCGATCGTTTACAGAAACTCAACTCTCGCAACATCTACCGCTCCCCTTTCGCAAAGATCCCGTCGGGTTGTTTCTCAAGGGGGGTGGTGCCTTGGCGGTCACCGCAGTTTTGCGACCTGTGGTACTAAAGCAGTTTGCCCATCAGTTTGCCGTACAATTTGCGGCTTACCAAGTTGCCAAAGATGCCCTGTTACGGGGAGGAGCAGTCGCCTTGCAACACCATGTAGCCGTGCAAGTTGCGGGAAGAGGGATGGCAGTGACTGCGGCTCGGTATCGGGCAGTTCGGGGCGCGTTTGCCGTACTCGTGCCTGCGTTGTGGACATGGGTGCTGGCAGACCTAGGGTGGCGGACGATCGCCACCAACCATAGCCGCGTCATTCCCACGATCTTTGCCCTCGCTCAAATTCGCTTGACTCGTGCCCCATGCGCCGAGCTAGCTTAGTTTCTGCCCTGAATCACCTTCTGCAACCCCATCCCGATCGCCGCCTGCAAAGCCACTGGCACTGGGTGCAAATCGGAGTGGTGATATTGCCGTTTAGCCCTCTGCTGGGGGGCATCAGCATTATCCTCACCTCCGTCCTCCTTTGGGGAACCGATCACAAAACATTGTTGCAGCGTCCAATGACTTGGGGCTTAGCTCTCCTCAGTGTTCTGATGATTGGGACTGCCTGCTTGGGGGTCGATTGGCGGAATGCTCTTTTGGGCACCTATAATTTCCTTCCTCTGTTTATCACCTTCTCTGCCCTTAGCGCTCTGATTCAAACCCCAGAACAGCTACGGCGACTGTCTTGGCTCCTGGTTTTGAACTCAGTGCCCGTTGTCGCGATCGGGTTCGGTCAGCAATTCTTGGGGTGGGCAGGTCATCCTAAAATCCTCTGGCTCGTGATGGATTTAGTCATTGCCAAGGGGGGTAACCCGATCGGACGCATGGCTTCGGTCTTTGACTACGCCAATTTTCTCGCCAGCTACCTTAGCCTTGTCTTAATTCTGGGACTTGGACTGTGGATTGAAGCTCTCCCTAGTGCCCTCAAGCCAAGACATCGCTCTTCCGCCGCCGATGCGCCAAAGATTTCTCCCCCGTTCCACTTTATCGGACTCACCACCGTCCTCCTCGGAATGGCTGGGGCGATCGTTTTGACCAGTTCCCGTAATGCTTGGGTCATTACCTTTCTGGCTGGACTTGCCTTTGCCCTTTACCAGCGTTGGTATTGGCTCACGGCAGCCACTACAGCGGCAGCCACGGCCCTATTTGGCGCGGCATTTGCCCCTTCTCCAGCGCGGGAAGGTCTCCGCTTTGTGATCCCCCGCTTCTTTTGGGCGCGGGTGTCCGATGAACTATACCCCGATCGCCCGATCGCAGACCTACGCCAAACCCAATGGCACTTTGCCTGGGCCATGACCCAACAGCGTCCCTGGACAGGGTGGGGATTACGCAGTTTTACATCCTTATATCAAGCACAAATGCACGTCTGGCTAGGTCATCCCCATAACCTATTTTTAATGTTGACCGCTGAAACAGGGATTCCAGCTACAGTGTTACTCATTAGCTTGGTGGGCTGGATCATGGCTCAGGGATCACGGCTACTCCTCGTCTCTGCTGTGGCACCTACGGCCCTTAACCAGCCCGATCGCCTAATTCTGTTCAGTTATCTCCTAGCCTTCGCCGCCTGCACCCTAGCTGCCACCGTCGATGTCACTTTATTTGACTTTCGGATTAATTTACTAGGCTGGATGCTCCTCTCAGGGATTTGTGGCATAGTCTACTATCGTCGCTAAAATATCAGCATTGCCTTTATGTAGTTTGAGCCAGTGCAGTTCGAGCCAGTGCAGTTAGGGCAAGCACATTGAATCGGAAATTTTGGGGATGACCCAGTAGCGGGAACGTTAAGGCATCGCACTTACTAGCAGGATCAGCAATGGCAGCCTCCAGTTATTACAACCTGTTAAACCTTTCTCCCGCCGCTTCAGTGCAGGAGATCCGTCGAGCTTATCGAGAACTCAGCAAGCTCTACCATCCCGATACCACTCGCTTGCCCTCCCCAATCGCCACAGCCAAGTTTCAGCAGCTTAATGAAGCCTATGCCACCCTCAGCAACCCAGAGCAGCGGCGCATCTACGATACTAAATTAGGGTTATCTCAGCCACCTACATTCCTCTTCCCTGGACTGAACCAGCGGCTGGTAACCCCCCCACGATCGATACCCAAATCTAAATTTGTTGAGTCCTCTGGCTTCATTGACCCGACCGATCGCCCCCTCTCAGCCGGAGAGATTTTTGCTCTGCTGATCCTAGGACTTACCTTGCTAGGGTGCCTTATCCTCGCGATCGCTGTGGGGATCAGTCGGGGAGAAATCACCTTTGAACCCCTAGCGCTACAACCCAAAATTGTCTATGAACGGGTACCATTAGCCCTCGTTCAATCTTTAATTAACTTCACCTGATCCTATGTCTCTTCCTTCTTCTAACACACCGTTATACAGTCACCCCTTACCCGACATTGAGCAATGGTTATTGGCCCAGGGTTGTCAACAAGATAAAGACCAACGGCACTGCTGGCACATCCAGCAGCCCACTTGGAACGCTGAGATCTGGCTGGATGTTGAGCAGCTAACGGTTCGCTATCTGCACGCAGGACAGGACAATCAAGATGTCCAGCGCTCCTTCAAATACTCCCTCAGCCGCCAAGACATTGAGGACGCAGTATTTTCAGGGCCTTAAAACCGTTGGATGGTGCATTAACCAACAATTGGGTTAAGTTTAAGGCTATTTCCAGGAAAGACTGTACCAAGAGACGTAGGGGCGTTCGCGTAGCGTGTGCTTTGCACTTAGCATCCGGGCAATAACCTTCTGTCGATTCAAGGGCTTCTTCGCCGGATGCTTCGCCCTTCCGGTGCCTGATATAAACTTTTCTGGAAATCTCCTTACTCCCTGATCCATAGCTTCTAATTTTTCACCATGCCAAAGCGTCGATCGCGCTGTTGAAACGCCCGTAATGCTTGGTGGAACTCTGAGCGGTCAAAATCAGGCCAAAGCGTTTCTGTGACATAGATTTCAGCATAGGCAACTTGCCAGAGTAAGAAATTACTGATTCGCATTTCCCCACTCGTACGAATGAGCAAATCGGGGTCACATACGCCAGCCGTGTAGAGGTGGCGTTCAAACACGGCTTCATCAATATCCTCTGGCTGTATCTGCCCATGTTGCACCTGCGTAGCGATCGTCCTCACTGCCTGGAGAATATCCTGTCGCCCCCCGTAGTTTTGGGCCATCGTAAACCGAATTCCTTTATTCTGACGGGTTGCCTCCATCGCCCGTTCCAGTTCCGCTTGCAGCGACAGCGGCAAAGCTGCCAAATCTCCCACAAACCGAATTCGCACATCCTCTGCCACCAGTTCTCGCAACTGCTGCCGCAGAAACCGCTCAAACAGCGTCATTAAAAAATTCACTTCCTCCATGGGCCGTCGCCAGTTCTCGGTGGAAAAAGAATAGACAGTCAGCGCTTGAATCCCCCAATCCTGGCAACAGCGCAAAAGCTCCTTCAGCACATCTGCCCCGCGCCGATGTCCCATAATTCGGGGCTGCCCTTGACGTTGCGCCCAGCGTCCATTGCCATCCATAATCACCGCCACATGTCGGGGCAGTTTTTCCCGTTCCAAATCAGCGGGTAACTCTTGTAAGATAGTCGGCTTCACAGTCATGTTTTCTCCAGAGACTATCAAAAAGTCAAGTCCTTTAACTTTTGTCTCTTCTACGCAGTAATCGCGAGATCAACGCCACTCCCCTCGCTCCAATCTGCCGCCCTAAACTGCGGAGATCGGGAGCCACCGCTTCCCGATCAACAGATTGAGAGAATCGAGCTTCCAGCAGTTCCTTGAGTTTACTGCTAGTCAAGGGACGATTTAGAGTTCCCCGTTCCGCTAAGGAAATGGAACCTGTTTCTTCAGATACAACAACACAAATACAGTTTTCGACCCGCTCCGTAATTCCCATTGCTGCCCGGTGCCGCGTCCCCAATTGGCGAGAGGCCGTGCGCTCAGACAAAGGCAAAATCACTCCCGCTGCCATAACGCGTGAGTCACGAATCAACACGGCTCCATCGTGCAGCAGTGTCGTTGTTTGAAAAACGGTCTGGAGCAATTCCTTGGAAACCTCTGCATTGAGCTTAACCCCCGGCACTGAAAAATCCCGTTCGTCGATCGGGTCACTGGTCTCTAAAATCAGCAACGCCCCGATGCGGTTTTGGGAAAGTTCCTTCACAGCATCCACGATTTCATCAATTACGCTATCTGGCTTAGGGACAGTGCGCCGCGATGATTGGAAAAGTTGGGTAAAATCTCCCCGGCCCAGTTGCTCCAGGCAACGACGAATTTCCGATTGTAAAATAAACGCCATTGCCACCGCTGCAACCAGCACCAGGCTATTCAGCACAAAATTGAGGAGCTTCAGTCCTAAATTGCCACTAATCGCTGCTGCCACCATCAGAAAGACCAACCCGCGCACCATCCACAGGGTACGCCGCTCGCCAATGACGATCAGCACCATATACATGAGCAGTAGCACCAGTGCCAGGTCAACCGCATGAAGTGGCAAGGACTGAGTCCAGCCAGGGTTTGCCAACCATCGCTTCCATGCATCCACCATTAGACCCTGGAACTAAACCCTGTGCGTCCTACAGTCATCTTTCAGCCCTACTACCGCAACTGTTCTGGCAAGCGGTCTTGTCGAATTAAGTCTTGGTAAGTTTCTCTTTGCAAGATAATACTGGCTTCTCCATCTTTCACTAAAACCGCGCCGGGGCGAGGGAGGCGATTGTAATTAGAAGCCATGCTGTAATTGTATGCTCCGGTGCCCATGACAACGAGAATGTCGCCGGGTGCAGTTTTAGGCAATTGACTTTGTTTAATCAAAATATCGCCGGATTCACAATGTTTACCTGCGATCGTCACCTCTTCAGTTAGGGAAGCCGACATCTGATTAGCCACGATCGCCCGATACTCCGACTGATAGGTAATGGGGCGAGGATTATCAGACATGCCGCCATCGACAGCAATGTAAGTTCGCACCTCTGGAATCACTTTGCGGCTCCCTATAATGTAGGCGGTGACGCAAGCCGATCCAACGAGCGATCGTCCGGGTTCACAAAGCAGCTTGGGTAACGGAATCTGTTGAGCTTCGCAGGCTGCCTGCACTCCCTGGCACACAACTTTTACCCACGCTTCGATACTAGGGGGATCATCCGTTTCAGTGTAACGAATTCCCAACCCGCCTCCCACATTGAGTTCTTGAACCGACAAACCATAGTGCCCCGCCTTCTGTAGCCAAGACACCATCACGCCGCCCAAATCTTTATGGGGTTGGAGTTCAAAAATTTGTGACCCAATGTGAGCGTGGAGACCCACAAAATTCAAGGTGGGATGTTGGCTCACGAAGGTGAAGACCTCATCAAGCTGATGGGGATCAAAGCCAAACTTGCTGTCGATGTGCCCGGTGCGAATGTACTCATGGGTGTGGCATTCGATTCCAGGCGTGAGTCGCAGCATAATTCGCACGGTCTGGGAGTCCCTAACCGGGGGAGCATCCCTGAGTTCTGGATCACTAGAGAAAGGCAACTTGAAACTAGCCAGGGTTTGTAGCTCAAGCCAGTTGTCTACAACGATCGTGCAACCCGATGCCGCCGCCAACTTCAATTCCTTGATGGACTTATTATTGCCATGTAAATAAATTTTGGTGGAATCAACTCCTGCTTGGAGAGCCGTGTAAAGTTCCCCCCCCGAAGCCACATCGATCCCCAGTCCTTCGCTACGGACGATCGCACAAATGGCTAAGCAGTTCCAGGCTTTGGAAGCATACAACACCTGAGACTCAGCCGGGTAATATCGATCGATCGCTTGGCGATACTGCCGACACGCGGTACGCAACGTCTCCTCATCTAAAATATAGAGAGGAGAGCCAAACTGCTCGACAAGCTGAGGGACATCACAACCCCCAATCTCCAAATGATCTACGTCATTCACGTTAGCTGTCAGCGGCATCAGATGCTGATTTGGAGAGGCGGGTGAGGCGTTATCTACGATCTTAGGCAAATACTGGCGACCAGAATTCTGGACACTTGGGGCAGTTGTCAATACCATTGTCCGGTTACTTATTCCTTGATTACAAAGTCTTGCAGGCTGTTCCAATGGATTACCATTATTACCCAGTGTACAGTTGAGGGCTATCCATCAGAGGAATTGCCTTGGGGCGCTCGAGAATCTTTTAGAATTTATGTGCCTCATGCTTCGCGTTAAATCACTGTGAAGACTCTAGAAATCATTCCCGCAACATCAGAATTTTTACCTGATCTCGTGAATTTAGACCAATGCTGTTTTGGCGGCTTGTGGACAGCAGACGGCTACCAGCGAGAGATCACAAGTCCCAACAGTGATTTGCTCATCCTACGAGCTAAGAAAGTTGGGGGGCGACCGAGCGAAGTCGCCGGGGATCAAAGGACTGAAAGAGTTGTGGGGCGATCGGACTATTTGCCTCCCCTCCTTGGATTAGCCTGTTTGTGGTCCATCCTAGAAGAAGCTCACATTACGCTACTTGCCGTCCATCCCCACTACCAACAGCAAGGGCTGGGACAGGCTCTCCTCCATGCCTTGTTGCAGTCTGCCCACAAGCGAGACTTGGAGCGTGCCACCTTGGAAGTTCGATCGTCCAACCAGGTAGCGATTGCACTCTATCAAAGGTTTGGCTTTCAAGAGGCGGGGCGAAGACGGAAATATTATCCCGATACCCAGGAAGATGCGTTGATATTATGGCAGGGGCACCTCCAAGACCCGGAATTTTTGCAGAAACTAGACCATTGGCAGCACCAGATCATAAAGCGGTTAAGGCGATCGGACTGGACTCTATCTATCTCGCCAACTGTCTGAGATGGCCTATCTAGAACCAGGCTAATTGGTCTATTCGTCACGATTATTCAGTAAATACAGTGGTTGGGAAGTGATTGAGAGTCATTTCTGAACAGCGCATCAAAAATATTCGCCAGAGACTTTCTCTAGAATTTGATTCCTTCAAGGCTATGTAGTGCTGCCTACCTCAATTTCAGCAAACGCACCCAATTTCAGCAAACCTATTGACTTCAGTCCCACTCTTCAGGACAATCAGCCTTCGTAAGCATTTATACGCCTTTCGAGAGTTGCCACATCCCAGGCACACTTTAGAAGGAGTTCCAACCCCACCTAATGAGGCGGTTATCCCTATGTTAACCTGCTGCTAATCCAAGGCAGCCGGACAGAATCCCTATGCTAGAATCAGCGTACCGGAACGCAACAGGTGACATATACGCCATGTTTGAACGCTTCACAGAAAAAGCCATTAAGGTAATCATGTTGGCTCAGGAGGAAGCCCGCCGCCTGGGACACAACTTCGTGGGTACAGAACAGATCCTCTTGGGTCTGATTGGGGAAGGAACGGGTGTCGCCGCCAAAGTGCTTAAGTCCATGGGGGTCAACCTCAAGGACGCTCGAATCGAGGTTGAAAAAATCATCGGTCGAGGCTCTGGCTTCGTGGCAGTAGAAATTCCCTTTACCCCACGCGCAAAGCGAGTGCTGGAGCTATCCCTTGAAGAAGCTCGGCAACTCGGTCATAACTACATCGGCACCGAGCATCTCCTTCTGGGTTTAATTCGGGAAGGCGAAGGCGTGGCAGCCAGGGTTCTGGAAAATCTGGGTGTTGACCTCTCAAAGGTACGAACTCAGGTGATTCGGATGCTGGGTGAAACGGCTGAGGTTTCTACGGGGGGTGGACAAGGACGGACTAAGACACCGACGCTAGATGAGTTTGGGTCGAATTTAACCCAAATGGCAGGCGAAGGCAAGCTTGATCCTGTTGTTGGCCGTCAGAAAGAAATTGAACGGGTGATTCAAATTCTGGGTCGCCGGACTAAGAATAACCCAGTTTTGATTGGGGAACCCGGTGTTGGGAAGACCGCAATCGCCGAAGGACTTGCCCAACGCATTGCTAATAACGATATTCCTGACATTTTGGAAGACAAGCGCGTTGTTACCTTGGATATTGGTCTGCTCGTTGCAGGCACCAAGTATCGGGGTGAATTTGAAGAACGCTTGAAGAAAATCATGGATGAAATCCGCTCTGCCGGAAACGTCATCCTCGTGATTGATGAAGTCCACACTCTGATTGGTGCAGGCGCAGCCGAGGGCGCGATCGACGCGGCTAATATCCTCAAACCTGCCCTTGCCCGTGGTGAACTCCAATGCATTGGAGCAACCACATTGGATGAGTATCGGAAGCACATTGAACGGGATGCTGCTCTAGAACGGCGTTTCCAGCCTGTCATGGTTGGCGAACCCACCGTAGACGAGACGATCGAGATCCTACATGGCTTGCGCGAACGCTACGAGCAACATCACAAACTTAAAATCTCTGATGCGGCTCTAGAGGCGGCTGCTAAGCTCGCCGATCGCTACATCTCCGATCGCTTTCTCCCTGACAAGGCGATCGATCTGATGGATGAAGCAGGATCACGAGTGCGCTTGATTAATTCTCAATTGCCTCCAGCCGCTAAGGAATTGGATAAGGAACTGCGCCAAGTCCTAAAGGACAAAGACGATGCAGTTCGCTCCCAGGACTTTGACAAAGCGGGTGAATTGCGCGATCGGGAAATGGAAATCAAAGCTGAGATTAGAGCAATTGCTCAAAATCGCAAAGCTGAAGTCGCCAATGGCGAAGATTTCTCTCCCGTTGTGGATGAGGAAGACATTGCCCACATTGTGGCCTCTTGGACGGGTGTCCCTGTGAACAAGCTCACGGAATCCGAGTCTGAGAAGTTGCTCCACATGGAAGACACACTCCACCAGCGCATGGTGGGACAAGAGGAAGCGGTGAAAGCCATTTCTCGTGCCATCCGTCGGGCCAGGGTTGGTTTGAAAAACCCTAACCGCCCGATCGCCAGCTTCATCTTCTCCGGGCCAACTGGAGTCGGTAAGACTGAACTTGCCAAGTCTCTGGCAACCTATTTCTTCGGCTCCGAGGATTCCATGATTCGTTTGGATATGTCGGAGTACATGGAGCGCCATACAGTGTCTAAGCTGATTGGTTCGCCTCCGGGTTACGTCGGCTACAACGAAGGTGGGCAGCTTACGGAAGCTGTGCGGCGCAGACCTTACACAGTGGTGCTATTCGACGAAATCGAGAAAGCCCATCCTGATGTCTTCAATATGCTGCTGCAAATCCTGGAAGATGGCCGCTTGACCGATGCCAAGGGTCGCACAGTGGACTTCAAAAATACACTGCTGATTATGACCTCCAACATTGGTTCTAAGGTCATCGAAAAAGGTGGCGGCGGTATCGGTTTTGACTTCTCCACCGAAAGTGTGGCTGACTCGCAGTACAACCGGATTCGCTCTCTGGTTAACGAAGAACTGAAACAGTACTTCAGACCTGAGTTTCTCAACCGTCTGGATGAGATTATTGTCTTCCGTCAGTTGCTCAAGGAAGAGGTGAAGAGTATTGCCGATATCATGCTTAAGGAACTCTTTGGGCGCTTGGCTGAGCAGGGCATTACCTTGGAAGTCACTGAACGGTTTAAGGATCGGTTGGTGGAAGAGGGTTACAACCCTAGCTACGGAGCTAGACCGCTGCGCCGCGCCATTATGCGTCTCCTAGAGGATTCCCTGGCCGAGGAAATTCTTTCAGGTCGGGTTAAGGATGGCGATACTGCTGTCGTTGATGTGGATGCTGATGGCAAAGTGCAAGTGCTACACAATCAGCCCCAAGACTTGTTACCCCAAGCTCTTGAGCAAGTCTAGATGATACGTTAAGTTGAAAAATTCATGGCGGCAGAGAATATGTTCTCTGCCGCTTTTTAATTTCCTGCTGTTTTCTGGCTCACCCTTTCGTGTGAGCAATTTTGCGATAGATTTCTGCGGTGTTCTCAGCAGATTTAATCCAACTGAAGTGTTGCGATCGTGCTAATCCTTTTTGCCCCAACTCTTGACAAAGGGTGCTGTCGGTCGCCAATTTCAGCATGGCTTGACACAGCGCATCTAGATCTAGGGGATCAACCATTATCCCTGCATCTCCAATGACTTCGGGCAGTGAGGTGGTGTTGGAGGCAATCACAGGAACGCCACACTGCATGGCTTCTAGGGGGGGTAGCCCAAATCCTTCGTAAAGGGAAGGGTAGACAAAGGCTTTGGCTTTGCTATAAATGGCGCTTAAATCCTGATCGGGAACATAGCCTGTGAAGATGACTTTCGATCGCAATTGCTCAGAGCGAGTGCTGGCGGCTAGGATGTCCTCGTGCATCCAACCGATCGCGCCAACTAAGATCAGGTGAAGGTCTAAGTTGGGTTGAAACAGCAGCAATTGATCAAAGGCGTGGATTAAATGGGCTAAGTTCTTACGGGGTTGCAGTGTTGCCAAGCTAAGAAAGTAGTCCCCTTCGGGAATTCCATATTGTTGCCGAACTTGGCTGATGTGAGCAGAGTCTTTAACTGGATGGAAGTGCTGTGCTGCTGCGAGGGGAACTACAAATACGCGATCGGGAGACATGTTCATGTGGTGACAAAGCTCGTGTTTTGTATACTCCGAAATGCAAATAACCCAATCTTTTTCAATATTGATGCTACTTAAAATGTCTTGAAAAAGTGCAGTGACTTTAGGGGTTACATAGTGGGGAGTGACAATAGGAATTAGGTCATAAATCGTGAGAATTCTAAGGATTTTATGGGCGCTATCTTCAGGGGGTAACTTACAGTAAGTTGAATGAAAAATATCAAATCCCCTCATGTTAGAACTGGGACATACGTCTACCTTTTGAGCGTAGGATAGGATTTTTCTCAGAAGTTTGATAGGGAAATAGTGTAGAGGTAGTCGAGTTGATTCAAATACTTCTGAATAATACGCAGTGTAAATCATTCGATAAAGGTCAGCAAATCCTAATCGGCTCTCAAATGGATTGGCAAACTTGCAGGTTAACCAGTCTTTGCGATCGTTTAAGTAAAAGAAATAGCTGAGAGAGTTGTACGCATAATCTGGCCCTAGCAAGTCTTCACATAAGCGAGTTGTTGTTAGTTCTATGTCGTCTAACCCAATCATGTGACGCAGAATTTCTTCAATAACTCTAAAGATGCCAAATGTTTGAAAGTTCGATCGAGAATAATACTTTGCGATCATGGAGATGTCATAGGCAACTTTTATAGTCATAGGAGATTTGTAATTATTTTTCAGGTCTACTTATGCCGATCGAACTTACGTCATTAGTTTTGAATTGTACGATGGAATTACCTTATCTAAGGCTGATACTTATGTCGTGATAAAGGAGAGAGAGTCAGGAATATTCGCTTTAGCATTTGTTTGCTAAGGCGTTTGAAGCAAAGGTAATTCGTCAAAAACCAAAGGTGCCAAATCTGGGGCAAGACCTTGAATAAGGCTGATGGTTGCCAATACCAAAATGCCCACAAGCTATGTTTGACAAGTGAATTAATGAAGTGTTGCTTTTGCAAGAAACCAACTTGATCGAGGTTGATGCAAGCAGTGAATTTAGGGATGGGGGAAGTGATTTTGTCAGCTTTATCCGCCCGATCGATCGCACATTCCGTCAGTAAACCTTCCGTAAACAGAGATGTATTGGTGGCAAGATGCCCTGTCCAAGGAACAATTTGAAAGGCTTCAGTAAAGGGATTCCAGAGGGATTTATAGTAGTAGCCGATCATCTCTTCTGTTCTCACATGGGCATATTCAAATAGCCATCTCTCGGAAATTTGTCCAAATTTTTGCACCAGCATGGTGTTGATTTCAGAGTGGACTTTAGCCCGCTGAGATAAGGTTTTATTGGTGGCATAGAGCCGTGATCCAGCTAATTTTTGCGAGATATAGTAAAAGGCTGCCGTTTGCCCATACCGCAGCCATAGCTCGTAGTCCATGCAATAGTTCAATGCGGTTTTTAAGGGCCCTAAATTAGATACTAACGTCCGTCGAAAGAAGACGGCGGGTTGACAAAGATAGCAAATTTCTTGGAGCCGCTGCAAATTCCACGGTTCAGTGGGATAGGCTTCAAAACTGTGATCCTGTTCATCAATATGATCGGCATCTCCATAGATTGCATCGATTTCGGGATGCTCTGTAAATATTGTCCTAATGGTGTTTAAGGTACCTGGGTAATAGATATCGTCGGAGTTAATCCAGGCAATGATGTTACCGGTTGTCAACGCCATGCCTTTGTTTACTGCGTCAGCCTGTCCCTGATCGGGTTCAGATAGCCAACGGAGTCGATCGCTATAGCCCTGCAAAATTTCCACCGTTTCATCAGTGCTGCCCCCGTCGCAAATGATGTATTCATCGCTAGCCGTTAGGTCTTGATTGAGGACACTTTGAATGGTGCGATCGATAAACTGTCCTTGATTAAAGGAGGGAGTAATCACACTGATCGTTAAATTCATGGGGAATGATGAAAGTTATATGGAAACGCCGAAATCTAACTAAACCCAACGAGTTGTCGCTATCCATTTTTGCTCAAGATTGTTGTAGAGGCAAAAGTGGCGTTGGTGAACTAGCCCTAAGCGCAGGGCGATCGATGGGGAGAGATGGGGTTGCAAGTGTGATTGCACCTAGGTTTTGAGCGGGTGATCGGGACGCTGCTGTCCGCTATAGGTTTGGAGGATGCGATCGGCTTCCTGCATATAGTCGGCAAAGTGGCGTGTCGTTTTCTGATCACCGTGCAATCGATAGGCACCCAGGGGAATTGCTACGCCGTAAAGGTCGGTGTGCTGATAGAAGCGGGCCCAGAGTTCAAAATCCCCCGCCAGAGCTAAGGAGTCATCCACAAATCCTCCGGCTTTTTCCCACAGAGAGCGTCGCCAGAAAGTAGATTCCTGGGGAATGAAGCTGGTGCTGTACCAGTCGGGGGGAGTCCAGGAGCGGGTGTAGGAGTCGGCGGGGATGCGGAGATTTTCGCCACGCAGGAAGCGAGACCGATTGTAGCCGATGATGTGCTGACAGCGGCGATCGTCTGAAGTGCCCAGGGCGTATAGGTGTCGTCGGAGTTGAGCCACCCCATAATCTCACCCGTTGTTTTCGCAAAACCTTTGTTGATGGCATCGTATTAGGCGATGGGCAACGTTCCCGAGACACCCGCTAATACTGCCTATCCTTTAAGACGCACACTATCCCGATCGCACCCATTCACCAAGTGGTCTAGACTGAAACTGAGGCATGGAGCATCCGCATGAGTCAATCAAATATGTGGGATT
>Ga0163144_10005562_pt1 | contig 27992 bp, 34 predicted proteins | sample OliLak19BULKMAT1_FD_123175 | JGI IMG/M metagenome (GOLD analysis project Ga0163144, IMG submission 123175) | Freshwater microbial mat bacterial communities from Lake Vanda, McMurdo Dry Valleys, Antarctica - Oligotrophic Lake LV.19.BULKMAT1 | ecosystem: Environmental > Aquatic > Freshwater >... | reverse complement strand
GAGACGAGGTAGAAAATGCCTCGTTTTCATTTTATCACATATTTCAAGCGGGTTGTTCCATAAACCTCTTCAGTCCGAAATAGTAGAACTTTGACTCCTTATCCTCCTGTAAAGAGGTTCTAATAGTGTCCAGTAGGCTCGCGAAAGATACTGATCTTTGTGGTAAAATGAGTAAATTGAGGCCTAGATTAGAGTTAAAGAGTAGATGATGAAGGACGCTCGCTCTTTGCTATGCGTATAATCAGGAATATAATGTGCAAACCTATGATTACAAGGGCACAAAAGAGAAGTAAATAAAGGGAAATAAGATGGAAATTGCCATCTTGCTAATAAAGCGATACATTGAGAGTGGACTCATACTCAAATAGCTCTGAATACCACATGTTCAGTTTTAGCCCTATCACGCCCTTTAGCGGGCGGCTCGATGCACATGATAGGGCATCTCGGTGCTTTTTGAGTGTGAGTCCCGTCGGGGCATCCACTCAAGTGAAAAAAGAGGATGTCTCGACGGCCTATAAATTGGTCGCCTTTTCGTTTTTATGGGTAAGAGTAAATTATCGCAAGCAACGATTGAAAAGCTTGGATACTATGTGTATCTTCTAATAGATCCAAGAGAAGGAGCTGAAGACAACGGAGTTTTTTATGTTGGGAAAGGAACTCAAAAAAGAGCACTCGCTCATCTGCTTGAAAAAGATTTCGAAAAAGAAGAACGAGCTAAACACAAAAGGATACGCGAAATATGTGAAGGGAAGAAAGAACCGAAGATAGATATCTTAAGACATGGTTTAACAAGTGACGAAGCCTTCAAAATTGAGCGCGCAGTCATTGACTATATTGGGATAGAACACCTGACAAATCAGGTTCTAGGCCACGACCCTACTGATACGGGGCGGATGAGTTTGGAAGAGGTTGAAATAAAATATCAGGCAAAAAAAGCAGAATTCAAAGACGATGTGTTGCTTATTAACATAAATAAAACCTTTAGGCGGGGGATGACTCCAGATGAAATTTTGAAAAAAACTCAAGGGAACTGGAAAATTAATAAGAAGAAGGCAGAAAATTTTAAGATTGTATGTGCTGTTTTTCATGGCATTATTCGAGAGGTATTTGAGATTGAGGGTAACTGGGTGAAAATCAAAGAGGGAAAGGACAAGGGGAGAGGGTATTTTGTTGGTAAAAGAGCGGCAGAGAATATAAGGGAAAGATATTTACATACTAGCGTTTATGAATACTGGCCGAAGGGTATGCAAAGTCCAATAAGATATAGCGATAACATCTCTTAATATAGTGGAGAGAGAAGGTTCTTGTAAAAAGGCATTGTTTGTGGCTCATTGTACAAAATTTGGAATAAGGTATATTGTGTTAATAAAATTTGAGGGTTAAAGTCTGGTCAATTTGATCTAAAATAGATATGAAGAAATATTCACTCTACATAATTACAATCCCGTTGGCGATAGTGATTACTATCAGTTTTTTATACTGGATGACTGAAAAGAAAATAACCTCAATTTTGGCGGAAGATTATTATAGCAACGACAAGGGAGGGGTATCTTCCGTGACAACTGAAGAATGTTTCAATACTAGATTCGGGTTAAGCACAATGCGAACACCACTAGATAAGCAAAAAGCGTGTGCCATTGTCACTTTAGAAGATGCTAAGGCAATGGACGTAACAGACATAAAAAACGGAGAAATTTCATTATCGATTATTGAATCTTTTGCTAATAATGCTCTAGATAATTCAGAAACTTACGGATTTGATTCGTCCTATGTCCCACTAAAACAATGTTTGGATAATGCGGAAAATAATGCAGCGTTCGGAGGTTGCTATGAGAGTGTTGAGGCCTCTTTGCAGAATATAATCAGGTCAGTAGTACAGTCAAATATAATACAAGAAGAAGAGATTTCATACATAGCAAATGATACTAGCCCAGAATTATTTGCAGAAACTCTAAGAGAGTACTGGACGAATTGGTATATTAGTTCTACCAGCGGTGAAAGTCTTAAAGCCAGAGAATGTGACATTGAAGGAACGACGTCTTTTGGTGGCAGTGCTACTTTTACCGTGGTATCTATGTGTTACATCAAACATGATGCAATTGAAATAATATCTCTATTAAAACAAGAACGGGAAAGAAAAAATGGTTTTGAAAAGAAGTGGTCTGAATTGTTTTAATGGATGTAATGAAATCGCAAAATTATGTCTAGAATAACGGAAAATAAAGCTCGGGAATATTTATTTAATCAATTTGAAAGCGATAAATACAGGTTTACTGACAAGATTAAGGGAATTGATTCTGGTTTTGATTTATGGCTTGAAGATAAAGAGACGGGTGAGAAAAGAAAAATAGAACTTAAAGCAACCGATGGTATGTATGAGAGACCAAGTAGTTTATTCCAAAAATTATATTTCAGTGCCCTAAATGAAGTCGAAAATTTTGAAAAGGGAGAAACCACAATAGCTAGAGTTTTCTTGGGTCACGATATTCCGAAGGTTTTTTTAATAGATAATTCTATTTTGAAAAATGGAGCAAAGTTTACAATCGAATTTAGATCAAAAATTACAGGAACAATGAATTACAGTGGTAGTATCGTAGAGCTCTTGTAATGAGCGATTTATATGGCTAAATAATTTTTTATTCTTAGTATGAATATTGCTCTAATTCTTATCTTTCTCATCCTACTTTTTTTTGGAAGGACTATTATTTTGCAAAAAAAGAAAATAGCTGAGGCTGATTTTCAAATTAAGATTTTAACAAGTTATTTGGGCGGATTCATTCGTTATATAAATAAAGAGGAATTAGAAATCGGACTAGAATTTCTTAGAGAGATAGATCGAGAACGCAAAGGAAATGATACAACAGCGAAGAAAACAGAACATTTATCAGGATATATTAAAAAGGAGCTCTATAGTGAGCTCTTCACTAAAGAAGAAATGGACAGAATATTTAGCAACCAAAAGAAAGTTCTTTTTAATGTAAGAAGCGAGGGAGCCTTTAATAAGGTTCTTAATATTGTTCGAGAGAAAACCTTATGAAAAAGTACACTCATCGGATAATTTTAGCTTTCTGCTTAGTAGCAGTCATTTTAATACTTTGTTTTGCTCTATGGATGAACCGCTCAGTAGAGCGATATGGTGTTCTTCGTAGATTTTCCACTTCTGGCGAAGCTCGTTTTAACTACTACGATATTAAAGAGGGAAAGGTTCTTGAAAGCTGGGAAGGTCATCCATGGTTCTTTGCTCTCGTGAGCGAAGATAAGACGGATAGCTATGTTAGGTACATTCAAGAAAATAAAGATTCTGTTTTTAAGATTACTGGTAAAAGAGAAAAAGAGGACTGCGACTATTATGGAAACGGAATTTGCCTAGAGGACATCTCTATAAAACGAATAGAGGTAGTTGCTAAATAGTCGCCAGAATGATATTTACTCAAAGAATCAAAACAGCGGAATATCTCCAGGGCATATTATTTAAATAAAAATAAAAAGTGCATATTAGCCTTTACCTGAAACCCTAACGGGTTTTTTTATTATCAAACGACTCTCGGACGCTCCTACGACACCTAGAATGACCCCTCTTGATTCAAAATAGGCAAAGTAATGATCTTTACAGCCTTTTCTTAAGGCCTATCTCTAGGAGTGATATTGACGAAATGGCTTATAAAAAGCCAATACTAACTCTTGACATCGCTTGATAGCCCGGCTATTATGTAAATATAACAAATTCGTTATATTTGTACAGTCGTTAAAAATGAATATGAAGATAAATTACTGGGAAGATTCAAGGGGTTGCAGCCCCGTGGAAGAATTCGTTAGAAAAATTGGTGATAACAACGGTCAGAAGGCACAGGAAAAGGTTCTCAGGTTCATCCGTATCCTCGTAGAAGAGGGGCTGGATATGCTCACGAAAATGCCTGAATACCTGAAGCAGCTTACTCTTGACGGCGTGGCGCTGTATGAGCTGAGGGTCGGCTTCGGTGGCAATGCTTACAGAATCCTTTTTGTTGTTCTAGATGGTATAGCGTACTTCCTCCACGCTTTTTCAAAAAAAGACCAGAAGACGCCGTCAAACGAGATAGCGACTGCTCTGCGGAGGTATGAACTCTTAAAACTAGAACTCCAAATTATTTAGATAAGTCACAGAGATAGAGATAATATAAGAAAAAATTATGAGAAGTCATCAGGAAGTTGAAGCCCGGCTGTTTAAAAAGAACAAAGGACTGAAACAAGCTCTTGAGAAGAGAGATATAGCTTTTGAAATTGCACTAATGCTTATAGAAGCAAGGGCATTCAAGAATCTTACTCAGACAGCGCTTTCGAAGTTAATGAAAACTAAGCAGCCAAGCATAGCTAGAGTTGAGAGCGGTGTTTATTTACCAAGTCTCGCTTTCTTACTCAAGGCAGTAAAAGCATTAGGAGCTGAGTTAGAAATAAAGTTTAGATTTTCAGAAGTAGAAGAAGCTAAAAGAGAGATAGTAAGTATTAACGCACAGAGGAGTCATGCAGTTTGGAGTAGGCTGGATATTCATAAGCACCAGCATGTCGTTTACACCTTTAGTCCAAGTATTCCAGATAACTTTCGTTCGGAATCCATGGACGTTAAAGAAGTCCTTGAATTTTCTGGTGTGCAACCTCAGTTTGTTTAATATTTTTTCATTCAAAAAAACTATAAAAGTAAAATTATGATTCACAGATGGTCAGTATTATGTGGGCGTTCAATTATCGATAGCAACACTAACCAGATTAGTCTGCTTGATGTTGTAGAGAAGGTAGAAACTAATGTGGAAATTGAGAGTCTGGAGAAGTTTAAGAATGAGGAGAAGGGCATTCTTGTTATCCCTATTAATTTTGAATTAGTCTCATATATTTCGAATATTGAGCCAGATAAAGATTCTGCAATTGAAATGAAGCTGACATTGTCAGACCCTAAAGGAACGCAGTTACAAGAATCATCACCAAAGTTTGATGTCCCAGAAAAAATAAAAAATATGAGGGTGAGAATGGGAGTTCAGGGGATGACAATTAATGAGAGTGGAGTCTACCTTTTTAATGTCTGGTTGAAGGAAAATAAGGACAAAGAGTTTGTTAATGTGGCTGAGATTCCAGTTGAAGTAGATATTACCATTAGAGAAAAGAAGTGAGTATGGCTAAAACGAAACATATAATATTTACAGCGGGCGTTCATCCTGCTTCTGCAGCAAAACTTAGACATATAATTACAGACTGCGTGAATCAGAAATACGAGGAGCTCTATTTTCTAGTCTCGTCTGGTGGAGGTGATGTTTTCGAGGGCTTGAGTCTTGCCACGCTGATTCATGCTCTACCTATGAAGACCGTTATGCATAATATCGGACAGGTTGATTCGGTAGCGACCGCTATTTTTTCTGCGGGGAAAGAAAGAGTTAGTAATCAAAACGCCTCATTCATGTTTCATGGTGTTAGTATGAACCTGAAAGAGGGAGGGCTTCTTGAACAACAGCTGAAGGAGATATACGATGGTTCGAAAAGGTTGAAAGCTGATATTGCGAAGGCTATCAGTACCTATATAGGACTACCTCTCACTGATATTGAAGGATTGATGAAGGATGGCGGCAATATATTGTCCTCTGATGAGGCAAAGAAACGAGGATTTATCTCCGCTATTACTGAGCTAAGTATACCGAAAGACGCTGATGTAGTGAGTGTTGGTAATGTTTGAGGAGTTCCTGTAGAAGTATGAGAAAACTCATATTATCAAAGCTGAGGTTAGTAAATCTTCCAATCCTTTTATCCAGAACTCTGTATTCGGATAGTATTGCTTTATATCCATGGTTCCAAAATTGGACCACTGGCCGAGCAGAGAAAACATTTCCCGACTAAAAAAGAACTGCGGAAGGTACTGCGAAACAAGTACGAACAAAGGGAGAAAAATTGGCGAATGTTTGGCTTTTTTCGCAAGTGGTTTCTCTGGTCATCGGCCATTATATTCGGACTGTTTATCTTGGCCAATCTTGGTGCTGATGGTGCTACTCGGTGGGGAGAGATACTTCTTATCTGTTTGTTCTCCTCCGCCTCGATTTCGGCGGTGCTGATGATGGCTTCAGAGGAGAGACACGAGAGGCAACGCCGTATTTCTGCCAAGGAAAAGAAACAATAGGCCGGGTTGATATAATAGGTTTTATCTGGTATCTTCAGAGATATGAAACGATTGAGAGCAATATAGATAGCCGTCAGATAAAGCCTGTTTTACAGGTAGCTTTTGGCGGTTTTTTGTTTGCCCTCGTGTTCCAATGGATAGGATACCTCTGTTCTAATGAGGAAGGTGCAGGTTCAAGTCCTGCCGAGGGCACCATAAAAAAGAAATAGTGTAGGGCGGGGTGGGGTAAACATTGATTTTTTTACGCTTTCCTGTAAAATATATAGTTGAAGACGAGGCATCTCTCTCTAAAATCTCATTTACCGTTCTTGTCGCCTGCGATATACAGCAGGTCGCAATAAGCGACAAGAAGGAAACGGTGGAGCCTTCTATATTAAGCCAGTGATGGCCTAGATAGACAAAGACTTTTATGGGAAGCAGAAATGATGCTCCTGGTATGAAAGGTGACCGCTCTCGGAACAAAGATGGGGAGTTGCGCGACAAGCGTGATGACACTCATATGGGGACGATAGAAAAGCAATACGGTAGGGACTTTGGTGTCCGTAGCGATATGCGCTTGGGAACTTTTCTCAAGGAGAACAACATAAAATCCCTTAACGACCTTATAACGGGTCACTAAGGGATAGCTAGAGACGAGGTAGAAAATGCCTCGTTTTCATTTTATCACATATTTCAAGCGGGTTGTTCCATAAACCTCTTCAGTCCGAAATAGTAGAACTTTGACTCCTTATCCTCCTGTAGAGAGGTTCTAATAGCGTCCAGTAGGCGGAGCTAACGAAGACGAGGTTATAACAAGCCTTGTTTTTTATTATCCATAATAGACGTTAGAACTAAGCTATAATATAAAGCAGAGTAATCCATTTTCGTTCAAGTTTATGCGTGATTCTCAAGAATGGGAAGAACTGTCCAGAGAAACAATTTTTGAAAAATATCGTCGTGGCATTGAAAAAGTGGTGTTTCGATTGCCAGATGGTTCTGAGGGAGATTTTTATCTCAAGAAGGAAGACAGCCCAGTTTGTGTTCTTGCTTTGACCGAAGCGAAAGAAGTCATTCTTGCTAAACAGTTTCGTCCAGGACCAAAAAAAGTATTGTTGGAGCTTCCTGGTGGAGGAATAGAAAAAGGAGAAACGTCAGAAGAAGCCATCGCACGAGAGCTTTTGGAAGAGACAGGTTATGCGGGAAATATCCAGCAAGTTACTCGAGCGTATGAGTGTGGCTATTCACCGATGCATCGCTATTGTTTTGTGGCTACGAATTGTAAGAAGATTACTGAACCAGCGCTGGATGACGGAGAGTTTATCGAAGTAGTATTATTTCCTTTGGATGAATTCCGAGATCTTCTTCGAAGCGGAGATTTGACCGATGTGGAGGTGGGATATCTCGGACTTGATTATCTCGGTTTGTTGTAACTTAAAGAATCCGCACATTCTATGCAATATCATCTTGCAGTCAAAGGCATTATCAGACGAAACGACGGGAAAATTCTTGTCTTGAAACGGAGCAGTAAAGATGACCACAAACCAGGTATTTGGGAATCGGTCGGCGGTGGTATGGATAGGGAAGAAACACCACAAGAAGCGTTAGTGAGGGAAGTTCTTGAAGAAACGGGTTTACAAGTAGTAGTAGGGGAGCCGTTTACCGTGTTTAGTTTCAAGAAAGATACGGGTGAATTCAAAGTGGGCATCACATTCCTTTGCGAATATGTAGGTGGCGAAGTGAAGTTGAGCTATGAGCACAGTGATTTTCTTTGGATTGAACCAGGCGCATTTGCAAGCATGGAATCGATACCGTCGCTTTACACAGAGATAGCCCGGTATGCAGAAAAGAAATAGTGAAATGCCCAGTGGGGTAAATGTCACGAAGGCTGCGCCAGGAAGTTCCTGAGTCCAAAATAGTAGAACTTTGAGGCTTTATCCTCCTTAGAGAGGTTCTAATAGTGTCCAGTAGGGGGAAACAAGAAAATAGAGGCTTATTTGAGCCTATATTATTGTTACTAGAGATAGGATTCCAACCGACCAGTCGTTTTACTGTAGAAAAAAGACACTATTTATGATAAACTGGAAATCTACGAAAATTGAGGCGCGGTAACGTGAGCCTGTTTGGTAACGTTATTTTTAGTTCAGTATACGATTGTGTACAGTGCCAGCTAAGCAGTAACGCTTTTCTATGGTACTTGTCCTCTTTTTTGCTCTCATCTTGGTTGCGTCGGTCTTCGTGCCACAATACATCGTTATTTTGCTGGTCCTGAATCTTTTGACAGGGCTTTTTTTATCGATTATTCAGATTGGTATCGCATTGCTTCCCCATTTCAAACCGAAGCGCAAGGATGGTATAGGCCAACCGTTTGTTTCTATTCTTGTACCAGCCTATAATGAGCCACCAGCAGTATTGATGCAAACCATTGAAACTCTTTCTCAGTTGAAATATGACCAATTTGAAGTGCTGATTATAGACAACAATACGAAAGATGAAGCTGTTTGGAGGCCTGTTGCAAGGTTTGTGAATACCCTTGGTTCACGGTTTCGTTTTTTTCACAAAGGACACCTCGATGGCTTCAAGGCGGGTGCACTCAACTATCTATTAGAGCGTCTTGATAAGCGATCAGAATACGTAGCCGTGCTTGACGCTGACTATTTAGTGCGTGAGGATTTTCTCACAACCGCTTTATCGTACTTCTCTGATAACAAAGTTGCCTTGGTGCAGTTTCCTCAGCAGTATCGGAACCGTATTCCTGAGAATCAGCCTATTGCCGATGAATATCGACACTTTTTTGGGATTTATATGAACATGGCTAATCATCTCGACTGTGTCCCTTCAACTGGAACAGTAAGTGTCTATCACCTGCCAGTATTACAGCGGATCGGTGGTTTTCGTGGAGAAGCTTTGACCGAAGACGCCGATGTCGGGCTCCGGATTTATGCGGCGGGGTTTCGCGGTATCTATGTTGATCAACCAATCGGGAATGGATTGATGCCGTATGATCTTGAAGCCTATCGAAGCCAGAAATGGCGCTGGGCTTTTGGAAACGCACAATCACTCAAGACCCTCTCCACGCTTTTTGGGAAAATACCATTTATTTCTTGGGCTGGTTTCTTATCACATCTCACGGCGTGGCATCACTTTCATTTCCTCCCTTTCGCTGCTTTGGCTGCCTTTCCGTTTATTCTGCTCCCCATCATACCGATAACGGCCGAACATCGTGAAGTGCTTATTTTTGCAGCGCTGTCGATTTTTGTAACGATGGCAGCGAAGCTAGTTCTCTTTATGGTTACCTTACATCGGCAGGACGGCACCATCATGCAAGCTTTTAAAGCCTTCGTTGTTCATATGGGCATGACTTTAGTTTATTCTGAAGCCTTGTTAGCCTTTCTCTTTCAAATGAAGTCGGTGTTTGTGAGAACTAACAAGTTTATTCTTGTAAAAATGCCTAGTTTACTGAAAAATTCCTACGGCGAATTAGCGCTTGGTCTTTGGTATGCTGTTGGAGCAGTAGCTGCTCTCCTCTACGGTGAGTCTTCGATGGTAGTTGCCTTTATTATGGCCGCCTCAGCGCTACTCTCTATTTATTATATCCATTTGAAGATTTCTCCTACCAAGGCATACTCAAAAAAGATTATGGAAGAAGCAGAAAGAAAATACCAGTCGTATATGGAATTAGATTAAAATATAATATGTCCATTCTATGAGAATCGCTCTCCTTGCCCCGTTGTGGAAAACAGTGCCACCGGAAAAATATGGCGGATCAGAATTAGTAGTGGCTAATCTGGCTAAAGGACTGGTGGAGCTTGGGCATGACGTGACCACTTTCGCCTGCGCTGGATCAGATGTTTCGGGAAAACTTTTTCCAGTCATCGAGAAGCCCATGTATGATTTGATTGGTGGTTTTGATTGGAATGGAATCAAACAGTACGAGTTTCTTTCCTACGAGGCTTTAGGGCGACATATCCATGATTTTGATATAGTGCACAATCATATGGGCTTTCATCCGATTGCGCTTGCCCCATGGTCGCCGATTCCTTTCGTCACGACACTGCATAGTAGTCTGCCACCAGACTTTCCATCTTTGGCCAGTGCTTTCAAAGAATACCCCTTTGTCTCTATCAGTGATTCACAAAGAGGCCTCGCTCCAGAGCTTAACTATGTTGCGACAGTCTACCATGGAATTGATGTTGATGCCTTTAAGCCAAGATTAGAGGGAGTGGGTAACGGCTTTGTATTTATGGGAACGCTTTCACACAACAAGGGCATTGATATTGCGGTTAAGGCAGCCCATGTGCTTGGTGTGAAACTGACGATTGCGGGGGAACTTCGGGAGAGCGAGCAAAAGTTTTTGGAAAAAGAGGTCTATCCATATATTGATGGTGAGCGCATCAGACTTGTCGGTGAAGTTGATCAACAAGAGAAAAACCGTTTATTCGCTGAGGCCGATGGCATCCTCTTCCCATCGCGTTGGAGTGAAGCATTCGGACTTGTCCTTGTAGAAGCGCTTGCCTGTGGAACGCCAGTAATCGCGCTGAGCAACGGGGCGGTACCTGAAATTTTGCGTGATGGCGTGACTGGCTTTATCGTCAAAGAGGAGGCTAATTTTTTCGAGGCATTGAAGCGGGTGGGTGAAATCTCACGAGTAGACTGTCGAAAAGAGGCAGAACAACGCTTCAATCTTTCATCTATGGCCAGCGGGTATGAGACTATTTATCAATCCCTTATTAACGCAAAGTAACAGTATGAAAATTGCCATTGTCGCACCAGTTATGGGACCAGTACCACCGAAGAAATATGGCGGTATTGAGATTATCGTTGATGAGTTGGCGCACGGTTTAGCAAAACATGGTCATCACGTGACCGTCTTTTGTTCAGGGGAGTCTATGATTGCTGGAGATGGTATCACTCGCGTCGAGACGTCGCCCTATCCGACACGGGAACATCCTGACGAGAATCGTGACTGGGAACGGAAGCAGCTTGAAGAAGTGCTCACCCGGCAACATGAATTTGATGTTATTCATTTGAATTATGAGCCGAAAGTCTGTCGGTTTGAAATAGGCGGTGCTTTTAAAAATCTCCTGGATTCCTTCGAGGTGCCAGTGGCTTTGACGTTTCACAACACGACCGATGTCGCAGAGAATGTCGCCTACTATCAGTCGACACCGTCTTTGTATCGTCATACGATGATTTTTGTCAGTAATAATCAACGTAAGCCGGTTGAGTTTTTCCCCAACACGCACGTTATCTATAATGCGCTGCCCATCGCCGATTTCCCCTTAGAAACGGAGAAGGAAGAGTATATGCTCTTTCTTGGCCGGATAACACCGACCAAGGGGCTTCTGGAAGCGATCGCTGTCGCTCACGCAACCAATATCCCACTTTATATCGTAGCAAAAATTGATCCGGTTGATAAGGAATACTACGAATCAGAAGTGAAGTCCCATATCGATGGCTCGCTCATCCGTTATATGGGCGAAGCTGATTTTCAGGAAAAGATAGCTTACCTCAAGAAAGCGCGTTGCTTACTTTTTCCGATTCAGTGGGAAGAACCGTTCGGACTCGTGATGGTGGAAGCACTTGCCTGCGGAACGCCAGTAATTGCTTTCCGAAGAGGGTCAGTGCCGGAAATTATCCAAGATGGCGTGAATGGGTATATAGCTGATTCCGTGGAAGAGATGGTCATTGCGGTACAAAAGGCAGGATTAATTTCTTCTCTTCGTTGCAGAGAGAGTGTTGAAACTCGATTTGATACCAAACGCATGGTAGACGAATACGAGAAGCTTTTTGAGAGCCTGAAAAATGAGTGAGGGTTCTGCGGGAGCAGTCTTTTAAGAGAGGTAGTCAGAGGACATGGTCACTATGTGGTCTTTGGAGTCAGTGGTGATAAGATCTAGTGAAACACGTGGTGTGGTAAATCTTATGATTGTTGAGTAAGGAAGTTCTTGAGTCCAAAGTAGTAGAACTTTGACTTCTTATCTTCCTGTAGAGGGGTTCTAATATCGTCGAGTAGGCCGAGCTATCTTGTGCTATCACTATATATGTGGTGTAATATAGCACTTATAAAATTGAGAATAGCCTAACTATGCACCCTGAGCGAGCTCAGGAAGCTTATCGTGTTTTAACACTACTTTTCGCCAAATAGAGTAAACATATGAAACCAGCATTTACTTTAGCTGCTATCAGTGATATTCATGTCAATAAATATCCTATCCAGCAAGGCTTTTTTGACAGCGTAAATGAAAATGCTGACATCCTCCTCATTGGAGGAGATATGAATGATGGGGAGCCCGAAGAAGTAGAACACTTTTTACAACTTGTTTCTGGAGTAACTATTCCAATAATAGTGATTTTTGGGAATCATGATTGTAGTAGTGATAATATAGCGAGAATTAAAGATACTCTTTCTAAAAATTCACTGATAAAAGTTTTAGACGGTGATTATGTTGAATTTAATGTAAACAATAAGAGTATTGGTATTGCAGGTGCCAAAGCTTTTGGTGGAGGATTTACGCCTCACAGGATAGTGGGCAGGGGAGAAGCAGCTATCCGATCCTTTCTACAGGAAGAGGATGTGGAACTTACAAAATTGAATTCTGCACTTAATATAATGAAGGAGGTTGCTCCAGAATATAAGATAGTTCTCACTCATTGGGCGGCTTTTGTTGAAACAATAGAAGGAGAGCCCCTTGAACTTTACCCAGTATTAGGAAGTTCTCGCTTTGGAGATATTATTGAGTCTGTTAACCCAGATCTTGTCTTAAGTGGGCACGCACACCATGGTCCACAAGGCATAAAAAAAGCACGCGGTTTAATTTCCGCGTGCAATATCGCTTACAAGGTAAACGATGGAAGGATGCTGTTTTTTGATTTCTTTTCTCCAGAGAATATCATTCTTCGTCATGATGATAGCCAATCAGAAAACTCTTGAATTTTCTGATTTCTAAAATTGTCACCAGCTTTCAATCTGACGGGAGAAAGTGAGAGCAAAACAGTTTTTCCTTGCTTTATAAGGTCGGTAAAGACCACCCGACGTTTGCTGCAGCTTCCTATTTTTGTATCCCAAACACCTTGACAGCAGTTGTTGAAGGGAAATTAAGTAATTATTGCGGATCCAATTAAAGAAGAGAGGAGAAAAAGAGGCTCTCTAGGGACTCTTTTTCTATACAACAATAGGACTTACATCGGGATCTATGAAAAATCTTGTTTCTCCTGCGTAGCTCTAAAAATGTCGACTAAAAAGCAAGCAAAGAGACCTTCACAGGCCTCTTTTTAAATGCTTGTTGTCCTTACTGCGCGAGAAAATCCTGCATGTTTTTTCGAAGCGCTTCAATTTCTTCCTTCTTCATCGCCGACTCAGCTTTCTTGAAAAGGCCATCGGATTTCTCTTCCTCTTCGACATGATGGCTAACATTTTCCTCCAAGACCTTGGATTTAGCTGTCCATTCTTCCGTAGTCTGATCCAATACCTCCATCTCCTTCAGAAGAATCTTGATCACATGGTGCTCTTGTTCTGATTCAAGGGTCAGCTCGTGAGTCTTTTTGATCGCTTCTAGAGTGGGGTAAAGCATCTTCTCCTCGAGTTCAGAATGAAGAGAAAGACCGTTATTAATTTCCTCGAAAAGCTCTTCTCGAGTCTTCTCTGCTCTTTCCGTAGTGTCCCCCAGCTTCTCAAAAAGAGCCGCCATCTTTTTGTGATCTTCCACTAGATACTTGAAAGGGTGCTCTACTTTGTCTCCTATCTTAGCCATAAAGTTAATCTTAAGAGTTATATAGATAGTTTAACGATAATTATAAATTTAGCAAGATAGGCTAAAACCTAACAAAAAATTAGCCTTGAATAGGTATCATTTTTTATTGCTACGTATTTAAAATGCATGAAGTATCCTTCTTTTTTGTATTCTTGCTAATGATTATAGGGAGATATACAATGATACTGTTACCGTATAGTTATCAAGAGTTCATGAAATACCAGGCATTTTTAAAATTTGGTTCGCTCATACTACTCATTGTTGCAGGCATTTTTTTGGTACGGTTTCTTCTTCCGGAAGGATTCGGAATCGATGATATGCGCCAGTTCGTAGCAACTCAAGGTATTTGGGCTCCCATCATATTTATGGGAGCTTATATCTTAGCGGTCATCACTTTTTTGCCGGCCTCTCCGCTTTCTCTTCTCGGGGGAGCTCTTTTCGGACCTATTTTTGGAACCATTTATATCGTGATCGCGGCTACCATCGGCGCTTCGCTCGCCTTTCTCATGGCACGTTTTTTAGGGAGGGACGCTGTGAGTTTCCTGGTTACCAGCTATACCAAAAAAATTGCCACCTACGATGAGAAGCTCGAGCAAAAAGGTTTTTTAACTGTCCTCATACTCCGTCTCATTCCGGCATTTCCTTTCAATGCCTTGAATTTCGTCCTCGGACTCACGAAAGTCAAGGTTTCTGAGTATTTCTTTGCGACGCTCATTGGTATTATTCCTGGATCATTCGTCTTCGCCTATGCGGGTGCAACAGCGGCAGAACCCTCTCTCATGAAGATCTTGATTGCAGTTGGGATATTCGCGATATTGCTTTCGGCTAAGCCTCTTTATCAGCTTATCAAACGTTCCCTATGATCGAAAATCCTAAAGCCCAGACATTTGACTTGATTGTCATCGGAGCGGGCTCAGGCGGGCTCAATGTGGCTGGATTTATGAACCGCGCTGAATTTCGGGTACTTATTATCGATAAGAGTGATGCGAATATCGGAGGTGATTGTTTGAACTTCGGTTGTGTTCCGTCGAAAGCACTGATTCACGTAGCCCGGCTGGTCCAAGATGCTAAAAAAGCTGAAACATTTGGTTTGCGCCAGGAAGGAAAAGTAGATATTCAAAAGGTGTTGGCATACGTGAAAGAGAAGCAGGCTATTTTCCGTAAGCATGAAGACGCGACCTATTTCCGCTCTCTCGGCATGGCGGTCGCGTTAGGCGAAGGTCGCTTTAGTGGCCCCCAGAGTGTCACGGTAAATGGAATAGAATATCAAGGAAAGAGGATCGTCCTTGCTACCGGTTCTCGGCCGCGAGAACTTCGGATTCCAGGAATCGAAACAGTCACTGTCTATACGAACGAATCAGTCTTTAACATAAAAGAGCTTCCAAAACGCTTTCTATTTATCGGAGGCGGCCCCATTTCAGTGGAGCTTGGCCAGGCCTTTTCTGCCTTTGGATCACAGGTCACTATTATCCACTCAGGTGACCGCATCCTTTCTAAAGAGGATCCAGAGGTGAGTCATTTCATGGAAGCAGCGCTCCGTAAGGAAGGGATAGAGATTATTCTCAATGCCGAAGCCAAGGCTATCTCGGAAGGAGAGCTCATTGTTACTGTTAAAAATGAAGGAGAAAGACACCTTCCGTTAGACGCACTCTTTTCAGGGATAGGACGAATTCTCAATGTCGAGGGACTTGATCTCGACAAGGCTGGCATCGCCCTCTCGGCAGATGGCCAGAAACTTATACTGGATCAGTATCTGAGAACAACCAACAAAAATGTGCTCGCTGTCGGCGATATCGTCGGACAGCACATGTTTACGCATGCCGCAGAGACGCATGCCGCACTCGTGATCGCAAATCTTTTCAGCCCCTTTAAAAAGTCATTGCAGCCAGAACGGATGGCGTGGGTGACCTACACCAATCCAGAGGTAGCCACCTTTGGACTCTCTCAAGATTATTTAAAGAAAGAGAAGATACGGTACGAAAGTCTCAGTGTGCCACTCACGGAAGATGATCGAGCAATTGTTGATCAATCAAATGGCTTTATCAAGCTCTTGGTCGGAAAAAAAGGAAGAGTCCTGGGCGGAACACTGGTAGCGCCTCAGGCTGGAGAAATAGTGGGGGAACTCATCCTAGCAGAAACGAAAAAGCTAACCGTACAAGACCTCTTCTCCCGCATCGCTCCCTACCCAACTGCTGCACGAATCATAAGACGAGCGGCCGGAGTCTATCTTTCGAGAAAACTGACCGCTCGCGTAAAAAAGCTCCTTCATTTCCTCTATTCGTTTTAGATTTCTCTAGCACCATTCATTGTCAGAAAACGATTTTAGTCTAGAAGAGGTCATTGCTCAGGACGTCCTCTGTTAGTACGGAAGTCTCAAGCTTGCATTGAAAGTACGAAGCACCTGACTGCATGGAAGAAGAGAAAATTTATGAGCCACCCAGTATCATCTGACGGCTTTTTCTTTTTTTACATTCTGTACAAAAAGAGTCATAAATGATATAATCGTTTTTGTAAATTGGTTAAGAAACGTAATCAAAAAATAATAGGATGTCTCATTGTTCGTTAGTTTTTTAAAAATTATAATAATATATATCTATGCACTCAAACAGAGTTAAAAAGCAATCAGTAGAAAAAGCCTATATCTCCCATCTTTTACGTTATGTAGGAGTAGGGCTCATATCAGGATCAATCGTCCATGTAGGGACGCTCGGAGGTGGACATACTCTCTATGCTGTCCTTATCGCTCTGGGCATCATTTCCTTTATTGTTGGTACCTTGTTAGAAAAACAGGATTCGGAAAGTTCGCTCCCGGCATTTATCGGTATCTCAGTTATGCTATCGATTGGCGTTGGTATGGTAAGTGGGGGAACGCAACATTATCTAGATGGTCCTGTGTACGCCGCATTTCTTATTCCAATTGGAGTAGCGGTTGGATACCTTGCTTTTTTATGGAGAGATTATAAATCTGAAATTACCCTAAAGCGGATACTAGTCATGTCCGTTGTTGCCCTAGGCTTAGGTATAATTTTGTACTTGATTGCCAAAGAAATACCTGCCCAAAGGAATCATCACTCTGCTGGAAACGAGAGCGCACTTGAGGCAAATATTCCTCTGGACGAAGAAATGAGAGAAGAGGGTGAACATACTCATGATAGTGGCCATGCCCACTAAGAAGATTGTGTCCTACGGCCAAGCAAAAGTCAGATGCGTCTGAAAGTAATCTCTGGATAGGGAAAAAGTGTCCCCTTAGTGTGCTTACTCGACAAGATCCGTAAAGACGATCCGTCTCTTGCTGTAGCTCTTGGTTTTTGGCTCCCAGACGCCTTGGCAGGTGATGAGATTGAGGTGAGAGAAGTCATTTTTGGTAAAGACTTCGTCCACTCGACCAGGATCGTAGTCTTGGACATGTTTGACGGCAAATGTCCGGACATTTCCGGTAGTATCGGTAATGGAGAGGAGGTCCCCGATGGTCAGTGTATGCAAATTGAAAAACACGCCCTTTTCATTCTTTGGTCCATTGAAGTGGCCAGAGATAACCGCGCTTCCTCGGGCGCCTGGTGGTGGTCCGTGCCGAAACCAGCCCACGTCCGTAAGAGTGGTAGGGACGTCCATAGCTCCTTCGGAGGTAAGTCCCACGTGTTGTATGTTTGCTTGAACGCCAATGGCTGGGATGGAGAGAGTAAGTGGAAGGGCGATTGTTTTCTCGGGCACGTGATTGACAGTTGCCTTTTGTGGTTCAGGAAGAGAGCCAGGGCTCGGTAAAGGCAGGACCTTTTCTTGGCTTCGTTCTCTTGATAAAAAAAAGTGGTCAAGAACACAAAGAAAAAAAAGAGCAAGCGTACTACGGTATATGCTGGTTTGATCTTCTGCCCGCTGAGGCCTCACGCAAAGTGCGAGCCTTACCGGCTGGTACCGAAGGGAAGGCGAGCGATTATTGTGGATCTTTGTAAGAAGCAAAGAGGAGAAGAGTGGCGACTCGTTGGAGTATCAAAAAATAGGGCTGTACCCGATCGGGGAAAGCCCTATTTTTTATGCGTATGCTTACTAGAGACTCGGATGTCCTTTTGGTATGTCGGGCGAGATATTATCCCTACGGATCTCTTGGATGAAACTGATTGAGATGAACAGAAAAGCCATGCTCGCAGCAAGTTCGAAGTATTCCTCAAACTCTCTCCCGCTTGTTATCAATATTCTACTGCTTACGTCCGTGATCTTTTATCAAGCTTTTACCGACGTCAAATCTCGAGAAAATAGAAATCTCCTGTTTCTTGCTCCTATTGCCTGGATCGTCTTTTATTTTATGGACTTTGTAGAATACCAGGCCCTCATAAGGAGTTTTTGGCGCCTGTTTCGCAAGAAACAGGTAATGTGGCAAAAGTGGCAGCGGTTAGGGGCACGAGAGGGACTCTTGGCACATTAGCGTAGAGTCTAGTTTAAGCTAGATGTCTGGGTATTATATTGAAAGAATGAAGAAGCTCTTCCGTGTGCGAAGATTGCAGTATAGAGTACTATTATAGCCTACTATAAGCTATAATTCCAAGTGTTCCCCGAAGAAGAGCTGATAAAATAAGGTAAATTCTTTCCGAAGCCTTCTCGCTGAAAACCTACTATTGGTAACATTGAATTGAAAGCTCTTTATGCGTAAAACAGCATTTCCATCTGATGACAAACGGCTCGTAGATACTGAACCCCCGAAGCAAGCGCGTCTAAAAATGGCAATTCTCTTTTTTGGAGCCATAGCGATCGGCGGTTATTTTCTTTGGTCACGTGAACCAGAGGAGACGGTGACTGAGACGCTCGTCAGTCCGGTGGAGGCACAGGAAGAGATTCCTCCTCCGGAATCAAAGGAGAGGGTCGTGAGCTACATCGTGGCTCCAGGTGACCTTCCGGCAGAGGTGTTTTTCGAGTACGGAAAGCTCGATCCAAACGAGATACGGGCACTTCTAGAAGCTACGAAAGATGTTTATGATTTCACGAACATACGCATCGGTCGTGAACTCCAGTTTTTCTTTTCAGAACAAGAAACCGCTGAGAAAATGCGTTATTATGCCAGCACGGAAACCATGATTGAGGTTGAGTACGAGGACGGAGTATTTAGCGCTCGAAAAGAAGCGATACCCTATGAAGTCACTGAAGAGCTGACGCACGTAAAGATTGATGAATTTTTGTACAAAGATGGGCTTGACGCTGGACTGAGTGAAGCTTCTATTTTGGAGATAGCTGATATTTTTTCTTTCGATATAGATTTTACAACCGAAATTCGCGAGGGTGATGAGATGAGGGTACTCTATGAAAGGCGGGTGCTCAACGGAAAGCAGGCCCCCGACGGCAAGATTATTGCTGCCTCATTTACCAATGCTGGCACGACCTATTTTGGATATTACTTTGAGTCAGAAGTCGCTTCGGGTCATTATGATAGCGAGGGCAATGAGCTTGCGCGGCAGTTCTTGCGCGCTCCACTTAGTTATCGGGCCATCACCTCAGGCTACACTGGAGCACGTCTTCATCCGATCACTAAGCAGGTAACTGCCCATTATCAGATTGACTACGCTGCCCCAACTGGGACACCAGTGGTAGCGACTGCCCGCGGCACCGTCGTGAGCGCACGCCTTGAGGGTGGGTGGGGGAATATCGTCCGCCTCCAGCATGACAACGGCTATACGACTCATTATGCGCATCTAAGCGGCTATGCCAAGGGCCTGGCGGCAGGACCCGCGGTTTCACAAGGGCAAATCATTGGATATGTTGGTTCAACTGGCTGGTCCACTGGACCACATCTTGATTATGGAATGAGGCTTAAGGGGAGTCCGGTAAATCCGCTTTCCTTAACTCTCCCAAAAGGCGCTTCATTGACTGGGGATGAAAAAGATCGCTTTCAAGCCGTACGACAGAAGCTTGATGAGCGCTTACGTTAAAAGCAAAGCAAGCTTTCCTCTCGTTTCGTTAGGTAAGTATAAAAAAAGACGAGTAATTCCGGGGTATCTTGACATACCCCCATGGGGGTATTATCATACCCATACGTCTATGAAACAACAGAAGCAAAAACTTATTCGCCGACTCAAGATAGTCGAGGGACAAATACGGGGCTTGCAAGAGATGATAGAAAAAGATACGTACTGTATTGATGTCATCACCCAAACTTCAGCGGTTAAGCAAGCCCTGACCGCGCTCGAAGATATCCTGATAGAGGAGCATCTCAAAACTTGTGTTATTCGTCAAATGAAAACAGGGAAGGAGAGGCAGGCTCAGGAGGAAATATTGAAAGTGTATACATTAAAACGTAAATAATATAGTAACTAAAAGAATATGCAAGAAAATCAAGGGAATCAAGCGAACAGCGGAAGCTACATCATGGGTGGATTGGCAATAGTGCTCGCCTTTGTTATAGGGATACTTAGTTATAGCGCTGGAAAAACAGAGGGCTCACGTAGTACGCATATGGGGATGATGAATATGGAAAATGCCCAAGAGAAGAACCGAGGAGCGACTATGGATCATAAAGAGATGACGATGGATCAAATGACGGCCGGCCTCCAGGGTTTGGAGGGCGATGCTTTTGATAAGGCTTTTGTTGAAATGATGATAGTGCATCATGAAGGCGCGGTTGATATGGCGAAACTCATTCCAGCTCAGGCTAAAAACGAAGAATTGAAAAAACTCGGCATTGATATCATCAGCGCCCAAACCAAGGAGATTGAAATGATGAAAAGCTGGCTCAAAGCTTGGGGGTATGAAGAATCTTTGAAAGAAGATCATTCTAATATGCCAGGAATGGATCATTCCATGATGGGTATGTAATATGAATAGTATGAAAAAGTATAGTTGCCCCATGCACGGAGAGATTCAAAGTGACACTCCTGGATACTGCCTTATCTGTGGGATGACATTGGTTGAGGCAGGGGGCAGTGTAGTTGGCAAAGAGTCTGATGACTATACCCCCCTCGTAACTGTTATTGGGCTCATCCTGGCTGTTATCTTTACTGTAGGATTTCGAGATCATCTTGCTGGAGCATTTTCTTGGCATATGCCCATGATGTCTTTTATGGCGGGAATGTTCATCGTTTTTGCTGGTTTTAAGCTTCTCGATCTCAAGGGCTTCGCCGAAGGATATGCCACCTACGATCTCGTTGCCGAAAAATGGTATGGGTACGGATATATCTATCCTTTTGTAGAGCTCACGTTGGGGTTGCTCTATTTGGGAGGAATGAATACCTTTTGGCTTCATCTCTTTACTTTTGTGCTCATGAGTATAAATGGTCTCGGTGTAGCAATCAAACTTTTCAAAAAGCAGAAGTTTCAGTGCGCCTGTCTCGGTACTTTTCTCAAGGTTCCGCTCACAAAGGTAAGTCTGGTAGAAAATTTTGGAATGGCTCTTATGGCACTTTATATGTTAATGTAGTGAACGTGTTTTTTCTGAGGTATACTAAAATATAGAGTCAGTAAACTAATAAGGTTATGATGTTGCAAGCCGCTAGGATTGTTTTTCGTAAAAAAGCCTACCTGTTTTTGGCTGCCTCTGTCAGTCTGATTAGCCTTGCGTTTCTTCTCTGGTTGCCAAACTTTGGCTTGGTTCTAGCCCGTCTCTTTGAAGAAGGTTCGATTCTCGAGAGAACAGCATTGCCATGGTCTCTCTTAGGCACGCTTTCGACCAATTTCACCTTTTTTTCAGCCTTGACTATGGTGGTCCTAGTCACTCTGTTTGGAATCAATGTTTCGTGCATGGTGTATGCCTTGAGACGCCGCATCCGAACCTCCAAGCGAGGAGGCATTTTTGGCGCTTTTGGCGCTCTTTTAAGCCTTTTTACCATTGGTTGTTTTGCGTGTGGCTCATTTCTCTTTGCCCCTCTTCTTGTTACTATTGGCGGGACTGCTTTTCTTGCCCTTCTTCCCCTTGGAGGAGGTGAGCTTGCTCTCCTTGGCATAGTTTTTCTCGGGTATTCGATTTTCCTCACGGCTCGAGAAATCACCACCTCACTTTCATGTCGGATCAGTAATTGAGGGAAAGAAATTGGCATTTTTTGGGATAAGGGGGTATACTACTCGGGAAGTTGTAATTAATAAGAAGATGCTATGGCAACGACGAATTCTGCATTCATGAAGCCGATGAAAATTAGCCCTGAGCTCGCTCTCGTTGTGGGTGCTGGCCCGATGCCTCGTTCAGAAGTAGTGAAGGCTCTTTGGGTGTATATCAAGAAGAACGATCTCCAGAATCCAGCCAACAAGCGCAATATTTTGGCTGATGCCAACTTGCAAGCTGTTTTTGGCGGTAAGAAAGAAGTGACGATGTTTGAGATGACCAAGCTCGTTTCAGCTCACCTTTCATAGAGAAAAGTGTTGTGTCAAAAAAACAGCCGTACTGGCTGTTTTTTTGTGTTCTACCGCAAGTGCCGCTATGAGGACTGAGGGGTTGATGAAAAGGGGCGGGTCTGCTACAATCGACCCCTGGAAACAATTGTCCAAAAGGGCAATTTTTCCTTTGTTCAGTTATCTCTCACATTCCTATGGCTGCCACCAAACAAACCAAAGATGCGAAAGTCACTGTCAAGCGCGGGAGCGCCGGCCTCGGCCTTTTTGCGGTTCTTCCCATCAAGAAAGGCACGACTATCATCGAGTATGTCGGTGAGCGCGTTTCGACCAAGGTCGGCGATGAGCGCAACAATCGCTACATGTTCAACGTGAATACAAAATGGGATATTGACGGCAGCGTCCGCTTGAATACCGCCCGCTACGCCAATCACTCCTGTCGACCAAACGCTGAAGCCTGGAACCGAAGCGGTCGCATCTATATTGTAGCCAAGAAAAACATCAAAGCTGGCGAAGAAATTACCTATCATTACGGCAGGGATCACTTCGAAGGCTTCATCAAAAAGCACGGCTGTCGTTGCGTAAAGTGCTCTGTCTAGAAGATATATTGACTTTTTATAGAATTCCTGTCACAATAGCAGGAATTCATTCTTTCTCTTGTATGGCCGAAGAAATTATCTATCCTGTCCGTATCAATCGCTACCTCTCTCAGAAGGGGATGGCGACGCGTCGTGGTGCCGATGAGCTCATTAAAGGTGGCCTCGTTCTTCTTGATGGCAAACGAGCGCTCCTCGGTGACCAAGTCACGAGTGTCACGAGTCACGTCGAGGTATTAAAAGACAAGAAACAGCCAAAAAAGAAGCTGGTTTACATTGTCTACTACAAGCCTCGGGGGATTATCGCACACTCACCCCAGGAATTTGAACACTCAATCGATCAAATCTCTGGTTTCCCTGGGACTTTTCCGATTGGTCGTCTCGACAAGGACTCAGAGGGACTCATCCTCCTCACTAATGACGGTCGCGTGACCGAGCGCTTGCTTCATCCGCGTTTCAAACATGAAAAAGAATACAAGGTAATCGTGAGAGAGGGTATCCCGGGTAACTTAAAACGTGTCCTCGAAGAGGGGGTCTACAATGCTGGTGACTGGCTCAAAGCCAAAAAAGTGATGGTAGTGCCACCACGCACTATCTATGTCACTTTGACCGAAGGTAAAAAGCATCACATACGGCGCATGCTCTCCGAAGCCCGCCTGACTGTCGAACAACTTGTTCGCATCCGCGTCATGGATGTTCACTTAGGAGCGCTCAAGTCGGGGAAAGCTCGTATCCTCGATGGCCCAGCTCGCAAGGCCTTTCTTACTAGTATCGAACTCGAGGAGCTCTAGACGCTAGCCCTTGCTTTTTTTCTCAAAAGGTGCTATAATTGGTAAAGAAATGAAAAAGAACTAAAAATGGGTGCTCATTCTATAAAGGTGAGTAGCCGTTTTTTCTTTTATAGCGCTTAAATCTCGTTATCTAGCACTGATGAATTCAAAAAATACGTCTAAAAAAAACATATCTGAATCAACAAAGGCTCTCCTTGGGAGCCTGCCTACCATTGATATGATAACCGTTTCTTCCAATCTGTTCTATGGAGTTTTTCTCTCCTGTGCTTTTTTGGTGAGCGGACTTCTGTTTGCCTCAGGCCGAGAGATTGCCAGCACGACTATTGATATGAGTGGGCATGTCGATATCCGCCAGGTACTATTTGAGAACAAAGTGAAAAAGATGGTCACCGGCTTCCCGATTGAAGCCATGACCACAGTCATCGCCGAGCAAGACAAAACAACCGCAGCCTTCCTGGTGGGTATTGCCAAGAAAGAGAGTAACTGGGGAAAACGTGTACCACGAGCCGAAGACGGCTCTGACTGCTTTAACTATTGGGGCTATAGAGGGGCTGGGTCTCGTGGCATCGCCATGGGCCATGGCTGTTTCGGCAGTCCAGAGGAGGCAGTCGGCATTGTCGGTGGACGTCTCGATACATTTGTACAAGAATATAAATTTCGGACACCAGAAGAAATGGTGGTATGGAAGTGTGGATTTAGTTGTGATGGTCACAGTAACCAAAGTGTCAAAAAGTGGATTGCGGATGTCGGTTACTATACAAGAAAATTTGAAAAATAAAGTTGAAAAATACGCTCACCAAAAATCCATTGGAAAAAACCGAGGGATTTTTTTATTGTCTGTATAGGTGTAGAGAGGGTGTCTAGTTGACAAGATTTGTCTTTTTCTGTATAGTGAAAAGTCCTTTTTTATGAAGAAATATACAAAAAAGATTGACTCTTTGGAACTTTCCCGAGGCTCTTTTTTATCTCTACTTTTTATACCTACCAAAGTGAAATTTTCAGTCCTCCTATCGCGCCTTGAAAAAGCCATGGCGTCGCACAGGAACCTCATCCTCTACTTTTTTATTGGCGGCTCAGCAGCATTCATTGATGTAACATTTTTTTTCGCGCTCTACTCGCTTTTTGGAGTATTCTCTCCTCTTGCCACTCTCTGCTCAATTCTCTTAGCTACGGTGTATGCATTCCTTCTGAATGCTCATTTTAATTTCAAAATGACAGATCGTTTTTGGCTGCGCTTTCTTTCGTATGCCACGGTGAGCGGTGTTGGTCTCATCCTCTCCGTACTCATGCTTGAAGTCTTCAATGTCCGGCTCGGATTTGATGGCAACCTGATCAAAATTCTTTCACTGCCGATGGTTTTTGTTATCCAGTATCTCCTCAATAAAAAAATTACGTTTCAGTCTTTTGTGAAAGCATAATTACATTTTTGTATCGTTATGGAACAAAAAAAACGAGTTGCTGTCATTGGTGGAGGATTTGCGGGGCTGTCAGCCGCTTATCATCTAGGGAAGGCTGGTGTCGAAGTTACGCTCTACGAACGAGAAAAATCGCTCGGTGGTTTAGCTGGAGGTTTTTCGCTTCTTGGTATGCCACTAGAAAAAGCCTACCACTTTTTTTACAAGGGGGACGCGCATCTTTTGGGTTTGGCCGAAGAGCTCGGCCTTGCCGACAAAGCGAGTTTCTATAAAAGCTCTACCGGGACCTACTATGGAGGCAAACTGTACCCATTTATGACAGCTCAGGATCTTCTTTCTTTTACCCCACTTCCATTCCTCGATCGTATCCGTTTCGGTGTCTCGGCCCTTTATCTTCAGTTTTTGAAAAATTGGAAGCCTCTCTCCCGTGTGACGGCCTACGACTGGCTTTTGAAGTGGGCCGGTCCGAAGGTCACTGAAGTCATCTGGGAGCCACTTCTTCGTGGGAAGTTTAATAAGTATTACAAGGATATTGCCATGTCTTGGCTTTGGCGCCGGATTCAAATCCGTGCTGTTTCCAGAGAAAAGGAAGGGGAAATGCTCGGCTATTTCCACGGTGGTTTTGTGACGATTGTCGATGCTTTTAGGGAAAAAATTACGTCTTTTGGCGGCACTATCAACACAGAGCAGGGGATTGATCGGATAGGACAGAGTGAAGGAGGAGCAACGCTCGTCATAAACGGCGAACGCAAACAGTTTGATGCAATCATTGCGACGGTTCCTTCTCCCGCTTTTGCGCGACTCATTGAGGGCAATCCTGGAGTTACTTCTGAGTATACGAATAAGCTTAAAAGCATCGACTATCTCGGAGCGGTGGTTATGGTTTTTGCCACTGACCAGTTGATTAGTCCATATTTCTGGCACAACATCAATGATTCGAGTATTCCCTTTTTGGTTCTCCTTTCTACCTCGGCACTGACGGGCACTGAGGCTTTCGGAGGCAAGCACATCTACTATATCGGTGCCTACGTTCCAGCCGAGCACCGCTATTTTTCTGATTCGGATGAGAGCATCATGAATGAATGGAAAAGCGGACTCAAAACTATGTTCCCTCATTTTGATGAGCATCAGATTCTCGAAGAAAAACTCTTCCGTTTCAAAGATGCTCAGCATATCGTCGGCACTGACTACATCGAAAAAATTCCGAGCTATCAGTCTCCGGTTCCGCATACCTTCCTCTCCAACTTCTCTCAGATTTTTCCGGATGACCGTGGAACCAACTATGCTATCGAAGAGGGAAAGAAAATTGCCAAGCTGGTTTTACAAGATATCAAGTAAGTGAGTCACATCATGACCCAAAAGAAAGTCACTATTCTTCTTCCGACCTACAACGAGACCAACAACGTTTCGCCACTTCTTCATGCTTTGAGTCTCGCTCTCAAAGAGGCAAAGCAAGGTGATTACGAAGTACTCTTCATTGACGACAGTTCAGATGATACGCCCAAAGTGATTCGTGCTCTTTCGGAGACCTACCCGGAAGTGCGAATGATTCATCGTAACAAAGCTGACCGTACTGGACTCGCAACGGCCTTTGTCAAAGGCTTTGCAGAAGCACATGGAAAGTACATTCTTTGTATGGATTCTGATCTTCAGCATCCACCTGAGGTGGTGCCACGTCTCATCAAGGCTATTGAGCAGAGTGACAACGATATTATTGTAGCCACACGCTATTTGCCTGGCGGGGGAGCAGAGGGGCTTGGCACCCTCTACCGCCGATTTGCTTCGCATGTTTGTCGTGTCTTGGCCTGGATTTTTTTACCACAAACACGGAAAACGACCGATCCAGGGAGTGGATTTTTTATCATGAAAACAGAGCTCATCCGAGGTGTTTCTTTTGGCGGACTACGGGGGTTTAAAATTTTGGTGGATATTTTATCTCGCACTCCCTGGTCACAGGTCTCAGAAGTGCCCTATATTTTCCGAAAGCGCGAGAACGAAGAGAGTAAGGCGACGCTCAAACAGGGATATCAATTCATTCTTCACTTGATCCATCTCCGCAAACAGACTATTGCTCTTGTCCGGGCTGAAAAGGTTCGCGAGCTCGAGTCCATGGAAGGTGATGTTTATACTGTTCCGGTATCTGTCAGAAAAAACCCGCTGACGTGGAGCGATCTCTTGTATGCGTTTGGGATTGGGCTCGTCGGGTATGGCCTGATTGGTTATTACCTGGATTTCAAACTTCTCTACACGGGTTACGAAGACTGGATCTATCATGCTTTCCGTGTTCAGTCTTTGGCTCTCCATGGCATGCCATCGTGGGATCATGTCTGGTCAAATGGTATCAATTATTGGCATCTGTACCAGTACATCCAACACTACGCTGTCTTAGGGATTGTGAAGATAACAGGGCTTCCTATCACGACTGTCTTTATAGGAGCTTTGGTGACCATTTACATAGGACTGCGTCTCGCTCTCTACCTCTCTCTTCGTCTTCTGGGGGTTAATCAAATCTTTTCAGTCGCTTTTGTCCTCTTATCGTATACCATGGTCCAGGAATGGGGGTCTATGCAAGACTTTTCTATCTACCTCTCTTTTGTCATTTTGCCGCTGTATCTTTTCTTGTGGATCAAAACATTTTCTCATCCAGCCCTCATCTTCATTTTGACAGCACTGACCGGCTCACTCTGGATTCTTCATCCAGTACTCGCCTTTAGTTTGAGTATTCTCCTTGGGTTTCTCGTGCTGTTCTCCTCTTTCAAAGGAACAATTGTCAATCTGTTTCTTTTGGCCATAACCTATCTTCTGAGTGCAGCGCCATTTTTGGTAGAGTATTTCGCGGCAGGATACATCTTTACCAATCCTATTTTTAAATCGTCCATCTATCTTTCAACGTCCCTCATTCCTGTGTCTCATGGCCTGAGCCTTCTTTACTGGACGTTGTTTGTCATAGCTTGGATTCTTCTTATTGTCAAATCACATCGTATAACGCTCTGGGTAAAGACACTTTTCTTCTACTGTTC
>Ga0163144_10005561_pt1 | contig 27993 bp, 26 predicted proteins | sample OliLak19BULKMAT1_FD_123175 | JGI IMG/M metagenome (GOLD analysis project Ga0163144, IMG submission 123175) | Freshwater microbial mat bacterial communities from Lake Vanda, McMurdo Dry Valleys, Antarctica - Oligotrophic Lake LV.19.BULKMAT1 | ecosystem: Environmental > Aquatic > Freshwater >... | reverse complement strand
TAGGACCAGATTATGATCGTACTTATTCACTCGAGGTCATGGCGGGAATGATTTATGGCCCATCATGTATTTCCTTTGAATATGCTCTGTCGTACCACGGACTCATTCCAGAAAAAGTACAAACGATTACTTGTCTTTGCTTCAAGAGAGACAAAAACTTTAAAACCGTTATTGGTGAATTCAATTATAAATATATCGCAAAAGAAAAATATTACATCGGGATTGAATATCACCAAACTGAAAATGGTAATTTTTTTATTGCCTCAAAGGAAAAAGCAATTTGTGACATGGTCTTCAAAGAAAAGCTGAGCAATAACAATGAGACTTTTGAATATCTATGCAAATTTTTGCGGATAGAAGAAGACGAACTCTTAAAATTAGATATAACACTACTTATTAGCATTGCCGAACTCTATAAACGCAAAAGTGTTGATCAAGTTATTAGTACTCTCATTAAAAATAAGAGGTGAAAATGCATCCTGCAATTACTGAAATACTTAAAAAATACAACTGCCAAAATCCTCATGAATATAAGAATGCACTTAAAGAGATCATGCAAGAGATTGCGCTACTTGGGCTCTCAAGACAGAATTTTTTTTACAATGCGGCCTTTTACGGCGGAACTGCTCTACGAATTGCGCATCGATTAAACAGATTTTCAGAAGATTTAGACTTTACCTTAATTAAGGCAAACTCACATTTTGATATAAATCCATTCTTAAAAAGCATTGAAGAAGAGTTCATCTCATTTGGTTTAAAACTAACCGCTGAAAAAAAAGTCAAAGCGAAGGATTCTGGAATCGAGTCGGCCTTTTTAAAAGCGAACACTCTAGAGCATCTTCTGAAGATAGAAAAAGTTAATAATACTGATTTAAGAATAAATAAAAACGAAGTCATTAAAATAAAACTTGAAATTGATACTAATCCACCAACACCACCCGGAAAAGTAGAAACACTTTTTTTAACTGAACCAATCCCGTTTAGTTATCAAATACTGACTCTCCCCTCACTTTTTGCGGGAAAACTGCACGCCATTTTATGCCGTGAATATTTAGGAAATAGAGTTAAGGGCCGCGATTATTATGATTTTATTTGGTACATTAATAAACAGGTAGAACCTGACTTAGAATATTTAAAAGGCAAACTAGTTGAAAGTGGAAAATGGGATAAAAAAATTGTCCTCACTAAATCAGACTTAATAAAGCTGCTCAAAGAAAAATTTATAAGTGTTGATTGGATACAGGCCAAAAAAGATATTTCACCTTTTATAAGTGACACTAAAGAATTAGAAGTTTGGTCGACAGCATTCTTTCAATCACTTTTGTCTAAGTTTTAGGTTTAAACATCAAGTTAATACCATAAAATTCGATACCTTAGGAGTATGTATTTTTTATAACGCGACGTGGCTATTAGTCTTTGAACCCTATAATATTCTAAAAAATATCTCCTGGGAGGACTATTATGAAAAAGACATTATCAGTTTTATTAGCGTTCGCAGCTATCAACCTTTACGCTTCGACTTCTGTGGAAAATCCAACTATGGATATTGATGGGCAGTACTCTGAACCAAAAGCACAAGCGCAAGAATTATCTAACGAAGAAATTATTGAGCAGGCCAGAGGTGAAGCAGAAAGAAGAAACGTAGTGGAAGTTTCTGCAAAAATTCGCAATCAAAAATTAAATTCTAAGCAAGCTAAAAAGATTAATAAAAAAGAACTAGAAGGTCTTGGCTCTAGAATGGAATCAATGTTTAGCGAATAATAATCTTCTAAAGAAAAAGCTACTTGCGATGGCCCAAAAAACCCATGTGATTGTCGGTATGTCGGCAAGGGTTTGCACTGGGCCTCTACCCATCATATAAACTCCGGCGGTAAAAAACGTCGCCACTAAAATGGAGTTTGATAAGGTTTTAAAACCTGAATTAATTTTTTTACTGGCCTCATCAATACCAGCGACATTGATATCAAAAGCATAATTTTTAGCGGCCCAATCTTTAAAAAACCATTTTAAGTGTCTTGGTAGCGTACGAAGTCCGAAAACAACATCTTTTGCCGACCAAAGGGCCTCTTCGATAAGTTCATCTTTATTTAAATTAGCTTTTACTAATTCATCTAAATCACTTTCTAAAACTTTAAGCACATCTAAATCAATACCAATTTCTTTTCCTACACCATCTAAAGTGATGAAGGCGCGAAAAACAATAAACCAATCTCGTGGAAGATAAATTTGATGGTGATTTAAAGTTTTAATCACTGCTTTTAAAACTTGTGAGAAATTGGTTTGTTGGACTGTCAGACCAATAAATGGCGATAAGGCATTCTTAACATCGTTAATAAGGGCATCAACTTTAGGCGCTTTATCGTATTCGGCAACATCTAAAAACTCATAAACTAAATATTCGTAATTATTATTTATCAGAGCGTAAATAATCGCTACAAAGTTCTGACGATTTCTTTTTCCCAGTGTTCCCATCAGTCCAAAATCAATTAGACCAATTTGTCCGTTGGGTTGAAAGAAAAAATTCCCTCCATGTAAATCAGCGTGGAAAAATCCATCCTGTAAGAAAGTTTTTAGAAATAATTTAATTCCGTAATTGATTTGTGTGGTCAACTCTTCTCTATGGGCCTTTATCATGGCCTGATCAGAAAAAGGTTTACCTGTTAAAAACTCCATCACTAAAACATTATCTGTGGTGAATTCTTTGTATACTTTTGGAATATAAAAAATATTATCTTTATCGTGACGAGCAAGATTGTTTTTTAAACGCTCACAATTTAAAGCTTCTAAATGAAAATTTAATTCGTTTTGAATACTTCCCGCAAAATCATTTACGATGCGAGAAATGCCCAGATACTTAACCTCTTGACTCACTTTTTCAATTTGAGAAATTAAAAAAAGCAAAATAGAAAAATCGGTTTCAATAATTTTTTCAATTCCCGGACGACGTATTTTTACCACGACATCTTCGCCAGTAATTAATTGTGCCTTATAAACCACACCGATGGAAGCTGTGCCAATTGGCTCTTCCACAATATTTTTAAAAACTTGTTCTTTCTTTTTACCGAGAGAAGCTTCCACCACTGCCCACGCTTCATTATTGGGAATACCTTTTGCTCGATCGCGCAAAAGTTGCATCTCTTGAATAAATCCTTCATCAAAAAGATCTTCTCTGGTTGAAAGTAACTGTCCAAATTTTATAAATGAAGGACCTAATTCTTCGAAACACTTACGTAATCTAAAGCCGATTATTTTTTGCCAATTACGCTCTTGTTCTTTGTTTAACTCTTCCTTAATTTTTATTTTTGACTTTGGTAAAACAAAATTTGGAATATTAGAGGTAATTCCAATGGTCATAAATTCAGCAAATCCGTTTTTTGCAAAGACCGAAATAATTTCTCGCATCCTGGCCACGTTGCGAATCGTTTTGCTTAATTTTATAGTCGTTCTTACGATATCCATATAAACTCTATTGTATGAAATTCTTGGTCATTTTACTAAATATTTTTATCATACCGTTGGTCCAAGGCGATCAAACCTGTAGCAGAACCGCAGTTGTAAATTCTCAAGAAGTTTTAGTTGACTCAAATTCAAATCTTAAGGGCGAAGGTTTGCGCTATTTAATTGACCGTGATTCAATTGCAAAAGGCCATTTAGACAAGTATCAAAAAAATTCCTCACGCATATGGCTCACTGCAGGTCTGGGAACTGCCGGGACAATTTTAACCGTCTCGGGCTTTATGGCCAATTCGAATTCACAAACTAAACGCAACCTAATTGTCAGTGGTTTAAGTCTTTTATTAGTCAATTATCTCACAGCGAAAACGCTAGAATACACCAATGAAGAAAATCTGAATCGATCGGTCGACGAATATAACAGACGCAACACACCGACGATTTACTTTGGGCCTACCATTGGGGTAGAAGTAAAGAAGAGTTTTTAATGAAATGTTATTCTTGTCAGACAGAACTTGATATCAATCCGCGTCTTAAAATGAGCAAAGACGAAGAGTGTCCCAAGTGTCGCCATGATCTGCGATGTTGCAGGATGTGTGATTTTTACGACCCTAAAATTTATAACGAGTGCCGTGAAACCAGTGCTGAACGAGTTGTACATAAAGAGAAAAAAAATTTTTGTGACTACTTTATATTAACCACCCAGACGCAAAGAACAGCTGATGCAAACAGCGTCATCGATGCGGCAAAATCATTATTTAAGAATTAATTTATGAGAGAATTAGAACCCATTACGCAAAAAGGTAAACAAAAACTAGAAGACGAACTGGATCTTTTAATTAAAGTCGAGCGCGAGAAAATAAAAAGAGACTTATCTGAAGCCAGAGCTCTGGGCGACTTAAAAGAAAATGCTGAGTACCATGCAGCAAAAGAAAAACAATCGCATGTTGAAGGAAGAATTTCTGAACTTCAAAGTGTAATCACTAATTCTCAAGTTATTAAAATTGGTGATGCCAACGTTACTAAAGTTGTCTTTGGAGCAACCGTAACTTTATACGATACGCAAAAAGAATGTAATATTACTTATCAAATCGTAGGACACCATGAAGCTGACATCTCCAAGCGTAAAGTCTCTTTTGCCAGCCCGCTGGGGAAGGCTTTAATCGGCAAAGAAGAAGGCGATACCGCCGTAGTAAAAGCTCCCAAAGGTGATATTGAATACGAGGTTCAATCAATTGAATACATCGAATGAATCGAATGAATCATTCTATTGGACCGCTCCCATTTCCTCTCTTCTAGGAAAGAAATCTAAAAATATTCAAAAACTTGCGAAGGCCAATATTAATACCTTTCAAGACGCTCTGTGGATTTTTCCACTACGCCAATACCTGGAACCTGAAACTACCAGCTTTGCCAACCTACGTCCTTTGCAATGGTTTAAAGGATCGGGCAAAGTTATCAACGTAAATGCTAATGAAATGAGAAAAATTAGAAAAATTCGTCTCTCGCTTTCCACTGTTACAGCGGTTGTAAGAGATAAACTCTCCTCGCAAACTATAAATTTAAAGTGGTTTAATCAATATCCTTCGCAAGTACAAAAAATTAAATTATTAGATGAAATTACATTTGTTGGCGAAGTCTCTTCCTATAACGGACAACCACAAGTAATCAATCCTGAAATCACCACAACGATAGGCAGTCAGTGGCGCGCCGAATATCCTATGTTAAATAATGTGCCTGGTGAATTTATTGAAAAAGTATTTAGCGTTATTCCCAGTCATGCTTGGAATACAATTCCTGAAATTTTACCGATAGAACTTATTAAAAAAAATAGTTTGCTCTCTAGAGGCGAATCTTTTTTTGCCCTTCATAAAAATGGCGAAGGGCAAAAGGCAAAAGAGCGCTTAATTTACGAAGAATTTTTCTTTGAACAAATTAAAATTCACCTTAGAAAAAAATCTAACATTAAATTCCCTCCACATAAAATAAAGATCACTGAAAGTGATTTAAAAAAATTCAATACCCTTTTTCCCTACCAACTCACTCAAGATCAACAGGGCGCGATTGATGCTATTGTTTCTGACTTTAAAAAAAATGTGCCGATGATGCGCTTAGTTCAAGGAGATGTGGGATGTGGAAAAACATCTGTTGCCTTAGTAATTGCATTAATCATGCAAAAAAATAACTTACAGACTGCTATTATGTGCCCAACAGAAACTTTGGCCGGGCAACATTACTTAACCTTTTATAATCTTTTAAAAAATACCAACGTAAATGTTGTTTTATATTTAGGACAATTTAAGGCAAAAGAAAAAAGAGAAGCGCTAGAAAAAATAAAATCTGGTGAAGCTCACATCATCATTGGAACTCATTCACTTATACAAGAAAAGGTTGAGTATAAAAAACTAGGTCTCGCTGTAATCGATGAACAACACAAATTTGGAGTTGATCAACGCATCAACTTAACTGAAAAATCAAAAGGGGCCCACTGCCTCGTTATGACGGCAACTCCCATTCCCAGAAGTTTAAGTCTCACACAATATGGCGACCTGGAAATTTCTAGCATTAAAACACTACCGGACACTCGCGCTGGACAAAAAACGAGAATCATTACACCTGCAACTTACGACAAATTTTTAGGATTTTTAAAAACAAGATTAACCATGAAAGAACAAGCTTATATTGTGGTTCCGGCCATTGAGGAAAATGAAGAACAAGATTTTCATGCCTTAGAGACTGTGTATAAAAAATTTATCAATTACTACCCTGAGTTTGTCGTGGGCTTTTTACACGGGAGACTTTCCACCGAAGAAAAAACCAAAACGATGTCTGAATTTAAAAAAGGCCAGATACATATTCTTATTGCCACTAGTGTTATTGAGGTAGGCATTGATGTCGCCAACGCGACAGTTATGGCCATTGTAAATCCCGAGCGTTTTGGTCTAAGTTCGCTTCATCAATTACGGGGTCGCGTGGGTAGGAGTACAAAGCAAGGATTTTGTTTTCTACTTACCGACAAAAAGATTTATGGCGATGCGATGGAAAGACTTAAAGTTATTGAAAAAAACACAGATGGCTTCATTATCGCAGAAGAAGATCTTAAAATACGCGGAGAGGGTGACATTTTCGGCACAGCACAGTCAGGAATCGCCAATCGCAAGCTGGCCAACATTGTCGAACATGAACACATATTAATTACCGTCAGAGAAGATGTGCAAAAATTAGTCTTTCATAACCCAGATATACTTGAAAAATATACTCCTTTTTTTCCTGATCTTCGGCATGTCTTGTCTACTATTTAATATTGTTACTTTTTGCTACAATTTCCCTATATGATTCAATTTAATTTCAAACAATGTCCTGACCTCATTATGCAAGGTCTTTATGACATTGATGAAAAAGTTTTCACGATCGGCAATTCCATGAAAGCTGATATCATTATTCAAGATAAAAAGATTGAACCGCTTCATCTAGTTTTTGAATGTAAAAAAGAAGGTCTTTATGTTTCGACCAAGGATCTGATTTATTTCCAGCTTAATCAAAAAAAAATTTCTGGTAAAAAACTTTTAAAACAGAACGATCTTATTGCAATAGGTGAAACTAAGTTCACGCTAGAGAATTATTTGTACCCTGAACATATTTTTTTACACAGTGAAATTCCCGAAGCCTATAGACAACTTAAAAATACCAATCCTTTAAAATTTAAAATCATCAAAGAACTTGAACGTATCATTTTAGATATTGAGTTAGAAAAATGAATCCAGGCTATTTCAACACTCCAGATGGCTCTCGGATTTTTTATCAAACAAACTTTACGAAAGGTACAAACCCCGAGTTGCCACTTTTAGTATTTAATTACGGCCTAGTCTGCAACTTTGAACACTGGAAACATCAAGTTCCCTTTTTTGATGATTTAGGATTTCCTATCTTAATGCATCATTACCGTGGACATTTTAGCTCATCAGGAAATGACAATATCGAAAAGATTAAATTTGAAACCATGGCAAACGACCTAAATGGATTAATCCATCATCTTGAGATTAAAACACCTATTATTATGTTTGGGCATAGCATGGGCGTTAATGTGACACTCGAATATGCCAAGCTTTTTGAATTATCAAAAATGATTCTTATATCTGGCACCGTCCTACCACCACAAGACGTAATGTTTGGCACCAATGTCATGGATTTATTTTTGCCAGTTATCAACAATATTAAAGATAAATTCCCCCATTTTTTTCAACAAAGCTGGGAAACTTCTTTTCTTAATCCTATTTTTAAAGAAATAGTTTTTCGCGGTGGCTTTAATATTCAAAAGACCTCTAGAGAATTTGTAGAAATTTATTTAAAACGCATCGGCCAACTTAAGCCTGAACTTTTTATGCAGTTGATGAAAGAAATGCATGATCACGATATCATTGCTCACTTAGAAAAAATTAAAACACAGGCGCTTATTATCAGTGGAGATAAAGACAAAATCATTCCACATCACTTGCAACTTATTTTAAAAAAATATTTAAAAAACTCTGAATATTATGTCATGAAAGATGGTAGCCATGTGCCGCAGATCGATTTTCCGGACACTCTTAACGAACGAATGAAGATTTTTATTCAAAACCCTTTTCTTTTTTTATGGCCCAAAACAGACGATTCAACGCAGCTTTAACTTGAGTCTTTTTATACTCCACGTGCGAGGCCTCACCTTCCGTATTAATGCGATGACTCTCAAAATCTGTCAACTGAACTTCATAAGGATAAAAAAAGCTAATATCTCTTGAAATTAATGATTGATCTAAGGCCAATATTTTTTTTGAAAGTTCATGATCAGCATGATCACGCGATAAATTTCGCACTTCTAAAAACTCTTTAACAAAAGGATTTTTATATTTAATTAATTGCCGACAAGTAAACTGAATCGATTGATAGTTTTTAGAACTATGGGCATTTCTCTCGTTTGACTGATGGGTACTTTCAATTAAATAATTTTCAGCACGCTTACGAAACTCAGTCTCATCTAAGTTATCCTTCAGGGCCTCTTTGATTAATTTATAGTGAACATTTTTGTAAAAATCCATGTCAAACAAACTATTGGCAGAACGACTAGGCTTAATATTATGCGGAATAATCACATTGTTCTGTATTAAAAACTTTAAAACTCTAAGTGAATCTAGTTTGTTGTGGGTAATAATTCTCACGCCGACTCGATCAAATAATTCTTCGGCTACGTGCTCCGCTTTGTGCAGCAGCTTAATGATTACACTATCTCGACTTTTTTTTGATTTGGTTTCAAAATCAACCAGCAATATTTTTTCCTTTCCATCCTTGCTCATAAAAGAGAGGACTTTTTCTTCGTCGCGGCTCACATAACGATAAAACTGATCAAAAATTTGTGTTTGGATCACATTAAAATAATTAGACCTTAAGTCCTTATCCACATGTAAAATGGTATGGATAATTTTCAGAGCAACTTCTGCCCACAGTCTTTCTTCATGTGTGTAGCCACCTTTCCCTGTGGCCATTAAAAACAATTCCGTTATATCAGTTACCATATAAAGAGAATTCGGAATCTTTAAAGGCAAGCCTTCTGGGCTTCCTTCAATTAAAAAATAACGCTTAATAAATTGCAATGCTTCTTGAAAATTTCCAAAAAGTTCGGCCTTACTAACTGGGCTTTCGGGATCAATTCCATATCCACGCAAAAACTGGTGCACTTCTTCGACAGTACTCATTGAAGCAATAAAATATTTGGTGTCCATTGCAGACCGTCCACCAATTACTACGCTAAACACGTCCCAATCAAATAAATATGAATTTAAATAATTTTGCTTTTTCATTTAATGATGTTTAATTTATATGAAATGAATACTAAAAGTACAATTGAAATGAAACGACATTCACCAGAGATTCTTTTTTTAAGTTTTTTTAATGTGGGCTTTATTAAATATGCTCCCGGAACTTGTGGCACATTGGCCATTACTCCTTTCCTCTTATTTTTTGATTATCATAAAATTCCATTCATCATTACTGTCCCTTTTTTTATTATCACTACTGCGGGCGCATGCCTTCTCGCGGAGCATGCACAAAAAAAATATTCAGCGAAAGATCCTCAGTGGATAGTGATTGATGAGGTTCTAGGGATGACTCTCACTTGGTATTTTATTGATCATACAAAATGGTGGAATTTTTTATTAGCATTTTTGCTCTTTAGATTTTTTGATATCAAAAAAATTTGGCCCGCTTCCTATTTTGATAAACAAATGCAGCATGGCGCTGGCGTGATCATTGATGATTTAGTTAGTGCGATCTTTGCCGGAATCTCAGTCTTGCTGATAAATAAATTCTTTTTTTAATCTTCTGCTTGACTTACGCATAAGTTACGCACAAAATAATATTAATAAAACAAATGAGCATGTTTGCAATTATTGAAAACGGTAGAAAATCCGCTCAATTCATTCAAGAGCTTACAGAATCTCAGTGTAATGTTTGTTTGGTTTTTTTAGTTACCTAGGAAAACCAACTTTTGCTACTTTGGTGTGGCAAACAACAAAAAGGAAAAATTATGTTAAATCACTCGACGACACGAAACGAAGCGACTCCAAACGAAAAGGCCAAAGCGCTTGATCTAGCACTTGCTGCAATTGAAAAACAATTCGGTAAAGGCGCCATCATGAAACTTGGAGATCAACAATCAAAAGAAAAAATTCCTGCTATCTCTACTGGCTGTCTAGGATTAGACATCGCACTAGGTGTTGGCGGTATACCTCAAGGGCGCATCATAGAAATCTATGGGCCGGAGTCATCTGGTAAAACTACCTTAACTCTGCATATTGCGGCAGAATGCCAAAAAGCTGGCGGCACAGTAGCGTTTGTTGACGCTGAACATGCTCTAGACACTGCATACGCCGCAAAGCTCGGGGTAGATGTTCCAAAACTTTTGATTTCACAACCAGACAGCGGCGAACAGGCGTTAGATATTACTGACATGCTTGTTCGTTCGGGCGCAGTAAACTTATTAATCGTTGACTCAGTTGCAGCTCTTACTCCAAGAGCTGAATTAGAAGGAGACATGGGTGATTCACACATGGGTCTGCAAGCTCGCTTAATGTCGCAAGCATTAAGAAAACTTACAGGATCCATCGCAAGATCTAACTGTACTGTTATCTTCATCAACCAATTACGTATGAAAATTGGTGTGATGTTTGGAAATCCTGAAACAACTACAGGTGGTAACGCTCTTAAATTTTATGCTTCAGTTCGTTTAGATATTAGAAGAACTGCTGCTATTAAAGATGGTGAAAACGTCATTGGAAACCGCACTAAAGTAAAAGTCGTAAAAAATAAAGTTGCTCCACCATTTAAATCTGTCGAATTCGATATTATGTTTGGTTCTGGTATTTCTCAATCTGGTGATTTAGTAGATATTGCCTCTGAAAATGGCATTATTGAAAAAGCTGGCTCTTGGTTTTCTTATAATAATCAGAAAATTGGCCAAGGTAGAGAAAATGCCAAAAGGCATTTGGAAGAAAATCCGGATATGGCAAAAGAAATTAGAAATAAAATTTTGGCAAATTCAGGAATTGTCAAAGTGGCCGAAATCGATCCTTCTGAAATCGAAGCAGAAGATGAAGATATCGACATGGAAACTGGTGAAGTTGTTGCAAAAACAAAAGGTAAAAAAGCTAAAAACGTTCAATAACAACAGGGGCCTTCGGGCCCCTTCTTTTTTAATATGAATACCTATCAATACGCTCTAAAACTTATCTCTCGCAAAAGTTATTCAAAATTTCTTTTGAGAAATAAGTTATTGCAACTAGATCATAACGAAATAGAAGTTGCCGAAGCGATGGAACGCTTAGAATCAAATCGATATCTAAGCGATGAAGAATATGCCAAAAGACGTATCGTTCAATTACTACATAAGGGCAATTCAAAAAGTTTACTGAAAAAAACACTGCAAAGAGAAGGAATCTCCCTCTCTAGCGAAGAAATATCCAATGCCGCCATTGAAGAGAACGCACCAGATGAAATAGAAAAAATCCTAGAACTTTGCAAGCGCAAATTTGATAGGAAAATTGCAGAAGTAGATTTGAGTACCATGCAAGGAAGGCAGGATTGGTACAAATTAAAAGGAAAAATTTCCTATTTTTTATTCAGACATGGTTTTGGCCAAGATCAATGCGAACAAGTCATGCGATTACTCGCAAAATCATAAATATAGTGATAAATTTCTAAGGCATTTTTGTTTTGGAGATTTATTATGAAAGCACAAGAGATTCGCGACCGCTTCACTCATTTTTTTGAAAAAAATCTACATGAGAAGATATCTTCGTCAGCTCTGATTCCTGAAAATGATCCAACATTATTGTTCGCCAACGCAGGCATGAACCAATTTAAAGACTATTTTACCGGCAAGGCCGTGGCAAAAAATAAACGTGCTGTTACTATTCAAAAAGTTGTCCGTGCGGGCGGAAAACATAATGATTTAGAAAATGTCGGCTATACCGCTCGACACCATACTTTCTTTGAAATGCTGGGAAATTTTTCTTTTGGCGATTATTTTAAAAAAGAGGCGATTGAGTTTGCTTGGAAATTTCTAACAGAAGAATTAAAAATGGAAAAAGATAAACTGATGGTGACAGTTCATTATAGCGATGATGAAGCCAGACAAATTTGGCACAAACACATTGGCCTTCCCCTAGATAGAATTTTCCCTAAAGGTGACAAAGATAATTTTTGGGAAATGGGCGACACTGGACCATGCGGACCTTGCACAGAAATCTTTTTTGATCACGGTGAAAAATACGCGATACCTGACTTTAAAGTTCAAGAAGGAGGCGACATCTTAGACGATGATAAACGCTACGTGGAAATTTGGAACTTAGTTTTCATGCAATATGAAAAGACTCCAGAAGGAAAATTTCCTCTACCTAAACCATCTATTGATACAGGCGCGGGTTTAGAGAGAGTGACAGCTGCCATGCAGGGTGTTTGGTGGAATTACGATACTGATATTTTTGTTCCAATTATAAAAGAAATTGAAAAATTATCTGGCAAAAAATATACAGATGAAAAATATTGTTCAAGCATGAGAATTGTTGCCGATCATATTCGCTCGACAACCATGCTTATTACTGACGGAGCGATTCCTTCAAATGAAGGACGCGGTTATGTTCTAAGACGAATTATCAGGCGTGCCATTCGCCACTTAAAAGAATTAGGCGTGCCAGCAAATTCTTTTTACAAATTAGTTCCAGTGGTTTTTGAAACCTTAGGCAAAGAGTATCCACAAAATGCTGCCAATAGTGCTCTGGCAGTTAAATTTTTACAACTAGAAGAAAAGAAATTTTTGGAAACACTAGATGTTGGTCTAAAATTTTTAAAAGAGGCCATGACAACTCAAGTGACTAACAAACAACTAGTTGGTGCCGTTGCTTTTAAACTCTACGATACGTTTGGTTTCCCACTTGATCTGACTGAAGTGATTTTACAAGAACAAGGCCTAACTGTTGATCATAAAGGCTTTGAAAAATGTATGCAGGATCAGCGCGCCCAATCACAAAAATCTTGGAAAGGTGGTGTGGGCGAAGATAAAAAAGTTTTCTACACTTCAAAAGAAAAACATGGTGAAACAAAATTTACTGGATATAAAGATCTTGAATCTAATTCAAAACTATTAGACATAATTAAACTAGGCGAAAAGAGCGCGTTGGTTTTTAATACGACTCCATTCTATGCAGAATCGGGTGGCCAAGAAGGTGACGTTGGGGCCATTTATGCAGGAGATGTGGTTGTCGCTCATATTTCAGACACGCAAAAACCAGTTGATAATTTTCATATTCATTTGACCAGTGAAGCTGATCACTTAGAAATTGGGCAAACGTATAAATTAGTTGTCGATAAAAATAAACGCAATCTCACCATGAGAAATCACTCGGCCACACATTTACTACAAGCAGCTCTGGTACAGACTCTTGGCAACCATGTTAAACAAGCAGGATCTTCAGTTGGAGCAGATCGTTTGCGCTTTGACTTTGCTCATCCTCAAGCTGTCACCAGTGCAGAAATCAAAGTCGTAGAAGATTTAGTGAATTCACAAATTAAAGCGCATCTAGAAGTTGCTGCAACCATCATGACTAAAGATCAGGCAATGACGGCCGGAGCAACGGCACTTTTTGGTGAAAAGTATGGAGATGAAGTTCGCGTACTTAATATGGGAAAATTTTCGCAAGAACTTTGCGGCGGAACTCACGTCAAAAATACAGGTGATATTGGTCACTTTCTCATTACTTCTGAGGGATCACTAAGTAGTGGAGTCAGAAGAATTGAAGCAGTGACTAGCACGACAGCAATGGAACAATTAGTAAACGCTCGTAACTTAGTTAAAGATTTAGAACAGAACTTACAAGAAAAAGAAACTAAAATTATTGAAAAAGTTTCCAATCTACAAAAAGAAATAAAAGACAAAGCAAAAGAGATTGATCTTTTAAAAGAAAAAATTCAAAACTTTAAAAGCCGTGAACTCTTTGATGCTCCTGAAAAACTGGGACAAGATTTTATTTTTAAAGCAGCAAAGACTGATAGCGTAGGTGATTTAAAAGGACTGGCCGATTTATTTGCTGATAAATTTACTAAAGGTGTTCTGGTTCTCTATGCTGACAATGAAGACAAAGTAAGTGTCCTCATTAAAAAAGGTCGCGATGTTCCAACCGTTGACTGTGGAAAAATTTTAAAAGAGAAGCTCACTCTTTTATCTGGAAAAGGCGGCGGAAAATCAGATATGGCCCAAGGCTCTGGAGAAAAAGCAAAAATTAAAGAATTTATTGATGCAGTAAAAAACAATGTGAAAGGTGATTTAAAATTATGATTAAAATATTTATACTGGCCATTTCCCTTTTACTTTTTAGCAATTGCCGTAAGGCCAGCGACAATGATTTAGAAAAAAACATTTTACAAGTCGCACTTAAATCAGAAATTGATAGCATTGATCCCGCTAGATCTTATGACACAGTTTCGGCCACCATTGTTTATCAAATTCACGAACAACTTTATCAGTATCACTATTTTAAACGCCCTTATTCTCTAGAACCATTACTGGCAACAGCAATGCCGAAAATTGACAACAATGGGACTCGCTACACTATTAAAATCAAAAAAAATATTCGTTATCACGATCACCCTGCTTTCAAAGGACAACCGCGCTACCTTAAATCCGAAGATTTTATTAACGAAATCAAACGACTTGCCTTTACAAGTCTTGGCAGTAACGGGTGGTGGCTATTTGATGGCAAGATTAAAGGATTAAATGATTTTAGACTAAAAGCTAAAAAGACTGAAGACATTAAAAATATCGCGGTGAGTGGTCTGCAAGCTCCTGACGATCAAACACTTATCATCGATTTAACTGCACCCTATCCACAAATGATTTACGCCTTGGCCATGAGCTTTGTCTCCCCAGTTCCTTGGGAATTAATTGAATACACAAATAATATGCTCAATGATGTTGCGATTGGTACTGGCCCCTTTTATATTAAAGAATACTCTCCCCTATCGGGAGCTAAAACTAAAAAGTTTCCTTTTTATCACGATGATTTTTTCCCTTCAGAAGGAGATCGTCAGGCCATTGAAGAAAATTTGTTAACTGATGCTGGAAAAAAATTACCGTTTTTAGATGGTGTTCATTTTTCAATCATGAAAGAGTCACAAACCAGATGGCTTAGTTTCTTAAAGAAAAAAATAGATTATATGATTGTGCCTAAAGACAATTATAGTTCTATCGTCTCAACTGATGGTGGTCTATCTGCAGAGTTTAAAGCACAAAATATTCAACTGACCATTTCTCCCACACTGGTTTATTGGTGGCTTTCTTTTAATATGAAAGATCCACTACTCGGAAAAAATAAACTGTTAAGAGAAGCTATTGCCAATGCTGTCGATGTAGAGCGTTATATTCAAACTTTCACTAACAATGTTGGTCTTAAAGCAAATTCAATTTACCCTCCTGGAATTCCTGGCTACAACCCAACAGCAACTCTGCCTTATAAATATGATTCCAATATTGCCAAAGCTTTATTAGTCAAAGCTGGTTATCCCGAAGGAAAAGGTCTTCCTGCCATTAATTATGATGTCAGAGGCTCAAACACGACTGATCGCCAGCAAGCGGAATTTGTTAAAGGTGAACTAGAAAAAATTGGCATCAAAGTAAATATTGTTCTAAACACGTTTCCTGGTTTTTTAGAAAAATCAAGACAAGGAAAACTGCAATTTTGGCAAGATGGTTGGGCGATGGATTATCCAGATGCTGAGAACTCCCTGCAACTTTTAATTACCAAAAGTCACTCTCCTGGACCAAATTCTACTTATTACAGTAATCCAAAAGTTGATCAACTCTTTAACTCACTCGCCAAGTTAAATGATGGAAACGAAAAATTTAAGATCATGAATGAAATTGAAAAAATCGTTCACAACGATCTGCCTTGGGTTATGCAATATTATGAAAGAAATTATATTGTTTATCATGGACATTTAAAAAATTATCGTCCGGCAACTTTGGTCAACAATTACATTAAGTATATAAAATTACAAAAGCCTTAAGTTTTTTCAATAACTTCCGAAATGTATGATGGGGCAACGGCATGTCCCACCTGCGATACTGAATGTGAACAAGGAAGTTATATGAAAAAAATGGTCCTGCAACTATCATTTTTTCTGTTATTAATACCACTCAATCTTTGGGCAAAAGATTATGTCATCTACAGTGTGGCACATGATCTTCCTCTCTCAAACGAGGATAAACCTAAGGCAAAAAATTATTATATAAACATGGGAAGCGTACAGGGGCTCAAAAAAGGTGCATTACTTGATGTGTATCGAAATGTGATGAAGACTGACCCTTACGAAACAAAAAAGAAGTTTAGCTATAGAATAAAAATCGGCGAACTAAAAGTTATACATTCCGAAACAGAAGCCGCTGTCGCTATTTTAAATAAGTTAATAGAAGATGAAGACACACCGATTGCAGAGGTAGAAGCACTCATAATTGGAGACGCTGTCGAAATTAAAGTTAGGTAATCGGCTCACCTGTTATTTCACTTTGAATTTTTTTTACTGTTTCTCTGCGAGCTCTGGTTTGTTCCACGATTTTGTTTAAAGCATTAATACTCTTTTCGATCCTCTCTAACGTTTTAGGGTCCACATTCTCCATTTTCTTCAAATACATCTGCACAAATCCGGCCATTCCATGTGCGATAACAATTTGGTTAGAGATATCATGCAAATAAACTCGTTCTTCTTTTATATAATCTAGGATATCCATAATTCTTCCCTATATAGGTATTTCTCTATATTTTACCAATTCTGCGTGTAATGCACCACTGAGAAAAGTTGTCTCATTTAACAAGAGTAAATAGGTTTTTCCCTTACCAAAATACTCTTGTCCCATATATATTACAACTTTGTTTACTATTTCACCTCTATAAAGTCCTTTGAAATGAAACTCAACCTGGCCATTTTGTCGGGAATCAATTTTAAGACAGGAACTTAAAAGCCAAAAATGTTTCATACCTAGACTCATATGCATGTTTAAATTTAAATAAAAACCTTTAAACAACCGAAAGTATTTACAAGTAAAACCACTCATTTCAAAAGTTGAGAATGTTATGACAATAACTGCAATACCAAACCAATTAGGCGAACTATTTTTATCCGCCACCAGCATTGACAATAAAAGTGTCATTGGTTGGTTTGAAAAAAATCAAATCAAATTCTTAAGACGTTCACAGTATAAAGAAATAGTAAAAAAAACTACCTTAGCACTTCAGCGCAATGGTTTTAATCATCAAGACAAAGCTGCAATTCTTGGAGCAACATCAAAAGAATGGCATTTTTGTGACTTAGGTGTTTTATGTGCGGGAGGAATTGTTATCCCTATATATCCTAGTTATTTAAATCATGAAATTTTATATATTATGCAACACTCTGATTGCAGCTTTCTATTTGTTGAAAATGAAAAACAACTACAAAAAATTATCGCGATACAAAAAGATCTGCCCTTATTAAAAAATGTTATTACTTTTGAATATATCACTGATGAAACTTTGGCCAAGCTTGATAAAAAAATTAATATTACGACTTATGATAAATTTTTAGAAGACAACCAAGATACTAACGATACCGATGACAATAAATTTGAAGCATTGATAAAACAAATTGAACCAAATGACATCGCTTCAATCATCTACACTTCTGGCACAACAGGAGAGCCAAAAGGTGCCGTTATTACCCATATGGCATTCACTACAATGCTCCGGAATATTCACTCCTCACTGCGCAATGTTTTTACTACAGAGGATAGAAATCTAGTTTTCTTACCTCTCTCACATGTTCTAGGTCGATGCGACTCATTTTTAAATTTAATTTTTGGTCTCGAGAGTATTTATGCAGAATCGATTGATAAAATCATCGACAATATCAAAAGCTCAAGACCAACGATCATGATTGCCGTTCCTCGTATCTTTGAAAAAATTTACGCTAAAGTAGTCGATCAGGTTTCACAAGGTGGAAATATTAAAAAATCACTTTTTGATTGGGCATCGGCCTGCTCTAAAAAGTATTTTGATAAAATTGATAATGATCGAGCTCCGACCTTAGCAGAAATCCTACAAAGAGAACTAGCTTATAAAATTGTTTTTTCTAAAATTTATGAAAAATTTGGCGGCAGAATTCGTTTTTTTGTTTCTGGAGGGGCCCCACTTTCCACTGATATCATGCAATTTCTACGGTATGCCAATTTATCTATTCTTGAAGGTTACGGCCTTACCGAAACTATCGCACCGTGCGTATTAAATCCTGTGTATAAACAAAATATCGGTACTGTAGGAATTCCACTTGGCGATGTCGAACTAAAATTTGCCAGCGACGGTGAAATTTTAATTAAAACTAAGGGCATGTTACGTGAGTACTATAAAAACCCTGAAGCAACTAAAGAGGCCATTAAAGATGGTTGGCTTCATTCTGGAGATATTGGAATTTTAACTAATGAAGGTTATCTAAAAATCACCGACAGAAAAAAAGATATCATCATTACCTCGGGTGGGAAAAATGTGGCGCCACAAAGAATTGAAAATATCCTAAAAGTCGAAAAATATATCGGCCAAATTCTCATTGCTGGTGATAAGCAAAAGTATCTGGCCGCAATTATTTCTCTGGATAAAAGTAAATTTGTCGATGATTTAGTGGGCATGGGATTAAATCCCAGCATGAGTTACGAAGAATTATCACAAAGTGAAGTCATCAAAAAACATGTTGAAGAGGCCATCGCTCGCAGGAATAAGGAATTAGCGCAGTATGAAACAATAAAAAAATTCTGGATTGCTCCTGAAGAATGGACACTTGAGAACGGCGCCCTCACTCCTTCATTGAAGTTAAAGAAAAAAGTACTGTTTCAACGCTACGCAAAGCAAATCGATGATTTATTTCGCGGCGAGTAATAATTGACATACAATCATCAAATATCTATAAGTAATATTCATCAAATTTTAGGAGCTAAAAATGGCCAGAATTACCATTGAAGACTGTTTAGAGAAAGTTGAAAACAGATATGAACTAGTTCATCTCGCTGTGAAAAGAGTTAAGCAATTAAGAGAAGGCCGTGACTCATTAGTTAGAAGTAGAAATAAAGAAGTGGTAACAGCACTGAGAGAAATTGCTGCTGGTAAAGTTAAGCATGCTCCAATGAGCGAGTACGATTCAGACGAATTTTAGTATTAAATAGAATAAAAATAAAAAAAGGGGCTTTAGGCCCCTTTTTTTTGTTTAAAAACTAAGATTAACTACGTTCTTTAAGTGCAATTTTCAAAACATCACTAAAGTGCTCCACCGGATAAAACTTAAGTCCATTGCGGTGTCTGGCAGGAACCTCTTTAAGATCTTTTTCATTTAGTTTTGGTAAAATAATTTCTTTAATCCCTGCTCTTTTAGCAGCTAAAACTTTTTCTTTAATGCCACCAACTGGCATCACTTTCCCAGTTAAACTCAACTCACCCGTCATGGCCAAAGAACTTCTCACTGGACGGTTTGTGGCCAAACTATAAAGCGCTAGCGCCATTGTTATACCAGCACTTGGGCCATCTTTCGGAGTTGCTCCTGCCGGCAAATGTAAATGCACTTCATGTGATTCCAAAAAGTCTTCAGGCGTTTTAATTTCGGGTTTATTTTCACCTGGTTTTGTTTGATCTTTAGGTGCTTCAACTTTTTTAGCAGTAGATTTTTTTACTTTCTTGGCCATCTTCGCCTCTTTGGCATCGATCTGATTTTGCAAAATATTTTTTACAAAACTATAAGCTAAATTGGCCGATTCATTCATCACTTCACCCAGCTGACCGGTGAGTTTAAATCCTTTTCCTTTTAACGGAAGAGTTTCAATAAATAGAATTTCGCCACCAAAAGCAGTCCAAGCTAAACCAGTAATAATTCCTGGGCGAACTTTTTTCTCTGCCATTTCAGATTGATATCTCGGGCTACCTAAAATATCTTCCAAATCTTTAGGTGCCGGACTAAATAACTTTCTGGTTTTTGATGAAACTTTCTTAAGCGCAGCATGACGGCAAAGTTTTGCCACGATTTGTTCTAAAATTCGAACCCCTGGCTCTCTGGCGTAATCAGAAACAATTCTTTTTAATGACTCAACAGAAAGAGTAAAATCTTTTTTAGTTAAACCATGTTTCTCTAATTGTTTATTGATCACCCATTTTTGCGCGATAGTCACTTTTTCTTCTAGGGTATAACCACTAAGCTCAATAACTTCCATTCTATCTAATAATGGCTCTGGAATATCATTGATATAGTTGGCCGTAGCAATAAATAAAACTTTTGAAAGGTCAAAAGAAATATCTAAATAATTATCAATGAACGAGCTATTTTGTTCTGGATCTAAAACCTCTAAAAGCGCAGACGCTGGATCACCTTGAAACGACTCTCCCAATTTATCAATTTCATCTAGCATGATAACTGGATTATTGACTTCCACTCTCTTTAAGGCCTGAATAATTTTTCCTGGCATCGCTCCGACGTAAGTACGTCTGTGCCCTTTAATTTCTGCTTCATCTCTCATACCGCCTAAACTAAAGCGATAAAACTTTCTACCAAGAGATTGCGCAATACTTTTTCCCATTGATGTTTTACCAACACCAGGAGGACCAGCAAGACATAAAATAGTTCCATCGTATTTCGGTTTTAGTTTTCTAACCGCTAAAAATTCTAAGATACGTTCTTTGGCCTTTTCTAGGCCGTAATGATCTTTTTCTAAAATTCTTTTAGCTTCATTTATATTGATCGCATCTTGAGTCGACTTACTCCAAGGTAGATCGATTAACCAATTTAAATAAGTTCTAGCAATATTATACTCAGGAGAACTATCGGGAATCACTTCTAATCTCTCTAACTCTTCCTTGGCAGATTTTTTTGCCTGCTCAGACATTCCCACTTTTTCAATTTCATCACCAATACGTTTCATGTCGCGACTTTTTTCATCTTCATCCAAGCCTAACTCGGTTCGTATGACTTTTAGTTGCTCGCGTAAAAAATATTCACGCTGATACTTATTAACTTTGTGATTTACTTCATCTGAAATTTTCTTTTGAATGTCAGCGACATCTTTTTCACGTTTTAAATAAACTAACAATTTTGCAAAGCGTTTTTTAACCACCAGGGTTTCAATAAAATCTTGCGCCTCAGGAATATCAAGAGACAATGCAAAAGCGACAAGATCAGCGAGCGCTCCAGGCGATGGCGAGTTGATCATAGCTAATTTCATTTCTTCGTTAAAATAAGGATTAATTTCTGATAGTTTTTTAACTTGGTTAATAACTGATCGAGTATAAGCATCAAGCTCTTCATCAGCGTCTAATAGGTCGTCAAAGACTTCCACTTTTGCGAGTAGAAGGCCTCTGTCTTGTCCGATTTCATAGGCACGATATCTTTTCATTCCGTGAACGAGTACATTCATTGAACCGTCAGGCAATTTTAGTTTTTTTACCACTTTACAAATAACACCTACTTTATAAATATCTTTTGCCGTGACTTCTCGGTCTTCGCCTAATTCTTCTTCATCATCATTTTGTCTTGGTTTATTTTCTTCTTCTTTAAATTTAACTAAGTTAAGGGCAACAAAACCGCTCTTTAAACTTTCATCTAATTCAGAAGAATATTTATCTTCGGTCAAAATAATTGGAGCTATCATTCCTGGAAAAATAGGGCTGTTCATGATGGGAATAATCACGCATGACTTTGGAAAGTTCTTTTTTTCTTCTTTTGATTCTTTTATGTGAACTTGATATTCGTGATCATTCTGCGACATATTTACCTCAAATCTTTTTTAGATCAATTACAATTCTTCCCGGATTTTTCAACTCAAAGATCTCAATACTAACGTTATCTTTGAATTCGATTTCTGTAGAAAGAGATTGTTCACTAATCGGGAAAAAATTCACGGACTTAACATATTTACTAGTACCAAAAGAACCAACACCTGTTTGTACTTTTGTACTAAAAAAATCGATAAATAATTTTTTTTCTAAATTATTTAAATTAGCATAAACCCTTGGTGCTTCAGTAGTGCCAAAATCTACTACTAAACGTTCATAACCTTCTTGTTCTTTAAATGAATGACGTAATGACTTTAGCGTAGCATCAATTTTTTTATTTCCATTGTGAAAAATTCCACCATCAAAATAAACATTCTTTTTAACCGTGTTAACTTTACGAATTCTTTCAGTAAGTAAATCTTGAGACCAAGACTGACAAGCAATTAAAGACACGAATAGACAAATTAAAACCTTCATAGTTTTTCCTTTAAAAAAATCCTATCTCTATTATGACTCTACAATCGCGGGAATTCTACTTTTTTTGGTCGACGAAAGAAATCAACCATAAGGATGAGTAAAAAGCTCAGACAAAAGCTTCCCAAAAAATTACTGGGCCCAGAAGAAGAAGGACCGGACATATCGACGCTTCCACATGCTGCTAAAAGATTGTCATTTGATGAATTCTTCTTATTTTTAACCGCAGGTGTAGGTACAACCGACTTTACAACGTACGTATTCGGGGCATCAGGGCATTGTAAATTTCCTAATCCTGCAGGATAAGACTTAAATTGATAGCTTTTATGTGTCCCATCGACTTGAGGTTGAGACAAACTTATCATCAGTAAATAAAAGGCGGCCTCATCTTTGAAATAACTGTAGCCTTGAAAATACGAACTAAGATCATTTATCGTTTTTCCAAATAAAAATGTGCTCATGGTTTGAGGAGTAATTTTTAACTTAAAAACATTATTTGCTGAGAGTCCAGGAGTTAGGGGGATTTTTGCCAGAATATCTAAGTTCGGATTCCCATCAGAATCAATTAAAAGTCCTTCACTATCAAGCTCACTCAATAACGGATAACTTGTCGTCACTAAGCTCTGCATATTTTGCACTTCTAAAGATAATTTAACTTGAGAATAAAACAGCTGTGAAAGAAGTTTTAAATTTAAATAAGTATTTACTGGAATATTATAAGAACTTAAATCCAAGAAGACGTGATCAGGAACTTCTCCACCTAAATCATAATTAGAGAAAAAACCAGAATAGGCTTGCCCAACTTTCGAATTTATATCAATTAAAGAAGGTGTATATGAATTCACTGTATCTTTTATGTCTAAATATTCATCTGGCGAATCCAATCCGCATCGTATGGTAAGTAAGCCAACATTATAATTAGGCACACTGGAATTTAAAGTAATACCAAAAGGCAAACCCTGTTCAGCTAGACCACATTGTTGAAAAAAAGAACCGCGATATTTTTTTCCCGAATGACAAAAATTGGTTTGAATAGTTGAATAGTAATCTGGCAGGGATTCAATTGAACCAACAGGCTTGACATATAAATAATATGTATCGTTAAGCGGCAGCCCTGAAATCTCAAAGCCTCCACCTACATCAGACAAAGCTGCTCCCATTGCTAGACCAGTCTCATTTGAAATCGCTTCTACATGTGCACCAAAAACACCAATTCTTTGACTTCCACCAATAACCATTCCTTGAATTTTTCCATATCCACTCCTACTTAAGACTGATCTAATTCCTGTTTTGTCATCATTGCTTAAAGTGTGCTGACCTTTTGCTAAGACAAAAAGCATCGCTGCATCTTCCACCTGTGAATGCCCAAGACCCAACATGTGACCAATTTCATGAGTTAAAACATTTCCTAAATATTTTTTATCCAGTGGATTGCTAGAAAAAACGACTCTGTCATTTATGACAATATCAGCTTCTGAAATATCTCCAGTAACTTCTGTATAGGCCACCTGAGTTATTGCCAGAACGCCTGTGTCATTAAAGAATAACGAATCACTGGAAAAATAAATATCGTTCCTGCCAGGCTGAGCTTTATTGGTGGTAGAAAAAACTTTTAAATCGAGTCCAGACGATGTCGCCCACTGATTTAGTGAGAAATTAATAGTATCGTATACAATCCCTGTTGTTATTCCCGAACTATTTGTTAGTGTGGCATAAGTATTTAAACTAGAAATATTCTTCCATCGCACATTTGCTCCAGAACTTGTTCTTGTAAACACATAGGCCATGGCCTGTGAAGACAAAAAAATGGAAAATAAATATATTTTAAATCTACTTCGCATTTAACTTCTAAATTTCAATGTGACAAAACTTCCCAGCATTGCTAAAATAATAATCAACCAAAAAACACTTAAAGTTGAATCTATACTTTTGTCTTCTTCTATAGATCTATCTGCTGATGCTGGCTTACGTTGCTCTGAAATATTCGAAGCCCCATTTAAATCTTCAGTAACATTAATTTTTTTGTTTTTTATATAAACTATTTTAAATCCTTCTTGGAATCGTTCACTTAATACCTTTTCAAATTTAACTTCATCAATTTTCCCTAATAATGGATGCTCTGAAAAAACTGATGAACTTAAAAATCTCTTACCTGCAATATTTTCAATATTATATTTACCAAGTGATAAATTTAAAAAGGCATGTCCCACTTCATTTTTCTTTAACAAGAGCACATAAATTTCACTTTCATCAAACTTTGGTGTCCCAAAAGTATGATAAACGACCCCTTCCCAAACTCCCCCCGGTGACAAAACTTTCAATTGACTCCAATCGTTGACTCCATCACCATTTCCAGAATATCTCTTCACGTTGAAGGTAAATTCAGTTACGACAATCTCATTAATTTTTTTATATTCTTTTCCAATATAACTGGCCTCAATCACTAAGCTTGCCTCGGCAACTTGTCTTTCGATTGGCAGCGGCAAAAACGTTGTGGCGTTAAGACTTTTAATTTGTGACAACATAACTAAAACTGAGATCAATAAATACTTCATAATGACTCCTTAAAGTGTTCTTAAGGACTTATCGGCGTATCTTTTGAATACTTAACTACTTTAGTCTAGTTTATTGTAAGTGATCTTCTCTCGAGAAAAGAGAATTTCGTGATGTGCAAATTTTTTGAACAATTCGTTTTGATCTATCAAGATCACTGTATTATTTAGCAACAAGAGGTCACCCAAGAATGTCGATATTTTGGCCAATTCGATGGTAGACAGACCCAACGAAACATTTTCCAGGATAATATACCTATTTTCTAGACACCCTTGCAGGGCCTTCAGTAATTTAAGCCGGGCCGCCTCACCGCCGGATAAACTTTGCACTTCGCGGTCCAGCGATAAATGACCTAGATTTAAAATTTCTATATATTTTAAAATTCTGGTAAATTTAGGAGTAAGTTTTCTCGGTTTGAAGCACTCTAAGATAGGTAACTTCACAGCTTCTCCATATGAGTAATTTCCATCTGAAATTTTCGAAATTTGTCTTTTTAATTTTGAACCGTGACATTCGTCGCAAACAAATTCTAAATCTTCCAGAAACTGCATATCAACAATCTTTACGCCGCGCCCATCGCAAGAAAGACACATACCAAGCTCAGAATTAGGTGAAAAATGGCCATCTCTAAGACCTAACTTTTTCGAATCATCTAGGCTGACATAATATTTCCGCAGAACAGTAAATAATTCGGTATAAGATCCTACCGTCGATCGCGAAGTCGTTTTTTCATAACTTGAATCAACATAAATATAATCACTCTCTTTTAAAGTTTTAATAAATGATCTAACTACACTCGTTTTTCCAGTTCCAGATCCACCATGAATCCAATTAAAAACATTTTTTCTTATTAAAAGATCTCTTTTTTCTCCACTTAATGTTAATAAACCTTTGATTAGAATTTCTTTAGAAGTTTTTATTTCTTTGCGCTTGGCCGTTTCTAACTTTTCAAATTTATAATCTTTAGGATGACCCTGCCATTGCAAATAACCACCTTTAGCTCCTGCCCCTGGACCGATGTTAATTAAGTGATCTGAATTCTTTTGCATAAATTCAGAGTGCTCCACCATAAGAACAGTATTTTCTTGATCTCGCAATTTACACAAATATTTCCAAACCTTTTCTTGCTCATCTATGGCCAAACTATGAGTCGGCTCATCTAAAATAAACAAAACCCCCGATCCTTCAAAGGATAAAAACTTCACCAATAATAATCTTTGATATTCACTGGATGTGATAGACTTAACTTTTCGCAAAATATTTAAATGGCCAAGCCCCAAATCTAGGGCCGTAGTTAAAGAAGTTTTAATCGCCTTTATCAATCTATCAGAACTTTTAATGGTTCCAAAAATAGTCTGTAATGCAAATATATTTCTTCTTAGCAATTCATCCATGCTATAAAGTCGGTCTTCCAAAAACACTTTATAGGGCAATACTTCCCTCCCAATTCGGGTATTTTCACAAACAGAACAGATTTCTTCTTTTTGGATAGACCTTAAAAAAATTCGTACCGTCTTCTTATAACGAATGCCCACTAAGTATTTTATCATTTCATTAAAGCCTGGATACTTTCCAGAGCCTTCATAAAATAAAACTCTAAAACCTTTTGATTTAAGTAATTTCCCGACCGGCGTATTTATATCAATTGAATGCTTTTTACACTCACTCACAAAATATTTTTCGAAGTAATTCACATGGGCCGATTTTAGAAAATGCACGCCACCTTCACTGATCGACAAATTCAAATCACGAAACAAACGTGATTCATCATACTCAAGCGTCATCCCGTATCCATTACATTTTTTGCATGCTCCAAGAGGATTATAGGGACTAAATAATTGCATTGATCTAGGAAATGGCACGAAATCACAATGCGGACATTTTAATTCTGAGTTGAAATTATAATAATACGCCTCCTTATTTTCTGACGAAAAAATCAAAATGGGATGATCAAGCGCAAAACCATCAATATTATTTTTTTCAAAAGTCTCCTCAAAGTTTTTATTTTTAAATCGCAGCAATTCCCAATAAAGCGATTCACTTTGAAAATCACCTATCTCGTTATTATTAAAGCTTCGAACAGGTAATTGATCGCCTCGTAAATTCTTTTTGTAATCTAAAGCCTGCAAACATAAGTGCAAAACATCATTTGGTGAAAATTTTTTCTCAGCAATAAAACTAGAAATATTTTTTTTAGTTAGCAGTTGCTCATGAATTGGGCAATATTCTTTAGATTGAAAATAAAATAACTTCTGCATCAATTCAGTTAAACCTAATACATCAACAACACTCGAGCGTGCGCCCACAACAGGGTTTCTTTGCGGCATCGTCATAACTGGTAAAACCGGGTAGATTTGCTCTACATCAACCTGATGTGGAGTATCCCAAAAAAATTTCACATCATTAGGTAATGAATTTAAAAAACGTCTTTTTGATTCAAGGGCGAGAGTATGAAATGCCAGCGATGATTTACCAGAACCTGATGGCCCAAAAATACAAATTAATTTGTTAATTGGGATATCGACATCAATATTTTTTAAATTATGAGTCTTCGCCCCGAGAATTTTGATGACTTCATTAACCATATAAAAAGAAAAGCCCCTTTTAAGGGGCTTTTCAAGTAAACAAATCTTAGATTTAAATAAATTCTATCTTTTAGAGAACTGGTATGATTTTCTGGCACCAGATAAACCAGATTTCTTTCTTTCAACAGCTCTTGGATCTCTAGTAAGAAAACCTGCTTTCTTTAATTCTGGACGAGCAGCTGCATTCATTTTAAGTAAAGCACGAGTGATTCCCAGTCTTACCGCACCAGCTTGGCCTGTTGTTCCACCGCCGCCTACGTTTACATAGAAATCAAATTTGTCAGCAACATTTAATAAATTTAAAGGTTGATTAACAACATATTGATCAGTTCCCTTTGGAAAATAATCTTTTAATTGTCTTTTGTTAATTACAATTTTGCCGTTACCTTTTGCAAGATAAACTCTTGCAACTGCAGTTTTTCTTCTGCCGACTGCGTGTACTTCATAAACTTTTACTTTTGCCATGACATCATCCTTTTTCGCGATTATTTAAGCTTAAATGGCGCCGGGTTTTGAGCGCTATGATCATGCTCAGTGCCTTTGAACACTTTTAATTTTGTTAATTGTTT
>Ga0163144_10005559_pt1 | contig 27995 bp, 17 predicted proteins | sample OliLak19BULKMAT1_FD_123175 | JGI IMG/M metagenome (GOLD analysis project Ga0163144, IMG submission 123175) | Freshwater microbial mat bacterial communities from Lake Vanda, McMurdo Dry Valleys, Antarctica - Oligotrophic Lake LV.19.BULKMAT1 | ecosystem: Environmental > Aquatic > Freshwater >... | reverse complement strand
CCTCGCGGAGTCCGCGCGCGATCACGCGCGCCAGTTTCGGATCATCTTCGACAACGAGCAGACGCACGGGAGAAAGGGACGAAGGGTGGAGTGACGCGTGCACTAACGGCGCCTCATTTGAGTGGCGCGCGTTAATCGGCAGTTAAGGTCAGCGCCTCTACACTACACCAGGACGGCGTACGCGGCATGGATGCGTACTCCACAGCGTACGCGATTCGGGCATGTTGTCGCGACCACAGATCACCGATCCGCGAACCAGGGGCGGGACCCGAAGTAAGCGGACGGTGTGCAGGACACGAGGTGCCCGGGCCAAAAACCCGGGCACGTCGTGCGTTCAGGCTTGGCTCGTTCGCCGGGTCGCAATCGTGCGCTCGCGCTCTTGAGGACGACGGCGGAACCAACTCGCCACGAGATAGAACTCGTCGAGATCGTGCGTGGGGATGTCTGCACCCGCCGGGTCCGGGCCCTCAAAGATGCGCTGCGCCAGGGTGGCCAATGCTTCCTGCGCTGCCGCATCCACCGGGACCGGCACCTCGGCGCGCACGGTGCCACGTCGAATGAGATACATCCACTCGGCGCCGGCCGGACCCCTCGCGCGATACTGGAACGTCAGCCGATCCACGTTGGCGTGAAAGTGCTGCACGCGTTCGTACAGCCATGACACGCGCTCGAGCCGGTCACGCAGGACCGCCGCGCGTTCGAACTCCAGGCGAGCCGACGCGTCGAGCATGGCATGCAGCAAGGCGCTCACCGGTGCATCACTTCGTCCCTCGAGAAACGCCCGCACCGTCGCTGCGGCCTGGCGATACGCCACACCATCGCCCGCGCCCATGCAGGGCCCGACGCAGGTGCCAAGATCATGTCGCAAACAGCCGGGTGCACGCGTGCGCACAACCCGGGTCGCTGCACGCGCGCCAGCCCGAGTCGTGCGCGCCACCTGTTCATCGGCAAACCAGACCGCACCGGATGCACCGTTTCGGCGCACGTCATCCAGCGAGCAATCGCGAATGCCCGTGGCGTCGGCCAGTGAACGCACCGCGTCACGCAACCGCGAGACGCGACGGAACGGCCCGAACAGCGCCACCGCATCGGGATCGTCGGAGCGCGGCACGACCCGCAGCGCCGGCACCGGCCCGCCGGTCAGTGCGACATAGCCGCGCGGCCAATCATCAGTCACCATCATCGCGTTGAATGGCGGACGATGCGTCTTGATCAGCCGCAGCTCGCGCAGCAGCGCACCGAACTCGGTATTGGTGTACTCCCACTCGATGCTGAACGCATAGCGCAATATGCGTACGGCCTTGTTGCGACGACCTCTGGCGCGAAAGTACGAGAGCAGTCGCGTGCGCAGCGCGCGTGATTGGCCGACGTACAACACGAGACCGGTCGGGCCGAGCATGCGGTACACGCCCGGACGATTCTCGCATCCGGCGCGGACGGTGTCGCGCAGCGTCCGCCGTTGCACTGGCGTGGACTGCGGTGGCTTCACGTGCAGGCGAACAGGGGGAGTCTCCACCCCGGAATGCTATCGCGACGGCGCTGGTGGTGTGAAGTCGTCGTCGTACTGGCGTGACGCGCGGAACTCCGCGGCCTCGCGTCGAATCGACTCCAGCTCCGGCGGCAGAATCTTCTCGACGTGCCGAATCATCATCGACATGCGCGGATGCGACGCGAACCGCTCGCGGTGCCGATCGAGGAAATCCCAGTACAGCAGGTTCATGGGACAGGCATCGGGTCCGGTGCGCTGCTTCACGTTGTAGCGACACGCGCCGCAGTAGTTGCTCATGCGATTGATGTACGCTCCCGACGCCACATACGGTTTGGAGGCGAGTGTGCCGCCATCACCCCACGTGCCCATTCCTGCCACGTTGGGCAGTTCCACCCACTCGTACGCATCGGTGAACGCACTCCAGTACCAACGCGACAACGCGGCCGGCTCCACGCCAAGCAGTGTCGCGAAGTTGCACTGCACCATCAGGCGGGCGATGTGGTGCACACGCCCATGATCGCGAACAGATCGAAGGCTGTCCGACAGGCACCGCATGCCGCACGCGGCGTCGTTCCGACCCGACTCGTCGTGCGCGTTGTCGTGCGCGTTGTCGTTGTACACTTCACCGTCGGGTGCCCAGAACCATGCCGGTAACGGTAACGATGCCTGCAACGCATTCGCTGTGCGGAGCGCTGGCATGAGCTGCCAGTACATGCCGCGGATGTACTCGCGCCAGCCGAGTATCTGTCGAATGAACCCCTCGGCCGACGCGATCGGGACTGCGCCATCGCGATACGCGCGTTCGGCGCGCTTCACGACTTCGAGTGGATGCAGCAGTCCGATATTGAGCAGCGATGACAGCGCCGAGTGCAACAGGTCCGCCTGACCGTGCACGAGCGCGTCTTCGTACGGACCGAATTCCGGCAGACGCTCGACGATGAAGCGCTCGAGCCACACCTTCGCATCACGTCGCGTGGTGGGCAGTGCAAACGAGTCGACGTTACCCCATCTCCCGCGCCATCCGCGCACGCGCTCCATCACCGCACGGGTAATCGCGTCCGGCGTCACCGCCACGGGTTCGGGTACCGCGCGCCCGGCCGGCCAGGGTTTGCGATTTGCCGAGTCGAAGTTCCACGTACCGCCGGTCGGCTTGCCGTCGGGCTCCATCAGCACGCCAAGCTTCCGACGCATCTCACGATAGAACCACTCCATGCGGAACTCCTTCCTCCCCGCCGCCCATGCCGCGAAATCCGTACGCGTGGCGAGAAAGCCCCGATCCTCACGCAGTTGCAACGCGACCCCCGCATCACCGAGCAGTACGCGAGCGCGCTCGAGCTCGTCCACCATGTCCTGCTCACGTCCTTCCGTGGCCACCACACGTGCTGCACCAAGCTCGGCGGCGACGCTCAGCAGCCCTTCGGCATACGAGGGTGCGCGACGATAGATCACGCGATACCCGGCCTCCGTGAGCGACTGCGCGAAGTGCTGCATCGACGACAGCACGAGCACCAGCTTCTGACGGTGCCACGGAAGCGATGCACCCTTGGCGACCGACTCGAGCAGCACGACTACGACATCCGAGCGCGGCTCGCGTGGCAGGTTGGCGACGAGGCGCGAACACTCCCAGGGCGCGACGAAGGCGAGCGTGATGGCGATCGACATGCCCACACAAGATCCGCGAACGCCATCCCGTTCCCGTACGTTTGTGCAGGGGTGCTGGCGCAGCGTTCGCGCGCGTGCTCCGAGCGCATCTGTTCCCTCCGTGAGGTCCGGAGCGCATTCTCCCCGCACTACCACAGGCGTTCGCGACGGCACTCCTTCTGCTCGCAGACGAGATCACGCCGTTCGAGTTCACATCGTCAAGCAACGGAGACCGGATCGTGAAGCTGTGGGCGTTCGCGTTGCTGCTGACGGTGCTGATCGCATGCGGCAGCACGCCGGCGAAGATGGTCAAGTCTGCACCCCGAACCGGAGCGGACCGGGTGCTCGTGGTCGTCAACTCGCGTAGCGCGGCGGGCGATTCCGTCGCGCGCTACTACATGGAGCGTCGTGCCATCGCACCCTCGCATCTCGTGCGTGTGGATGTGCCGCTGGGCGACGAGATCAACGAACTGGCGTACCGACGGATGATCATGGCGCCGATTCGTGCGGCGATCGAGTCCCTGACCGTGCGTATCGATTTCATCGTGCTGACCACCGGCATTCCCCTGCGACTCAATGGCCGCAACGGCTACAGTGTGGACGCGATGCTCGCTGGAATGAACCTGTCCATTCCGCCGATGGTGGGATTCGATTCACTCTGGATCACTCGATACCGGAATCCGTACTACAACTCCGCTGAGCCATTCAACAGCGATAGCTTCGCAATGTACCTCGTGACACGACTCGACTGCGCGCAGACGCGCGATTGCCTGGCGCTGGTCGATCGATCGCTCGACGCGCGCGCAGTTCGCGGTCCGTTCTACTTTGACGCGACGCCACCACGCGATGGCACCGATGGCTACGCGGTCATGAATCGCTTGTTGTATGCGGCCGCCTTCCGACTGCAGTTTCGCGGCCTCGACGCACCACTCGATACGTCGTCGCGCTTTGTCGCGTTCCCAGATCCGGTGATGGGCTACGCCAGCTGGGGGAGCAACGATGTGCGCTTCGACAGCTCGGCGTATCACGCAGTCCGTTTCCTGCCCGGTGCCCTCGCGGAAACCTTCGTCTCAACGAGCGCGCGCACGTTTGGACCGACGGTGGGCGGTCAGAGCAAGATCGCGGACCTCATCGCACAGGGCGTTACTGGGGTGAAGGGCTATGTGAGTGAACCCTATACGGTCGCCTTGGCCAATCCGGACATCCTCTTCGATCGGTACGTACGCGGCTTCACACTCGCGGAGTCGTTCTATGCCGCGTCACGCATGGTGCTCTGGAAGGATCTCATTGTCGGCGATCCATTGTGCGCACCTTATGCACTGCAGCCGCAACCAGCGGGGTAAGCGCCCGCACCGTCACGTCGCACGGACGGTGTGTCGATCAGCGTCGAACGAAGTAGACATACTTGGCCACCAGTCCGCCGCGTTGCGGTCGGGACCACCGGACATGCTCCAGCACGGACGTGTTCCAGTTGCTGTTCCACACGACGTACAGATCACTGCCAGGCACCACTGTCCAACGAATGCGCGCGTTCAGCGAAGCCCGGTCCGACTCGTTGTCCCATTGCGCGAAAAGTGTCGTATTCAGGCGCGGGCTCACGGCGAAGTCGGTGCGCAGTCTCGCGGTTTGCGCGGAGAACGCGACGTCGCGCAATGCGATGTCGGAGTGCACGAGGTCGAGGCTTGCCAACAGGTGCGGCGAGCGGCGAATGCGCACACCGGCACTGATCTCTCTCGAGGTGCCATCGTAGAACCCGCCCGCGCTGATGCTGCTGGACAACCGAACGGTACGCGCCTCCGAGCCGCTGAACTGCAGCTCGACACGATTCCACCAGTAGCCGCCTGGCGCCAGTGTCGCGTCGGGAAAAATCTCGAAGTCTTCGGTTGGCGCGTCGAACTCGCGCTGCACGTTGAGCTCCAACTGATCGCCAGTCTGGAACTGCAGCCCCAATGGCTTCACCTCGAGCGACGCGTTGTTCAGTCGCCAGTCGAGATCCCACACCACGTTGTACGAGAGCAAGTCGAACTCGATTTTTCGGATGGGCCCGCTGCCTGGGCGTGGGGTGATGCTCGTACCGCCGCCCAATCGATTGACCCCGCGCTGCTGCACAAATCCAAGCGCCGGATTGAATGCGGCGTCGATGCGATCGAACCGGACGACGATATCCGCATTGTCGTTTGGGTAGTCGATCATAAAGCGATAGTGCCCGCCAATCGGCGCGCCTGCGCTGTCACGACTCCAGGCCGCGTTGCCGAGCAGCACGAGATTCTGCTCGTCACCAATAACGTACGGCAAGTTGAAATCGACACCGCCATTCACGTTCGTACCACCGACACCGGGGTCATGCATGGTGGCCATCGCACCGAGGTAGCCGCGTCCGAGCACGTCGTGCTTGACGCGCGCGACCAGATCGGTCGCATCGTCGTTGTCGCCGGTTCGTGCCGCAAGGAAGCCGATCTGATTGCTGCCCGCCCGACCCTGCATGCGCACGCCGAAGGGAATGTGTACGGGTGTACCTGCGCGACTGAGTCCTATGCGTCGCGAATAAAACAACTGTGTCTGCTGCGTGCGACCGAAATCGAAGATGCCGGCGCCTTCGGTGAAGAACGGTCGCTGCTCGGGAAAGAAGAGTGGGAATCGGGTGAGATTCACCACTTGACGATCGACTTCCGCCTGCGCGAAGTCCGGGTTGAGCGTGAGATCGGCCGTCAGCGTGCGCGTGACGGGAACCTTGATGTCCACGCCGATGTGTCCGTAGGAGCCGGCTGGCACCGTGATCGAATCGCGACCCGTCGAGAAAAGTTGTCGCTCCGGCACGCGATTCTCGCTGAGCACGTATGGGCGAAGTTCGGCACGCGCGCGTGACGGCAAGCTGTCGAAGCCTGCGACCACGCCCTCGCGCTCGAGAAAGCGAAGGCCTTCGGTGCGTTTCCACGAACGCCACAGCTGCTCTTCGTTCTTGCGCCGAATGAAGCGCCGGAAGTTCATCCCCCACAGTCCATCGCCGTCGTGATAGCGCAGCGTGGCCCACGGGATGAGCATCTCGATGAAGTAGCCTTCGTCGGTGATACGCGCGCGTGCATCCCACACGCCATCCCAGCTCTCGTTCCCGGACTCGAACGTCAGATGCTCACCATCCCACAGCGCGCCGTTCGCGTTGGTGCGGAAATAGAAGCCACTGCGCTGATCGTACAGTCCATCGATGGCGACCGAGACATAGTCGTCGGAACCGAGGCTCGCGTCGCGTCGCAGCTGCGAGCGCACGATCTTCTGCGGCTCGCGATCGTAGCACCACCAACCAACGGCGAGCCCCTGCGGCGTGGCCAGCAATCGTACGACGGTGCGCTCGGTTGCCGGCGCGCCTTCCTGCGGATCGCGTTGTGTAAACTGCGTGATGGAGTCGGCGCGCAACCACTCCACTTCGTTGAACTGTGCGTCGAGTGTGATCCGACGCGACGTACGGAGGGCGCGAGGCGCGTTCGCCGCCGCGCTGTCTCTGTTCGATTCGACGCGGGTGGACGTCGTGACGGACTGCGCTCCCAGCAATCCGCTCACGCCCATCAACCCGACAGCACCGGCGATGATGCCGCCGGCGACAATGCTGCGGGAGACGATGCTGCGGGCGCTGCGCAGGCGGCGGATCAATTCGCCTCGTCAGTATCCAACTGTCCGCTCATCGAACGGGACACATGTGACCACGACATGCCAACGCCGAGCAGGATAGCGGTGCAGATCTCGACCACGTACGTGATACCGCGCGCTGACTTCGCACTCACCATCCCGGTGTCCACCAGCAGCCAGACCAATCCGCCCGCGATCGCGAGCACGAGCACAGAGCCGCCCAGGCCGATCGATCGGCGCGTGGCGTTGAGAAAAACGATCCATCCACTGAGCAATGCGACGCCGGCCAGAAACTTGATCGATGCAGAGCCGGTCGATGGCGTGTTGCCGATGAGCGGTGCGATCGCCCAGTGATAGAACGAGATGCCCTCCGGGTTGTACGTCAGGAAGACGAGTACGAGTGCGGCGAGCGCGCGTACGGCGATCCCGCCAAGCCCTGGTCCACTGTTCGCCATGATCGCGGTCTCTGCGATGAGTGTGACAGCGCGTTCGCCCAACGTCGCCGATCAGCGCCGTCGGTCGAGCAGCAGCTGTGCGTTCGTCGCCACGTCGGGCGACGGATGCTTCAGATAACGTTCGATGAAACGTGTTGCTTCCCGGTCTGCGTAGTACGAGCTCAGCTCGAGCGCACACACCAGCGTGGCCTGATCGCCGGCACTCTCGGCGATCTCCTTGAACAGCTGGAAGCCGCGCGAATAGTTGAGTCTCGCGGCAATGTCCTGTGCCTCCTTGGGCAACGCCGGGGACAACGCCTCCGCGCCACGCCCGCTCGTGAAGAGCGGGTTGCGCAGCGCCAGGCAGGAATCCATCGCCTGCACCGCCAACGTGCCGAGGTTGGGACCACAGGCGGTCAGCACGACGGTCGTGCCCATCAGGGCGCTCATCAGCGCGATCGTCAGGCGACGTACACTCAGGCGACGTGCGCTCAGGCGACGTGCGCTCATGCGGCCACCACCCGCTTGGCCACTTCCACCAGATGCTCGGCGGTGATGCCGTACTCCTTGTACAACGTCTGATAGGGCGCGCTCGCACCAAACGTCTCGATGCCGACCACGGCGCCCGTAGTGCCAACCCAGCGATACCACGACATCGGATGCGCGGCTTCGATCGCGACACGTGGCACGCCGGCCGGCAACACGAGATCGCGATAGTCCGCGCTCTGCTGCGCGAACAGTTCGAGCGATGGGCAGCTCACCACGCGCGCCGCAACACCCTGTGCGGCCAACTGCGCGCGCGCGGCGCAGGCGATCTCCACTTCAGAACCCGTCGCCATCAGCACGACGTCCGGCGCCGAACCGGCGCTGTCCGCCAGCACGTACGCGCCACGAGGCAACCCGACCTGGATGCGCGCGCGCTCGTTCAAGTACGACAGCTTCTGACGCGTCAGCACGATGGCCACCGGTCCACTCGTATGCTGAATTGCATTGCGCCACGCCTCTGAGACTTCATCGGCATCAGCTGGCCGCAGCACCACGAGATTCGGGATGCAGCGCAACGCCGTCAGCTGCTCGACGGGCTGGTGCGTCGGTCCGTCTTCACCAAGTCCGATGGAATCGTGCGTGAAGACGTAAATCACGTGCGTGCCCATGAGCGCAGCCAGTCGAATGGCGGGGCGCATGTAGTCGGAGAAGACGAGAAAGGTGCCGCCGTACGGAATGATGCCACCGTGCAATGCCATCCCGTTCATGATCGCGCCCATCGCGTGCTCACGAATCCCGAAGTGGAAATTGCGGCCACTCTGTACCGTCGGCCCGAAGTAGTCCGCGCCCTTGACGTTCGTGAGATTGGAGCCGGTCAGGTCGGCCGAACCACCAACGAGTTCCGGGATGTGCGGCGCGATGGCATTGATCACCATGCCAGACGCTGCGCGCGTCGCCACGTTGCCACTCTGCGCGTCAAACTGGGGGAACGATTCCTTCAACTCGGCACGGCGTGTACCCGCGAGGCGACGCTGCAACTCAACGGCGAGTTCGGGATGCGCGACTTCGTACGCGGTCCAGCGCGTGCTCCATTCGGCGTGCGATTCGGCGCGCGCCGCAACCTGTGCCTGCCAATGCGCGCGCGCTTCGTCGGGCACATGAAACGCATCGGGGTACGGCCAGCCATACGCGGCCTTGGTAAGCGCAATCTCGTCCTTGCCGAGTGGTTCACCGTGCGCCTTGGCCGTGTCCTGCCGATTGGGCGAACCAAAACCGATGTGCGTGCGCGTGATGATCAGCGTCGGCTTCGTAGTCTCCGCCTTGGCGCCCACGATCGCGACATCGATCGACGCGAGATCGTTCACGTCGGCGATATGCAACACTTGCCATCCGTACGCGGTGAACCGCATGGCGGCATCATCGCTGCAACTCAACGACGTGCTGCCATCGATCGTGATGCGATTGTCGTCGAAGAAGCCGATCAGCTTGCCGAGCTCGTTGTGTCCCGCGTACGAGGCCGCTTCGTGCGAGATACCTTCCATGAGGCAACCGTCGCCAGCGATGAAGTACGTGTGGTGATCGACAATGTCGTGTCCCTCACGATTGAACTCGGCGGCCAGCTGCGCTTCAGCGACCGCGAAGCCGACCGCGTTGGCAAGGCCTTGACCTAGCGGCCCCGTGGTTGTCTCAACGCCAGGCGTGTGGTGCACTTCCGGATGGCCCGGCGTGAGGCTCTTCCACTGGCGGAACTGCTTGATCTGCTCGAGGGGCAGCGCGTAGCCCGCGAGGTGCACAGAGCTGTACATCAACATCGATGCGTGACCGATGGAGAGCACGAAGCGGTCGCGATCAAACCAGTCGGGCGCCGCCGGATCGTGACGCATATGCCGTGCGTACAACGAATAAGCGAGCGGCGCGAGCGCCATCGGCGTACCGGGATGCCCGGACTCCGCCGCCTGCACCGCATCCATCGAGAGTGTGCGGACGGTATCGATCGCGAGACGGACCGTCTCGGGGGTATCAGTTGGTGCAGGTGCAGAGGTCGGTGCAGAGGTCGGTGCAGAGGTCGGTGCAGAGGTCGGTGCAGAGGTCGGTGCAGCGGACACGAGGGCTCCAGTGGCGTCAGTCAGGGGCCGGAGCATCCCGCATCCCGGGGCGCTTCGGCAGGGGAAAGTTAGTGCGCCTCGCAGAGCCCGTCAGCCAGCAGCGTTGGCGGCGAGGTAGCGATCGCGCGTGATCATGAGGTGGTGTGCAAAATGCCCGGCGATGATCCACGCCAGCGCGCGCACCGAAACCGTCGCGCCCGAAGCGGTGCCGGTGGCCATCAGGGCGTTTGCGTCCAGGGACTCGACCAGCGCCAGTGTCGCGCTGCGCACGGCATCCAGCTCGTGCAGCACACTTTGCAGCGTACGTGCTGCAGCGCCGCTGTTGGGCACCCACGCATCCTGATCGAAGCCGGGCAGTGGCGTCTGGTCGCCACGCGCTATGCGCACCAGGCGATAGCTGAAGACGCGCTCCGAATCGGACACATGCAGCAGCGATTCGCCCAGCGTCCACTTGCCGGGGGCGTACGTTTGCTGCGCCAGCACGTCGCCAGCGCCCGCGAGCAGTCCACGCAGCGCCGCAGGCTGTGTCTGCAGCAACGTCAACACGTCGTCCGAGCCTTGCTCGACGAGTGCCGTGGCCGTCGCCTCGATATAAGTGAGCGCGAACGGCGCGTGTTCGGCGCTGGTGGGGCGAGCGATCGGGAGTGTATGAGACATCAATCGAATCCGAGAGTGGTGGCGAGTGTGGCGAGGGAGTTCATATCGGGCACACTGCCCTGCGCGACGCGGGGCGAACCGCCGCCCCGCCCGCCAACCGCAGCAAGTGCCGCGCGCAGCGTCTGTCCCGCGTCGATGCCCGAGTCTTCCGCCGCGGCAAACAGGACACCGGCCGGTGCGCGGGTGGACGCGAGCACGACGCACGCACCCAACGCGATCAGCGACTGCGCGAGCGGTTCGATGTCGCGCACCGCGCCCTGTTCGAGATTGATGCGAATGCGACGCAACCCGTCGGCGTTGGCCGTAGCTGCGTCCCACTGCGAACGCGCCTCGTAGCGTGCGAGCTCGTTCGAGAGCCGCCGATGTTCGCGCTCGAGTTCAAGCACGCGCTGCTGCTGTCGTTCCACCAACAGCGGCACGTCGTCGGGTGCGGCGGTGAAGTGACGCGCGGCGGTGGACAGCAGTGCCGCATCGGCGCGCGCACGGGACACGGCCCGATAGCCGGCGAGAAACTCGATGCGCGTGTTTCCCTTGGTGCGTTCGGCACCTCGCAGCAGCACACTCCCGATCTCGCCGGTGCGTCGCACGTGTGTACCCCCACAGGCGCTGCGATCGAGCTCGGCGATGGTCACCACTCGCAACGTGCCTCCCCGATCACTCGACTTGCGCAGTCCGGCGGCCGTGGCGGCGTCTTCGAAGCTCACCGTCACATCGCGATTGGAAAAGACCAGCGCGTTGGCGCGCGTTTCGGCGTCTTGCAGTGCGTTGCTATCGAGACCGGTGCCCTGTACGTCGATAGTGGAGTAGTCCGCCCCGAAGTGCACGCTCACTGTCGGCGATCCGTACTGATCGGCGAAGAGCGCCGAGAGCAGATGCTGGCCCGTGTGCTGCTGCATGAGATCGAAGCGACGCACGGCATCGATGCGTCCGTCGACGGTCGTGCCGACCGGGCGTGCAAGTGGCGCGGAGAGCAGATGTGCAATACGCGCATCCTCGTCGATGACATCGATCACTGACACGCCACCCAGTGTGCCCAGATCGTGTGGCTGTCCGCCTGACGTGGGATAGAACGCGGTACGATCGAGATAGACGCGCTGCGCATCGTCGCTCAGTTCCTGAACGGTCGCGCTGAATGACGTCTGGTATGCGTCGGTGTAGTAGAGGCGTTCGGTCATCGTGTGGTGTGGTATGTTTGGCAATATGGCGCCCAACCCAACTCTCTGTCGCGTGACCCGCGGCACCGGCGCGCTCATCGTAGCGGCCGCCATGGCGTCGAACGGATGCAGCGGCTTCTTCAAGGTGACGCTGGAAGGCGCTGCGGCGCCGGTATCGGGTGCGGCAACAGCAGGCGCCCCGACCACGGCCGAACCAAAGACGTCAACGCCAAAGCCCGCGGCGCCGACACAGACTGTCCCCAGGTCGCCCGAGACGCCGCCCACCAGATCCGCACCCGCTCGTGGACGCGGTGCCGCGGCGCCGGTGCGCGTAGCGGATACGGTCATCGCGCCGGTTAGGCCGCCAATGCCCGAGCCAGAGGCCGTCGCATCGGACTCCGCCGGCGTGCAGCGCCTGCTGCGCGTGGCGACGGTGTGGCAGACCGTCGCGTTGCATCACCCGTACGTCGCCTCGCGCGGTGTCGCGTGGGACTCGGCGCTGATTCGTGCGCTGCCAGGCATTCGCGCGGCCAAGAACGATGAACAGTTCGCCGCGGCGTTGACGGCACTCGTCGCGGTGCTTGGCGATCCGCTCACACGCATCGAACGTGGGTTGACGACGGACGGCATGACGGCTGGCAGTACGGCTGCCGCACCGCGCGTGCGTTCCGAGACGACGACCGATGGCGTGCTGGTGCTGCAGTTGCCACCAGCGGCTCGTTTCGACTCGCTCGACGCCGCGATCGTAACACGCGCGTTGTCGGTCGGTCCGACACGTGTACTGATCGACTTGCGCACTCCGTTCGGCGCACGCGACGACCGGCCACGCGCGGAGACGGAAACAGCAAGCGGCGCCGCGCGCGTCAACGCGTTCGTTGACGCATCGGGAATGGCGGGTGTGCTCACGCCGGTATCGCTACTGGCGCCGACTGAACGCGTGCGACATGTCGGCGGTGCAATCATCGCCGAGTCCGCAGGTGCTGACATTGGCCCGACGGGGCGTCCGTTCGCCGAAGGCGCCGACGCATGGCTCCGACGCGACGGCGCCGTGGTGGTGGGCTCGGCGCGCAGTGCCCCGCGTATCGTGATTGCTGTAGACGGTGCCTCCCTCGTGCCACGGAGTCTCCTCGCGCTGGTCTCGGCGGGACGCGCGACGCTGCTCGCGCAGCAGACTGCGCCCGCCGCCGCATCGAGTGCGATGCTCGACGAGTCATCGATCGTGTCGTCGGTGCGCATTCCGATCGCGGCCGGCATGTACGCGCGCGTTCGCACTGGAGAATTGGTGCACGCCGACGGCACGATCGGCCTGACGGCTGACACGGTGGTCGCGGTGCCCGCGAGCGAGGCCGACAGTGCCCCGGCATTGCGCGCCGCGATGCATATGTTGCGATCGGGCCGTATGCCACGCGCACGGCGGATGGCGTCGCTGAACGTGCCGGCGGCCATGTTCCCCGTCGCCATGGACAACCAGAACTATCCGTCGATGGGCGCGCGACTGCTGGCCGGGTTCCGATTGTGGAGTGCGATGCGCGCGCGACACGCCAATCGCGATCTCTACGACGACGACGTGGACGCGGCGTTCGAGCGAGTCCTGCCCAAGCTGGAAGCTGCGCGCAACGAACAGCAGTACGCCATCGCCATCGGCGATCTGGCCACCACGCTCGACGATTCCGAAGGGCGACTCCTTGGTCCGTCATTTCAAACCTGGCTTGGCACGAGCAGCGCGCCGTTTCGCGCGCGACTGGTCGACGGCCGAGCGATCATCACCGATGTTTTGCGCGATGCCACGACCGCCGCACTGGCGCTTACCGTCGGCACCGAGATTTCGTCAGCGGATGGCTACCCACTTCCCGCCTGGCTGATCGAGCACCGGCGTATTGGTCCGTCGTCGAATGAGTGGACGCGCAATCGCGAGCAGATGCGCCTGCTCGCCCGCGGCGCAGAGGGCACGGCGCTCTTCAAGGTGCGTGACGCCGCAGGCAAGGAACGCTCAATCGATATGCCGCGCCGCGCGACGTATACCGAGCAGCTGCCGCGCCTCGAACGACCGGAAGCGGCAGCGTCGCGTCGCATGGACGGCGGTGTGGGCTATGTGGACGTCGAGCGGTTTGATGCACGTCGTCTCGACAGCGTTCTGACATCTGTGCGCGATACGCGAGCGTTGCTGCTCGACTTGCGCGGTGCGGCGCGCGCCGGTGACAGCGAGGAGGTGGCGCGGGTGGCCACGACCGCACTGCGGCATCTGGCGACGCAACCACGCTTTATTGCGGCGCGCGAGATCGTGCGCGCCTACTCCGCGCCGTGTCTGGCGCCTACGCTGCGGGAGGCGGCGCTGCTGTGCGCTGATGAACGTGTGCAGCGTGCGCGTTGGCAGTCGGTGGATACCAGCGGTCACTATCGCGGGCGTGTCGTGCTGCTGATCGATGAACGCACACAAGGCACGTTCGAGCGACTCGCGATGGCCCTCGAGGCCGCAACCACCGTGACCTTCATCGGGAGTGCCACCGCTGGCGCGGCGTCGCCGGCGGTGACGCTCGAACTGCCGGGCGCACTCTCGGTGGGGATTCCGCTGGTGGAGGTACGTCGAAGCGACGGCGGTCAGGTGCAGCGTGTGGGAATCACGCCGCACGTCGATGTGCGCGTCACCGCGCGCGGCATTCGCAGTGGACTGGACGAAGTGCTGGAGCGCGCCCACCAGTACGTCGTGCAGCAACTGGACCCGCCTGCCAAGCGCAGGCGATAGCGCCATCCGCATGGGCGAATCCGTCGTGCTGCCGATCGACGCGGTGCTCCCGCAGGTGCGCGCCGTACTCCAGCGACACACGAGCGCGGTGCTCGAAGCGCCGCCGGGAGCCGGCAAGACGACACGCGTTCCGCTGGCGCTGCTGGACGCCGAATGGCTGGGCGTTCGACGCATTCTCATGCTCGAACCGCGACGACTGGCGGCGCGCAGTGCGGCGCATTTCATGGCCGGCACACTCGGCGAGCAGATCGGCGACACGGTCGGCTATCGGGTGCGCGGGGAGTCGCGCATTTCGTCGCGCACGCGCATCGAGGTCGTCACCGAAGGGGTGCTGACGCGACTGCTCTCCTCCGATGCGTCGCTCGACGCGTACGGGCTGGTCTTGTTCGACGAGTTTCACGAGCGGTCGCTGCAAGCGGACCTTGGACTTGCGTTGGTGCTCGAGACGCAAACGCATATGCGCGACGACCTGCGCATTCTCGTCATGTCGGCGACGCTCGATGGTGTTGGCGTCGCGCAGTTGCTCGGCGGCGCGGCGACGCCCGCGCCGGTGGTGCGCAGCGATGGGCGCGCCTTTCCGGTCGAGACGCTGCATCGTCCGCCGCGTGCCGGTGATCGTCTGGAAGCGACAGTCGCGCGCGTGGTGCGCGAGGCGATCAGTGAGTCGGCGGGCGATGTGCTGGTGTTCCTTCCCGGCGCCTCGGAGCAACGGCGAGTGGCGGAGCGGCTGACCAACGACGACATCGTGCGCGATGCGCGCGCCATTGTGCACCAGTTGCACGGCTCGATGCCACTGACCGCGCAGGCGGCGGCGATCGCGCCCGCGCGTGAGGGCACGCGCAAGATCGTGCTCGCGACGAGCGTCGCCGAAACGAGTCTCACCATCGAAGGCGTGCGGGTGGTGGTGGACGCAGGCTTGTCGCGATTGCCTCGCTACGACGCGCGCGCCGGTCTCACCAGACTCGAGACGGTGCGTGTCAGTCGCGCGTCGGCCGATCAACGTCGCGGCCGCGCCGGACGCGTGGCACCCGGTCGCTGTTATCGGCTGTGGGATGCGCACGAGGATCATTCCCTCGTGCCGCGCACGCGAGCGGAGGTGCTCGAAGCCGATCTCGCGCCGCTGGCGCTGGAGCTGGCCGATGCCGGTATTGCCGATCCTGCCGCGTTGCGCTGGCTCGACGTACCGCGTGCCGGTCCCTTCGCGCAGGCGCGTGAGTTGCTGGCACAACTCGGCGCGCTCACCAGCGGCGATGCCTCCGGACGCATCACACCGCACGGCAAGCGCATGGTCTCCCTGCCAGTGCAACCGCGACTCGCGCATCTGCTGCTCGGCGCGCAGCAGCGTGGGCTCGCGCGACTGGGGGCGGAGATTGCGGCGATGCTCGAGGAACGTGACATCCTGCGCGGCGATAGTTGGAGCGGCGGCGGCGCGTTTGGTGTGGCACCGGCCGATCTGCGTTTGCGCGTGGAGCTGATGCGTCGCGTCGGTGACCATGAAGACGACGCGACGATGACGCTGGAGATGGCGGGAGCACGGGTGGATCGGGATGGCGTCGTTCGCGCGCGCGCGCTCGCCACCGATCTGCGTAAACGACTGTCCTCCGAATCGCACGGCGCAACGCGCGCCGATACCAATCCATCAGGCGATGTTGCGCACACGGGCGCGCTGCTGGCGCTGGCCTATCCCGATCGCGTGGCGCAACGACGGGCCGGCAACGAGCCACGCTACGTCATGCGCAGCGGAATCGGCGCCGCCTTGCCCAAGCATGATGCGCTCGCGGACGCCGAATTTCTCGCGGTGGCCGAGCTCGAGGGATCGCCGCCTGAGTACCGCATCGCGCGTGCGGCGCCGCTCACGCGCGAGGAGATCATCGACGATTTCGGCGGGCAGATTGTGCGTGAGGATGTGGTGGAATGGCACGAGGCGACGCGTACCGTGCGTGCGCGACGGCGCGTGATGCTCGGTGCCGTTGCACTCGGGGATTCGGCGCTGCGCGATGTGGACGGGGAGCAGATGCGTGAGGCGCTGCTCGCTGGAGTGCGGCGCGAAGGGGTGGCGGCGCTGCCATGGAGTGTCGGTGGCACACGACTGCGCGAGCGACTCGCCTTCGTGCACGCACACGACGACATGTGGCCCGATGTCACCGACGACGCGCTCACGCACTCGCTCGACGAATGGCTCGGCCCGCGGGTGAGCGGCATGCGCAGGTTCGCGGACCTCGAGCGAGTCAACTGGGGCGACGCATTGCTTGGCCTGCTGCGCTGGGAGCAGCGCTCCGCGCTCGAGCGACTCGCCCCAACGCATATGGAGGTGCCGAGCGGTTCACGGGTACAGCTCGACTACAGCGAGCCGCTGGCACCGGTGCTGGCGGTCAAACTGCAGGAGGTGTTTGGGTGGACCACGACGCCAACGCTGCTCGACGGCCGCGTGACGTTGACGTTGCACCTGCTCTCTCCGGCGCAGCGCCCGGTGCAGGTGACGCGCGATCTGCCTGGCTTCTGGCGCAACTCGTACTTCGACGTGCGCAAGGAGATGCGAGGGCGGTACCCGCGCCATCCGTGGCCGGAGGATCCGATGAACGCGGAGGCGACGAGAAGGGCGAAGCCGCGCGGGACGTAGATGGCCGCTCCAACTACCGAACGATCGGGAACGACCCAGTGGTGGGCTGTGAGTTTGAGTAGAGAGTAAACAAGTTCAGCATCCGAGCGATCTGCCTGCAGCAACGACGCGGTACTTGCTCACTCCAGAGCTCGGCCGCATGAACGCGCCCCACGACACAAGGGGACGCGGCTTCGGAGGCGCGGTGCGCGCGGCCAACGGGTGGCTGCGTGTGGTCGAAGGCGACACCGCGCAGGGAATGCACGAAGTCGAGGCGGGACGCAAGGAGATCAGCGACGAGGGTGATGGCATGTTGCTCTCGCGTCCCACGCGCATCTGGTGGACGCGCTTGCTGGCCACGATTCCGACGCGTCGCGCGGAAGCGCTCGATCGTGTGGACGGGGAAATTGTGCGGGACGAGGGATATCGACTTGCGTGGTGGCGACTCGAACGCGCGCGGCTGCTGGCGGCACGCGGTGACAACGAGGCAGCCGAACGCGAGCGCCAACGGTTCGATGCCCTCTGGGCTCGCGCCGATGACGCGCACGAATCGCCGCCCTGCAGATGCGATGGACCACGCCACAGAACGGCGAGCGAGGCGCGGAGATGCGCGTAGATTCTCAGCATCGCGCTGACGCGAAATCGGGCGTCGGCGACCGTTGCACTCTTCGTTGCACTCTTCGTCGCGCCTTTTGTTGAACCATTCGCCAGCCACCACCGTGCATCGCTCCCATCGACTTGCTGTCCTCGCGCTGCTGTGCTCCGCCGCGCCGCCGCTGCTCCTCGTGCCGAGTCGAGCCGATGCGCAAGCAACGTTCCCCACTGGTTCGATACAAGGTCCGCGGTGGCGACACATCGGTCCGTTTCGCGCCGGTCGCACGAAGAGCGCCGTTGGGGTGCCCACGCAGCCGAATGTGTTCTACATGGCCGTCACGAACGGCGGCGTATGGAAGACGAACGACGCCGGCCGCACCTGGAAGCCGATCTTCGACGCGCAGGCGACAGGTTCGATTGGTGCCGTCGAAGTCGCGCCGTCCGATCCGAACATTCTGTATGTCGGCAGTGGTGAGGGTCTGCAACGTCCCGATCTCTCCACGGGCGACGGGATGTACCGCTCGAACGATGCCGGCAAAACGTGGATGCATCTCGGTCTGCGCGATGGCCAGCAGATTCCGCGCATCGCGATCGATCCGAAGAACCCCGAGCGATTGTTCGTCGCCGTGCTGGGTCACCCGTACGGACCCAACACGGAGCGCGGCATTTATCGCTCGCTGAATGGTGGCCGCACGTTCGAGCAGGTGCTGTACAAGGACGAGCACACCGGTGGCGCCGATGTCGTGCTCTCGCCGGACGATCCGAACACGGTGTACGCGGTACTGTGGGAAGCACGACAGGGGCCGTGGGAGAACGCGGCGTGGAGCGGACCCAACTCCGGTCTGTTCAAGAGCACCGATGGCGGCACGACGTGGACACAACTTGCTGGCGGATTGCCGACGACCGCCGATGGACTTGGCCGTTTCGGTATCGGCATCAGTCCGAGCAATCCGAAGCGCATCTACGTCACGGCGACCGCCGGCACCAGGAGCGGCCTCTATCGCAGCGATGATGCCGGTGCGACGTGGACGCGTACGACGACCGACAACCGGATTTTCGGTCGTGGCGATGACTTTGCCGCCGTGACGATCGATCCGCGCGATCCGAATACGGTGTACTCGATGAACGTCGTGTCGTGGAAGAGCAGTGACGCGGGCATTACGTGGACGTCGTTTCGCGGTGCGCCTGGCGGCGACGACTATCAGCGGCTCTGGATCAATCCGCTGCAGCCCGATGTCATGCTGCTGGTGGCCGATCAGGGTGCCGTGATCACGGTGAATGGCGGCGAGACATGGAGCTCGTGGTACAACCAGGGTACGGCGCAGTTTTATCACGTGACTACCGACAATGCGTGGCCCTATCGCGTCTGCGGCGGACAGCAGGAGTCAGGTTCTGCCTGCGTGAACAGTCGCGGCAACGACGGCAGCATCACGTATCGCGATTGGCGGCCGGTGGGCGCGAGTGAGTACAGCTATGTCGCCCCCGATCCACTCGATCCCGACATCGTGTACGGCGGCACTGTGACGCGCTTTGATCGCAAGACAGGGCAGGTGCAGAATGTGAGCCCCAACGCCGGACGCGGTCGTGGCGGCAATGCGGGCACGGGTCCCGACTACTTTCGCGGCATTCGCACGATGCCGATCCTCTTTTCGCCGATCAACAAGCGCAAGCTCTACTACGGCACCAACGTGGTGTGGCAGACGGTGAACGGTGGCACGACATGGAAGCGCCTCAGCGAGGATCTGTCGCGCGCGACATGGCAGGTGCCGGCGAGCGTGGGCAAGTACGCGAGTACGCCCGCCGCGCAACCGACACGTCGTGGTGTGGTGTACACCATCGCGCCCAGCTACGTCGATTCGAACACGGTGTGGGCGGGGACGGACGACGGGCTCATTCATGTCACGCGCAGCGGCGGCAGGACGTGGACTGACGTGACCCCGCCACAGATCGGGCCGTGGTGGAAAGTGTCGATCATGGACGCGTCGCATTTCGACGCCAACACGGCCTACGCCGCCGTGAACACCATCCGCCTCGACGATCTGCGTCCGCACATCTACCGCACGCGTGATGGGGGTAGGACGTGGACGGAAATCGTGAACGGCATCTCCACCGACGCGCCGATCAACGTCGTGCGCGAAGACCCGCTGCGTCGTGGGCTGCTCTTCGCCGGCAGCGAGAATCATGTCTGGTTCTCGCTCGACGATGGCGACCACTGGCATACGCTGCGCGCCAACATGCCGGCGATCTCCATTCGCGACCTGGTCATCAAGGACGACGACATCGCGGTCGGTACGCACGGGCGCGGCTTCTGGATCTTCGACAACATCACCGCACTGCGGCAGTGGAGTGTGAACGTCGAGTCGGCGGCGGCGACTTTGTTCAAACCGGCCGTCGCTGCACGCGTGCGTTATTCGATGTACACCGACACGCCGGTGCCGCCGGACGAACCGCGCGCCGAGAATCCGCCGGACGGCGCGATGATCGACTACTATCTCGCGCATGATGCGCGGAACGTGAAGCTGGAGATCGTGAACAGTGCCGGCCGTGTGTTGCGCACCTTCTCGAGCGACGATCCCACGCCATCGCCCGCCGATGCCGGCAACTGGCCGTGGTACTGGTTCCGTGCCGCCGTGGCGCCCTCGCTGAAGGCCGGACTGCAGCGCTTCACCTGGGACCTGCACTACGCACGCCCGACAGACCAGTGCTCGTTGCCGATTTCGGCGACGCCGTACAACACCAAGTGCGAGCCCGAAGGACCGTGGGTGATGCCGGGAGCATATACGGCAAGACTCACCGTCGATGGGAGCACCCAGAGCCAGACGTTCACGGTGCGCATGGACCCGCGCGTGAGAACTTCGGCTGCGGCGATCAAGCTGCAGCACGACCTATCGCTCGCGTTATACGATGCGATGATGGAGGCGACCACGCTCGCGGTCGAAGCGAGAGCGAAGGGATTGACCGAGCTGGCCGGACCCGACGGATTTGGCGGAGTGGCCGCGGCGCATCAGGCGGTGCTCAGCGCGCTGCAGGGCAGTGATATGGCCCCGACCGAGGCGATGCTGGCGGCGGCGAAGGCAAGGATTGCGGCGTACGCGAAGCTCAGGAAGAGCGCGCGCTGAACTCGCGTGCATCCAGTACTTGCCGACTCCACACTCCAGGGCACGGCTCCACACTGCGTCGTGCAAGCCCCCACGCCGCGCTCGCCATCGAGCACGGCACAGAATGGATTTCCACCGACCGCGATTTTGCACGCTTTCCGGGGCTGCGTTGGCGCTCTCCCGTGGAGTGATCCGGTCTGTTCCGTTCAGCGCACACGTAACTTCGCACCAATGCCAATTTCGCGACGTATCCACCCGGACTTTCGCAAACACCTCGACCGCAAGGACGAGGCGCTGATCGAGCTGTTTACCGACTTGCGCGCGTTCATCCTCGAACTGCATCCGGACAGCAACGAGCTGCTGTACCACACGCATGCGTTGACCTCGGTGTTTTCGGTCACGGAGAAACTGTCGGACGCCTTCTGCATGTTGCCGATCTACACTGCGCACGTGAACGTGGGCTTCAACAAGCGAACGCTTCTCAACGATCCCCACTCGCTCCTGAAGGGCACGGGCAATCTCATACGCCACATCCCCGTCACGAAGGCGAGCGACTACCGGAATGCGAAGGTCACCGCGTTGGTCAACGCGGCGTTCGACTTTGCGGTGAATGACCTTGACGCGCCACGCAGTGCGCGTGCGAAGACGATCTCGAAGATCAAGTAAGTCGCCAGCGAGTCAGCGCCGCCGCTGATGCGCCGCCAGCCACGCGATGGCCGCACGCGAGATCCACTCGTGCTCGCCCTCGAACAGCGTGAGGCGCGACGCGCCCGCCGTGCGCCGTACGTGGATCGTGCGCCCGAACGTGGTATCCGCCGCAGGCACCGGCGTGCCGTACTGGCCGCGCATCATCGCCTCGATCTCCGCATTCGACAGGGCCCGCGGCGCAATCGCCTGGAACGCCTTGAGCGTGTGCCGCGGCGACACCACCGTGTCGTGCACCCCCGCAGCGAGGTCGAATGGCACGCGCCCCTTCGGATTCAGGTAGCGCAGTGGCGCGCGCGCCGCATAGGCCGCCGCGATGGTCGCGCTCTCCCGTGGCGTCCCGCCGAAACAGCCGCGCAGCATGCGCCCGTACTCGTCGTTCGGATGCTCGCTGTTCCAGGCGGCGAGATCGCTGATGCCGACCCATGCGCTCGCCGCGGCCCACTGGGCGGGATACCGCGACGCCATCAACATTGTCATGAAGCCGCCGCCGGAGCGGCCGAGCAGGTAGATGCGTGTGCTGTCCACCGCGTAGTGCGCGCGAACCCAGGCGACCGCGTCGAGAACGTCCTGCTGCGCGACGTCCGCTCCGCACGCCAACGGCGTGTCGCTGCGCCCACGAAAATTTGGCGAGAGCAGCAGCCACCCCCGCGCGTCCGCCTCGGCTTCCACCGTCGAGTCGCGCTGGTCGAGGTCGAAGCTCCACGTGTGCAGCATGACCGCGAGCGGACGTCGGCCATTCTCGGAGGGCGCCGGCGCCGCTGGAATCACGAGCACGGATGGCTGCAGCGTCGAATCGGCGGTGCTCCGGATCTCGACGCGATGTCGACCGGGGGCATCCGGCGTCTGCGCGAGTCCCGTGCGGGGGGCGGTGGTAACAAGAAGCGCCAGGGCGACCCACGTGCGAGCGACCCTCGTCACGGCGCCACCCGCAGCCAGCGCAAAACGCGGGCGCCACGGCCCGTCACGCTGATCACGATCACCCGTCCGCGCGCGTCCCGCACGAAGCGCAGCGGTGGCCCGTCCGCGATGAACGCGTCGGCGAAGAGTGGTTCGAGCTGCTGACTCGAGTGTCGAGTGCCCGACACGGTGGTGAGGAAGAGCGAATCACCGCGTGCCTCGATCGTCCACACCGATGGCACCTCTGGCGTCGCATACCGGCCTGCGTACTCGGCCAGCTTCGCAAGGGTGAGCGTGCCGACCTCGCGCACTTTCGAGAAACGGTCCGGCGGGAACGACCCATAGTCCACCACGATCTCGCCCGTCGCCGGCTCGACGCGCGATCGCATGGGTGTGTCGTCGACGGGGAGGTCCGTGAGACGACCATCCGGCAGCTGCATCAGCCGACGTTCGTGCCCTCCGAAGGGCGATGTGCTCACCAGCACCGGGGCGAGCACGGCGCTCGCGACCCCCTCGGTGAGCGCCATGGTATTCGCATTCGCGGCGTTGCACGTGAGGTACACCGACGTGCGTTGGTCCGGGAAGCGCATGGACATCGCGCGATATCCGGCCCACGCACCGCCGTGATGCACACGGCGAAGCCCACGATACCGATCCACGTTCAGCCCGTACGCGTACGTCAACGGCGTACCGTCGTTCAGGTGGCCGGGCTGCTGCATCGAATCCACCAGCGCGCGACCACCGACAGTCGGGTTGTCGAAGTTCGCGTCCCACCGGGCCAGGTCCTCGACACTCGTCTGCACCGCTCCGTCGCCTGTTTGCTCCCAGTTGGCGATGTCGACGCGCCAGCCGCCGTTTGCCGGCGCGTACGACGGCACCTTGTTCTTGAAGATGCGGCGGTGATCATCGAACAGGTCGGTGTGCGTCATGCCGAGCGGCGCGAAAAGGCGCGTGCGCAGGAACTGGCGCATGGACATGCCGCTCACGCGCTCGACGATCTGGCTGGCGAGGAAGAAGCCCGTGTTGCTGTACGTCCACCAGCTGCCGGGGGCGAAGTTACCCGCCTTCTGCGCGGCGAGGATCGTCATCGCATCAGCGGCCGTGGTCACTTCCGCATCCGACTCGCCGCCCAGGGACAGCAAGGCGGTGTAGTCCCGCCAGCCGCTCGTGTGCTGGAGGAGGTGCCGGATCGTCACCGGCGCTCCGAGACGCGGCAGCGCAGGGAGGTACTTCTGCGCTTCGTCGTCGAGCCCAAGCTTGCCGTCCTGCGCAAGCAGCCAGATGGCGGCCGCAGTGAACTGCTTGGAGGTCGAGCCGATGTCCATCACCGACTGCGGTGTGATGGCGACGCCGCCGCGGGCGTACGCGGTGCGTCCGTCCTTCCGCACGAGCAACGCGCAGCCGGGCGAGTCGGTGCGATCGAAGCGCCGGAACACCGAGTCCACGCGCAGGCGCGTGAGGGCATCGAGTTCCTGTGCGGCCAGCGGACGCGGAGTGGCGGCGGTCAAGAGGAGCAGCTAGACGATGCCGAACAGCGTGGATGGACGGCCCAGGTTGCTCATGCGGGTTGTGCGGTGCGGAGGGGGGCAACGAACGACGGCGGCTCGGAGCAAAGGTGAGCATCCGAGCCGCTGCAGGTCACGCGCACGTGCGCATGGGGGCAGACCGGCGCCCATGGCGGCAGCACTCGTCCGCAGGGAGATTGGTCACGGTGCTTCCGCGAAGCGCCCGCCACCCTCGTCCACCGCATGACCGCTCTCGAGCAGCTGAACGTCGCCCTCGCCCACAGCTATCACCTGTCGCGTGAACTTGGCGAGGGAGGCATGGCCACCGTCTACCTCGCGCGCGATCTCAAGCACGAGCGCGACGTGGCCATCAAGGTGCTCAAACCGGAACTCGGCGCCGTGCTCGGCGTCGAACGGTTCCTGAGCGAGATCCGCGTCACGGCCAACCTGCAGCACCCCAATCTCCTGCCGCTGTTTGAGAGCGGTGAGGCTGGCGGCTTGCTGTTCTACGTCATGCCTTTTGTGGACGGGGAAACGCTGCGGGCCCGCCTCGAGCGCGAGAAGCAGTTGCCGGTGGAGGAGGCCGTACGACTGTCGGTCGCCATCGCGCAGGCGCTCGACTACGCGCATCGCCGCGGCGTCATTCACCGCGATCTCAAGCCGGAAAACATTCTGCTCGCCGACGGCCAGCCGCTGGTGGCGGACTTCGGCATCGCGCTCGCCGTGAGCAAGGCCGGCGGACAGCGCGTCACGCAAACCGGGCTCTCACTCGGCACGCCGCAGTACATGAGCCCCGAGCAGGCCACCGGTGACCGCGCAGTGGACGCCCGCACCGACATCTACTCGCTGGGCGCCATGACGTACGAGATGCTCACCGGCGAGCCGCCGCACATCGGTGGCACGGCGCAGGCGATCATCGCGCGCCTCATGACGGAAGACGTGCGCCCCCTTACCGTGTTGCGGCGCAGCGTGCCCACCGCGGTGGACGCCGCAGTCCGCCACGCACTCGAGAAGCTCGCGGCAGACCGTTTCGCGACCGCCGGTGAATTCGCGCTCGCACTGCAAGGGAAAGGCGACGCGGCGACGATGGCGCGCTACCTACCGGCCGCTGAGGGCAACACGGCCAGCGCCGGTGGCCGCCGGGTGTGGCGCGAAGCACCCGCGTGGGTGGTGGCCGCTGGTGCTCTCGCGGTGATGACGTTCGCACTGACGAAAAAGCCGGTGGTCGAGGACACGCCCGTGGTGCGCACCAAGATCGAACCGCCGCCCACCGAACGGATCATGTCCAACGGCTTCCCTGTGGCCCTTTCCCCGGCCGGCGATCAACTGGCCTACGTCACGCAGAGCACCACCGGCTACCGCACCCTTGTGCAGCGGGTGGGGGAGATCGATGCGTACACCGAATTGGCTGCCACGTCGCTGCAGAATCTCGTGTTCTCACCCGATGGTAAGTCGCTCGCCTACACCGACGGAGAAAACATCCTTCGCGTAGCGGCCAGCGGCGGTCGAAGCGAGCTACTCGGGAAGCTCCGTCAGTTGACCTCCGTGACGGCGACGCGCGGAAACCTGTCTGCGTCGGCCCTCGCCTGGACGCCGGATGATCAGCTTCTCATTGGGAGCGATGTCGGGCTCTTTGCCATGTCGGCACGTGGAGGCGTGGTGCGGGCGGTGACCGATACGACCAAGCCCGAGTGGGCGCGATTCCCGCTCCTGCTGCCGGACGGCAAGACGGTTCTTGTGGCCACCGGGACCAGAGACCTCATGCGTCTGGTGGCGGTGTCGCTCAAAGATGGACGGATCGCGGAAACCGGCGTGCGCACCGCGCAAGCGCTTGGTATCGTGGAGGGCCACCTGCTCGTGCAGTCGGATGGAGGTGACCTCTCCGCAATTCCTTTTGATGTGAACTCCGGCAAGTCCACCGGCGAACCACTGCCCATTGCCCGCGCCGTCGAGGGTGTGGGCCTTTCCGCGTCGGGGACGCTCGCGTATCGCCCTGGGTATTCCGCCTTTCACCTCGCGCTGGCGGGAGGCGGCGCCGACAAGGTGCTGCGTTCCGACTCAGCGACGTACCGGAACCCGCGCTTCTCGCCGAACGGACAGCGCATCGCCGTGTCGATCCGGAACGGCGATCGCGAGGACATCTGGATTCTCGATCGCGCGGCCGGCACGTTCACGCGACTCACCACCGAAGGCCTGAACGGCGCGCCGGAATGGACCGCAGACGGGAGGCGAGTGCTGTATAAGACGGTGCGCACGGGTGGTGTCGACGATGGGCCCACCGGCACCATTCGCATCATGTGGCAACGGATCGATGGCAGTGCGCCCGCCGAAGTACTGTTCGAAACCGAGCCGGCACTCAATGAAGCCGTGCTGTCGGCCGATGAACGTTGGCTGGTGGTGCGCACCGCACCTGGCGGCAAGACACCACGCGATATCTTCGCGGTGGACCTCAAAGGTGACCGCGCGCTCCGCCCCCTGGCCACCGGACCGACCTCGGAAATCATGCCGCGCCTCTCGCCCGATGGGCGATGGCTCGCCTATCAGTCGGACCAAGGCGGTCGCGCCGAGATTTACGTGCGCCCCTTCCTGGGTGACGGCGCGCGCGTGCAGGTCAGCAACGAGGGCGGCAGCGAACCACTCTGGGACGCGAGCGGGCGCACGCTGTATTACCGCGCACCAGGGGGCATCACGGCGGTGGCACTCTCTCCGGGTGCTGAACTGACCGTGGGCGCACGTCGGCTCGTGCTGGCCAGCAGCGAGGCCGCCGATCCCACGCATCCGTCGTACGACGTGTCGCCCGACGGCAAACAGTTCCTCGTGCTGCGCCCCGTGGGCGGTGAAGCCAAGGCGATTGTGATTCACAACTGGCGTCGCGAGCTGCGCGAGTTGGTGCAGCGGGGGCGGCCCAAGTGACCGCGCGCTCCGTCATGCGACACCGAATGCGGGCGAACGACGGTCGGTCGCCACTCAGGTTGCACCCGCGGCCGGCGTCGCGCATCCGAACAAGGCGCCCAGCACTCGCCTCCTGGAGCGCGTCGCCCGCGGTGAAGTCGCGGCCACGATCGACGCCGAAACGCTGCAGGAGATCCTGCATCGGTATCGCGCCATCGGGCGGTGGAAGACCGGTCGCCAGGTCTTCGATCTCGTTCGGCGACTGTTCCCCAGTGCGCCCGCCCCCGGAATTCGGCGCATGACTGCAGTACTCATTGCGACTGGCGACGGCAATGGCGGTGCGGTTGTCGGGATGTGTGCCCGACGCGCGCCGAGTCCGAGTGGGGGCCAGCAGTCCGTGTCACTGGAACAGTAGTCCAATCAGCCCAGCGGACCTCGGGGTCAAGGCCTTTCCACATCCGCACTCGACCCCCCCGCACCTCCGTGTTCACCGATTGCCCGCCCAGAATCAGCGTGAGCGGTAGCCCCTGCAACACTCGACTGCTTGAGATCCAGACCGCCCGCCCATCGATCGCGACGCCCGCACCGGCCATCTGGAAGGATCTGCATTCGAATCCGATGCCACGATCCGTCAGTGAGCCCTGATGGCACGACGAGCGAATATTTCTCGCCGGTCATCTCCACCCTCAGGCGTGAACGAACCCCGGACCCTTCGTCACCGGGAAGCTTGGCGACGCACGTTCGCCGATTGGCGATCCCGTCAAATTCGTTTGGAAAATCGGCGGATCGATCGCGCCACGCGCTCAGGACGCCGTCCAGCACCACCGTGCACACGTGCATCGAATCGCTTCTCAGCGCCTCGCGTAGGAAGGCGATTCTGGTGCCGTCCTGGTTGAACGCCGGCGTGACCTCATCCTGAATGGTGGAGGTCAGCCGTCTCGTCCCCCCGAGTGGCCAAGTCGGTGTTTGCGAGGTCGGTGCCGAATTCCGAATCCCATAGGCGCGAGAGCAAGGCGAGCGAGCGCTGCTCAGGCGACCAGGTCGGCCGCATGTCGTCGGCCGGATGGCTTGACACAACCCCGCGTGAGCCGCTCCGGCCTGACGATACGGTCGTCGAGCAGCGTGACATCGTCTGCCAGGAACTCGTGTCCTGGATGCGCCGTAAACGCGCGCACGAGGTCGCGCACGGCGCTGACCGTATCGAGCGAGTTCGTATCACGCGGCTGGCTGGCGACACGGAGCACGCCGCTCTGCACGATGGGGCAGGTCAACCATCGACTGTCGGGATCGGCCTCGGCCCACGCATGCGCCGCGTCGTGAAACACGTGCGTCGGATCGAGCAGCGCGAGGACCGTGTGCACGTCGAGCAGAT
>Ga0163144_10005558_pt1 | contig 27996 bp, 19 predicted proteins | sample OliLak19BULKMAT1_FD_123175 | JGI IMG/M metagenome (GOLD analysis project Ga0163144, IMG submission 123175) | Freshwater microbial mat bacterial communities from Lake Vanda, McMurdo Dry Valleys, Antarctica - Oligotrophic Lake LV.19.BULKMAT1 | ecosystem: Environmental > Aquatic > Freshwater >... | reverse complement strand
TCCAACGCCTCGGCTGGGAACTGCCCGCACGCTTGCACAAAAACGTTTTGTAGTGGAAAAACGAGAGGTCGTTTCGTTGCGGCGCAACCACTTACGTCAAACGTTGGGGAAGTTGGGTTAGCGACCAGCGGGTGGCACGTCCCAGAGCGCAGCGATGGGCGTGGTGCGTTGCCAAACCACGCCCTTCGCTGCGCTCAGAAAGTAGGCTGGCGCACGAAGGGCGCGTCATTCCCGCGCAGGCGGGAATCCAGGAGGCTCGGCGACGAGGGCGGCAAGGCGATGAGCACGCCGCAGTTGCGAACTCTTATGAGGCCGGGCCGGTTTAAGGTTCACTGGATTCCCGCCTGCGCGGGAATGACGTCATGGGAGATTCCCGTTTGCGCGGGAATGACGTGATGCTGGCTTTCCGAAACACTTTGCGCACTAAAACAAAACGTTGGGGCCGTGTGGCTATTTTCCCCGCACTCCATTCAACAATCGCATGCCGTTGAAAATCACCAGCATGCTCGCCCCCACGTCGGCCGCCACGGCCATCCACATGGTGGCAATTCCCGCCGCCGCCAGCACGAGAACCAGGCCCTTGATGGCCAGCGAAATCGCGATGTTCTGCCAGAGCACGCGCCGGGTGCGCCGACCCAGCCGCAAGAATTCGACGACACGCGCCAATTGCGGCGACATGATTACGACATCGGCCGTTTCTAACGCCGTGTCGCTGGCTTGCGAACCCAGAGCAATCCCCAACCGCGAGGCCGCTAACGCCGGTGCGTCGTTGACGCCGTCGCCCACCATCGCCATGCGCGGGTGAGATTGGACCAACCGCGCAACCTCGTCGACTTTGTTCTGCGGCAACAGATCGGCCCGCACGTCGTCGATGCCCAATTGACGGGCGATGCGATCGGCCGTCGCGCGGCTATCGCCTGTGATCATTACGATTCGCGCGACGCCCATGCGCTTGAGATCGGCGATCGCGCTGGCGGCGTCGGCCCGCGGCGGATCCGAGAGGAGGATCGCGCCTAGGATCCGCTGGCGCGTGCCGACCAGTGCCACGGTCGCGGCCGCGTCGCCAGGTAGTTGGGCCATGACGTCGCGTTCGGCGACGTCTCCGCCCCAACCGTTTTCGCGAAACAGTCGAGGGCTACCGACATAATACATTTCGCCCTGCAACTCCCCCTGAATGCCGAAGCCGCGTATGGCAGTAACCGAGTTGGCTGAAAGGTTGTTGGCAGCGGCCACGTCGAGACCACGCGCCGTAGCCGCAGAAACAATGGCCGCCGCCAGCGGATGCTCGCTGTGCCGTTCGAGCATCGCCGCGATGCTCAGCACGCTGTCGGCCGCGACCCCCTCATTGGGCACGACGTTCATCACTTGCGCATCGCCGGTGGTCAGCGTGCCGGTCTTGTCGAAGGCGATGCAATCGACTCCGCCGGCGCTCTCCAGGTGCGCGCCCCCTTTGACCAAGATGCCGCGTCGCGCGGCATGCCGCAGCCCACACACGATCGTCACGGGCGTGGAGATCACCAGCGCGCAAGGGCAGGCGATCACCAGCAACACCAGGCCACGGTGGAACCACTCGAGAGCGGGCACGGCCGCCGCCCACTCCGCGCCCGTCGCGTAGGCAACGGCCGGCGGGACGAATGCCAACAGCACGGCCAGAAAAATTACGGCGGGCGTATAGCGGCGGGCAAAGTAGTCGACGAACCGCTCGGTGGGCGAACGCGAGGCCTGCGCCTGTTCGACCATCCGTGCGATGTGCGCCAGCGTACTTTCGGTTGCCGCTTTGGTCGCACGGACTTCCAACGCGCCTTCGCCGTTGAGCGTGCCTGCGAACACAGCGTCACCGGCCGTCTTGTCGATGGGCACGCTCTCGCCGGTGATGGGCGCTTGGTTGACGCTCGACGCGCCGCGCTCGATCGCCCCGTCAACCGGAATGCGCTCGCCGGGTCGCACCAGAACTCGATCGCCGACCGCAAGCCGATCTGGATTGACGTCGTTCAGCGAGTCTCCCTCGTATCGGTGGGCCACGGTCGGGTTCAGCGCGACCAGCGATCGCACGGCCTGCCGGGCGCGATCGAGGCTGAAACTTTCCAGCCATAGCGCCACGCCGAAGAGGAACATGGCCGTGGCCGCCTCGAACCAATCGCCGGTGGCAAGTGCCCCGGCGGCGGCAATCGTCATCAAAGCGTTCATGTCCAGCGCACGGAGCCGAACGGCTCGCCAACCGGCGCGCGCTACCGGCAAAACCGAAACCACGGTCGAGGCGGTGGCCAGTACCGCCACCAGCCAATGGTCGTAGCTGGTGGCGAGGTAGGCCAGAAACGCCGCCAGCAAGAGCAGCCCGCCGATAAGTGTTGAGCGGCGAACGGGGCGCGGCGTAGTGACAGTCGCTTGCACGGGATCGTTCGACGAAGCGACGTCGGCCGTGAAGCCCATTTGGCGAATCCGGGCAGCCACGCGCTCGGCATCCAGCCGTGCGGGATCGAATTCAATCACTAGCCGCCGTGCCAGATAGTCGGGCCGGATCGCCCTCAGCCCGGCCAGCGGCGCAAGCCCTTTCTCGACCAGCGCAAATTCTTCAGCACAGTCCAACTGCGGCACGTCGAGTGTGGCAGTGGTTTGTTGCGATTCAGCGACGTTCATTAGGTATTCTTGAGGGGGAGTGGGAGTCTGCTGAAGTATAGGTCGATTGTTCCAATGCGTCAGCCGTTGGCCGCATCTGTTCTCGCTATCGCATGCGTCCGAAGCATTGAGTTGGAAGGATCCTCATTGCCGTCATTCCCGCGTCGGCGGGAATCCAAAGAACCGCAAGTCGGCCATGCACCACAGGATTTACAACCGCCGCTCACAAGTCTCATTCGCCACCGCCCTCCCCGAGCCACTGGATTCCCGCCTGCGCGGGAATGACGTCCGAGCCATAAAGCTAGAGGCTCTTAGATTTCCCGGGCACGTCGCAGCCCCCTGGTGTCGGAGCGGACTTTGGACGAGAATGACCGCTGGAACAACCGGCCTGCCGTCGATACCGGCAGACTTAGGCCGACCGCTCGGCAATCCGCTCGCAGGCCCCAGCCTTTGCTCGCCCCATGAAATTCCGCTCCACGACAATTCTCACGGTCCGCCATCGCGGCATGGTCGCCATTGGCGGCGATGGCCAGGTGAGCCTGGGCAGCGCGATCATGAAGGCCGATGCCCACAAGATCCGCCGGCTGTTGGAAGGCAAGGTCATTACCGGGTTCGCCGGCAGCAGTGCCGACGCCTTTGCGCTTTTGGAGCGCTTCGAGTCAAAGCTCAAGGACCATCCCAACAACGTGCCCCGCGCGGCCACGGAACTGGCCAAGGAATGGCGGACTGACCGGGCACTGCGGCGGCTCGAAGCCTTGCTGGCCGTCGTCGACGCCCGCAGTACGCTCTTAGTGAGCGGCACGGGCGACGTGATTCAGCCCACCGATGGCGTGCTGGGCATTGGCTCGGGCGGCAATTACGCCGTGGCCGCGGCCCGAGCGCTCATGGCGCATGCAGACCTTTCGGCCGAGCAGATCGTCCGCGCGAGTCTGGAAATCGCCGCGGGCATCGACGTGTACACCAATTCGAATATCAACGTGGAGGTATTGGCGTGCGGGACTTGACCCCTCGCGAGATCGTGGCCGAGCTGGATCGCCACATTGTCGGCCAGGCCGACGCCAAGCGGGCCGTGGCCATCGCCATTCGCAACCGCTGGCGGCGGCAGCAATTGTCGGAAGACATGCGGGCCGAAGTTGCGCCCAAAAACATCCTGATGATCGGCCCCACCGGCGTCGGCAAGACCGAGATCGCCCGGCGGCTGGCCCGGCTCACCGGCGCGCCGTTCATCAAAGTCGAGGCCAGCAAGTACACCGAGGTGGGCTACTACGGCCGCGACGTGGAAAGCATGGTCCGCGAGCTGGTCGAGAACGCCATCGGCCTGGTCCGCGAGAGCGAACGGCATCATATCGAGGACGAAGCCCGCAAGCACGTCGAAGAGCGTCTGCTCGACATGCTTGCGCCGCCGCCGGTCAGCTTCGACGTGGGCACCGACGGCCCGGACTCGCCCGAACGCTACGAGCGCACGCGCAACAAGATGCGCTCCATGCTGGCGGCCGGCGAGCTCGAGGACCGCAAGGTGGAGCTGACTATCGAGCAGAAGGCCACGCCCATGATGATCTCCGGCATGGGCATGGAGCAGATGGACTTTGACCTGCAAGGGATGTTTGAAAAGATCCTGCCCAAGCACACGTCGCGCCGCGAGTTGACCGTGGCCGAAGCCCGCCGCGTGCTCTTCGAGCAAGAGTGCGACGCCCTGATCAACCAAGAGAAAGTAAACGCCACGGCCATCGACCTGGCCGAGAACCTGGGCATCATCTTCCTCGATGAGATCGACAAGGTCGTGGCCAGCGAGAACACCAAGGGGGCCGACGTCTCGCGGCAAGGCGTGCAGCGCGATCTGCTGCCCATCGTCGAAGGGACCTCGGTCCAGACCCGCTATGGCCACGTGAAGACCGACCACGTGCTGTTCATCGCGGCCGGTGCGTTTCATCGCGCCAGCCCCAGCGACCTGATGCCCGAGTTGCAGGGCCGGTTTCCCATCCGTGTGGAACTGCAGGACCTCACCAAGGACGACCTGCTGCGGATTCTGACCGAGCCGAAAAGTGCGCTCACCAAGCAGTACATTGCGCTATTGTCGACCGAGGGCGTCGAGCTCTCATTCACCGACGACGCCGTCCAGACCTTGGCAGACTTTGCCTTCGAGGTGAATCAATCGACGCAGAACATTGGCGCGCGGCGATTGTACACGATCATGGAGCGGCTCCTGGAAGAGCTGGGCTTCGAAGCGCCGGACATGAAGCGCGGCCGGGTCGAAATCAACGCCGCCTACGTCCGCGAGAAGCTGGAGAAGATCGCCCAGGATGAGGATCTGAGCCAGTTTATTCTGTAGGTCCGGCTTGCCGAGCCGGACCTGTGCGGTGCGATCGGCTTTCCCACGCTTTGGTTGTTGAGCCGCTTTGCCTCAACCAGACGGCCGGCTTACGCCGGCCGCTCGCCTACGATTCGGCGGCCGCCCGCGAGCACTTCTTTGCTCCCGGCTAGGGGAATTCTCCTCGTAACCATCGGCAACATCGGCTGTTATGATGGAGCGTGGTGTTCTAGTCCAGAATCTACCTCTCGTGTCACGATAGGATCGCCCCTGCGCGATTTCCAAGGAAAACAGCGAGCCGCCTGTAAGAATTCGCCCCAGCGTGTGTGTGTTGTTCAGGAGCATGGCAGACGATGGCAACTGGTCCGGAAACACGCCCGAGCTTGATCTTGCGGCTGCACGACCCGGCCGACGATGCGGCCTGGGAGGAGTTCGTGGCGATCTATCGGCCGGTGATCGTTCGGCTGGCGGAATTCAAGGGGCTGCAGCGTTGTGACGCGGACGATCTGGCGCAGCAGGTCTTACTGTCGGTGGCCAACAACATTGGCCGCTGGGAGCACGATCCCCAGCGGGCCCGGTTTCGCACGTGGCTGGCGCATGCTGTTCGCAATGCCACGCTCAACGCACTAACACGGATGCCGGCCGATCGCGGCGCCGGCGGAACGACGGGCATGCTGGCGCTGGAGAACCATGCGGGTGCGACCGACGATGCGGAAATGTTGGAGTTGGAGTGGCGTCGAGAAACCTTCCGCTGGGCCGTCGATCAGGTCCGCGACGAGTTCCAACCGCAAACCTGGGAGGCGTTTTGGATCACCGCGGTCGATGGCCTGAGCGCCAGCGAAGCCGCGGAAAAAACGCGGAAGAGCATCGGCGCGGTGTACGTCGCTCGCAGCCGCGTCATGCAGCGCGTGCAAGCGAAGCTGAAAGAATTGACGGGCGATGTGGCGGACGCGGAGCGACTTGAAGGCAATTCATAAGAAATCGCAATAGAGTAATGTGATCAGCACTCGTTGGGGGGCGGGCGTCCCGCCCCCTAAAAACCAAGACGATGAGGCGGGCGGGACGCCCGCCCCCCAAAGCGTATGACCACCAAACCGACCCTCTGCGGACCCGATCGCGCGCGTGCGTTTCTGGACGGCACGATGAGCGTGCAGGAAACCGCCGCCTTCGAGGAGCATCTCGATCGATGCGCGGCCTGTCGCGAGTCGCTCGATCGCGCAGCGGCCAGCCCGCACGATTGGAACGAACTGCGGACTTCGTTCTCGGCGGAACACGAGGGTGGATCGAAGCCCACCGATCCCCTTGCGGACCAAACGGCCGATACGCAGGACGCGGGATTCTATCAAAAGCTGCTCGGTCCGACCGACGACCCACGCATGTTGGGTCGCATCGGCGTCTACGAAATTGTCGGGCTCTTGGGTCGCGGCGGCGCGGGCGTCGTCTTCAAGGGGCTCGATCCGTCGCTCAATCGCTACGTGGCCATCAAGGTCCTCGCGCCGGCGATTTCGGCCAGCGGGGCGTCGCGGCAGCGGTTCTTGCGCGAAGCCCAGTCGGCCGCGGCGGTCGTCCATGAGCACGTGGTCGCGATTCATGGCATCTCGCAATGGCAAGACGTTCCGTACCTGGTCATGGAATACGTGCGGGGCGAGTCGCTGCAACGCCGGCTTGGCAACCGTGGGCCGCTGCCCATTCGCGAGTTATTGCGCATCGGCATGCAAGTCGCCTCGGGATTGGCAGCCGCGCACGCGCAGGGGCTCATCCATCGCGACATCAAGCCGGCCAATATCTTGCTCGAAACCGATGTCGATCGCGTGCGGATCTCCGATTTCGGACTGGCCCGCGCGATCGACGATATCCGCTTGACGCGCTCCGACATGCTGCTGGGTACGCCGCAATACATGTCGCCCGAGCAGGCTCGCGACGAACCGCTCGATTTCCGCACCGATCTTTTCAGCTTGGGGGTCGTGCTCTACGAGGCCAGCACCGGGCGAGCGCCGTTCCAGGCCGCGACCAGCTTCGGGGCATTGCGAAAAATTGTGGAACACCAGCCGACGCCGCTGCGACAGATCAATCCGGATATTCCCGGTTGGTTCGAGCGCGTCGTGCAAGGTTTGATGGCGAAGGATCCCGCGGAACGATTCCAAACCGCCGCGGAAGTTGCCAGCCTGCTGCAGCAGTGCCTGGCCCATGTCGAACAGCCGGATCTCGTGCGACTGCCATCGTCGCTCGCCGGCGCCAAGTTCCAGAAAAAAACTTACTCTCGGAGAATAATCATGTCAGTCAGCGCCATTGCTGTGGCTGCGGTGGGAATTTGCTTATTGTTCACGCAAGGCAACGAACCAGCGTCGGAGGGAGCCGGAGCCGTTGTCCAAAACGCGGCAGTTCAGTTTTCCTCGAGCAATAGCTCGTCGGGTCCGAGTTCGTCGAGTCAAAGTTCGGGCAGCACTTCGTCGGGCGAAATTCCCGGTGGGGTTTCGTCGAGCCAGAGCTCGTCGGGCGACACTACATCCGCCACATCACCGGCGACTTCGACAGGGATGCCTTCGGTGAAGGTTGGGAACCGCATGATCACCGTTCGAAAAGTGGCCGACGTGACCGGCCAGAAGATGGACACGGAGTTTGACATGAATCGGATTCCCATCCAGCATCAGCAAACAACGTCTTACAATAGCGAGAATAGCGGTGGCTTCGGAGGCGGCGGTGCAGGCGGGGCCGGCGGGGCCGGCGGTGCGGGCAGCGCTGGCAGCGCGGGTAGCGGCGGCGCAAGTGGCGGCGCAAGTGGCAGCTCGGGAGGTGCGGGCGGCACGGGTGGCGCGGCGGGCGCGGCCGGCGGTGCGGGTGGCGCTGGCGGCACGGGTGGCGCGGCAGGCGTGGCCGGCGGTGCGGGTGGCGCTGGCGGTGGCTTCGGGGGCAGTGCGGGCGGCGGCACTGGCGGCAGTTTTTACAAGCCAAACCTGGGAATCGCACTGGCCCTTGAGCCACCGTATTCCAACGAGGGAGAAATCGTCGAGATTTCTCGCGCAGCCACGGCCATCGACGATCGCGACCGCACGCTCCAATGGAAAGGCATTGGCCCCCCCCAGCTTCATTTTCACGACTTCGAATCGAGCGTGCCGGGCGCTGAGTTCATCTATCTCTACGAAAAGGACAAGAGCGCCAAGCTACTCAAGCGGCTCGACGGCGAGCTGCTCGTCACCCCCGGCCACGTGCTTGTGGCGTCATTCGAGGGCCCCAATTTCAACGGGCGGAAGACGCAGCGGGTGGGAAAAGAAACGTTCACGCTCGAATCCGTGAAACAAACTAACGAGGGAATCCAGATTAGCGTGTCCTGTCCGCAGACCAAGGCCAAGGCCGGGGCGGTCACGGCCGAGGAACGATTCCAGGCCCTGCTTTCCGGTCGGGGCGCGCATTCGGCCGAGATCGAAGACAACACTGGCGAGGTGCATCGCCCTCGCGGCAGTGGTTCCGTGGGCGGCAGTGTGTCAGGCGGCAGTGTGTCGGGCGGCCAAAATGGCTCGGTCCAATTAGGATTCGGCGGCGGCAAAGGGAGCCGCGGCGGGGTGCGCAATGGACAGCAAGCGAATTCCAATCCGAGCCAGTCGTTCGAGTTTTCTTCACTACCCGAGGGACGCTCGATCAAGGCCATCCGCGTCCGCATGGTCGAGCGCACTGGCGCAGCCAAGTCCGTGGCGTTCACGCTCGAGAATATCCCGATTCGGTAGACGCGGTCCATGCTTTCGGGTGGCACGTCCCTGAGCGCAGCGAAGGGCGTGGTGAAGCGGCGAACCGCTTCGTCGGGAGACAGGGTACAGCTTTTCGTGGGCACAGATTTCTTCTACGTCATCCGTCGGCACTGCGAAGAACCAGCCGGCTTACGCCGGCCGCTCGCCAAGGACCGACGAGTCGGCGACAGTTACTTGACCTGCAGCTCCGACAGATGCAGCGTGCGATCCAGGCGGGTCGTTGCGTCGCCGTGAATAATCTGTATTCGCACCGTGGGATCGGCCACGGTCGTATCGAATTCGAGTGTGGCGAAACCTTGCGTTTTGCTGTTGGCAATGCCCGAGGAGATGACCTCGACCAACGGATAGCCGCCGGTTTCGCTGGCCGGGCGTTGGTCGACCATGCATCGATGGATATCGCCCGAGAGGTACATCACTCCGCCGATCTTATTGCCCATGATCGCCTGGTAGAGTCGCTTGCGCTCGAAGTCGTAGACCTTCCAACCGTCGTCGCGGCTCTTGTCGAGCGTGCTACCCGAGGCGAGTACCTTGAACTTGGCTCGCGAGGCCTTCAGTCCGTCGACGAGCCATTGAAACTGCCCGTCGCCGAGCATGCGTTTCTTGTCGTCGTTGGGCGCCTTATCCGGCGAGCGATGGTACCGGCCGTCGAGCATGAAGAAGTCGACATCGCCCCAATTGAAGCGGAAGAACGCTCCGGGCGTGCCGTCGATGCCGGCGGACGGATTGGCGAATAGCTCGCGAAATGCCCGCAATGAGTTTTCCTTGCCCGGCGCGGTGCCATCGGAGTCGTTCGGTCCGTAGTCGTGGTCGTCCCACATGGCGTACGTGGGCGTGTTGCGAAGCATGGCTGCGAACTCGACGACCCGCCGCTGCTGACGATGGAACTTCCACAGCTGCTCGCGGTCGGTCGTATTGGCGTAGACGTTGTCGCCCAGCAGCAGTTGAAACGCCGGCCGCTCGGCCAGCATCAGGTACCACGACGGCTGCTCCGGGGTGTCGCCCACTTCCATGCACGAAGAAACGGCCATCTTGAAGCGTGCGCGCTGGCCATCAGTCGGCGCCGTGGTGAATCGCCCCTGCCAGGCCGGATCGGTTTTGCCGTCGAGCGACACCTCGTAGCGATAAGCCGTTGCGGGTGTAAGGCCAGAAAGTGTCACTTTGGCCGCGTCGTGATCTTCCGGCTTGGGCGACATAGCGACGAGCTTCATCGGCGCGGGAAGATTGTTGTCGGGCCGATAGCGCAGCTCCAGTTTTGCGCCGGGTCCGGCATAGGCCCAAACCGTGGCGTCGGTCGGCGTCACAAAGCCGACCATCGGTCCGGTCAGCCCCTCGGGCAATGTCACGCGGTCCTGGCCGTGGGCGTTGAACACCAGCACCACCAGGCCGACCACCGTGGCAAGTTGGCCTACGTGGCGAAAAAACAGACGAGGCGATTGCGTCATGGATCGATGCTCCAGAAACGGTCGAGATAAAGTGATGAGTAAGATGATGCGAACGTGCCGCGCATGATAATCGCTGATCGGCGCGAAGGCCACAACGCGGAGGGATCGGTGCATCTTCCGGTAGCGCAAGCTACGGCCTGCACGCGGTTTACCGACGGCCGCTCGGCCGCCGGCGTCGCGAATGGCTTGATCGTTCGTGCAATTTGCTATCGCTTGGGATCCCGGATACAATACGGACCGCGAAGCCAGCAAGTGCGTCTGGTCGGAGATTCCGACCATGCTGCCCGTTGGCCCGCGCGCTAGCTGCTGTTCCTGGCGATTCTAGGAAGAGTTAGTGTTCTCAAAGGAGGCCGCGATGTTGCGATTACTTGGCAATCGCAAGGTGCTATGCGACGGGCTGACACGTCGCGACCTGCTGCACATCGGGGGGCTGGGTGCGTTTGGCTTTGCGCTGCGCGATCTCTTTGCCGTGCAAGACGCCCAAGCGCGGCCGACTGAGCTGAGCCACACGGCGCGAGGCCCGAAGTTTGGCCAGGCCAAGTCGTGCATCATGATTTACAAGTACGGATCGCCGCCGCAGCACGAAACGTACGATCCCAAGCCCGACGCACCGGTCGAGATTCAAGGCGAACTGAAAGCCATCCCAACCAGCGTGCCGGGCATCCAGATCTGTGAGCTCTTGCCGAAGACGGCCAAGATCATGGATCGTCTGACCGTTGTCCGCTCGCTGACGCACCCTTATCCGCTGCACGGCACCGTGTATGCCACGAGCGGGATTCCGGAAGTCGACACAAAAATAGAATCGATGCCGCGCGACAAGCGGCAATGGCCGTACTTCGCCTCGATTCTCGACTACTTGGAAGATAAGCGAACTGGCGGCGAGTTGCCGGTCATGCCGCGCAATGTTTGCTTGCCGTTCGTGATGGGATCGAAGAACGAGGTTCCACCGCTGGCCGGACCCTACGGCGGCATGCTCGGCTTGCGCTACGATCCGGTCTACACCGACTTCACGTCCGAAGGCACGACGCTCGCTCCTGAGATTCGTCCCGGCAAGGCTTATAAAGACCCGCTGCTGGGCATCAAGCCGACCGACAAGCTCGAACTTGGCGGCGCGGGCGATCCGGCGTCACTGCGGCAACTTGGCCTGCGACGTTCGCTGCTCGAGCAGTTCAACCGCGCCCGCCGCGACATGGACGCGCACGAACGAATCTCGGCTTACTCGCAACAGCACCAGATGGCGATGTCGCTCTTGACCTCGGGCAAGATGCACGAGGCCCTGGACTACACGCGCGAGCCCATGCCCGTCCGCGACGCGTATGGCATGACCTTGTTCGGTCAGTCGTGCCTGGCGGCGCGACGACTCGTCGAGGCAGGCTCGAAGTTCGTGACGGTCTTCTGGGACGCTTACGGACTGAACGCCGGTTCGTGGGATACGCATCACAATCACTTTGGGCGGCTGAAGAATTTTCTTCTGCCCGTGTTCGACCACACGTTCAGCGCGCTCATCCAAGACCTCGAACAACGCGGCATGCTGGACGAGACGCTGGTGCTCGTCATTAGCGAGCACGGCCGCACGCCGAAGATCGACAACGGGCCCCAGGGTGGCGGTCGCGGGCATTGGTCGCGGGCCTATAGCCAGGTTTATGCTGGCGGCGGCATGGGCCGAGGGAATCTGATCGGCAGCACGGATAAGATCGGTGGCGACGTGCAGACGATGCCCATGTCGCCCAAGGATATTCTCGCGACGGCGTTCTACTTGTTGGGCGTCGATCCGCATACCACGTTCCCCGACCCCGAAGGCCGCCCGATGCCCATCACGGGCACCGGCGAATTCCGCAAGGAGTTGTTGGGCTGACGCGAGCGAGGCAAGTCGGGACACGGTAAGGCGAGCGGCCGGCGTAAGCCGGCTGGTTCTTTGAGCCGCCGGCTGGCTATTTGAACCGATTGATCAGTGCCCGACTGTGCATTAGTCATCACCACGTATATGCTAGAAAACCTGTTCTGAACGGATGATAGCCCCGCCGGCTTCTGACGACTGTTTACCCGATTACTTGAATCACGATCGACTAAATCACAATCCAGGGACATGTAATGCAGATCCGCAACGTCAGCGTTCGCCACGCGGACCGATCCATTTGGGGCCACCTGGCCGAGCGCGAAAAGACCCTGCCGCTGGTCACTCCGCTGGACATTTACGCCGATTTCACCGAGACGCGCGGCTCCTGGTTTTGGGATTCCGGCATGGCCGTGGTTCAGATTGAAACCGACGAGGGCATCGTCGGCGCCGGATGGTGCGAAGACGGCTGCGATGCCGTCTCGCGCGTGGTCGAGAACCATCTCAGCCGGCTGCTCATCGGACAAGATCCGTTCGAGGTCGAAGGCATCTACGACCGCTTGTACCGAGCTACGCTTCCTTACGGCCGCAAGGGCATGGTCATCCAAGCGATCAGCGCGATCGACATCGCGCTGTGGGACATCGTCGGCAAGGCCACGGGCAAGGCCATCTTCGAACTGCTGGGCGGGCCGGTGCGCAAAAGCGTCAAGGTCTACGCGTCCGCATTACATCCAGTAGGCGCCGAGAAGGTACGAGCCGAGGCCAAGGACTACGTCAAGCATGGTTTCGCGGGCATGAAGCTGCGGTTTCCCTTCGGACCCGGCGCGGGCGTCGCGGGCATGCGGGCCAACGAAGATCACGTCGCCAATGTAAGAGACGCCGTGGGCGACGATATTGAAGTCATGGGCGACGCCTACATGGGCTGGGATTTTAACTATGCCAAAAAGATGTGTCGCCGGCTCGAGAAATACAATCTGGCTTGGGTCGAAGAGTGCTTCGTGCCCGACGATTTGAACAGCTACGCCAAGCTGCGCGAGGAAACGTCGATTCCAGTCGCCGGCGGCGAGCACGAGTACACGCGCTATGGCTTTCAGCAGATCATCGAGAAGCGGGCCATGGACATCATCCAGCCCGATTTGCGCCGCTGCGGCGGATTCACCGAAGGCCGCAAGATTGCCGCCATGGCCTCGGCGGCGGGCGTCACGCTGATCCCGCACGCCTATGGTATGACGCACCTGCACATGGGGCTGGCGTATCCGGAAATTCCCATGATCGAGTACTTCCCGCTCCCCTGTTGGGACAAAATGCCGGACGTCGAAGTCGAATCGATCTTCCTGGGCCTGCCCGAGCCCAAGAATGGCGAAGTCACCGTCGAAGCCAAGCCGGGGATGGGCGTGAAGGTCAACGAGAAGATCTTCGGCAAGCCGCAAGAGAAGCCGAGCCCCGCGCGGCACGCATCGAGCCGGGCGTAGCCGACTGAGTGCAATAGTGAAAATGCTTACTCCTTGAATTCTCCCAGCGCCGGCTTGCCGTCAATTTCGCCCGAGATCGTGCCCTCAAAATCGGCCACATTGCCGAGGCCGGGATCGGCGCCCACGAACTTAGCTGCTTTGCCGCCCCTGGCGTCGACAGGCATCATCGCGATCGTCATGGGGGCAACGATTTGCCCTTCTTTCGTCTTTGCCTCTTTAGTAATCAGGATGAATTCTGTCGCGGCCACGGCGGTCGGCGTTTTTTCATCATCGCCGAGAACCAAGACCGTGCATTCCTTCTTGCCGTGATCGACCGTGAACTCCACGTGATGGCTGCCGACTTCGAACACGACCCTACCGTTCGGTCCCGTTCCGTGTGTATGCTCGACCGCTGCGTCTGCTTTCTTCGCGCCTTTCGCATCGTTGGCAACCGGTTTCGTATCGCTCGGCCTAGAGCAGCCTGCCGCGATCAGTGCCACAAGCAGCAATCCGGGGGTCATCGTTTTCAAACACTTCATCACACGAGTCCTCTCGTTAAAGAAATAGACGAACAACCAATAGTTCTCTGCGTTCTCTCATACGCCTCGCAGCAGCTCGACCTCAGAACTCTCCTGGTCGACCAGCCGCTGTGCGTCTTTGCCGCTAAACCTCCAGAATAAGCCCGGGTGGAGCAGGAACTCGCAAAAGGTCGAGGTGATCAATCCGCCCAGAATGACCGTGGCAACTGGGTAGAGGATTTCCAATCCCGGCTTTTTCCCGCCCACAACCAAGGGAACCAATCCGATCCCAGCGGTCAAAGCCGTCATCAGCACCGGCGCCAGCCGCTCCAGGCTGCCGCGCAAGATCGTCGCTTGCGAGAAGGCTTGTCCCTCTTCCTTCATCAGATGAAAGTAATGGGTCACCAGCAAGATGCCGTTACGAACGGCGATCCCTCCGAGCGATACAAACCCGACAAGGCTCGCCACGGTCAGCGACTGCTGCGTCAGCATCAGGGCGAGAACCCCGCCGACGAACGCCGTCGGTATGGCATTGAGAATCTGAAACGTGATGCGGGGCGAAGGGTACAGCATCATCAATACGACAAAGATGCCGGCTACCGAGACCCCGGCCAAACTCGCAATCGTCAGCGTCGCTGACCGTTGGGCCTCGAATTGGCCGCCGAACTCGATAAAGTAGCCCTCGGGCAATCGAACCCGCTGTTTCACGCGCTGCTCGATTTCCCCAATGGCGCCTGCCAGATCTCGGCCCGTGACGTTGCAGCGGACGACCTGTATTCTGCGGACGTTCTCTCGATTGACCAAATTGGGGCCGCTGGCCGCCTCGGGAAAGTCGGCAACGTCCTTCAACCGCAGTTGGCCCCTTCCGTCCGGCAATTCCAAGCGAAGCTCCTTCAGAAAGTCAGGATCGGAGCGATACGGCTCCTGCAGCTTTATGACCAGGTCGAACCGCCGTTGCCCCTCCAGGACTTTTGAGACAGCTTCCCCTTTTAGCGCGGTCTGGACGAAGTCGGCGACAAATTCTCGGCTGATCCCGTAGACCGCCAAGTCATCCGGGCGCAACACGACGTGCAGCTCGTCCACTCGCTCCTGGGGGTCGATGATCGGCGGCGTGACGCCCGACACTTCCGCGAGCGCCGAACGCACCTCTTGGGCCAATTGCCGGATTTTGTCCAAGTCGTCGCCGAAAATCTTCACGGCCACTTGGGCATTCACGCCCGAGAGCATGTGGCTGATCAAGTGAGAGAGCGGCTGCTCCGCTTCGATCTCGACACCGGGCACTTCGGCCCGCAAATCCGCCAGCACCGTTTTCAGGAACTCATCGCGGCGAGTGCCGGCGTTCGGGTTCATTGTCAGGATGTATTCACCGACATTGACGGGTTGGGCATGTTCGTCGAGCTCTGCCCTGCCCGTGCGGCGGGCAAAGTGCAGGATGGCGCCGTTTGGGTTTTTCGGAGTCTTCTGCATCGTCTGGAGCCTTCGATCGATCGCGTCGGACACCTCGTTCGACGCCATCAGCGACGATCCGCCCGGCAGGGCGACGTTGATCTGAACGCTTCCTTCATCAAATTTCGGCAGGAAATCGGCGCCCATCCTCGACAGTTGCCAGGCACTGAAACCGACGAGCACCCAGGTCAGCAGGAGTAATGTTCCGGCCCGTCGCATGCTGAGCTGGATCAAAAACGTTGCGGCCCATTTGAGCCACCGCAACAGCAGTCCATCTTGGTGGCGATGCGTGGCCTTCGACTGCGGCAATAAGTAGTACGACAAGACGGGCGTGACCGTCAATGAGACCGCGAGGGAGGCCAGGATCGACACGATGTAGGCGATGCCCAACGGGATGAACAGCCGACCTTCGACTCCGGACAAGGCAAACAAGGGCATGAACGCCAGGATCACGACGGCCGTCCCGAAGACGATGGCGGAGCGAATCTCTCGGCTCGCTTCGTACACCACGACGAGGGCCGGCTTCGGGACTGGCAGGGCGTTGTTCTCGGAAAGCCGCCGAAAAATGTTCTCGACGTCGACGATGGCGTCGTCCACCAATTCGCCCATCGCCACTGCGATCCCACCCAACGTCATTACGTTGATCGAAAGCTCCGTGCCGGTGACCGTCCCAATCAAGCGGAATACCAGCGTCGTGATTACCAGCGACAGCGGGATGGCGGTTAGCGTGATGAATGTCGTGCGGATATTGAGCAGAAACAGAAACAGGACGATGACAACCAAGGCGGCCCCGATGACGAGCGCCTCCTCGACGTAGTAAATGCCCCGATCGATGAAGCCCTTGAGCTGGAAGAGATTGGTGTTGATAACGAGGTCAGCGGGGAGGGTGGATTCCGCATCGCGCAGGGCCGCTTTCACCTGGTCCGTGAGCTTCCGAGTATCCGCATGCGGCTGCTTGACGATAGTCATGACCACACCGGGATTGCCATCAATGCTGGCGTCTCCCCGCGTCGGAGCCGGCCCTTCCCGGACCGTGGCCACGTGCTTCAACAGCACGGCGCGGTCGGCATTTAACTTAACCGGCACCTTGAGCAGGTCGTCGACGACTTGCCGCGGCAAGGGGCCGAGGCGACCGATGATCCGCACCGGACGTTCGCTCTGACCTTCTTCGAGAAAGCCGCCGCTGGTATTTAGATTATTGGCTTCGATCGCCGCTTCGATCTCCTGCAGAGAGACGTTGTACTCCTGCAGTTTCGCGGGATCGACCAACACCTGATACTGCTTCACGTCGCCGCCCATGACGATCACCTCGGCGATGCCAGACAGCTTTCGCAATCGCGGCCGCAGCACCCAGTCGGCGGTGGTCCGCAAGTCCATGCGCTGTTCGAGAGGCGTTCGGAACGTCACCGTGTGGGGACGCCCGTCGTAGGTGAACGCCGCCACGCGATGGGGCTCGATTCCCTCCCAAGCGAGATTTTGAACGGCGACTTTCTCCCACGACTCTATACTGTCGCGCTGGCGGGGATTCCAGACGGTGAAGTCGGACTTGCCATCGACCTCACGTCGCTCGGCCACAAGTCGCGTGTTGCTGACCGGCGCAAGCTCGCCTCCTTGCGGCCCTCGTCGCCGGTGTAAGCCAATGTGCAGTATTTGCCCCATGATCGAAGCGGGTGGGGTCATTTGGGGACGAATGCCCTCGGGCATCGGTACGGCTGCCAGTCGCTCCATGACGACCTGACGGGCATACCGAATCTCCGTTCGCCAACTGAACTCGACGTAGATCACGTTCATTCCCTGACTGGACTGGCTACGAACGGCCTCTACGCCCGAAGCTCCGAGAAGGGCCGTCTCGAGGGGCAAGGTGACCAGGGTTTCAACCTCCTCGGGAGACAGGCCCGGACATTCCGTCAGAATCACGACCCGCGGCCGGTCGAGATCGGGGAAGACGTCAATGGGGATCGCCGTGGTCAAGTAGCCTCCGTAGACCAACACCACGAGGGACGCGGCGAGAACCAGGGTCCGATAGCGAAGCGCAAGGCGAATGACAGCGTTCAACATGGGGAATGCCAGTTACTTTCCTTCGTCTTCATTCTTGTGGAGGCTTCCGTCCGCGTGGATATGAAAACCTTTGGGAACGGCGCTCGAACCAGACTTCGACATGCGGTTTAACTGTGCAGCGGCCTTGCGCACGACGGCAGCGATCGTCCAGCGCTCGTTGCGCCGTACGTAAGTGGGCAGCGAACCGTCGTTTGCAATGACCACGCGGTCGCGGTCGCGAAACAAAACGTGAACCCCTTTGCGCTCGAAGGTATTGGCGTTCTGAGTGAAAACGAAGGCGTCCGCGCCCTCCCACACGACCGCCTCCGCGGGTACCACCAGTACGTCGTCGAGCTTCTCGACCCTGATCCGAAGTCGGACTTTTTGTCCCGGTCGAAATCTCCAGAGAAGCTGCGTGGTATTGCCGTGATCGACGCGCTTGAATTGATTCTCCAACGGCATGAGGAACGCGAAGGTCCGGGTGACCGGATCGATCGTGTTGGCGATGTAGCGGATGGGAAACGGCTGGTCGATCGCCGGCCAATCGCTGCCGGCGTCTTCCTGAAAATCGACTTCGACCGGCCAACCCTCTTTGATGCTTCGCTCCAATAGCGAGGTCTCGTCGCGGAACGCCCGACCCTCAATGGCGAGCGATTGATGGTTGGACAAGCGGCAGAGTGTTTGGCCGGCCTGAACTTGCTGGCCCAGATCGACCTTGAGTTCCTGAATTTCAAGACGTTCCAACCGCGGGGGACCGAGCGGAGGCGGCGCCAACGACGAAAGGCCTGCCACGGCAAGGCTGTCGCGAGTCGGCATTCGCGGCGGCACAACGACTGAAATTTCGGCGAGCAACTGGCCATCCGCGACCCCAGCGATGTCATCGCGCGAGAAGCCGCGATTGGACAGTTCCAGCCGATAGGCCTTGGCCGCTGCTTCCAACCGCGCAATCTCGCTGGCGACCTCAATCAACGTAGCCTCGGGAATAACTCCACTTCCCACGGCGGCAAGGCGTTTCTGCCGGGCCGTGGCCAGCTCAATGTTCTTTTGCGTCTTGAACAATTCGGTCTGAGCTTGGTGCAATGACTCGCTCGCGAGCTTGAGAGTGAACAGCACATCGCCGGGACGGACCGTATCGCCAGCAACGTGAACGATTTGGCTGACGGTTCCAATCGCCGGAGCGACGATCTCCTGGTCACTGATGCTGGGACGGTCCACAACCATGCCCTGAACCGCAATCGTTTTCCAAAAGGTTTCTGACTTGAGCGGCTTGGCGGTCAGTCCCAGGTTTTTCTGGGCCTGATCGCCGACGATCATCGTTGCGGAAGGAGAATTTGCCTCTTCGGGTGTCACCGGCGTATCAATAGTCGGCGCGTCACCTCTCAAATTCGCGCTCCGGCGCGCGTAGCCCCACCAGCCGCCGGCGAGGATCGCCAGCAGAGCGCAGGACGAAAGAATGAACGGACGCAAGCGACGATGCATAACTCACCTGACAGGAAAAACTGCGACGGAACCGGAGGGCGCCCACGATTGACCAGAACCAAATGCTCGACAGCTAGTCAGCCGTGCGGGGCCGTACTTAGCGGCAAGCAGTAGGGCGAAACCGCATGATGCGCGGAACCGCCTACGGACGAGCGGCGACGAGATCGCCGCCGGAAAGGAATCAGATCCGCAGCACGCCCGAGCGCTCGTGGCGCGCAGTGTCACACAGAGGGCGCGAGATGGGCGTCATACGACCATTTAACGGGCTTGGCCGGTAGACAAGAATTGCCGCCGGCGCGGAGAAGGGCATGACTTGACTGGCAATCTCGACGGAGCGCACCGCGGCAGAACCATCCGGTAAGTCGTCGGATACCAGCTTGAACAGCGTGTCCTTGCCGGCAACCGACGGGTTGTCCTGGGATCCCTCCTCGGAAGAGTCGGCGGGCAATTGCGAGCTGCTGGGCAGCGTGAACTCGAAGCCCAGGATAAACACATGACGGTGCAGGGAGGCCGACGCGAGGTCCTCACGATCGTGGTCGGCATCGTCGGCGAGATCGGCGTCAAAATCGACGGCATGCCCGTGGCACACAGGGTGGTCATGCGATGCGGCATGATGATGCGCTAGGACGTATTCCATCAAACCGTGACGATGGTGAGCCCGATCTCCGCCGGGATGGGCGTGCCGCATGCCCAGCGAAAAGCCGCCGCCCACCAGCAGCGCGGCGAGCAGCAATCGCAGGCACTTTTCCAGTCGGCGCGAACGCATGTCGGCTTGGTCCTACGAATCACCCCTTCGAACGCGGCCTGGGGGAACACCTTAAGTCTAACACGGGCACGACCCAGCTACAAACTTGGGCCCCGACCACGTAAACGACCGTAAAGGGGGCCGGGAGGAAGTATTTCCGACGTAGCACTTCCGACGTGCCCTGGAGCACGTCAGGAAACATGCCGTTGGTGCGCAACTTGCGCGGAGATCGCGAAAGCTCGAAAGAACGAAAACGCGAAATCATTGCGGACTTTCGACCTTTCGCGTTTTCGCGATCCTCGTGGTTTACAGATCGACCATGAGCAGGCGATGTGGCGCCTCGCAGTGACAACTCGCAGTGCTCGTCGACTCCGCATCGTATTTGGTTTCGGGAATGTCAGGCGGTGCTAGGAGTTGTAATGAACGACATCGCGCCGCATGCGCATTATCAACAGTGCGATTGAGCGAGAATGATAGTTGACCGCGACGATGCGAGAATGTCGCTGCCGCGCGCATCGTAGCGCTCGCGCACCAACGTCATCGCGCACTCACGGCGTCGCGCGTCATTGCGCTCGCCGTGCCGCGCGAAAAAGAATTTTCGATCGAGGTGGCGAAATAGTGTTGCACAATTTTTTGATCGTGCGTACAACTACAGGCAGTAGTAGCAGAGCTTGCAACGCTAGCGCGTGCTGGCAGTCGCCAGCAAATGGATTTTCAGCGGGCTCTGTACGGAGGTGAGTTTCGGTCACAGTGATGGATCACGTTAGCGGGTCCGGGACGAAGCTCACCAAAAACCCCTTGTTTGGAGGATGTAAGAATGGCCAAGAAGAAGAAAGCCGCGACCAAGAAAAAGGGCGCCAAGAAGAAGACCGCCAAGAAGAAGTAGCGATTCGCTACCTCTTGGTGCGGGACATCTTGGTTCGATAGCCAATTTGGTCCGGGCTTCAGATATGAAGCCTTCAGGCAGGAAACACTGATAAAGGGCCACCCGCCGCGATTCCGCAGCGGGTGGCCCTGCTTTTTGCGCCGCTAGTACGGGGCTTTTTGACGATTCTCATACTAGCCCGACGCGCCAGCAAGGGAGTCGAAACGCGGCAACTCCCTCGCTGGCGCGTCGGGCTAGTATGGCTCAGCAATTCATATCCGCCCCGATTCCGCCACGCGCAGCGCCGTGCGCATCATGATCTTCGTCGCCTCGATAAAGAAGGCGAACCGCGGATCCTTCGTCAGCCCGTGATGGAAGCGGTAGTAAATCTGCTGCCCGATCACGGCCGTCTTGAACATCGCGTAGACGTAATAGAACGCGATGCCGGAGGTGTCGCGGCCCGTTTTCGCCGCGTATTGGTCGACCAGTTCACGGCGCGTGAGCATGCCGGCCACGGTCGTCGGCCCCCAGCGGATCCACTGCAACTCGTCGGGATCGCCCGGATCGATCCAGTAGCCGATCGCCGTGCCCAAGTCCGATAGCGGATCGCCCAGCGTGGCCATCTCCCAATCCAACACGCCGATGATGCGCGTGACGTCTTCGTCGGCCACCACGACGTTGTCGAACTTGTAATCGTTGTGGATCAAGGCCGCATCGTGCCGCTCGGGCACATGCTCGGTAAGCCAACGGCCGATCGGCTCCACTTCCGGAATCTCCTCAGTCTGCGAGTCGCAGTAGCGTTTGATCCAGCCCTCGACCTGCCTCCGCATGTAACCCTCGGGCTTGCCCAGGTCGCCCAGGCCAATGGCCGCGTAATCGAGCGCGTGCAACGCGGCCAGGTTGTCGATGAACGATTCGCTCAGTCGGCGGGCCGCGTCGGGCGGCAGGAGCATGCCCGGCGGGAGCTCCTTACGAATGATCACGCCGCGAATGCGGTGCATCACGTAGAACGGCGCGCCCAGGAGGGCCGTGTCGTCGCAATACAACAGCGGCTGAGGCGCCGGCGGATACGCGCCGTGGAGCTTCGAGAGGACGCGGAATTCGCGGCCCATATCGTGCGCAGCCTTGACCTTGCTGCCAAATGGCGGCCGGCGAAGCACGAGATCGTATTCGCCCAGCCGCACCGAGTACGTCAGGTTGGAGTGGCCGGCCGGGAATTGCTCGACGACCAGCGGCCCCTCGGCCGCCGGCAAATGGCTGCGCAGATACGGTTCGAGCTGCGCGAGGTCGAGCTGCTCCCCCTCGCGGATCTCCCGTGTCTGATCCAGAAACTCGCTCACAAGTCAGTCTCCGTTGCGACAGCAGCGCGCTCGCCGTTGGCTCGCGGCTAAACCGCAAGCGGTTGGACGGCGCTTGTTTCAACTCTCCGCTCCCAGTTCCGCGTTCCGCGCTTCCCGCCTCCTACCCCTGAACTTTCAACCCATACCGGGCCAGCACCCGTTTGGCGACGACGGTCTTATGCACTTCGTCGGCCCCGTCGTAGATCCGCGCGCCCCGTTCGTTCCGCAGGAAAATCGCCAGCGGCGTGTCGCTCGTCACCCCCAGCGCCCCGTGGACCTGGATCGCCCGGTCGATGACCTTCATCATGACGTCGGCCACGTAGAACTTGATGCACGAGATTTCCTCGCGGGCCGAGGCCATGCCCTCGTTGTCGATCTTCCAAGCGGCCTGCAAAACCATCAGCCGCGAAGCATTGATCTCGGCCCGGCTCTCGGCGATCCACTGCTGCACGGTCTGCTTGGTGCCCAGCGGCTTGCCGGGCGCCAGCTCGCGCGTGGCGGCCCGCTTGCACATCAGGTCGAAGGACCGCTCGCAGATGCCGATCCAACGCATGCAGTGGTGGATGCGTCCTGGCCCAAGCCGTTCCTGGGCGATGGCGAAGCCCGCGCCCTCTTGCCCCAGCAGGTTGCTCCGGGGTACTCGGCAATTCTCGTAAGCCACTTCCGCGTGGCTGTCGTAATCGTCGCCGGCGTGGCCCATAATCTCGATGTTGCGCACAAAGCGGAACCCTGGCGTGCTCAACGGTACGATGATCTGGCTGGCCCGTTCGTGGGGCGGAGCCTCGGGGTTGGTCACGGCCATGACGATGGCGAACGACGCCCCGTCGTACGACGACGTGAACCACTTCCGCCCGTTGATCACGTAGTGGTCGCCGTCTTTCACCGCGGCAGTGTCCATCCAGGTGGGGTTCGAGCCCGGCCGGTCGGGCTCGGTCATCGAGAAGCAACTGCGGATATCGCCCCGCAAGAGCGGCACCAAATATGCCTTCTTCTGTTCCGGTGTGCCGAAGAGCAGCAGGATTTCCATGTTGCCGGCGTCAGGCGCCTGGCAATTGAAGGCGTAGTGCCCGAGCGTACTGCGGCCCAGCACCTCGCTGACCATGCCGTGCTCCATGAGAGTCAGGCCCAGCCCGCCGTGCTCGCGCGGGATTTGTGGGCACCACAGCCCCAGCTCTTTCACCTTCTGGCGTTTCGCCTGCAGCTCGGGCACCAGCGCCTTGAATCCACGGGCCCTGGCCGTCGGCTCGAGCGGATAGATTTCCTGCTCCATGAAGGACTGCATGCGTCCGAGCAGGTCTTGCATCTTGGGTGAAGTGCTGAAATCCATGGCGGGTCCTTTCGCGGTGAATCCCTCTCCCTCGACGGGAGAGGGTAGGGTGAGGGTGAGTTTTGGCGCGCCTGATCCCCTCAGCGATAGGTTAACAAGTCGGCGGCGTCGAGGTGCGGAAAAGCATTGAAGCGGCTGAGCGTGAACCGCTCGCCCGAGAACAGAAACTCGCTGAAGGCGCCGTTGCGGACCATCCAGGCCAGTTGCAGCGTGTGTCGATGCGAGATGCCCAAAGCCCGCTGCATGCACACGCCCACCGGGCCGCCCGATGAAAAGGCCGCGACCTGCCGGCCGCTGCCCCCGGCCGCGGCAATGTGCGACAGCGCGTCGTGCATGCGCCGGCAGAACGCCGACCACGACTCGACCCGCGGTAAGTCCAGTTCACCGTGCGCCCACATGTCGATTACCACTTCGTAGACACGTTGAAATGTTTTGAGCTTTTCGGCCCGGTCCGTTGCCCGATCCATCGCCGCGTGCAGTTCGCGGATGTGCGGATGCTTGGTCACCAATTCGGGCAGGGCCTGCTTGAGCACCGCCTCGGCCTCGTATTCATCCAGCCCAGCGAGCACGACCGGCTCGGCCCACGTCAGGCCGCGGTCGCGAAAGGCCTGGCCAACAATCCGCGCCGTTTCCGTGTGCCTGACGCACGGACCAGTGAACACCTGGTCGAACGTCACTTTCCGCTGCGACCAATACTCGCCCAGCAGACGCGCCTGCTCCTGACCGATGGGCGAGAGCTGGTCGTAGTTCTCGGCGAAGAACGATGCCTGGCCGTGCCGGACGACAAACAGATTGCTCATGGTTCATAGGTAAGCTGTATGTGGTAGGCAGTGGGCGGTAGGCAGAAGTGGTGTGCGTGCGTTGCTTACCGCCTTCTGCCTACCGTCTACTGCATTCAAATCGTGCTGCCGCCGTCGGCCACGTAAATGCCGCCCGTGCAATAGCTGGCTGCGTCGCCGGCCAGGAAGACGGCCAGGCCGGCCATCTCGTCGGGCTGTGCAATACGGCCCATGGGGATCTCGCCGAGGAACCGCTTCAGGTTATCTTCCGCCTGCCACAGCGCCGCGCTGAATTTTGTTTGCACCAGGCCGGGGCAGATCGCGTTGACGCGAACATTCGCCGCGCCCCATTCCTTGGCCAGCACGCGCGTGAGGCTGATCAGCGCGGCTTTGCTCACGCTGTAGATGCCCAGCATCGGCTCGGGCTTGATTCCGCCAATGCTGCTGATATTGATCACCGAGCCGCCGCCGCGCTCGGCCATGATCGGAAAGGCTCGCTTCGCCAGCTCGAGCGGCCCCTTGACGTTCACGGCCATGATCTTGTCGAACACGCCTTCGTCGGAATTGATGGTCGGCCCGAAGACGGGATTGGTCGCCGCGTTGTTCACGACGATGTCGACGCCGCCGAAACGCGCGACGGTCTTTTCGAGCAGGTTCTGCAAGTCGCTCGTGCTGCCCGCATGTGCGGCCACGGCCAACGCTTCGCCGCCGGCTGCTTGAATCGCCCGAGCGACGGCGTCGACCGCCTCTTGCTTGCGGCTGCTGACGACCACCTTGGCGCCGAATTCGGCCAGACCGCGGGCGATCGACTCGCCGATGCCCTTGCTCGCGCCGGTGACAATGGCGACCTTTCCGCCCAGATCGAAACGCCCCTTGATCGACGACGGCATAGAATCCCCCCTCGCATGCCCCCATGGAATTGTGCCCTGACGGATTCATGCGGCCCCGCCACGGCCCGGCCCAACCAGTAGAACCCCGATCAGCAAGTTAGCATCCGCCGCGACGCGCGGCAAATACGGCCAACTTTAGGGCTCGTACCGAACTAACTCGAGCAGTTTTCTTGCCACGGATCAAACCCAGCCCGGCCGAGCCGGAACCAAATTGGACAGGGAACGGACGAATGCGACGAGCCGTCGCCGCGAGGCGCCGCATCACCTGCAACGGCTCTCGGGTTTTTTTCGGTCGATCAATGGACAGGATAACAGGATCGACAGGAAAGGAACGAGGCATGCGGACGAGGATTTCTTCGCCCGTCTCATCCTGTCCATCTTGTTAATCCTGTCCCTCGGTCGTAATGGTTTCGCGTTTTTCGCACTTTCTGGCTTTCGCGATTGCATTTTCTTGTCCGTGTTTCATTCGTACTACAAACGTTGACTTTGCACGCGCCTTGCGCGGATTTTGATGGATGCCGAGGGGGTCGGGATTCGTTGTCGCCGGCGCATCGCGGCCGAGCGCAAGTCCGTCTCCGACAACGACTCGCCGACCCCATTTCATTGGTTCCGGCTTCGTCGGGCTGTGTTCAATCCGTGGCAAATTGAACTGGCTATTCATCTGCGGATCCTTAGTTGTGCAATGGTCTCCTGACCGTTGCACTCGTCCGGGCGCGGTCGGGAGAGCGCAGCGGTATACTAACGGCATCGCAGAAACTCTATCCGGCGAACCCGTACCATGAACAAGCCCGCACGACCGCGCAACGTCGCCATTCTGATCTTCGACGAAGTCGAAGTGCTCGATTTCTGCGGACCCTTCGAGGTCTTTGCCGTCACGGGCCGCAAATCCCCCGAGCCCCCTTTTCACGTCTACACCGTGGCCGAACGGGCCTTGCCCGTCTCGGCCCGCAACCAGCTCATGGTCATCCCGCGACACACGCTGGCCGATTGTCCGCCGCCGGATATTTTGGTCGTACCCGGCGGCTGGGGCACGCGGCGCGAGCTGAACAATCAGCCGCTGTTGACGTGGATTGCGGAAACGTCGCGGGCCGCCGAGCTGACGCTCTCGGTATGCACCGGCGCGCTCCTGTTGGCCAAGGCGGGCCTTCTCGCAGGGCTGACTGCCACCACCCATCACGGCGCGATCGAAGAATTGCGCGCGATCGCGCCGCAGTTGAGAATTGAGCCCGAGCGCCGCTACGTCGACAACGGCCGTGTGATCCTTTCGGCGGGCGTGGCGGCAGGCATCGACATGTCGTTGGCCGTCGTCGCGCGGCTGCTTGGGCCGGAGACCGCGGCGGAAACCGCGAGTTACATCGAATACCCCTGGCCGTGCGACAATTGACGGGCGCGCGAGGAGCGCGCCCGTCGATCGTGCATCACGCCAGGACTATTTCTTGGCATCCGCCGACTGCGTCTTCGCGTCCGACGTCGACTTGCCTTCCGACAGCGGCTTCCCCTCGAGCTGGTCGTACCACGCCTTCGCTTCCTGGCGGTAGGCGAACGGGCCGGTTCCCTTCAGCGCGGATTGCAGCAATGCCTTGGCCTGGTCGAGCTTGCCGCGATCGGCCGAGAGTTTGGCCAGGAAGTAGGCCGTATCGAGGCTGATGTTGCCCCCCTGGGCCGCTCCCTGGAGAAACTTCTCGGCCTCGTCCAAACGGCCCAGTCGATAATAAATCCAACCCAGCGTGGCGGCGGCGTCAACGCTCTTGGGGTTCTGCTGCATGTTCGACTCGGCCAGCTTGAGAGCCCGCTGCTTCTTGGCGTCGTCGCCCTGCTCGATCAGCGACAGCGCCAATTGAGAGGCCACTAGCGGATTGCCCGGCGACAAGAGCGAAGCCTTTTCCAGACTCTGGGCCGCGGCGGGGTAGTCCTTGGAAAATCGGGCCACGAGGCCGGCCAACAGCAAGGCGTCGACCGACGTGGAGTCGAGCTTCAACGCTTCGTCGGCCTGGGTTTTGGCCTCGGGGAAACGACCGTTCTCCCACAGCCACTGTCCCACCTCGACGCGGACCTTCTGGTTCTTGGGCGCTTGGGCGACGGCCGACTTCATCCACTTGTCGGCGCTCTCCTTGTTGCCCTTCTGCTGGAACAGCTTGGCCATGGTTACTTCGGGCGAGGGAACCTTGGGATCGAGCTTCGCCGCGGCCTGCATCTCGGTGTAAGCGCCTTTCTGGTCCGTGGTGAACAAGGCCCGACCCAGCCGAAAATGGGCGACGGCCGATTGCGGGTCGAGCTTTAACCAGTTCTGCAGGTGCTTCTGCGCGGTTTCCCATTGCTCGCGCATTTCGGCGACGGCGGTTTGCCCGGCCTGAGCTCGGATCTGCAGCTTCTTGACTCGCTCGGGGTCGCCCTTGAACGACGCGGTCAGCGGCGTTGCTTTGTCGAACAGCAACCCGGCGTCAGTGACCTTCGATTCGCGCAGCGCCAGCTCGCCGAACAGCAGATAGGCCTCGGGGTCGTCCGGAGTTTCCATCACGGCCTTTTCGAGCGCCGCGCGGCCCGCCGGCAAGCGGTTCGTCGCAAAGAACAAGTTGGCCAAAATCACACGCGGGTTCGACAACTCGGGATGAGCCTTGGCCGCGTTCTTAAGAATCTCGAGCGCTCCATCGAAATCCTGAGCCTGGAATTTTTTCTGGGCCTCGACCAACTCTGGGTACTTCTTTTCGAGCGTCTCATTCACCTGGGCCGGAGTTTCATCGAGACGCACCGGATCGGCCGCCGCCTGCTTGGCCTGATAGGCCACGGCGACGGTAACCAGCGACGCCAGCACGAGCGAAACCGAGACCAGCGACAAACAACCCATTGCAAGTCGCCGCATCAGCGGAGTCGCGAACAAAACACGTGCGATCGAAGGCATGTGAAATTTCATCGGAAGGTCTCGCTCGTTTTGGATTGGTGGGTGTTTGGGATTGTTGGCAAGGCGTGACGGAAAACAGCTTCGTCCTCTAACCCCCTCTCCGCAGGTCATGGGGCCCGTTGCGGGAGAGGGTAGGGTGAGGGCCAGGAGGGGCCGGGTGAGGGTCGCGGCCAAGAATCAAATCCGTCGCCCACTAGCCTACTACGCACCCAAACCCAGCTACGGCCATTGTACCTGCCAATTGGCGGGATTGAAGCACCTAAAGCAAACCACGATC
>Ga0163144_10005557_pt1 | contig 27996 bp, 31 predicted proteins | sample OliLak19BULKMAT1_FD_123175 | JGI IMG/M metagenome (GOLD analysis project Ga0163144, IMG submission 123175) | Freshwater microbial mat bacterial communities from Lake Vanda, McMurdo Dry Valleys, Antarctica - Oligotrophic Lake LV.19.BULKMAT1 | ecosystem: Environmental > Aquatic > Freshwater >... | reverse complement strand
TGCGCTCACGCAGCGAATCTTCATCGATCATCGCGCAACGCTACGACGCCACCCGCCGCACAGGAATCCTTCGCCCGCGCTATTCAACCAATTCCGATTCAGCTATTCCCTGACGAGCCCTTAGAGCGGTGTCTTGTCGAACAGCTTGAGGATCGCGATGGCGTCGAGCTCGCCGCCGCCGCGCGCGATCAGCATGCGGAAGAGAGTCGCTGCTTGCGCCGTCATCGGGGTCGGCACCTTCATGTCCTTCGCGACGGCCTGCACCATGTCAAGATCCTTGAGCACCTGGCGCGCATAGCCGGCCGGCGCGAAGTCGCGCTTGACCATGCGCGGCATGAAACGCTGCAGCATCGGTGAATCCGCGTAGCCGCCGCCGAGCGCCTCGGGCAGGCGCGACGCGTCGATGCCGGCGCTCTCGGCGAAGGCCAGCGCCTCGGCCATCACGGCGAAATGCGTGCACACCAGGATCTGGTTCACGAACTTGGTCGTCTGCCCGGCGCCCGGCGGTCCCATCGGCGTGAAGCGCTGGCCGAGCACGGCCATGACCGCGCGCACGCGCTCGATGTCGTCCGGCTCGCCGCCGGCCATGATCGAGAGCTGCCCCGATCCCGCCGCTGGCGGACCGCCGGACACCGGCGCATCGACCCAGCCCATGCCGGTCTCGCGTTTCAGCCGTTCGGCCATTGCTTGCGAGCGGGCGGGGATGATCGTCGAATGGTCGACGATCACCTTGCCCGGCGCCGCACCCTCGGCCACCCCACGCGGCCCGAACACGGAGTTCTCGACCGCGTCGGTGTCGAGCACGCACATCAGCACGATGTCCGCCGCGCGCGTCACCGCGGCGGCGTCGGCATGAACGCGCGCGCCGGCCGCCTCGACTGTCGCCGTCTTGCCTGCCAGGTAGTTCCAGACATGCACGGCGTAGCCCTGTGAGAGCAGTCGCAGCGTCATCTGCTCGCCCATCAATCCGATGCCGATGAAGCCAATCACCGTCTCTGTCACGCGCCTCTCCTTTGCGATCATGTCATGGCCGCGCCGCGTTCAGACGAACCCGTAGTAGCGGCGCGGCAGGACGCTGCGATGGATGAATTCGACGAAGGCGATGCAGTCGAACACCGGCAGGCCGATCGCCGCTTCGATGTCGGCCGCGAAGCTCGGCGGCGTCCTGCATTCCAGCACGAGCGCGGCGAGTCCGGGTCGGTCGCGGACGAGCTGGACGGCGATGGCGACGACCTCGTCGCGCAGCTTCGCCAGATCCATCTCGATGCGCGTGCCGCCCATATGCGTGGCGTAGAACTCGCTCGACGCCTCGAGCCCGGCGAACAGCAGGATGCCGACGGCGTGACCGTAATAGGCGCGCCCGCCTTTGAGCATCATGACCATGTTCCCCGACCAGCCGGGCCGGAGGATGGGCCGAGGCGCCGTGTGGGGTCAACGCGGACAACGCGTGTCGGCGATGTTTCGTCGCACGGCATCGGCGTGGCGATCGCGCCGCCGATGGTGCATCGTCGTCCGCTTCGCCGTGCGCATTTTCCAACCCCTCGCTCATCCGCCGCTCGCCGCGCTCTGGGGTGCCCTGACTCTCGTCGAGCTCGGCGCGCATATCGGTAATTTCGCGCTGATCTGGCTTGCCGTGCAGCTGATCGGCGACGCCGCCGCCTATCTGCAATCCCTGCAATTCGCCGCCGTGATCTGCGGCGCGGCGCTCGGCGGTTTCCTGTTCGACGAGCGCGATCCGCGCACCGTGCTGATCGGCGCCTATGTCGTGCGCGCGAGTGCCGCGATGTGCCCGCTGCTCGCGACCTGGGTCACCGGCTCGCCGCTGATCGGCCTGGTCATCGCGTCGATCGGTCTGGCGCTCGCCCAGGCGCAAGCTGAACCCGCTGCCCAGGCCAGCCTGACGATCTCGACCCGGGAAGGGCCGCAGCGCCAGGCGGCGAATGCGCTGATCTTCGCGACGACGCGCGTGGCGCGCCTGATCGGACGCGGCGTTCCGGGGATGCTCACGGTCGTGATCCCCGTGCTGCATCTCTTCACGCTCAACGCCGCGTTCATCGCGCTCGCGGCGCTTCTGCTGATGACGCTGCCGCGCGCGCCCGTCTCGGACAGATCCGGGAGTTCGCCGTTGCGTGGCGTCTTCGCCGGCGCGCGCCACATGCTCGCCGATCGCGAGCTGCGCATCCTGATGGTCGCGACCTCCGTCTCCTTCGCGATCTGGCCGATCGTCGTGTCGTTGGGGCCGGCGCTGATCGTGCACGCGCGCGAGGCGAGTTGGCTCGGTCTGCCGCCCGCGGCCTGCTACAGCCTGCTCCTCGCCGCCTATGGCGCTGGAAATCTTTTCGCCGTCGGATCGCGCGGAGTCTCACCGAGTCCGGCATTCGTGTTCGCGGGGCAAGCGGTATTCGGGTTCGGCGCCATCGTCATGGGGCTTGCCGGCGGGCTTGTCGCCGATGCATGGCTGGTGCCGACGATGCTGGGCGCGATCTTCGTCGCCGGGATCGGCGCGCCGGCCCTCGACCTGCGGGTCTCGAACCTCATCCAGTCGTCGGGGCCGATCGCCGTCGTCTCCGCCCTCGCGCGCGTGCGCATGGTCGTCGGCTGGGGATCGATGTGCCTATCGACGCTCAGCGCACCGTCGTTGTTCGGTCAGTTCGGCGTGGCGAGTTGCGTCGCGGCTTCCGGGGTGGCGTCGATCGCCCTCGCCGGCTGGGCGCATCGCCGGCTGCGGAAGACCGCAGGCTGACGTCACGAGCCGCCGACCAGCCAGCTCGGGGTGAAGCGAAGGCCGCGCAGGAAGTTGGTGGCCGGCGCCAGCTGGCTGAAGGTGACGAAAACGACGGCGATGGCCAGCAAGACCAAGCCGCCGCGCTCCAGCAGCTTGCTCAGCCATGGCGCCACAAGCGTCAACAGCGCCAGCGAGGCGAAGAGCAGGAAAGCATTGGAATGGACGAAGGCCGGAAGCGCCATGGATCGCACCCTGGGTTGCGAATGACTCCACGCTACACGCGATGTCGTGAGTTCCTCGGCGTGTGAATGAGGTAATCCCGGGCGCTACTTCTGCTTCACTGTGTGGTTGTACAGGCATGGCGCGTCTGCACCCGCACGGTTCAGGCGGGGGGCGCTGCGCGGCGTTGCTCGCGCCAGATGACGTAGAGGCCGCTGGCGACGACGATGGCGGCGCCGAACCAGACATTGCTGGCGGGCCATTCGTTCCACACCAGCCATCCCGCGAGGGTCGCGCTGATCAGCTGGAAGTACTGGAACGGCGCGACGACGCCGATCGGCGCCAGGCGAAACGCGCGCAGCTGCAGATACTGGCCGACGACCAGCGAGGCGGCGATCGCGAAGATCAGCAGCGCGACATGCAGGCTCACCGGTCGCCAGGCGAAGAAGGCGAGCACGCCGAGCGCGATGACGGCGCCGGCATTGGCGATCAGCAGCACGCTCGTGTTCGACTCGGTGCGCGTCAGGCGGCGCATGATCACCATGTTGAGCGCCCAGCCGAAGGCCGAGAGCAGCGCCAGCAGCGCCGCGCCGAGCGACCCGCCGGCGGCGCCGGGTTGCACGACGATCATCGTGCCGACCAGCCCGATCAGGATGGCCGCCCAGCGATGCACGCCGACGCGCTCACCCAGCAGCGGCACCGATAGCGCGGTCATGAACAGCGGCGCGGTGAACAGGATCGCCGTGATCGTCGCCAACTGCATGTCGCCGAGCGCGGCGTAGAAGGCGCCCATCGTGACCAGCCAGGCGGCGATGTTGGCGACATGCAGCCACGGCACCGATGTGCGCAGCGCGATGTCGCGGCCGCGCAGCTGCGTCGGCGCCATCACCGCGAGGATGCAGACGCTGCGCAGGAACAGGATCTGCACGCTGGGCAGGAACTCGATGGCCGCCTTGCCGATCGCATCGACCGCCGACAGGCAGGTGACCGCGACGATCATGAAGGCGATGGCGCGCAGCGGGCGATCCGGGGCGGGCGTCGACATGGAAGCGGGAGTCCCGCGCTTTATCAGATGCGCTCAACCGCAATCGGCGACGAGTCCTGCGGCGGCGATGCCCGCGGCGGCGACGGTCTCGTCATTGTCCGAGCCGTCGCCGCTGACGCCGACGGCGCCGAGGATGCGACCCGCGGCGTCGCGGATCAGCACACCGCCAGGGACCGCGACCAGTGCGCCGGCGGCGACATGCATCATCGCGTTCACGAGATGCGGGCTGTCCTGCATCCGGCGGTTGATCGCGCGCGAGCCCTGACCCAGCGCCAGCGCGCCATGGGCCTTGCCATGGGCGATGTCCGGCCGCATCAGACCGGCCGTACCGTCCTGCGCTTCGAAGGCCTTGAGCACGCCGCGTGCGTCGAGCACCGCGATCGCCAGCGGTTTGAGGTGCAATTCGGCGGCGCGTGCGAAGGCGGCGCCGAGGATCCGGCGTGCGGTATCGAGCGTGAGATCATCCATCCCCACACTCTACTACCTCCGCCCGCGTGGGCTGCCACTTCCGATAGCTCGTTGCATTTTGTGGGATGGCGTAAAACTTCACCGCGACGGTTGTGCGCCGTCGTGTCGAGGGGAAGAGATGTTTCGTCGTCATGTCATGGGCATGACCGGGTTTGGTGCTGCGTCGCTGGCCGCTGCGTCGCTGGCCGCTGCGTCGCTGGCCGCTGCGTCGCTGGCCGTTGTGTCGCTGGCCGTGACGGCGCCTGCGGTCCACGCGCAGCAGGTGAGGAGCCTGAAACTCGGCATCGTCGGACGCCGCGACACGCCCGAAGGCGTCGGGCTGCAGGCGATGATCGAAAAGATCAGGACCGACGCCAGTGGACGCCTCAGTGTCGATCTCTATCCCTCGGGCGCGCTGGGCGGCGAGCGCGAGATGCTGGAGGGCCTGCAATCCGGCGGTGTCGACCTCGCCTATGTGACGACAGCGGCATTGGCGAATTTCGTGCCGGAGATGCAGATTTTCGACCTTCCTTTCCTGTTTCGCGATTTCGCCCATGCTAGTGCCGTGTTCGAGGGGCCGATTGGCGCGGAGTATCTCGCCAAGATGCCAGGCCGGAATCTGCGTGGCCTCGCGCTCGGCGGTCTGGGCTTCCGGCAGCTCAGCACCAGTGTGCGCGCTGTCGCGGATCTCGAGGACCTCAAGGGGCTCAAGATCCGCACACCCGTCAATCAGATTCATCTCGAGGCCTGGCGCACGCTCGGCGCATTGCCGACGCCGATGGCGCTGTCCGAGACGTTTCTGGCGCTGAAGCAGGGTATGCTCGACGGGCAGGAGGATCCGCTCAGCGCGATGATCGGCAACCGCTTCAACGAGGTGCAGAAATTCGTGACGCTGACGCGCCATGCTTTCACGGCCACCGTGATCGTGATGGCGCCCGCGTCGTATGCCGCGCTCCTGCCGGCCGAACAGATGCTGCTGCGCGACGCCGCGCGACTCGCCCAGCGCGAGGCGCGCGAGGAGGCCGAGGCGCGAGAGGTCGCGAACATCGCGCGCCTCAGGACGCAGCGCGTGATCGTCTTCGAGACGATCGACCATGCGAAGTTCCAGGCCGCGCTCGCCCCGGCCTATCGGCATTTCGCGCAGCGCTTCGGCGAAGCGGCGATCGCACGCATCCGCGATACGCGCTGAACCAAGGGCGAGGCCGGCATGCGCATCATCGCGATCGAAACCTACCGGCTCGCCTATCGTGCGAAGACGCCCCTTGGCAACTCGACGGGGTTCTTCGATCTGCGGGAAGCGCTGCTGGTGCGGCTGGAAGCGGAGAATGGCGAAATCGGCTGGGGCGAAACCTGGTCCGCACCGGAAATCTGTGGCGCCGTCATCCGCGCGAGTCTCGCCGCTTGCGTAGTCGGCGCCGATGCGCTGGCGCCGGTCGCCTTGTGGCGCGCGATGGACGCCAAGCGCGGCTTCGACCGGCGCGGCGTGACCACCATGGCGATCAGCGCGATCGATATCGCCGCGTGGGATCTTGCGGGGCGTCTGCGCGGCGAACCCGTGTGGCGCCTCGCCGGCGGTCGACTGCGTGAACGCGTGCCGGCCTACGCGTCGGGGCCGTTCCTGCGTCAGGGCGGCGATCCTTATGACGGCTTCGCCGCCGAGACCGAGTCCTACCTGCGCCAAGGTTTTCGCGCGGTGAAGCCGCGCGCGGGGACGACACCGCAGCGCGACGGTGCGGCGATGCGCGCGCTGCGTTCAGTGTGCGGCCCCGACATCGTGCTGCTCGCCGATCTGAATATCGGCTTCACGGCCGATGGCGCCGCGCGCATTGCCGAGGCGATGGCGCCGGCAAACCTGCTGTGGCTCGAGGAGCCGGTCCCGCCGGAGGACCTCGCGGGATTTCGCGCGCTCGGATCCGCACCGATGGCGATCGCGGCGGGCGAGCATCTCATCGGCCTCGCCGCGTTCCAGGAGAGCCTCGCCGCAGGGCTGCTCGACATCGTGCAGCCCGACATCGCCCTGACCGGCGGACTCACCGAGGCGTTTCGCATCGCGGCGCTGGTCGACGCGTACAACCTGCCGCTCTGCCCGCATGTGTGGGGGAGTTGCGTGAATCTCCACGCTGCGCTGCAGCTCGTCGCGACGCTACCTCCGCGCAAAGGCCCGGCGCCGTTCCCGTGGCCGGTTTTCGAGTACGACCAGACCGACAATCCGCTGCTGTCGCTCGCTGGCCGCGTTCCCCTCGCGGCCGATGGCACAGTCGCCATCCCCGATGCGCCGGGGCTCGGCTTCGAACTCGATCGCGAGCAGCTGCTTCCCTATCTCGTCGAGCATTGGCGCGTCGCGGCTTGATCTTCGCGCTTGTCCTCAACGCCGCTTGATCGCCGGTGGCGCGAAGCTCTCGACGGGTGGCGCGACGCCGTCGAAGCGCTCGACCTCGACCAGCGTCGAATGCGCGACCGAACCCTGGCTCAGCTTCGAGCAGCCTTCGTCGCGCGTGAGAACATTGGGATTGCCGTGGCGATCGAGCGCGCCGATCCCGCCTTTGACCGGATCGTACCAGGCGCCGGTCGCGAGCTGGATCACGCCGGGCCTGACGCCGTCGGAAATCGTCGCACCCGCGAGGCACGCGCCGCGATCGTTGAAGACGCGGATGACGTCACCTTCCTTGATCGCGCGCGAAGCGGCGTCGGCCGGATTCAGGCACGCCGGCTCGCGCCCCGCGATCTTGCTGGCGACGCTGGTGCAGCCCGGATCGAGCTGGCTGTGCAGGCGCGTCTTCGGCTGGTTCGAGATGAGATGGAGCGGGAAACGCTTGGCGAGCGGCGCGCCGAGGAATTCCTTGGGCTGGCGCCAGACGGGATGTCCCGGACAATCGTCGTAGCCGAACCCGGCGATGTCCGCGCAGAAGATCTCGATGCGACCGGATCGCGTCGTCAGGCGATTGGCCGCCGGATCCGCGCGGAACTTGTCGAACATCACCTGCGGCGCGCCGCGGCGCGCCAGCGTGACGCGGCCCATCGACCAGAAGCTCTCGAAATCCGGCATCTCCACGCCGGTGCGCGACGCGCCCTGGCGCGAGACGTCGTAGAGGTGACGCAGCCATTCCATTTCTGTGCGGCCCTCCGTGTAGCGCGCCTCGAAGCCGAGCCGTCGTGCGAGACCGGTGAAGATGTCGAACTCGCTGCGCGCCGCGCCGACCGGGGCGATCGCCTGCTTCATCGCAACCATCGTCGAGTCATGCCGCGCCAGCGCGACGTCGTTGCGCTCCAGAGTCGTCGTCGCCGGCAGCACGATGTCGGCGTGGCGCGCCGCGGATGTCCACCACGGCTCGTGCACGATGATCGTCTCCGGCTTGCGCCAGGCGGCGAGCAGCCGATTGATGTCCTGATGATGATGGAACGGATTGCCGCCGACCCAGTAGATCAAGCGGATGTCGGGATAGACGAGCTTGCCGCCGTCGTAGTCGTAGCTGCCGCCGGGATCGAGCAGCATGTCGGCAATGCGCGCGACGGGGATGAAGCGCTTCACCGGGTTCTCGCCTTGCGGCACCGAGGCCCAGGGGATGACGGGATAGTCGGCGCCCAGACCATGCACGGCGTTGTAGCCGAAGCCCACGCCGCCACCGGGCAGGCCGATCTGTCCGAGCATCGCCGCCAGCGTCAGCACCATCCAGAATGGCTGCTCGCCGTGATCGGCGCGCTGCAGCGACCAGGCCACGGTGACGAGCGTGCGCGAGCGCGCCATGCGTCGCGCGAGCGCGCGGATCGTCTCGGCGGGAATGCCGCAGATCGCCGCCGCCCAATCCGCATCCTTGGGCGTGCCGTCGCTCTCGCCCATCAGATAGGGCTGGAAGCGTTCGTAACCGACGCAGCATCGCGCCAGGAAATCGCGATCATGCAGATCTTCGCTGACCAGCGTGTGGGCGAGACCGAGCATCATCGCGGTGTCGGTGTTGGGCACGATGGCGAGCCATTCCGGCGCGAGCTCGGCCGGCACGTCCTCGGCGAGCGGACTCACGTTGACGAAGCCGACGCCATTCGCCTTGGCGCGCCGCATGCTGCCGGCGGCCGTGTGGCGTCCGACGCCACCGGCGTTCACCTGCGCGTTCTTGAGCGCCAGGCCACCGAAGGCGACCACCAGCTGGCCATGCTCGGCGATCACGTCCCAGGGCGTGTGCTGATCGAAGACATCGCTGAGCGACCCGACGATGTGCGGCAGGATCACATGCGCCGCACCGAGGCTGTAGGAGTTGCGATGGAAGACATGGCCGCCATGGAGATTGATGAAGCGGCGGAGCTGGCTCTGCGCATGATGGAAGCGCCCGGCGCTCGCCCAGCCATAGGAACCGGCGAAGATCGCCTCGTTGCCGAACGCGCCGCGCACACGCGCGAGTTCGCGCGCCACGAGATCCAACGCCTCGTCCCAGCTCACTTCGACGAAAACCTCGGCGCCGCGGCCATGCGTGCTGCCGGGCCCGCGCATCAGGAAGCCTTCGCGCACCATCGGCGCGCGCACGCGACTGGGATGATCGGTCGCATCGCGGAAGGACTGGCCGATCGGCGAGGGATCAGGATCCTCCGATGCCGATCGTACCGCGCTGATCCGGCCATCGATGGTCTCGATCTCATAGCTGCCCCAATGCGAGGCGGTCGTCACGATCCGCGGTCGGGCTTCATCGGGCATGGCATGATCCCTCGCTGGCAAGTCGGTGTTCCGCGCAGCGTAGCATTGCTTGCTGAGAAAACCGGTTCCGGGTTCCGGGTTCCGAATCCGGAACCCGGAACCGGTTTTTTGGCGTCGTGTTGACCCATCTGGATGCGTTGACCGCAACAAGGCGAGGCAGGAATATCAGCACATGACCGAGCCAGAGGATCTAGTGCCTGCCTATCTGCGCCGGATCGACACGAAGGTCGATCACCTCGGCGTTCGGATGGATGACCTGACGTCGCGGGTGGGCCAGCTGGAGATCGGCGTGGCGGCTCTGGGATCGCAAGTTGCGCAGCTCGCCGGTCAGTATGCCACCCTCGCTGTCCGCCTTGATCACGTCGACACGCGTCTGGAACGGATCGAACGCCGCCTCGACCTGACCGAGGCGTGAGCGACGGGGACATGCGGATGCCGCGCACGGCAGCGGGCCGCCCATGATCGATCCGATCACCACCGAGGTGATCGGCAACGCGCTCGCCTCGATCGTCGAGGAAATGGGCGAGACGCTGGTGCGCGCGGCCTATTCGACCAACATCAAGGAGCGGCGCGACTCCTCGACCTGTCTGTTCGATGCGCGAGGGCGAACGCTCTGTCAGGCGATGCATATCCCGATGCATCTCGGCTCGCTGTTCGGCGTGGTCGAGCACATCGTCGCGCGACACGCGGTGGCGGAGATCCATGAAGGCGATGTCTTCATCGGCAACGACGCCTATACCGGGGGCGGTACGCATCTGCCCGACATCGTGCTCGCGGAGCCGATCTTCTTCGCGGGCGAACTCGTCGCCTGGGCGACCAATACGGCGCATCACGCCGACTTCGTCGACCGCAAGCACGACCACATTTTCCAGGAAGGTCTTCGCATTCCGCCGGTGCGGCTCTACCGTCAGGGGAAGCTGCAGCAGGACGTGATGGATCTGATCCTGCTGAACATGCAGGTGCCGCGCGAGCGGCTGAACGATCTGCGCGCGCAGATGGCCGCCAATCGCCAGGGCGTGCTGCGTTTCCAGGGCATGTGCCGGCGCTATGGCAAGGCATTGCTGCGCGAAGCCGGCGATGCGCTGCTCGACTATACGGAGCGGCTGACGCGCGCCGGCATCGCGACGATACCGTCGGGGACCTACAGCTTCACGGATCGCTTCGATTGCGATGAGCTGGCCGAGGAAGTCACGCTGGGCACGCGCATCGAGATTCGCGGCGGCGAGATCTTCCTCGAATTCGACGCGCCGCCGCAGGTCCGCGCCGGGATCAATCTCGTGCGTACAGGCCTGCTCGCGTGCGTCTACTACGCGGTGAAGACGCTGGTCGGCCCGCAGATTCCCGCCAATGCCGGGCTCTATCGCCCGATCCACGTCGCCACGCGGCCCGGCACGATGCTCGAATGCAGCGCGCCCGCCGCAGTCGACGCGCGCATCCAGACCGCGCAGCGCGTGGTCGATCTCATCCATGGCGCGCTCGCACAAGCTGTCGCCGCGCGGATCACCGCCGCCGGAAACGGCGCCTGCACGCGCGCGATCTTCACGGGCACGAATCCGCGCAGCGGTGAATTCTACGTGTATCTCGAGACGCTCGGCGGCGGATTCGGCGCCCGCGCGACCAAGGACGGGCTCGACGGCGTGCATGTCCACATGTCCAACACTTCCAACCTGCCGGTGGAGGCGCTGGAGATGGAGTATCCGCTGATCGTCGATCGCTACGAGCTGGTGCAGGATTCCGGCGGCCCCGGCAAGTTCCGCGGCGGCATGGCGATCCGGCGGCGTATTCGCCCGGATGGACATGAGTGTCGTACCCACGTGCTCGGCTCGCGGCGCGAATCGTCTCCGTGGGGCCTGCTCGGCGGCGGCGAAGGCGCGCGCCTCGACCTGCGCTACGACCCGCGGGCGGAGAAGCGCGAACGCGGCGCCGGCCGCTTGCGCGAAGGCGAGTGGCTGGAGGTCGTGACGCCGGGAGCGGGCGGCTACGGCGACCCGCACGAGCGGGATCGCGACGCGGTGCGGCGGGACCTGGCGGAGGGGCGGATCTCCGCCGCCGCCGCGGCCAAACGCTATGGTCTCGGGGACGTCGCGCGCTGAGTCGTCGTTGGTCTGCTGGATCGCTGTGCTTGCGATGATGGCGCGAGGCGTAGTCGCTTTGCATCCCACCTTCCTCTCCTACCCCCCCGCAGGTTTACCCTTGCCGATGCGGCGAATAGCGGCAGTTATCTCCGCAAAGGATGCGGAGATTGACGACCTGCATCCACCAAATGCCGACCTGGCCGAGCTTCCGCTGGGACCATCAGGCCCTCGGCGCGGTGTTGGCTTATGTCCGCCACCGGCAGGGCGCCTCATCGGCCGCATGGAAGCGCTCGGCTCGGTGCTGCGCACCGAGGCCGTGCTGACGACGCTCACCCAGGATGTCGTCAAGTCGAGCAAGATCGAAGGCGAGAACCTGAACCGAAATCAGTTGCGTTCCTCGATCGCGCGGCGTCTTGGCACCGATATCGGCGCGCTCCCATCGGCAGACCGGCATATCGAGGGTGTCGTCGAGATGATGCTCGACGCGACCCAGAAGGGCGATTTCGATATTTCAGCCTGGCTGCGCTGGTTCCTGGAATGCCTCGACCGCTCGATCGCAGGCGCGGAGCGCAGCCTCGCCAGCATCCTGCACCAGGCGGCGTTCTAGGACGCCATCAAGGCGCACACCCTCAACGACCGTCAGCGCCTGGTCATCAACCGGCTGCTCGATGGATTCGAGGGCAAGCTGAATTCATCGAAATGGGCGACGCTCGCCAAGACCTCGCCCGACACCGCGCTGCGCGACATCACCGATCTCCTCAACCGCGGCATCCTCGTGCGCGATCCCGGCGGCGGGAGAAGCACGAGATACGCGCTCCGCGCACCGCCGCCCTCAGGAGATCCCCCTCCTGCCGCGGATAGCGCCGATGTGCTGCGCTCCGCCTGACGGCTCCACGCCTCGCCTCCGCGCGCGCCAACCGGCGGTTATTTTGAACGCCGATCGCATGTCTACCGCGCAGCCATGGGCGGGGAAGTCACCCGCGTCCCTCGGAGAAGATCGACCCGCGGAAAAATAAACCCGCGGAGAATTTCGTCATCGATTTCCCTGCTCAGCACATTGAGTAAAATTACTCACCGTCTTGAGTAATCCGATTTGCCGTTCATTCGCCCGCAGGCTGACATCCTCACCCGCCGCCTTCGCGAGCCGCGCCGCTTCATTCAGGTCGTCGACGGCCTCGATCTGCCGAGCCGCATCGCCAGCTCCGACGAACCGACGCTGCGCAGTGCCGCGTGGCTCGAGCAGCAATGGGAGGCGGCGCGCCTGACCGCGGCGGATGCCTCGAGGCGCGGCGCCGTCCTCGTGCTCGACGAGGTCCAGAAACTCACCGGCTGGTCCGAGACGGTCAAACGCCTCTGGGACGAAGACACGCGCACGAAACGCACACTCAAGATCCTGCTTCTCGGATCGGCGCCGCTGCTGATCACCCGCGGCCTCGGGCCGAGCCTCGCCGGCCGCTTCGCGGTCATCCACCTCGCGCATTGGAGCTTCGCGGAGATGCGCGCGGCGTTCGGCTGGTCGCTGGACACCAGTACATCCTGTATGGCGGCTATCCGGGTGCCGAACCGCTTGTGAACGATCACGCGTGCTGGCGGCGCTATGTCGTGGACCCGCTGATCGAGACGACGATCGCGCGTGACGTGCTGCTGCTGTCGCGGGTCGACAAGCCGGCCTTGCTGCGGCGTCCCTTCGAACTCGGCTGTCTCCACTCCGGGCAGATCCTCTCGTGGACGAGAATGATCGGGCAGCTCCCGGACGCCGGCAACGCCACGACGCTGGCGCATTTATGTCGTGCTGCTTGCAGGCGCCGGCATGCTCGTAGCCTGCAGAAATTCGCGGGCGCCGAAATGCGACAACGCGGCTCGATCCCGAAGCTGCAGGTCCTCAACACCGCGCTGATGACCGCTCTCAGTCCGGCTTGTCGCCGGCGGCGATGCATCGCGCCCGCGCCTTCCGGGGACGCCTCGTGGAGTCCGCCGTCGGCGCGCACCTCGCGAACGCGGCGGCGAGCGGCGCATGCGAGGTCTTCTGCTGGCGCGAGCGCAACCGCGAGATCGACTTCATCGTCCGTGTCGGCCGCGCCGTCACTGCGATCGCGGTCAAGTAGGGCCGCCCGCGCGAGTCCCTCGCCGTGACAACCAATACTGGGGAGGTTTTGTTCCCGGCGCGTTCCGGAGATGGCGGGGCGCCACTTGCCGGTAGTGTGGCTGGAAGACGGCGAGACAGTGCACAACGCATTCTTCGATCGAGGTTTCACGCCACGAAGATTCGCGATCGAGCACGCTTCGAAGCGGGCCGCCGCTCCGGACTTCTCGCATGAGCAGGTCGCCGCTTGCGCCGCCCCGCATCTTGATCCCGGGCGCTCGCGCCGATGGGGACGTGCCCCGATTTCCTGGGTTCCCACGAAAAATTGTCCTCGTGTGACGCAGCTGTGATCGCGGCACGCGTGGCCCGATGGATACCATCGACGCTCACAGGAATGGCGGACGCCGTGCTTGAATCTGGCGATCTGTAACCAATCGGTCCTGCCTGACGAAAGGACGGGTAGCGTGTCGAAGGACGACTTCGAGGCCGAGCTGGCGCCGCTCTGGTCGCGCGCGCGGCGAGGCGACGAGGCCGCCTATCGCGCCGCGCTCACGATCATTGCCATGCGATTGCGGCGCTACTACGCGCGACGGCTCGCTTCCCGGCCGGATGCGACGGAGGATCTCGTGCAGGAAACATTGCTCGCGTTGCATCTCAAGCGCGGCACCCACGACCCCGCGCTGCCGGTGAGCAATTGGGTTCATGCCATCGCGCGCTACAAGCTCGTCGATCTCTGGCGCAGCCATGGGCGACACGAGGCGCTGCACGAGTCGCTCGATCAGTTCACCAAGAACCTGCCCGCCAGGGAGCCCGAGGCGTTGACGATGCCGCGCGACATGCAGCTGCTGCTCGGCAAGCTGCCCGATGCCCAGCGAGCGGCGATCAAGCTCATCAAGCTGGAAGGCCTGACGGCATCCGAAGCGTCCAGGCGCACCGGCGTATCGGTCTCGGCGTTGAAGGTTCAGGTACATCGTGGTCTGCGGCGGCTCTCCGATCTCGTCGGCAGGCCAACATGAGAACCGACGACCTCATCGCTCGTCTCGTGGTCGGCGCAGGGCCTGCGTCGCGTGCGATGGCTGCGCGCCGGCTCGTTCCCGTGATCGCCTTGGGATTCGTCGCGAGCGCTGCCTTGGCGATCGCAACGATGGGACTCGTTCCTGAACCCATGTGGAGCCATCAGGCGCTGTGGACGAAGCTCGGCTACGCGGCGGCACTCGTTGGCGCATGTGCCTGGCTGGCGGCGCGCCTTGCCCGTCCAGCGGCATCGGCGGTGAGGCCGCTTCTAGCCACGGGACTCATCGTCGTCACCATGGCGGCTGTCGGCGTCGCCGCCCTCGTGGAAAAGGAGTCGAGTGCCCGCGCGGGCTACTTGCTCGGCGCCAGCGCGGCTCACTGCCCGTGGGTCATCGTGGTGCTGTCGGTGCCCGCTTTCGTCGGCATCACCTGGGCCTTGCGTGGCCTCGCGCCGACGCGGCTCAGGCTGACGGGATTTGCCGCGGGTCTGCTGGCCGGAGCGGTCGGCGCGGCAGGCTACGCGCTCGTCTGTGACGAGGTGTCGCTGACCTTCATCGCACTCTGGTACTCGCTCGGCATCGCCCTCACGGGCGTCGCTGGCAGCTTGCTCGGCGGACGCCTGCTACGCTGGTGATGCCGACGCCAGATGCGGGTGACGGCTCGATGTAACCATCCCGTGCCGTGGAGCGAATTGATGAGTGGCCGGTCGCATGAATGCAGACCGGACGCCTTTGAGGCGATCAGTCACGCCAACACGGGAGACTCCATCATGCAAGCGTCAACGAAGATCTCATCACCCTTCAAGCTGGCCGTCGCCGCTTTGGCGTTCGCGGCATTCGTACCGCTGTCCGCGGCGTTCGCGACGGACGAGCACTACACTCAGAACGGTGCCGCGGTCGGCGGCTACGACGTCGTCGCCTACCATACGATCGGTCAGCCCACGAAAGGCTCGATGCAGTTCAAGGCCGATTACCAGGGCACGACCTGGCACTTCGCGTCGACCGCGAACAGGGATCTGTTTGTTGCCAGCCCGGCCAAGTACGCGCCTGCCTATGGTGGTTGGTGTTCTGCGGGCGCCAGCAAGGGCAAGAAGGTCGCGACCAAGCCGGAATTCTGGAAGATCGTCGACGGGCAGCTCTACCTCAACAGCTCCGAGGCGGCCCATACCAGCCTCTTCCTCGCCGATACGGCGAACGTCATCCGCAAAGGCGAGACGAACTGGAAGGTCATCTTCGCCACCAAGGCCGACAAGCTCTAGGCCGCGGGCGCCAGGGACGGAGCCCGGATCACGTCCAGCCTCCTCGGCGTGGACCAGGCTCCGTCCCCGACGACGCTCAAGCGACTTCCACGTCCTCCCAGAATCCAAAACGGTCCGCGACCTTCTGCATCGCCGGGCGCGGCGCTTCGTAGGACCAGGCGGCGCGGGGGTGGCGCGCGCCGTCGATAACGAGATCGTAGAATTGGACGCCGTGCGGGCAGGCGTGATCCGACGCCGTCTTCTCCGCCTTCTCGAGAAGTTGTGTGCGCACCGCCGCGCGCGGGAAATACACGTAGCCGTCGTGCTCGACGATGTCGGCGCTGTCCGCGACGATACGTCCATTCAGAATTGCCTTCATGCCTCGCTCCTTTGGGAATGAGATAATCCGATCGCGCGCTACATCGCGGTCCTGCCGCCATCGACCATGTAGACGCCGCCGGTGCAGAAGCTACTCTCGTCGCTCGCGAGGAAGAGCATCAGTTTGGCGACTTCCTCGGGCGTGCCGTAGCGCTTCAGTGGACTGCGCGACGCGAGCGCAGCCGTGGCTGCGACTGCATCGTCGAAGGCACCCGTCTCGCCGGGTTCCCCGAGTGACACCCACGGCGCCGCGCTCTTGCAGGGCGTGCGGCGCCAGTTGCCCAATCGGGCCATGAGCCGGCCTCCTTTACGGCGCGCCGATCAGGTGTTCCACACCTCTGCCGGCATCGATCCGCAAACATGGCGCGGTGTCTATGGGATGCAGATGTTCACGATCCGACGTGAGCCGGGACGACTCGGCGATGTCGTCCCGCTGCTCGAGCGCTTCGTCGACGAGAATCCCGAGCGCTCGACTTGGCGTCCGGGCTTGATGTTGATCGCGAGCGATTTGTGTTTCGAGAAACCGGCTCGCGCCGTTCTCGACAGGATGGCCGCCACTGAGTTCGATCTTCCCCGGGACGGAAAATACGTGATCACGCTGTCTCATCTCGCGGAGACATGCGCGCGATCGAGGGATCTGCCACGTGCCGAGTTGGTCTACGAGCGTCTTTTGCCCTAACGTGACTTCGCAGTCGTCGTTCCGTTGGTGACAGTATGTCGTGGCGCAGCGGCTCGATATCTCGGATTGCTCGCGGCGACGCTCGGACGATGGAAGGTGGCGGAGGAGTATTTCGAAACGGCTCTCGCCGTGAACGAAAAGCTGCACGCGGCACCCTTCCTCGCCCACACCCAGGCGGAGTTCTCGCAGACCCTTCGAGCGCGCGGGCGAAGCGCCGACCTGGTGGGGGCGCGGGAGCGCCAGGCCGCCGCTGCGGCGACGGCTAAACGCCTCGGCATGGATCGGTTTCTCCAGCTTCTCCGCGCTGAAGGCGTGTCTCGATAGCCGATTGCCACGCACGCCCGGTCGAATTTCTTGGTAAACTGCTGCTGATCAAGCCTGCTTTTCCAGGAGGATGACCGGATGCCTCGCTTCATGATCGAAAGAAATTTCGCCGAAGAGCTCGAAGTCACCAAGGACGCCGCCGATGAGGTTAAGCGCATCAACGACGAGGAGAGCGTCAAATGGCTGTTCTCCTTCCTGAGCGCCGACAAGAAGAAGACCTATTGTCTCTACGAGGCACCCAATGCCGAGGCGATCCGCGTCGCCGCGCGTCGCCTCAATATCCCGGCGGATTCCGTGATCGAGGTCAGCGACCTGCGCCCGGAGATGTTCGCCTAACGGGGCCTCCCGGTTCCTGCCGCGGCGCGGTGGACGGCGTGCCCGCGCGGTCGGCACGATGAGGGACATCTCCGAATGGCTGAGCAGCCTCGGCCTCGTGCGCTATGCCGCCGTCTTCGCTGATGCCGAGATCGATTTCGCCGCGCTGCCGCATCTGACTGAGGACGATCTCAAGGAACTCGGCCTGCCGATCGGCCCGCGGCGCAAGCTGCTGGCGGCGATCGCGTCTCTACCCCGGCAGGAGGCTGCCGCCGGACTCGGACCCGCGGGCGCGCCAGCCTCACCGCACGGCGACGCGGAACGCCGCCAGCTCACGGTCGTTTTCGCCGATCTCGTCGGATCCACCGCGATGGCGCAAGCGATGGATCCGGAAGAGCTGCGCGGCGTCATCCGCGGCTTCCAGGATGCCACCGCCGGCGCGATCACGCGCTACGAGGGCCATGTCGCGAAATACATGGGTGACGGCGTGCTCGCCTATTTCGGCTGGCCGCGAGCGCACGAGGATGATGCGGAGCGCGCGGTGCGCGCGGGCCTCGGACTGCTGGAGGCGCTGCGCATATCGGACCGCGCGCTTGCCGTGCGCATCGGAATTGCCACGGGTGTGGTCGTTGTCGGCGACGTCATCGGCGTGGGAGGTGCGCGCGAAGAGGCCGCCGTCGGCGACACGCTGAACCTCGCCGCGCGGCTGCAGCAGCTGGCGACACCCGGCACCATCGCGATCGCGCCATCGACGCGCGAGCTGCTCGGCCAGGCTTTCGATCTCGAATCGCTCGGTCCCCAGGATTTCAAGGGGATGGCGGCCTCGATCGCAGCGTGGCGGGTCGTCGGCGAGCGCAGCCTGGAATCGCGGTTCGAGGCGTCGCGCGGTCAGCGCCTGATGCCGCTGGTCGGGCGCGACCAGGAGATCGCCCTCGCCCTGGCGCGCTGGGAGCACGCGAAATCCGGCGAGGGCCAGGTGCTGCTGCTCCGGGCCGAGCCTGGGATTGGAAAATCGCGGCTGGTCGCGGAGCTCCGCCTTCGCCTGGAAACGCTGACGCATTCCAGCGTTCGCTATCAGGCCTCGCCCCATCACACCAACAGCGCCTTCTACCCGATCATTCAGCAACTCGTACGTCGGGCGCAATTCGATCCCAGCGATTCCGAGGCCGCGAAGATCGCCAAGCTGGCGCTCATGGCTGAGCGCTCCCGAACCGATCCGAAGCGTGCGGTGCCGCTGCTCGTCTCCCTGCTCTCGATCCCGCCCGCCGCGGATGCGCTGCCGGTGCAGATGGCGCCGCTTGAGCTCAAGACAGAGACGCTATCGCTGCTGATCGAGATGATCGCCGGGCTCGCCGACTCGGGACCGATCCTGATGGTGGTCGAGGACCTGCATTGGATCGATCCGACGACGCGCGAGTTCCTCGACCAGGTGGTCGCACGCATCGAGAGCCTGCCGGTGCTGATGGTCGTCACCTTCCGGCCGGAGATCGCCTCGCCCTGGGAGGGACGCGGCCATGTCACGCTAGTGACGCTGGCGCGGCTCGGACGCCGGCAGGTCGAGGCGCACATCGCCGGCATCGCCGGCGATCGCCAGCTGCCGCCGGAGATCGTCGACCAGATCGCCGCCAAGAGCGACGGCGTGCCGCTGTTCGTCGAGGAGCTCACCAAGGCGGTGCTCGACTCGACGCCGCGATCGGGTGACTCGCGGGAGCACGTGCGCGGCGAAACGGTGCCGGCGCTCGCGGTGCCCTCCAGCCTGCATGCCTCGCTGCTCGCGCGCCTCGACCGCATCCCGAGCGCGCGCGAGATCGCGCAGACTGCCGCGGCCCTCGGCCGCGAATTCGACTTCGATCTGCTTGCGGCGGTGGTGTCGCAGGGCGACTCCTTCGTCGCCGCCGCGCTCCACGCGCTGCACCGGGCCGAGCTCGTCTTTCCGCGTGGTGCACCGCCGCGCACGCGCTGGAGCTTCAAGCACGCGCTAATCCAGGATGCCGCCTACGAGACGCTGCTCAAGGCGTCGCGCACCACGCTCCATGCCCGGATCGCGCAGACGATCGCGACGCGGTTTCCCCTGCTGGCCGAAGGCGAGCCGGAGACCGTGGCACGGCATTACGAGAATGGCGGCGATCCGGCGCACGCCGCGGCGTTCTGGCACGAGGCCGGGGCCCGTGCTCTGGCGCGGCATGCCGGCGTCGAGGCGATCGAGCACCTGGCGCGCGCCATCGACCTCTACCCGGCCGCGACTCCCGACGAGATCCGCCTCGAGGTCGAGGTTCAGATGGGCGAGGCGCTAACGGCCGGCGGTCGCCTGTCGGACGCCGTGCCTGCGCTGGAGGAGGCGGTGCGCAAATCGCGCGGCGCCGGCAATCTGGTCGCCTTCGCGCGTTCGGCGATCGCGCTGTGCCAGTGCGAGGTGAACTCGAGCCGGGTCCAGGAGGCCACGGTCGCCCTGCTCGAGGAGGCGCTCGCGAAGGCCGCATCATTCGACGACGACCTCAGGCTGAGGCTGCTGAACATGCACAGCTTGGTGCTCACCATGATCGGCCAGTTCGAGCGCGCCCGGGCCGGCGTGGATGCCGCGATCGCGCTTGCGCGCCGGTTGAGCGACCCGATCGGTCTCGCGCAGGCGCTGGAGATCCGCTTTCTCGTGCCAATCGGCCTGTTACCCGAGCAGATCGCCGAGTATCGGCAAAGCGGTCAGGACCTGGTCTCTGCATCCTCCGCCGCCGGCCATCCGCTCTCGGAAGCGCGCGTGCTCACGCAGCAGATCTTCTGGAGTGCGCAATTCGGCGACATCGCCAGCCTGCGCCGTTTGCGCACCGCACTCGAGACCTTGGCCCGTCGCATCGGCATTGTGTACCAGCGGGCCGTGACCAACCAGGTCCTTGCGCTGGAGGCGATCCTGGTCGGCGATCTGGCGACGGCTGAACGCTGCGCGGGCGCGGCTTTGGATGTTGGCCAGCGCGAGAATGTCGCGAGCGCGCCCGGCATCTACGGCATCCAGATGTTCACCGTGCGGCGCGAGCAGGGCCGCCTCGCCGAGGTCGCCGGCCTGTTCAAGAGATTCGTCGACGAGGCGCCGGAGGGCGCCGCCTGGGAGCCGGGCTTCGCGCTGCTCGCAAGCGATCTCGGCTATGAGGCGCCGGCGCGGCGCATCCTGAGCAAGTTCGCCGGCAGGAGATTTGCCCTGCCCTTCGATGCGATGCGCAGCGCGACGCTGTCCTACTTCGCCGAGGTCGCCATCCGCCTGAAGGATCGCGAAGCGGCAGAGCAGATCTACCGCCTGCTGCTCCCCTATCAGCATATGACCATCACGGTCGGCATGAGCGTGGTCTGCTACGGCGCGGCCGGCCGCTTCCTCGGCCGGCTCGCGGACCTGCTCGACGACCAGCAGGCGGCGGCTGCCCATTTCGAACGCGCCCTCGAGATGGATGCGCGCATGGAGGCCTGGCTCTGGCTCGCCCACACCCAGGCCGAGTACGCTGCGGCGCTGCGCTGCTGGGGGCGCGCCTCGGATTTGGCGCGCGCCAGCGAACTCGCGAGCGCCGCCATGGCGACGGCGCAGCGCCTCGGCCTGACGCACCTGCAGCGCAAGCTCGCGGCGGCGCTGCAATGATGCGAGCAAGGACGCGAGATGCGGCAGGATCCACAATCCGCTAGGCTGGGTGCAGCTTGGGGAGCGATCGGGGGCTCACACTGGCGATCGAACGCAGGCTGACGGCGATCCTGGCCGCCGGCGTGGCGGGGTACTCGCGGCTGATGGCGGCCGACGAACTCGGGACGCTGCGCGCGCTGACGTCCCGACGCACCCGAGCAGTGCATGCGCCATTCCGCTGTCGAGGATGTAGATCTTGGGCGCCTTGATCAACCGCTTCCCGACATTGGCGTGCCAGGGTGCGAGCCGGCGAACGACGCGGAGGTCGACGAAGAGGTCGAGATGGTCGGCGATCGTTTTGTGTGTGAGGAGTGAGTCGGGAAAGCCGCCGCGCATCCAGAGGCGATCCGCAGCATCCCCGGGCTGGTCGATGAGCGCGGCCTCGAGCGCGTCGATGGGGTCGAGCTCGAGCAGCGCGATGCGACCAGCGAGGATTTCAGAGCCGGCGTGTGCGATATCGAGAGAGGCCGAGCCGAGCAGCAGGAACTGTGCCTCGGTCTCGCCGTCGCTCATCGATCAGCGGGCGCAAGATCTGGAAGAGTTCCGGCATGCGATGGACTCCGTCGAGCACGACCAGTCGGCCGCGCTGGGCGCGCGGATACGCTTCCGCGTCGACGAGCCGCCCACGATCGGAGGGGAGCTCGAGATCGAGATACGTGATCGGCTTGCGTGCGAGGCGTGTGCGGCGCGCGTAGGTGCCGAGATCGTGCGCCAGGGTCGTCTTCCCGACTTGCCGGGGGCCAAGCCGGGCGACGGCAGGGCGCTCGAGCAATCGCGCCACGAGCGCAGGTCCGAGTCGGCGATGAATCATCCCTGCGTATTGGGAGGCAGGATCTCAATTTGCAAGGTTCAGAGATGCGTTCAGAGGCGCGCTCGATCCCACCGACTACATCGCGGTCCTGCCGCCATCGACCATGTAGACGCCGCCGGTGCAGAAGCTGCTCTCGTCGCTCGCGAGGAACAGCATCAGTTTGGCGACTTCCTCGGGCGTGCCGTAGCGCTTCAGCGGGCTGCGCGAGGCGAGCAGGGCTTTGCCTTCCGCCGGCGCGCCGGGAGCGATGCCTTCCTCGAGCTGATGCACCATCGCGGTCTCGATCGGCGAGGGATTCACGCTGTTGACGCGGATGCCGAGCGGCGCGCCTTCCAGCGCCGCGACGCGCATCAGGCCGACCGCGGCGTGCTTGCTCGCGACATAGCCCGAGAGGCCGAGGCTGCCGCGCACACCGGCCGTCGACGCGGTGACGATGATGCTGCCGCCGCCGCGCCTGGCCATCGCGGGCATCGCGTATTTGAGCCCGAGCCACACGCCGCGGACATTCACGGCGAGCACGGCGTCGAACATGTCGATCGGATACTCGGTGATCGGCTTCACCGCGCCGAGGATGCCGGCATTGTTTGCGAAGACGTCGAGCCCGCCATAGCGATCGACCGCGACCTGCACGAAGCGCTCGACATCCTCGGGCCGGGTCACGTCGGCGACCGCATGGCTCGCCGCTTCGCTGCCGATGCTGCGCGTCGCCGCCAGCAGCGCGGCTTCGTCGCGGTCGACGAGCAGCACGCGGGCGCCCTCATTCACGAAGCAACGTGCCGCCGCGAGTCCGATCCCGCCGGCGCCGCCCGTCACGATCGCCACCTTGTTCGCCAGCCGCGCCATGTCACGCCCTCCGATGATTGAACTCAGCTACGCAGAGTGAGCGGAGCATGCGCTCGATGTGGCGACAAGAACTCACTGATACCCGAACAGCCGCGGCACGAAGAGCTTGATCGACGGGAACACCGTCAGCAGCAGCAGGATCGCGGCGAGGGCGAGCACGAAGGGCCAGATCTCGCGGATGATGCTCACCAGCGGTACGCGGGCGAGCGCTGCCATCGAGGACGGTGACGTGTCCCATGCCGCCGCGGAAGCGGCTGACCAGCGAATCCGCGAGGCTCCACAGGCGATCGCTCACCGTCGCCGCGTTCATCACCTGGCCGACCAGCAGCCCGATGTCCTGGTGCGACACGAAAAGGTAGAGCGTGCCGCCGGCGAACATGACCAACGCAAGCGGGAAGCGCAGCAGCGCGCCGATCGCGAACAGCACGAACACGGCCGCGATGCTCGCCGCGGCGATCAGGTCCGCCGCCCTGCGGCGCCGCTCGGTGCGCGTCACGAGCATCATGGCCGCGGTGCTTCCGCTGGTCAGCGCACCGCGTCGATGCGCTCCACCAGGCCGGGCTTCCACGCTTTCATCGCATCGGTCTTGCGATACTCGTCCATCACCGCCGTGCGGAAGCTCGCGAGGTTCGGCTCCACGATCCGGATATTGTTCGCCTTGAAGGTCTCGATCGCCGACACCTCACGCGCCAATCGAGCGCGGTGCCGCCACGCCGCGCGATCCCACTCTTGCTGGGTTCATGCGCGTGATGGTGATCCGAGAAGCTTGCCTGTTTCTCGGCGCTGGCGTTGCCGCGGCATCGCCGACGCAGGACCCGGATGTCTAGAAGCGCGGACGGGCGCCGTCCCAGCCGGGCACGTGCTTGCGCATCTCGCTTGCGTCGTCGCGCACGCTGATCCCGCAGCCGCGCCAGTTCTCGTGCAGCGCCGCGAGCGCCCTTGTGTCCAGGCGCACACCGAGTCCGGGACCCTTCGGCACGGCGAGCGCACCCGCTTCGAAGCGCAGCTTGCCGCCCAGGATCACTTCGTCCGCCTGCCACGGGTAATGCGTATCGCTGGCATAGGCGAGATTGGGGATCGTGGCGCCGACATGCGTCATTGCGGCGAGGCTGATGCCGAGATGGGAATTCGAATGCATGGAAATGCCCAGACCGAAGACGCGGCCGAGATGCGCGAGATGCTGCGTGGCGCGCAAACCGCCCCAGTAGTGATGATCCGAGAGGATTACCTGGACCGCGTTCAATCGAATCGTCTCGGGGATATGCCCGAATGCCACGGTCGCCATGTTGGTGGCGAGCGGCATGGTGGCGAAGCGCGCCACTTCGCCCATCTCGGCGAGGCTGATCACAGGATCCTCGAGATACTCGAGCAGGCCTGTCAGCAGCGGCATCACGCGGCGCGTCGTCGCGACGCTCCAGCCGCCATTGGGATCGATGCGCAGCGGATGCGCGGGGAAGGCGGCACGCAATGCGCGCAGCGTCTCGATCTCGAATTCCGGTGCGAAGACGCCGCCCTTGAGCTTGATCGAGCCGAAGCCATGGGCGTCGATCATCCGCCGCGCCTCGCCGACCATCTGCGCATGCGTCAGCACCTCGCCCCATTCATCGGCGGGATGGGTCGTGTCCTCGTGGCGGGCGAATTTGTAGAAAAGATATGCGCTGTAGGGCACGCGATCGCGTACGGCGCCGCCGAGCAGATCGCAGAGCGGCGCGCCGGCGTGCTGCGCCTGCAGGTCGAGGAACGCGACCTCGAAAGCGCCCAGCGCCGACGCACGCTTCTTGTCACCGGCGGCGGGAAATGGCGCCGCCGGCTCTGCGCTGCCGCCGAACCGCGCATAGACGGCGCGGATCAGGCCGTTGAGATCATGGGGATCGAGGCCCAGCAGTTCGGCGCGATGGCGTCGAGATCGGCGAGCGCGGCGCGATCGCCGTAGCTCTCGCCCAGCCCGACCAGGCCGTTCGCCGTCTCGACCTCGATGATCGAGCGCAAGGCCCAGGGCTCGTGCACGCCGGCGACGTTGAGAAGCGGCTGATCGCGAAAGGCGATCGGTGTCACGCGGATTGCGGTGATGCGCATTGCTGCTTCTCCATGGCCAGGGCGCGATTCGCCGTCGACAAGAGATATCGGCAAGGACGAGACTGGCGCGATAGGCAAGATGTTGCAGGGAGAAAACGACGTGAACGAGCAGGTTGATGTGAATCGAGGCATGACGGGCGGCGGCATCGATCGCCGGCAGCTCCTGAAGGGCGCCGCGGGCGCCGCTGCGGTCCCGTTGCTCGCGGCGCCGGCTGGCGCGCAGGTCGCGCGTGAAGCGCCCGATCTCGCGAAGCTCGTCGCCGAAGGCAAGTTGCCGAAGCTCGCGGACCGTCTGCCGGTCGAGCCGCTGAAGATCACGGTCGAAAAGCTCGGCCGCTACGGCGGTGCGCTGCGCCGCGGTCTGCGCGGTTCGGCCCACCACAACGGCATCCTGCGCATGGTCGGCAACCAGGGCCTGGTGCGCTGGAACCTCGCCTTCACGGAAGTGCTGCCCAACGCGGCGGCGCGCTGGGAGGTCAATGGGGACTCGACCGAGTTCACGTTCTTCCTGCGCAAGGGCATGAAATGGTCCGACGGCAAGCCGTTCACCGCCGATGACGTGGTCTTCTCGATCGAGGATTGCGCGAAGAACTCCGAGCTCTACAAATCCGTGCCCTCGCCCTTCGTAATCGGCGGCAAGCCGGGCACGGCCACCAAGCTCGACGAGACGACGGTGAAGTTCACCTTCCCGAGTCCCTACGCGCTGTTCCTCGAGCTGATGGCGACGCCGCTCGGTCAGCATCCGACGCTGTTCGCCAAACACTATTCGAGCCAGTTCCATCCCAAATACAACCCTGCGCTCGGCGACCTGCTCAAGGCCGCGAATGTCTCCGACTGGCCGACGCTGTTCCGCAACAAGCTCGGCGACATCGAGATCCCCGCGCGCTGGAGCAATCCGGAAAAACCGACGCTCGATCCCTGGGTGATCAGGGAAGCCTATACGGGCGGCGCCACGCGCGTGGTGATGGAGCGCAACGCGTATTTCTGGCAGGTCGATCAGGACGGCAATCAACTGCCCTATATCGATCGCCTGACTTTCGGCATCTCGCAGGATGTCGAGTCGCTGATGCTCGATGCGATCTCCGGGCGTTTGGACATCCAGGATCGCCACATCGACACGCTGCAGAACAAGCCGACGCTGTCGCAGAACATGCAGAAGGGCGCCTATCGCCTGGTCGAGCTGATCTCCGCCAGCGCGCAGCAGGTGCAGATCTACATGAACATCACCCACAAGGACCCGAAGATGCGGGAGATGTTCGCCAACAAGGAATTCCGCCAGGCGCTGTCGCTCGGCATCAATCGCCGCGAGATCATCGACATCGTCTATCTCGGGCAGTCCGAGCCATATCAGACGGGGCCGCGGCCGGGACATCCCTGGCATCACGAGAAACTCGCGCGCCAGTTCACCGATCATGATCCCAAGCAGGCTGCCGCGATCCTCGATCGCATCGGCTATGGCCGCAAGGACAGCCAGGGTTTCAGGCTGCGCCCCGACGGGCAGAAGGTCTTCTTCGCGATCGACGTGATCCCCACGCTCTACCCCGATGCCACAGACACGCTGGAGCTGATCAAGCGCTACTGGGCCGATATCGGCATCGACGTGAAGATCAACACGGTGGAGCGCGCGCTCTACTACACGCGAGGCGACAACAACGATCACGATTGCGCGGTGTGGCCGGGCCCCGGTGGACTCGATGCGATGCTCGATCCGCGCGACCTCTTCGCGCAGCATACGCAGGGCTCGCGCTACGCGATCCCCTGGACGCTCTGGTACGTGTCCGGCGGCAAGGATGGCCAGGAACCGCCGGACAGCCAGAAGCAGCGCATGAAGCTGTTCGACGACGCGCGCGGGACGGCCGACATGAAGAAGCGCGGCGAGATCATGAAGCAGCTGCTCGATCTCACGGCCGAGGCCTTCGAGACGGTCGGCGTGTGCTTGAGCGTCAACGCCTTCGGCATCGTGAAGAACAATCTGCAGAACGTGCCGCTGCGCTATCCGAATTCCTGGCCATGGCCCAATCCCGGACCGGCGCTGCCGCAGCAATTCTTCTTCTCGACCTGAGCGCCTGCATCCCGGTCGACCCTGGCGATGGGCCGGGTCGACCGGGCGCGTCGCCGATCACCGCACGAACGGACGCCCGACGGGACCATGCTGCGATTCATTTTCAGGCGCCTGCTCTGGATGATCCCATCGCTGGTGGTGATCAGCTTCCTGTCCTTCGTGCTGATCCAGCTGCCGCCCGGCGACTACGTGACGACCTACATCGCGACGCTCGCCGCCTCGAACGAGATCGTCGATCAGAACACGGCGGCCGATCTGCGGCAGCGCTTCGGCCTCGATCAACCGATGATCGTCCAGTACTGGAAATGGATCACCGGCATCCTGCTGCGCGGCGATTTCGGGCTGAGCTTCGAGTGGCAGCAGCCGGTCACCGACCTGATCTGGGAGCGCATGGCGCTCACCCTCGTGCTCACCTTCTCGACGCTCCTCGCGACCTGGGGCATCGCGCTGCCGATCGGCGTCTTCTCGGCGGTGAAGAAGTATTCGGTGATGGACTATGTCGTCACCTTCATGAGCTTCCTCGGCCTCGCCGTGCCGAGCTTCCTGCTCGCGCTGGTGCTGATGTACGTCGCCGCCGTCGAATTCGGCCAGGAGGTGGGCGGGCTGTTCTCCGAGGCCTACGTCAACGCGCCATGGAGCTTCGGCAAGATCGTCGATCTGCTGAAGCATCTCTGGATCCCGGTGATCATCCTCGCCGTCTCGGGCACCGCCAGCCTGATCCGCGTGATGCGCGCCAACATGCTCGACGAGCTGAGCAAACCCTATGTGACGACAGCGCGCGCCAAGGGACTCTCCGAGTTCCATCTGCTGGTGAAATATCCCGTGCGCATCGCGCTCAACCCGTTCATCTCGACGATCGCGTGGCTGCTGCCCAATCTCGTCTCCGGCTCGATCATCGTCGCCATCGTGCTGAGCCTGCCCACGGCCGGGCCGCTGCTGCTGCAGGCGCTGATGAGTCAGGACATGTATCTCGCCGGCGCCTTCGTGCTGCTGATCTGCTCGCTGACGCTCGTCGGCTCGCTGGTCAGCGACATCCTGCTGGCGCTCGCCGATCCGCGCATCAGGTTGGAATGACCGTGGTGAGACATCGGACCCTCGTCGCCCCTCCTCGAATGAGCTCGCCGATTCAAACATCGTCGCGACGATGTTCCGGCGTCCCAAGTCGATCGCCAATTGTGCCCATCCCCTCCAGGCGCGCGGCGCTAGCATTACAGTTGCCGTTTTTCTTTGCAGTGCGCGCGCTGAGCGACCGCCTGGTGAGCTCTGCGCCAGAGTGACCATGCGATGATGTGCGCGGGTTGGATTCGTTTTCGGGCGAGTCTGA
>Ga0163144_10005556_pt1 | contig 27997 bp, 16 predicted proteins | sample OliLak19BULKMAT1_FD_123175 | JGI IMG/M metagenome (GOLD analysis project Ga0163144, IMG submission 123175) | Freshwater microbial mat bacterial communities from Lake Vanda, McMurdo Dry Valleys, Antarctica - Oligotrophic Lake LV.19.BULKMAT1 | ecosystem: Environmental > Aquatic > Freshwater >... | reverse complement strand
TAAGGCGTGACTCTCTATAATGCGAGGCGCCGGAGGGGTGCCGGAGCGGCTGAACGGCCCTGACTCGAAATCAGTGGAAGGCTAACGCCTTACGGGGGTTCGAATCCCTCCCCCTCCGCCAAATTTTCGCCGTGTCGAGATCAGGCGCCGAGCGCCGGCGCATCAAGCCCTGAAAGGTGCGGGGATTCCGCGGGTTTGGGGAGTTGGCCATCACCCGCGGTTGCGGTACCACCCAAGCTACCGAGGATCCGTCACGCGCCCCAGGAACAGGCACGCGCCACTGCGCCGATGCTGGATCGCAAACAGGAACGGACGATCCACGCGAACCTCGATGGGTTCTACCTGCGTCTTAATCACCGCACACCCGGGAGCACCCATCAACGCCGTTGCGGCCGCCGCTTCGGTGCCTTGCTCGTCCAGCGCCAGGAAGGTCTGGTGAAAGACCTCGGTGATGAACAGGTAGTCGGCCGGCTTGCGTGGCGCCATCCGGTCGAAGTTCGCACTGCCCCGCGGTTCGTCAAACGCTGACTTCATGCCCAGAGCCCGCAACGCCTGGCCCAGGGGGAGCATCGGCGGTTCAAGCCTGAACTTCGGCAGAAAGATGACGACGTCAGTCGGCCCCGGATTCGCGGCCGCCACCAGCATCTCCGGCGTGAGCTGCGCCTCAAGTGCGCTCAAGCCATCAACGGCGTCCGGCAGCAGGATCAGAAACTGCACCTCGCCACCGCGGTAGGGAAGGGTGACCACGCGGAAGCCATCGCGAGCTGCGTATCCAAGATCGTCCCGTCGCTTCATCGTGGAGACATCCGGCGTTGTTGCCCCGCTGACGTGGAACGGAAGGGGCTTTGTGGCAGTCGCCACAAACTCGTCCTGCCAGGGTGCCTTGAGATGGATCGCGTTGACCAGCACCAGCCGCGTCTCGCCATCCAGGCCCTCAGGAGGAATCAACTCGGGAATGCGCTGGAGCGTTTGTTCGGCCACCCAGGCGTTAATCTCGTCGCGCGCCGACGGCGCCTTCCCGACGAAATCCATCAGGTGCAAGGGCGCGAGGTAACGGTCCTGTAACAGCGCGAGGAACGACTCCCGGAATTCATATCCCTGCTGACCGAAGAGGCGGTTGGCCAGGTTGAGGGTGATGGGATCGCTGGGGCTGCCCCATCGGCTGGAAGTCCCTGCCTCTTTCGTGGTGGCTGCCGTCACCGTTTCGAGCGCCGTCCGGAGCGCGACCATGGCGTCATGCAGCCGTGCGTCGTCGCCCGGGTAGTGCAGTACCCGCTCCATCTCGGCGTGTGTCTCCCCGTCTGCGCCAGCCCAGATCATCGCCAGCGCGGCCTGGATCGAGTACGGGGACAACAGCGCGTTGGCGGCAGGCCTGAACCCCTTGGCCAGCAGATCAATTCCGAGCGCATTTATGGCCCGGACGGCAGGATCGACGCTTTTAGAAGTCGCGTCGAGTTCCCTCATTGTTTTTTCCCCGTGTGTTTGGACCTTGGCTGAGGATAATGGCGTAAGACCCCGAGTATCCCATCCGCCCGCACGTTGACGCCGCTCTTTCTCGTCCTCGTCCTGGCTCTTGCCCCGCCAACCCGAGCAACGCTGCACCCCAGACCGCCACGGCCACGCCGAGGGAAGCCATGCCAACCGTCGAGACGCCGTCCGCAGCGGCTGTCAGGGCCGTTGCCAACAGCAGCAACGCCTTCGGTTTCGATCTGTACGCCCGCGTCGCGGAGGCGCCGGGCAACCTCGCGATCTCGCCGGCGAGCATCACTACGGCGCTCGCGATGGCGTGGGGCGGCGCAAAGTACCAGACCGACGAGCAGATGAAGAAGGTGCTCCACGTTGACGGCGAACGCGACGCCGCAATAGCCGCGTGGGGGAACCTCTCCCGGGCACTCCAGGAGCCCTCCAGGCCGCTGAAACTCCGGATCGCGAACCGCCTCTTTGGCGAGAAGACGTTCACGTTGGAACAGCCGTTCCTCGACAAGACGCAGGCCGCGTTCGGCGCGCCGCTCGAGCCAGTCGACTTCAGGGGAGCGCCCGGCGCCGCGCGGCAGATGATCAACAGTTGGGTTGAGGCCCGAACCGAAGATCGGATCAAGGATCTCCTCCCTTCGTCGGCGATCACATCGGACACCCGGATGGTGCTCGTCAATGCGATCTATTTCATCGCTGAGTGGCTGACCCGGTTCGAGATGGAGCAGACGTTCGACGCGCCGTTCACCACCGACGGTGGTACGAAGAAAGTGCCAACGATGCACAACGCGCTCCCGGTCAAGATGGCCCAGGTCGACGGCGCGAAAATGCTTGAGCTGCCTTACAAGGGCGGCGACACGGTGATGTACGTCGTCCTCCCCGACACGGTCGACGGCCTCACCGCACTCGAGAACTCGATCAACGCGAAGAGTCTCGAGTCTTGGACGAGCGCACTGGCGATGCAGCGCGTCGATGTCGCGCTCCCGAGGTTCAAGATCGAGCCCTCGGCACCGTTCCTGCTATCGACTGAACTCAAGGCACTCGGGATGCCGATCGCGTTCGATCCCGAGAATGCGGATTTCAGCGGAATCGGCGTTCCCCCGGAGGCGAAGAACCGGCTTTACCTCTCGGAGGCGTTCCACAAGGCGTTCGTGAAGGTGGATGAGAGGGGCACCGAGGCCGCAGCCGCGACCGCAGTCATTTGGGGGACTCTATCAATGGCCATGCCGTCGACAGCGGCCAAATTCCATGCCGACCATCCGTTCCTCTTCGTCATTGTCGATCGGCCCTCGGGCCTCGTGCTCTTCATGGGCCGCGTTTCCGATCCCTCGGTAAGCTGAGCGAGCCTTCAGTTGCTCGCCGGGGTGCGGCGTGGAAGTTCGCTCATTGTTTTGTCCCCATGCGTTTGTCCCTCGGCCAACCGGTGGTTCTGCTCATAAGCTGCCAGGCTGGAACTCAGCCGGTCATTGGCCCGAAGCCGACGTTGGGTAAGCCAGTGAACCATATCGCCTACTGAACTCCTGCCGCTGCGCCTCCCAGTCACTCGATAGGTCAGGATGGTTAATTAGTCGCCGCGCGCTGACCGCAGGTGATTGGTCGCCCCGCACGATCGCCGACACGACATCCAGAGCCAGAAACGCAAGCCGCAGTACGCGGGTGACGTAACTCCCCGACAGCCGTTCCGCCTTCAACCTGGAGCCGAGTCTTCTCCGGTAACCAGCGCAAGACCGTCCGCGGTTGAAGACGTTAGTCCGGCAGTCTCAAAGCCAACCGTCAGCGCCGTGACCATGATCCAGCGCTGGTGCTGGATGGGGTCTACGTCCGCCTCAATGATGGGCTCGAGTCCTGACCTTGCCTGACCTGATTACACGTCGTACAGGCTGGAACTCGTAGTCCCGCCACGGCCCGTCCAGTTGGTGTGGAAAAACTCGCCGCGTGGCCTATCCACACGTTCGTAAGTGTGGGCTCCGAAGTAATCGCGCTGGGCCTGGAGCAGGTTCGCGGGCAGTACGGCACTCCGGTACTGATCGAAGAAAGCCAGCGCACTGCTGAAGGCGGGCACCGGTATGCCCCTCTTTGCCGCCGTCGCTACGACGTTTCGCCAACCCCTCTGGCACCGCTTGATCTCCCCGCGGAAGTAGTCGTCCAGCAGCAGGTTAACCAGCCCTGGATTCCTGTCGTACGCTTCCTTGATCTTGCCCAGGAAGCGCGAGCGGATGATGCAGCCACCGCGCCACATCAGGGCGATGCCGCCGAAGTTCAGGTTCCACCCATATTCCCTGCCGGCCGCACGCATGAGCATATAACCCTGGGCGTAACTGACAATCTTTGAGGCGTAGAGCGCCAGATGAATGTCATGCACGAAGGTCTTCCTCCTCTCCGGGTTGGCGGCGATGCTCGTGAGCCTGCTCCGTGGGCCTTTTAGCTTTCGGGCCGCCTTCACCCGCTCGTCCTTCAAAGCGGAGACGCACCTCGAATACACCGCTTCCGCCATCAAGGTGGTTGGAATACCCAGATCCTGCGAGTTGACGACCGTCCACTTCCCGGTCCCTTTCTGGCCAGCGGTGTCGAGGATCTTGTCCACGAGCGGCGAACCGTCGTCGTCCTTCGCCGCGAGAATGTCCCGGCTGATCTCGATGAGGTAGCTGTCCAGATCGCCCTTGTTCCAGTCTGCGAGGACCTCATGCATCTCCCCGGCGCTCATGCCGAGGCCGGCTTTCATCATGTTGTACGCTTCGCAGATCAGCTGCATGTCGCCATACTCGATGCCGTTGTGGACCATCTTTACGTAGTGGCCCGAGCCCTGTTCGCCGACCCAGTCACAGCACGGGGCATCCGCGTCCACCTTCGCCGCAATGGACTGAAAAATTCCCTTCACCGCTGGCCACGCTGCCGGCGAGCCACCCGGCATGATGCTGGGTCCCCGGCGGGCACCTTCTTCGCCGCCGGATACGCCCGTGCCGATGAACAGCAAGCCCCTGGACTCGCAGTCTTTTACGCGACGGTTTGTGTCTTCAAACAGTGAATTGCCGCCGTCGATAAGGATGTCGCCCGCTTGCAGGTGAGGGGCAAGCTGCTCAATCAGTTGATCTACCGGCTTGCCCGCCTTCACCATCATCATCACTCGGCGTGGGAGCTTCAGCTTCGCTACCAGGTCGGGGATAGAGGTTGCCCCAACAACCGACATGCCCTTGGCTTCGTGGGACAGGAAGTGATCCACCTTCTCCGGAGTCCGGTTGTAGGCCACGACCGTGTAGCCGTGGTCGGCCATGTTGAGAATGAGGTTCTGGCCCATGACGGCCAGGCCAATGACTGCGATATCGCCCAGTGGTTCCATTTCACATCACTCCGTAGGCAACCATGGCGTCGGCAACCTTGAGGAAACCCGCAATGTTTGCGCCACGGACGTAGTCGATTGTTCCATTCGACCCAGCACCGTGCTGTACGCACCGGCTGTGGATCCCCAGCATGATGTCACGAAGCCGACGATCAAGTTCATCCCGAGACCACTGCAGACGCATACTGTTCTGGGTCATCTCGAGTCCTGACACAGCTACACCTCCGGCATTTGCTGCCTTGCTGGGGGCGAATAGCACCCCTGTCGCCTGAAACGCTTCCATGGCTTCCGGCTCGCAGGGCATGTTGGCGCCTTCGGCAACTGCGGTGCAGCCGTTGGCAATCAGCATCCTGGCATCGGCCAGGCTCAATTCGTTCTGGGTGGCGCATGGAAATGCAAGTTCGCACGGGACGCCCCAGGGCCTTTGCCCGGGGTGGTATTCGCAGCCAAACTCGCGGGCGAACTCGGCCAGAGACCCTCGGGATCTGGACTTGAGATCCTGCACGAAAGCCAGCTTCTCCAGGGAGATTCCTCCGGGGTCGTGGACGAAACCGCCGGAATCCGACATCGTAAAAACCCGTACTCCCAGATTCACGAGTTTTTCCACGGTGTACTGTGCGACATTTCCGGAGCCAGACACTGTTGCGGTCTTTCCCGGAAGAGCATCGCCGCGATGGCGCAGCATTTCTTCCATGAAGTACACGCAGCCATAGCCTGTCGCTTCTGTTCGGATCTCGCTGCCGCCGAACGCGAGGCCCTTCCCTGTGAGCACGCCGGTGAATTCATTGCACAGTCGTTTGTACTGCCCAAAGAGGAAGCTGACCTCCCGTCCGCCCACGCCGATATCACCCGCCGGAACGTCGGTGAAAGGTCCGATGTGCCGAAAGAGTCCAGTCATGAACGACTGACAGAAACGCATCACTTCGCCCTCTGATTTGCCTTTCGGATTGAAATCAGAACCGCCTTTCCCGCCACCCATCGGCAGGCCAGTGAGGCTGTTCTTGAAAACCTGCTCGAACGCAAGAAACTTCAGGACGCTGAGGGTGACTGATGGATCGAAGCGAAGGCCGCCCTTGTAGGGCCCGATGGCATTGCTGCATTGGACTCGATAGCCGCGATTCGCCCGGACGTTGCCTTGGTCGTCGACCCAGCTGACACGAAAAATGATGATGCGGTCCGGTTCCGTCAGGCGCTCGAGAATCTGGGCTTCCCGGTATCGGGGTTTGTCGCTGAGGAACGGGATGATGGTTGCGGCGACCTCTGCGACGGCCTGGTGGTACTCGTGCTCGGCCGGGTTTCGCCGGCGGAGTCCGACCATGAACCGGTCGAGCTCTAACGTACTTGAATCAAGCAGGTTCATTAACCCCTCTTGGGCGATGTTGACAATCTGCTGCGGACCATCAATAGTCCCAATCAGAACAATAAAGGGCTTTGCTATGCAAGGCCGAGTTCGGTGCTGCTGGCGTGGGGACGGCGGCGGGCGTCGACTCATGGTGCGGCGGGGTCACCCCGCCGACGCTGTCGTCGGCTGTAGTTGGGGCTGGTCAACCGTTGCGAGATTGCCGCCAAGCGGTCCAGCCTGGCTGAGGGGAAGCTGCACGTGGTAGCCGCCGCGAAGTTCAAGATTGCCATTGTGGGATCCGGGCCGGCAGGGTTGTCGGCGGCCGGGCGCGCGGCGGCACTCGATCGGGAGGCTGGTCGGGATTCCCCGAGTTACGTGCTTATTGAGGCCTTCAACCATCCCTCCAAGACGATCTTTCGCTATCAGAAGGGCAAGAACGTGATGGCGGAGCCCGGCTACCTGGAGCTTCGCAGTGACCTTCCCTTCGCTGTGGGCAGCCGAGAGGTAGTCCTCGGGGGTTGGGACGCCTGCATCGGGGAGCAGGCGCTCAACATCAAGACCAGTAGGGAGGTGAAATCAATCTCTGGATCTCGAGGGGCTTTCACGCTCCGGCTGAATAGCGGCGACCCGGTTGAGGCGGAGACAGTCATCCTTGCCATAGGCCTGGAAGGCAATCCCCGAAAGCTGGCAGTTGAGGGGGACACTCCGGAGAACGTGCAGTACCAGCTTGATGATCCTGACGAGTACGCCGGCGAGACAATCATCGTGGTCGGCGCTGGTGATTCCGCCGTCGAAAATGCACTGGCTCTCGCGCACAAGAACCATGTGCTGATCCTCAATCGTGGCGCTGAGTTCAACAAGATCAAGGATGGCAACCAGGCGCTGCTGATCAAGGCCGCGACCCAGCCCCAACCCGCACTGGAGTGCGTCTACAACGCGGGAATCCACCAGATCGAGAGGCTTGATGCCGGCACCCTGACCGTGCACCTGAAGACCCCCGAGGGTATTCGGCCTGTCAAGGCAAGCCGGGTCATTGCACGCCTCGGGGGGACACCGCCGCGGGGTTTTCTGGAGTCGTGCGGTATCCGCCTCCCGCATGCCGGTGCCACGGCATTGCCCGACTTGTCGGAGCAGTACGAGACCAACGTACCGGGTTTGTACGTGATCGGTTCGCTGGCCGGGTATCCCCTGATCAAGCAGGCAATGAATCAGGGCTACGACGTCGTGGAGTTCATTCATGGCAGGAACACGAAACCGGTCGACTACGGCCTCCTGGACCATCAGTTCGCGGGGCTGCCCTATGAGTTGGAGACGGACCGGCTGATGTCACTCCTGATGACGCGCGTCCCGATGTTTCGCCAGTTGAACAAACTGGCATTTCGGGAAGTCATCATTGAGAGCCGGTTGTACGTCAGCTATCCCGACGAGGACACCCAGAAGGAAGCCCTGGAGCGCGTGGAGCAGCTTAAAAAGCGCGTGGAGCAGCTTAAATCTGGCGTCGAGGCCGCCAGGGGACAGAGGCAGGCGGGAGGCACAGGCAGGAAAGTTCCCTCGCCGCAGACAACGAACGTTATAGCACCCGGCCACGAGTTCTACCGGGCCGGCGACTACGGCGTGACGTTCTTTACGGTTGTGGACGGTGAAGTCGTCCTGGAGTCACCACAGTTGCCGGGTGGTCGTCGAATTCTCGGTCGGGGTGATTTCTTTGGCGAGATGAGTCTGCTCGCCGGGCGACCGAGGATCGAAACAGCGATAGCGGGCCCAGGGTGCGTCGTTGTCGCGACCCCTCGCAAGACAATGCTGAAATTGATGAGTGCGAATGAAATAGTGCGCAAGGGCATCGACTGGATATTCGTCGTCCGCGAACTGCAACGGCACTTCGCACCCACAGCGACGGTCGAGGAGTTGCGGTCCATCGCGGACGAGGTAGCGCAACGGCAATTCCCTGCCGGACAGGTGCTGTGGCGCGCGGGTGACGATGGCAGGTCGATCCATGTCGTGCGCAACGGTACCGTCGCGCTGTATCGCGAGAGAGACAAGCCCACGACGATCCTGGCCGAGATTCGGGCCGGTCAGCTGGTCGGCGACCTCGCGGTGTTCAATGATGGCAAACGTCGGGACACCGCCATTGCCGCCGTGGCCACGGAAACGATTGAGGTGCAGCAGGCTGTCTTCGCCCGGATGATGTCCCTGGACACGGAGCAGCGCGAGGTGGTGCAGCGGCGGGCCAGCTCGCGTCTCGTGCAGAACGCGTCCTGGGAGGTTCGGCCCGAGTCCAGCCACTTGCTGGACTTCATGTTGGCCGAGGGGCTCGGTGAGGCCACGAACGTCCTTGTTATCGACGAATACCTCTGCGTGGGTTGTGATAATTGCGAGAAAGCCTGTGCCGAGACCCACGGGGGCGTGTCCCGGCTGGATCGCAAGGCCGGCAACACGCGGGCCCATCTGCATATTCCAGTCGCGTGCCGGCATTGCCAGCAGCCCCACTGCATGAAGGACTGTCCACCGAATGCGATCCACCGCGCCGAGAACGGCGAGGTCATCATTGATGACAGCTGCATCGGCTGCGGCCACTGCGAGACCAACTGCCCCTACGATGTGATCCGCATGGAGTACGCGGCGCCCGAGCCTCCAAGCCTGTTCAGCTGGATTCTCTTCGGCCGCGGCAGTGGGCCCGGCGAGCAGCCGGGCTTTCATCCCGACCCGGTGGCCAAGGAGCGCGGAAAGAAGGCGGTGAAGTGCGATGCCTGCGTCGGGCAGGCGGGCGGGCCGGCCTGCGTGAGCGCGTGCCCCACGGGTGCGGCGATCCGAATCGGCGCTGGCGAATTTACCAAGGTTATCGACCGGACTGCCTGATGTCAGCCACGATTCTGAACTTGCGACGAGCGGAATACCTGTGGAAGGCGCTTGCACTGCTGGCCATTTCGGGTGTGGTTTACCTGTCCCAGCGCCCAACCGATCCGCCCAGTGGCAGCACCTGGCAGGGTTATGTGCTGGGTTCCATCGGCGCAGCGTTGATTGTCTGGTTGAGCCTGCTTGGCGTGCGCAAGCGCCAGTATGGCGCTGCGGGCCAGCTGCGGGAGTGGGTTTCTGCGCACATCTACTTCGGCCTGGCGCTGATTGGTGTCGTGCTATTGCATTCCGGTGGCCAGCTGGGCTGGAACGTGCACACGTTGTCGTTTGTCCTGATGGTCGTCGTTGTTCTCAGTGGTATCGTCGGCACGGCTCTCTTCGTGCTGGTGCCCGAACGGTTGTCCCGGGTCCGTCAGGGGCGGTCCAGTGCGGCTCTCTATGTGGAAATGCAACAGCTTGATGAGCAGTGCCTGCAGCTCTCACGCAGCTGCTCGCCAGCCACTGAACTTGCGGTCCGCAGCAGCATCGAGAGAACAGTCATCGGCGGCAGTGTGCTCGATCAGGTTCTGGCCCGTGACCGATCGACATTCTCTGGTGGCGAGGACCCAGGCATAAGATCCAATCGTGATCAGCGAGAGGTGCTAAAACACGTCGCCGGGATTACGCCGCAGGTTCGCAGTGAGGCCGAGTCTTCTGCGTTGCAGGCGATCATCACGGTGCTTGCCAGGCGCCGGGAGCTGCTCCGGCACATCCGCAGGGATGTGCAGTTCCGCGGGCTCCTGGAATTGTGGCTGTACGTGCACGTGCCGGTAACGATCGGGTTGCTGGCAGGACTGCTGATCCATGTCTTTGTGGTGTTCTGGTACTGGTGAGCGCCGCACTGATAAGGCGCTCCGTGCTTCGCGCTGGTGGTCTCAGTGAATACCAGGATGAGGAACTGTCCGCCGCGAACATTGAGATCGGATCCCGTGCGGACAGTACTCTTCAGCTTGCCGACCCCCGTGTCGCCGCACATCATGCGGACATCTCGTTTTCCGGCACCGTGGCCCGACTCCGCGCGGTCGATGCCGCTGTCGTCGTCAATGGCGTCTCCGTCAAGAGCACGCGATTGGCGATTGGCGACACCATCGATTTTGGATCCTATCGCCTTCAGGTTTTTGAGCCGCCGACGGGATTTGTGTTCGCGCTCCTGGTCGAGCAGACCGGGAAAGTATCGGAGCAGACCTGGGACCAGAGATTTGTCACGACCCTCCGCGGCGCAGGCCTCAACAAGCGAATGGCGAGCTGGGTCCTGGGCGTTCTTCTCATGTTGGCATTCCTGGTCCTTCCTCTCGGCTCCTCGCTGCTGCGCAAGGGCGGATTGCTGGGCACGGAGGCCCCGATTACCGAGAGTGCATGGATCTCCGGGGCCCTCTCAGGTGCGCATCAGTTTGTGACCAAGGGAGACTGCCTCGCCTGTCATGAGAAGCCTTTCCGGCAGGCCCGGGACTCTGCCTGCGTGGCGTGCCATGACTCTGTCGAGAACCACGCCCGCGAGGAAGTGTCGGAAGGCGTCAAGTGTGATGCCGGTTCTGCGTCAGGGGCGTGCGCCGTAAAGGGGTGGCTGGCAACGCACGAGCTGACGACCGAGCGCTGTGGGGCGTGTCATCGGGAGCACAACGAACCGTCAACGCTGGTCCAGCTGGCCAGCCGGGACTGTACGGCGTGTCATGGGGTGGCCGATCCAGTCCCACGACCAGATGATCCACTTCAGGCTGTGACAGGGTTTGGTCCGGGGAGCCACCCGGAGTTCGAGGTGACGCTGACCAAGGCCATTGCTGATTCCCGGGACGAGGAATTCCAGGTCGTGACCAGCGCTCTGGCAACGGCAAAGGAAGAATCGAACCTCAACTTTTCGCACGCCCAGCATCTCGATGCCGAGCGTGTGAGGCCGCTGGATGGGACGCCGGCGCTAACCTGCTCCGGCTGTCATCAGGCGGATGACGCCGGGGAACATTTCAAGCCGATCAGCATGCGGGAGAGTTGCGAGGGCTGTCACGAGCTGACATTTGACGCGGATGACCCAGACCGGACCCTACCTCACGGTGATGCACCCGAGGCCGTCCGGGTGATGCGGGAGCACTTTCTGCGCAAGTACGTCATGCCCAAGCCAAAGGGGGGGCAGGAGTTTAGCCGGAGGCGCCTGCCGGAGGAGGCGGGTCGCAAGAGCATCGCCTGCACGGGTAGCCCCCTTGAGTGCGCCACCAGCGGGTTCAAGCAGGTGTATCGGGAGCAGTTCCAGCAGAAGGACGAGGGTTGCGCCAAGTGTCATGCGATCACCGATAGGCCGGCGAGCGACGAAGAGCAGCGCTTTGCGGTCCGCACCATACATCTGCCGCGGGACTTCATCCCCGCCGCGCGCTTTCCCCACGATCAGCACCGGATTCTCGCCGCTCTGGCGGGCGGCCGTGAGGTGACTGGCGATTCGGCCTGTCTTGCGTGCCACGCCGCCTCGAAGTCCGACAACAGCCGTGATGTTCTCCTGCCCGCCCGGGAAGTCTGCTTTGACTGTCATCGGGATGAATCGACGCGGAGCCCGGTAGCCCTTTTTTGTACCGACTGTCACGGCTACCATCCGCAGAAAAGGCCCAACTGGCCGCAGGACATCCCCGGGAGCGAAATCACATGAGGTCGAAGCCAGTGATCCGAGTGGAGCTGTTCGCCACCCTGCTCTTCGGCGCGGTGGTCGCCGGGTGTTCGGGCGGGAGTGGCGGTGGGGATGCCACGGGCGTCGATCAGCCGGCTGCCAACTGCCAGGGCAGTTGCGCGGACGCGTCGTCCTTCCTGAGCGCGGTTGAGGTCGAGCAAGTCATCGCGCAGGGCGTTGCTGAGGCGCAGGGCCGCAACGTGAACGCAACGATTGCTGTCGTTGACCGCGTGGGCAACGTCCTTGCCGTGTTTCGCATGGGCGATGCTGCCAGCCGACCGGTTCTGATCGCATCCTCGGTGAACGCCGCGGGGGAGGCGGACATAGCGACGAAGACCGGTCTCGAGGGGCTGAGCCTGCCGACCGTGGGACTGCAATTCAATTTGGACGGGCTGGCTGCCATTGCCAAGGCCATCACTGGCGCGTACCTCTCCTCCGAGGGCAATGCCTTCAGCACCCGCACGGCGAGTCAGATCGTCCAGGAGAATTTCAACCCGGGCGAGCGTGACCAGCCGGGCGGGCCACTGTTCGGTGTGCAGTTCAGCCAGCTCGCCTGCTCGGACTTCAGTCAGCGGTTTGCCGGCCCCGGCGCGGGTCCCGGTCCTCAGCGCTCGCCACTTGGACTTTCCGCAGATCCCGGCGGCTTGCCGCTGTACAAGGGCGGCACGGTAGTTGGTGGTGTGGGAGTGCTTGCGGATGGTCTCTATGCCGCGGACAAGAATATTGCTGATCGCGACCAGGATCTGGACGAACTGATCGCCGTGGCCGCCAGTTTTGGCTTCGCAGCGCCACCGGGTCGCCGGGGTGAACGCATCACCGTCGATGGCAAGACCTTCCGGTATCTGGACGCCGGGTTCGCCGATCTGCTGAGCGATCCCGCGAGCGCGCCCGCCTTCATAGCCATCGCGTCGTCCGGAGCGCTGATTGCGGTTCCCGGGTATGTCGGTGGTGGGGCAGTTCGCGCCGGTACCGCCTTCGGGACGCCGGGCTCGGGCATTCGCCCGGACGTGGAGGGGCAGTTTGCGGCCGCACTGGACGCGTTTGTCTTCGTTGATGCCGCGAACCAGCCCCGGTTTCCGCCCCGGGCCGGCAGCGAGCCGGCGGGACCGGGCTTCACGCCCCTCGCGGCGTCGGAAGTCCGCACGGTACTGAGTTCGGCCCTGGGCGTAGCCAACCGGGCCAGGGCCCAGATCCGCCAGCCACTCAATACCCCCGCCAGAGTGACGGTCGCCGTGGTGGACACCCGGGGCGAGATACTGGGGATGATCCGTAGTCGCGATGCGCCCGTGTTTGGCGCGGATGTTTCGCTGCAAAAGGCCCGGTCAGCCACGGTGTTCTCCTCGCCGGACCTCTCCCAGTTTCTAACCGCTCTGCCGGACGCAGTCTATAAACAGATAACCGATACAGGGATTGTCGACACGGGGACCATCCGCTTTACCGACTACGTGGTGGATCTCACGAGCTTTCTATTCAATGCGGGTGGGCCGGGCTTGGGATCAACGGCGTTCTCGGACCGGGGGCTCGGAAATCTGGCCCGGCCCTTCTTCGCCGACGGCCTCAACGGACAACCGGCCGGGCCGCTCAGCAAGCCGGAGGGGGAGTGGAGCGTGTTTTCAACTGGCCTGCAACTTGACCTTTCCTTCAATGCGATTTTCAGGCACGTGACGTTCGCAGTCGGCGCGGCGCCCACCGACATCGGCCCCGGCTGCGCCGGTGTTGCAGCAGACGGGACGCCGTCTCTGCCCGGCAGCGGCAGGCTTGCCAACGGACTCCAGATCTTCGCCGGTAGTGTCCCGATCTATCGCGGGAGCACCCTGGTCGGTGGCATCGGCGTTTCCGGGGACGGGATCGACCAGGACGACATGGTGGCATTTCTGGGCCTGAATAACGCCGCCAGCGAGCTGGGCGGAGTCATCAACAACGCACCCACCGACCTGCGGTCCGACCAGCTGGTCCCGCGCAACGTCCGGTTGCGCTATGTGCAGTGTCCGCAGGCACCGTTTGTCGACGGCAGTGAACAAACCCCGTGTGCTGGAAAGTAGAGGGCGCCATGGTCGCAAGCTCCGTGAACCGCACGAGAACTTCGCTGGCACTGCTGGTGGTTGTGGCCGCCACCCTCTGCCTGGAAGGCAACGCGTTCGCAGAGAAGGTGTGCTACCAGGACGCACGGGGCCGGATCAGCATCCGGCGCGGGCCGGGGGCTGTACCAGTACCGTGCCCGAATCAGGAGGCGGAGACGCCGGCCGACCTGGTGACGCCGCCGCCAGGCTCTGCGCCGGCAGCTGGCACTGCCGACCTGGGCCCCGAGTTCGGCCGGGTGCCCAACGCGGTCTCACCCGTCCCGGTGCCGCCGGAACGGAACCGGAAGACGGACGAGTGCATGGCACGCAGCAACTGCCTGGACTCCTCCGTGGTGGAGGCGATTCCGGATCGGTGGCGCATCGTGGATGCACTGCCCGGTTACGAAAGCCGCTGGTGGGATCCGTACAACCGGAACGTTCTCAAGGCCGACAAGCCCGTCACCGACAGCAAATGGTTTTTCAACTTCTCGGGTATCTCGGACACGGTCTATGAGTACCGGCAGGTGCCCACGCCGGTTGGCCTGAGTTCCACGGGTGATGCGGGGGAAATCGACGTGTTCGGCTCGGCAGACCAGCAGGCCGTGGTCCAGACGATCGCGACGGAGTTCGTGTACTACAAGGGCAATACGGTCTTCCAGCCGCCCGATTATGAGTTCCGGTTTACCCCGGTTTTCAACCTGAACTATGTGCAGCTCGACGAGACCCTCGGCGTGAACGTCGATCCCCGGGAGGGTGACGACCGCACCGACAGCTTCGTTGGCATCCAGGCGGCGTTCATCGACAAGCACCTGCGCAATGTTTCCGACCGATTTGACTTCGACAGCATCCGCATCGGCATCCAGCCGTTCTCGTCGGACTTCCGGGGCTTCCTGTTCCAGGACAACCAGCTCGGGATCCGCCTGTTCGGGACGCGCGCCAATAATGTCTTTCAGTACAACCTTGGCTACTTCCGGCGCTTGGAGAAGGACACCAACAGCGGCCTCAACGACTTGGGCCAGTCGCTGCGGGACGACGACGTGGTGGTGGCCAATCTTTACTGGCAGGACCTGTTCGTCAAGGGCTTCACGTCCCAGGCGACCATCCTGTACAACCGCAACCGGGAGGACGACGGCAACTACTACAACAAGAATGGCTTTATCGAACGCCCGGCATCCGTCGGCGGCGAACGGCCCCGCAAGTACGACGTGGTCTACCTCGGCTACAACGGTGACGGGCACTTCGGGCGGTTGAACCTGACTGCCTCCCTGTATGGGGCCCTGGGCAAGGGTGAGCCGGGGGTGTTCAGCAACCAGGAAGAAGACATTCGCGCCGGGTTTTTTGCTGCGGAGGCGGGCTTCGATTTCAGCTGGATTCGGACCCGGTTTTCGGTCCTGTACGGTTCGGGCGACAAGGATCCCTACGATAACAAGGCGACCGGCTTTGATGCCGTGTTCGAGAACCCGCAGTTCGCGGGCGCCGATACCAGTTACTGGGTCAGGCAATCCGTGCCCCTGATCGCCGGCGGACGGGTCGCCCTGTCCACCCGGAACGGAGTCCTGAACAGCCTGCGGTCCTCGAAAGAGCAGGGTCAGTCCAATTTCGTGAATCCCGGCATTGGACTGGTTGGCCTGGGTGCTGACCTGGACCTGCTGCCCGAGCTCCGGCTTTCCCTGAACTGGAATTACCTGCGCTTCGACACGACCGCGGTGCTCGAAGCCGCCCGGAATCAGGCTCCGGTGGACGAGGAGATCGGCCACGACCTCTCCATGGCCCTGACGTATCGGCCCATGATGAGCCAGAATATCGTCGTCAGGGCTTCCTACGCACGACTGCTCCCCGGGCAGGGCTTCAAGGACCTTTTCCCTGACGAAGACGCCGGCTACGCGCTGGTTAACGTCGTGTTGAACTACTGACCGCTTGAGGTGGATGTAATGGCAACGACGCATCGGGTTCCGGGGGCGGTCGCCACGCTGGCAGCGTCAGCACTGCTGCTCCTGGTAGGCCTGGACGTTTCCCTGGCGAGCGAGGGCAGCGAAGCTGTGGAGCGCAATTACGTGATGGCTCCGGCGGCGCCACTGGCCCAGTCCCAGGCCGAGATGGATCGCAAGAATACGGGCTGCCTGGACTGCCACACCCAGACCGACCAGGTCACGATGCACGTCTCCGCTGCTCCCCGCATCGCCTGCATCGACTGTCACGGCGGCAACACGGAGGCGCGGCTGCCCAGGGTGGGCGGCCCTCCCGCCGGACCGGGTTCCGTTCCTTACCGCGAGACCGTGGCGCGGGCCCACATTCTCCCCCGTTACCCGGCGGAGTGGGACTCACCCAGAAGCCGCAATCCGGAGCGGACCTACACCCTGTTGAATCGCGAGAGCCGGGAATTTATCCGCTTCGTCAATCCCTCCGACTTCCGTGTCGCCGAGCTGGCCTGCGGCGCCTGCCATCAGGACACGATCGAAAAGTCCGCCCGCAGCATGCACGCGACGGGCGCGATGTTGTGGGGCGGGGCGTCGTACAACAACGGGATTCTGCCGTTCAAGAACTACGTGCTCGGCGAGGCCTACACGACGGACGGACAACCGGCTGCGATCCGGGGGCCCGAGGTGCCGGACGACCTCAAGGCGGCGGTTGCCGCCAAGGGCGTCCTGCAGGAGCTCAAGCCGCTACCGGCCTGGGAGACGATCAAGCCCGGGGACGTGTTCCGGGTGTTCGAGCGTGGTGGCCGCAACATCGGTAACCTGTTTCCCGAAGTCGGGCTGCCGAACGCGCTGGGCCAGCTCCAGCGCATCGAGGAGCCCGGCCGGCCGGACTTCCGCCAGTCCAACCGCGGCCCCGGCACCGGGGCTAGCATTGCAGTGCCCGTGATCAACATCACAAAGACCCGCCTGAACGACCCGCTGCTGTGGTTCATGGGCACCAACGACCAGCCCGGCGACTACCGCCACTCAGGCTGCGCGAGCTGCCATGTGGTGTATGCAAATGATCGGGATCCGAAGCACTCGGGCGCCTACGCTGCAGCCGGAAACGACGGGAAGAGCCTCACGGTCGATCCCACCATTCCGAAGGACGAGTCTGGCCATCCAGTGAAGCATGCGTTTACCCGCGCCATGCCCACCTCCCAGTGCATGGTCTGCCACATGCATCAGCCCAACATGTTTATGAACACGTTCATGGGCTATACCATGTGGGACTACGAGTCCGACGCCCAGGCCATGTGGCCGGAGAAGCAGGTCTATCCGACAGACGAGCAGATGCACGCGGTGCTCGAGCGCAATCCCGAGGGTGCCGCTGTGCGCGGGAAATGGGCTGACGTCGATTTCCTGAAGGATGTCTCGAAGCTGAACCCCACGCTCAAGGACACCCAGTTTGCCGATTACCACGGGCATGGGTGGAATTTCCGCGCTGTCTTCAAGCGCGACCGGGAGGGCACTCTGCTCGATGCGGCGGGTAACAAGGTCAGTGACAGCGACCCGCAGAAGTTCTCCAAGGCGGTGCATCTGACGTCCATTCACCTGGACAAGGGTATGCACTGCGTCGACTGCCACTTCTCGCAGGACCAGCACGGCAGTGGCTACCTCTATGGCGAGGTTGCCGCGGCCGTTGAAATCGATTGCAAGGACTGTCACGGGACGACCACTACGCTGCCAAACCTGTACACGTCGGGACCGGCCGCCTTGAGCGGTGGCGCCGACCTGGGGGCCCTGCGCACACCGGACGGCCGACGGCGCTTTGAGTGGGTCGACAACCAGCTGTTCCAGCGCTCCATGCTCGACGAGAAACTTGAATGGGAAGTGAGTCTCGTCAAGGATGTCGTCAACCCCGCCAGCCCGAACTTCAACCCGAAGGCCGCCCGGGCGAAGTTGATGTCGACCAACACCCAGAGCCTGAAATGGGGTCCGGACATCCCGGCTGCCGAGCTCGCCCATTCCGATGACAGCATGGAGTGCTATGCCTGTCACACGTCCTGGACGACCAGCTGCGGGGGTTGCCACCTGCCGATCGAGGCCAATCGCAAGACCGAACGGCACCACTACGAGGGCGGCGAGACCCGGAATTTCGCGACCTACAATCCCCAGGTCGCCAGGGATGAAATGTTCCTGCTTGGCAGGCGTGGCAGTACCGACGGCGGCAAGATCGCGCCCGTCAGATCTTCGTCGGCACTGATCCTGTCGTCCACCAACGCCAATCGGGAGCGGATCTACATCCAGCAGCCCCCCGTGGCCGCCAGCGGCTACAGCTCCCAGGCCTTCAATCCCCATTACCCGCACACGGAGCGGAAGACCGAAACCAAAACCTGCACGGACTGTCATCTGTCCGCCGCCAACGACAATAACGCCATCATGTCCCAGTTGCTGATGTTCGGCACCAACTACGTCAACTTCGTGGGTATGTATGCGTGGGTGGGTGGTGAGGGTGAGGTCACGGGCGTGCAGGTCACGGAATGGGAAGAACCCCAGGCAGTGATCGGCAGTTACCTGCAGCGGTACGCCTACCCGGACGATTACGCGAGGCATCTGGCGGCAGGCCGCAAACTCGAAAAGGCTCAGAGTCACCGCAGCGGGGCCGCCAATTGCCTGCAGCTCCGGGGCGAGTATCTCTACGTCGCCGAGGGCCGCAAGGGATTCCGGGTCTATGACGTGGCGAGCATTGCCAACAAGGGCGTGTCCCAGGGAATCATCACCGCCCCGTTCAGCCCGCTCGGCCAGGACGCCCACGTCTCCAGCCCCAATGCAACCTGTGTGGCCCTCCCGACCAATCAGCCCATCAATCCCCTGCGGAACCAGGGCGACCTGATGCGGGTCGACAACCAGGAGCGGCCGTTTCATCCGCTCTACAACTACGCCTTCGTCACGGACGCAAAGGAAGGTCTGATCGTCGTCGACATCAATACCTTCGCTAACGGTGAGCCCCGCGACAACAATTTGAAGCGTGCCCTGACGTGGAATCCGGATGGCGTCCTGAACGGTGTCCGACACATCACGATTGCCGGCACCTGGTTCTACCTGCTGACGCCGGAGGGTCTCGTGGTGGTGGACATGAACAATCCACTGCAACCGAAGGTCGTCGCCCGGCTGAAGCTGGAGGACGCCAGAGCCAGCGCGCTGCAGTTCCGCTACCTGTTCGTGACCGACCGGCAGGGGCTCCGGACCATCGACGTGACCAATCCGCTGCAACCAAAGCTGGTCCCCGGGGCGCTGATCCCCCTGAAGAATGCCCGGCGGGTCTACGTGGCCCGGACCTACGCGTACGTGGCGGCCGGTGAGGAGGGCCTGGTCATCGTGGACGCCACGAATCCGGAAAAGCCGCGCCTGGCTGAACGCTTCAATGCCGGCGGGGCGCTGCGGGATAGCCGGGACGTGGTCGTCGCGTCGACCAACGCCTCGGCCTTTGCCTATGTCGCGGACGGGGCGGGTGGGGTCAAGGTCATTCAGCTGACCGCACCCGACACCCAGCCGAAGTTTTATGGCTTCAGTCCGGTTCCGAGGCCTCAACTCGTGGCGACGTACGCCACCGGCCGGCCAGCGCTCTCCCTGTCAAAGGGCCTCGACCGAGATCGGGGCGTTGACGAGACCGGCAACCAGATTGCCGTCTTTGGCCGGCTGGGCGCCGGGCCACTGGATCTGGCAGAGATGCGCAAGCTCTATCTGGATCCGGAGGGCAAGCCCTGGTTCGCGACGGATATCCCCGCCGATGGCGCCGCCGGCCCGGCGCCGGCAGACTGAGCAGCAGCCCGTGCGCCGGTTCGCTGTAGTTGCGCTGCTGTTGCTGGTGCTCCCGGCGGGCGCCGCTGTCGTCACCGACGCGAACCGGCACATGGGCGTTGCCACCTGTTCGGCCAGCAATTGCCACGGCAAGGCGGAAAAATCCCGGTCCGCCCGGGTCTGGCTCACCGAGTACCGGATCTGGCGCACTCAGGACTATCACTCCCGGGCTTACAAGACGCTCAGTTCCCCGGCGTCCCAACTCATCGCCCAGAAACTGGGCATTGGCAGTGCCCAGTCCTCACCCCTGTGCCTCGACTGCCACGCAAGCAATGTCGCGATTGCGAAGCGCGGACCGAAGTTCCAGGTGGCGGATGGCGTCGGCTGCGAGAGCTGCCATGGAGGAGCCGAGCGCTGGCTCGACAGCCACGACAACGAGGGCATGACCTACGCCGAGAACGTCCGCAACGGGATGTACCCGACAGCCGATCCGGTGGCGCGTGCCCAACTGTGCCTGACCTGTCACATGGGGACCGCAAACAAGTTCGCCACGCACCGGATCATGGGCGCCGGGCACCCTCGGCTCTACTTCGAGGTTGAGAACTTCACAATCAACCAGCCCCCGCACTACGACGATCGGGACCCGCGTTATCGACAACGCAAGGGTGAAGTGCCTCGGGTCAATCTGTGGCTCATCGGTCAGCTCGAATCCGCCAGCCGTTATCTGACCCTGGTCCAGTCCCGGTACCTGGAAACCGGCAAGCTGCTGCCGGAATTCGCCCTTTACGACTGCCAGGGCTGTCACCACCCGGTAGAGACAACGCCGACGGCCGGTGAGATGCGCTGGACCATGGCCCGGCAGGCACAGGGCCTCGTGGCCGGCGGTCCGCGGCTGCAGGACCAGCACTTCAGGATGCTGGCGACGGCGGCGGCCGTGATCGCCCCGGCCGATCTGCCGTCTCTGACGGAGCAGGTCAACGGACTGCTGCGCGCGGGCCAGGCGGGCCGTGAGCAGACCACGCGGGCAGCAGCGTCACTGGACGCGTGGCTGGCAGCGCGCCGCAACGCCTGGTCGAAGCGCGCGATCAGCACGGAGCAGGTCCGGGCCATCCGCAAGGCGCTGGTGCGGGACGCCGCGGCCGGCCGTGTTCAGGACTATGCTACGGCCGAGATCGGCCTGATCAGCGTGCAGACACTGACCATCTTTCTCAACGATGAGCAGCGCCTGCGGGGCGAACTGGACCGCCTCTACGCTGGCCTCGGCGGCTCGGCGACATTCCGGCCCGGGGCCTATGCCGCCGCGGCCCGGGGCGTCGAGGTCAGGTTTTGACAGTGGTGGAGTTTGCCGGTGAAACCCATCCGGGCTGTGTGAGGTCAAATAATGAGGACGTCATCGGCTGGTCGCTACCCGCGGGGGTGTGGCTGGTGGCCGATGGTCTCGGTGGCCATGCGTCGGGTGAGGTGGCGTCGCGCATCGTCAAGCAGACGGTGCTGAAGGCTGCAGGGCAGCCGGACTGGGCGCCGGCATCGGCCTTGCTGAAGGCCCACGAGGCCATCGTGGCGGCCCGCGCCGACAGCGCGGAGCAGGCGAACATGGGTTCAACGGCGCTCCTCGTCCAGATCGCGGACCGCTGCTGCCGGCTCGCCTGGTGCGGTGACAGCCGCGCCTACCTCTGGCGCGGCGGCAAGCTTGCCAGGCTGACCCGGGATCACTCCACCCTGCAGGGCATGATCGACGCCGGGGACCTCAGCACCACCCAGGCTCACGGGCACGCCCTGCAGAACCAGCTCACCCAGGCGCTCGGTGACGGCACGCCGACGCCGGAAGAGAGCGAGGTGCAGCTTAATTCCGGCGACTGGCTGCTGATGTGCACGGATGGCCTGCACGACACTTTGAATGATCGGGATATTGCGGCAGTCCTTCGGGCCAGCGATTCGCCGGACTCCTGTACGCAGCAACTGATGCAGCGTGCGCTGGCGGCGGATGCCCGGGACAATGTCAGCGTTATCGCCATCCGTTGTCCGGAGTACCCGGACGACCCGCGCGGGCCGGCAGGTTCGCGGCTACCGCGGGCATGGTTGCTGACAACCATTGGCGCCTTGCTCATTGCTATCTTTGTCTACCTCCTTCTGAGCTCCGCGGGTACATAAAAGTCATGCAACCAGACGTGCAAGCCAGGCGCTTCTCGCTTACCAGCATGGATCCCGGTGTGGGCAATATCGACTTCGACGGGCCGGTCTTCGTGGGCCGGTCCGCGGTTGCCGATTCCAAGGACGGCAAGCACAAGGCGGTGCGTGTCGATTTGGTCATCCAATCCAGCACGGTGTCCGGGCTTCACGCACGCATCGTCCCCGATGACACGGGCCTGGTCGTCGAGGATCTTGCGTCCACGAACGGGACCTTCGTCAACGACCAGCGGGTCACCGGCTCGATCCACGCCCGGCATGGCGATGAAGTGCGCTTCGACAAGCTGATCTTCACTGTTGCCGACCGCCGGCCGGCCCCGACGCCGCCCCAGGCCGATCCGGTTCCGGCGCCCAAGGGAACCGAGGTGCGGCCCGCATCACCGGAGGTGGCTAGCCCGTCACCGGAGCGGGCGCGTCCGCCGGTGGCAGCCGAAGACGATGGCAAGAAGGGCGGCACGGTCGTCCTCCAGGCAAAGAAGGGCCTGCCAGAGGACTGGATACCTCCACCCGGTACAAGGCTCATTAGTCGCCAGGAGGACGTGGAAAGATTTCGTAAGTCCGATGAAGAGTTAAAGGCACTGGCAGATGCAACCACTGTTCCCACGCTGTGGCTCCTTTCTGGCTCCGACAATGGGGTGAGCATCCAGCTCCGCACCGCAGGGGACATGAACTTCTGGAACGTGGGAAGCGACCCCAACGGTCACGAGCTCGACATCGTCCTGAGCGATGACTCCGTCTCGGGCCTGCACGCCAAGATCGTGCACCGGGAGGGGCGCTGGAAAGTCACTGATCTCCTGTCCACAAATGGTGTTTTCGTCAACGACCAGAAGTGCGGCACCAGGTGGATCGAGTCGCAGGATCGGATTCGGTTCGGGAATTTTGTGTGCCTGTTTCTCCTGCCGGGGAAGAAGAGCACCGGTCCGACCCCGGAGGTTGCAGGATTTCTGCGGCGTTGGTGGTGGCTTCTCGCGATCGTGCTGGCCGTTGTGGCGGCTTCTGTCGCCTGGGTGACAGATCGATTCTAGTCTGCTAATGACAATAGACAGGTACCTGGAAAACTTACGGAGACCCTGGCGATGAATGTGAAAGTACTGATGTTGTCTGTCCTCGCGGCAGCAGCGCCCTTCGGCAGTTTCGCCGCCTCCTGCGACGCCGACGCGGAGCTGATGGCCCAGATGGCGAAGACAGCCAACGAGAACAACCGGCTTGAGGAAGCCGTCGGGCTGTACAGCAATGCGGGCCAGGCCTGCGGCCGTTTCGACTACTGGATCGCGGCTGCGGACATACTCGCTAAGGACCCGCTGACGGGTCCGGAGTACGCGGAAACCGGTGCGCAGGATCAGGCGGCGGTCAGGGCGTACCGGGAGGCCTACCTGGCTGGCAATAGTGCCGAGGACCTCGCGCGGGCATCCCGGGGCATTGCCAGTGTCGGGGTGAAGACCGACCCGACCAACGCGGGGTTGTGGCTCATCAATGCCAGGAACTATGGTGCGGCCGGGCCGGACGTGGTGCGCCTTGAAGCGCGGGTGCAAGAGGCCACCGCCGAACTCTCCAAGGCGGAGCTCGAGGCCGGGTTTGGTACCCGTGGCCCCGGCAAGGGGGGTTCCATCCTCTGGTCGGTGCCAGACATCTCCAGGAAAACCATGCCCAACGTGGGGCCGCCGAGCGTGAAGGCGGACAATCCGATTGCCGGCGGTGGTGGTGGTGATGGCGCTCGGCCGCCAGGCGGGAGCCAAGGGAGTCTCCCGGTCAGCAGCAACTCGGCGGATTCCGTTAATATTTCCCTGAACTTCATCGCGGGCAGCACGACCCTCGACGCCCGTACGGCCGGCAATGTCGCGAATCTGGCGCTGGTGCTGGCGGAAAGTTTCAAGGGCCAGTCGATTCGCTTCGTGGGCCATGCGGACGTGCGGGGCGATGCTGACATGAACCGGCGCCTGTCGTTGGAGCGGGCTCGGGCCGTGCGCAGTGCCGTGCTGGACCTGCAGCCCGCCCTGCGTGGCCAGATCGCGGTGGACGGCCGGGGTGAGGACGAGCCCCTGGAGCCGGGTGCCAGTGAAAGTGCCTACCGGACCAACCGGCGGCTGCAGGTGGTTATTGTCAAATAACTGGCGCTCACACGGCGGGCTTTCCAGGCTGCTGCGATGTGCTACATTCGATTTTCGGCGGGGTACCACCACTAAATAAGAGTGGATCCTGACTGCAATAGATCTCCGTGTGGGGCGGAGCCATACGTTCATGCGCCTGACCAATAACAACAGCAGGTGGTTCGATGGCTTATCGTTTCAGGGGTCCTGCCGTGTCCGGCCTGCTGGCGCTGCTATGCGCCTGCCCGTCTGTAGCGGCAGCGCCTGACACCTCTCTCGCGAGCAGCGAGGCAGCGCAACGCTGCGCCGCTGGCAGCCCCGAGGCCGGCCTGGAACTGCTCCGCGCAGCGGGGCTGTTGCAGCCGGGCGTCGCCGCGACCCGCCCCGACTACGGGGCCACCATTCCGGTCATTGCCGATTGCTACGCCGCACAGGGCCTGACCCGCAGCGCGGTGCAGAGTCTTCAGGCCGGGCTCCGCCGGGCTGAAGGCGCCCAGGCGCCGGACATTGCCGCGCGCCTGCACGAGAAACTGGGCCGTGTGCTATTGCAGTCCGGCGCGTCGCTGGCCGCCCAGCGGGAGTTCGAACTGGCCCTCGACGGGTTGCCGGCCGCTGATGCGCGCCGGCCCGGGCTGCTCCTGGCGCTCGCCGCCAGCAGCGCAGTCACTGGCGGTGGCGAACCGGGAACGACTGCCAGCCTCTATCGCGATGCCATATCGGTGGCCCGGGAGCAGGACGACCAGCCCGTGCTGGTCGACGCCCAGCTGGGACTGTACCGGGCGCTGCGCGAAGCACAAAAACCCGATACCAGTCTGCTCGCCAGCAGTCGCGAACTCCTGCAGCGCATGCCGCCCCAGCCGGCCAAGCCGGCGCTGACCGGTGCCCTGGGCACTCTCTACGCCCGCCTTGACGAAGACACCAGCGCCAGCGGGAACCGGGCAACGGCTATCGCCCTGCTGAGCGAGAGCGCGGCACTGGCGAAGGAATCCAGGGACCTGCGCACGGAAGCCAATGCGCTGGGCGAACTGGGCCGGATCGCGGAGCGCTCCCGGGACTGGGACAAGGCCCTGCAGTACTCGCGGCTCGCGGCCGCCCGCGCCGATACGGCGAACGCGCTGGACAGTCTCTACCGGTGGCAGTGGCAGACGGCCCGCATTCACGAGGGCCAGGGCCAGGTGGAACTGGCGGCCGTGGCCTACCAGCAGGCCCTGGCCACGCTGCAGGATATCCGGCCCGAAGTTGCCCGCGGGTCCAGCCGCGACTTCGAGGCCCAGGTGCAGCCGGTGTTTTACGGGTACGCGAATCTCCTGCTGGGCCAACATACCGCCGCGCCGGAGGGGCCCGGCGCGGAACCCCGCCTCCAGCAGGTGACGCGCACCATCGAGCAACTCCGCCAGGCTCAGATCCTCAACTACTTCGACGACGAGTGCGTGCTGAACCAGGAACGTCAGCTGGAGGTCCAGGGCATCTCGGCTGACGCCGCCATCATCTACCCCATTATCCTCGACGACCGGCTCGAGGTCCTGGTGACCTCCGGCGGTGTCGTCCGCCGCTACACCGCAAAAGTCTCCAGCCGGGAACTCAACGCGACCATCAAAGCGTTTCGCGAACAGCTGCAGACGAGTCAATCCCGCTCCTTCGAGGTCCCCGCGCGGCAACTTTACGACTGGCTGATCCGGCCGGCGGTCGACGACTTGCGCGCCCGGGGAACCCGGGTGCTGGTCTTTGTGCCCGATCAGCTGCTGCGGACCATCCCGCCGTCTGCGCTTTATGACGGCGAGCGCTTCCTGGTCGAGGACTTCGCGGTCGCTGTGACGCCCGGTCTGACCGTCACCGGCTCTGAAGCAGTTGCCCGCGGTTCGGGGGAAGTGCTGACCAGCGGGCTGACGGAGCAGGTGGACCCCGAGTTCGCGGCACTGCCCGGCGTCGGCGCCGAGCTCGACCGCATTGACGCCCTCTACCTGACCCGCGAGTTCCGGAACAGTGCCTTCCGGATGCTGCCTGTGGCGCGCGAATTGTCCGAGGGCCGCTATTCCATTGTGCACATTGCGACCCACGGCCAGTTCAAGGCCAATTTTCGCGACTCGTTCCTGCTGGCCTACGATGGCCGTATCAAGCTGGCTGACCTGGAGAAAGCCGTGGGCAGCCGGCGGTACCTGAACGACCCGGTGGACCTGCTCGTGCTCAGCGCCTGCGAGACCGCCCAGGGCGACAGCGAGGCCGCTCTGGGCCTGGCCGGCGTCGCCCTCAAGGCGGGCGCCCGCAGTGCGCTTGCCACGCTCTGGAGCGTCAACGACGTGGCCAGCGCCGAGCTGATCGGCGAGTTCTATTCGGCCTACAGGGATCCCGCCGTTTCGAAGGCGGAAGCCCTGCGCGAGGCGCAGATTGCCCTGATCCGGAATCCGCAGCTCAGTCATCCGGGCCTGTGGTCGCCGTACCTGCTGTTTGGCAGCTGGCTGTGAGGTGGAGAAAATGCTGATGCTCAACCGGTTGCTTGCCAGTCTCTTCGCAATGGCGAGTCTGTCCACGCCAGCCCTCGCCGCGGCGACCGACGAGCCGTCGCCCGCGGGCCAGGTTCCCGACCCGGCCGTTGCCTACACGGCCGATCCGGCGCTCCGGAAGGTTCTCATCCGCGAACTCTACGTGGAGGGCAACACGGTTCTGAATAGCGATGTGGTGAGCGAGATCCTGGGCAGGTACCTGGGCCGGGATGCGGGTTACGAGGAGTTGCAGCAGCTGCGTAACGAACTGACCCAGGCCTACATCGCTCGGGGCTACGTCAATTCTGGGGTCCTGCTGCCGGACCAGGAAGTGACCAACGGGGTGGTGACGCTCAAGGCGATCGAAGGCACGCTGAATGCGGTAGAGCTGCAGGGCAATGACCACCTGCGCAGCGCCTATCTCGAGAAGCGCCTGCGGGCCGAGCTGAACGGCGTGTTCAACGTCCAGGATCTGGAGCGCGGCCTGCGGCTGATGCAGCAGCAGCCTCTGATCGAGCAGGTGAACGCCGAGCTGCTGCCCGGCAGTGAGCGGGGCACCAGCGTGCTGGACCTCCGCGTGCGGGAGCGGGATGCCTTCATTCTTGCGGCGGGCTACGACAATCACCGGGCGCCCAGTGTTGGCGAGGATCACTTCACGGTGTCGGCCAGCCACCAGAGCCTGACCGGCAATGCGGATGTGTTCAACGCCACCTACGGGTACGCGGACGGCGCGGACGACTGGTCGGTGGCCTACAGCCTGCCGCTGACGGCGAAGGACCTGACGGTGGGCGCTTACTACACGGACGGCACGTCGGACATCGTCGAGCAGCCCTTTGATGAGCTCGATATCGTCACGGACACCCAGACCTGGGGTCTTTCCCTGCAGCGGCCCTTCATCCGCAGCCTGACGCAAACGCTGGTGGCCGGTGTCGGGCTCGAACACAAGGAAAGCCAGAGCACGCTCTTGAACGAGCCCTTCTCGTTCTCGCCGGGGGAGCAGTTTGGCGAGGCGGACGTGTCGGTGGTGCAGGTCTTCGCCGACTGGACGGTGCGGGGTGAGCAGGATGCGCTGGCGCTCCGCGCCACCCTGCGCCAGGGCGTGGACTGGCTGGATGCCACGGTCAATCCCGGCGACCTGCCGGACACGGAATTCACCGCCCTGATCCTCCAGACCCAGTACGCCCGGCGGCTGCCGTTCTGGGGCGCCCAGGCCCTCGCCCGACTCACGGGCCAGCTCACCAGCGACCCGCTGTTGCCGGTGGAGCGCCTCGCGGTGGGCGGCGCCACCACGGTGCGCGGCTACCGGGAAAACCTGCTGGTGCGGGACGAGGGGGTGATCGCGGGTCTGGAGCTGCGGCTGCCGGTGCTGGTGAATGACCTGGGCGAGAGCCGGATCGGGCTGACCTTCGTGCCGTTCTTCGACTACGGCTGGGCGAAAGACAAGAGCATCAACATTTCCGGGCTCGACGATCCCCAGTCGGAGGACATCTCGAGCGTGGGCGGCGGGCTCATCTGGAACTGGTGGCAGTGGATCTACGCCGAGGTTTACTATGGCTATGCGCTGACCGATCCGGGCCCGGGCAGCGAGGAGAGTTCGCTGCAGGAAGACGGTATTCACGTGCAGACCTTGTTTACATGGACTTTTTAAACTCTTAGCTTCAAGTATCGCGACCAACACAGGAGAAAAAAAGATGGGACTCAAGTTTCGCCAAATAAGCGCGATTTTCGCGACATCGTTCATTGTTGGAGCATCACCCGCCTCTGCAGTGATTATTGACGTACCGGTTCTT
>Ga0163144_10005555_pt1 | contig 27997 bp, 28 predicted proteins | sample OliLak19BULKMAT1_FD_123175 | JGI IMG/M metagenome (GOLD analysis project Ga0163144, IMG submission 123175) | Freshwater microbial mat bacterial communities from Lake Vanda, McMurdo Dry Valleys, Antarctica - Oligotrophic Lake LV.19.BULKMAT1 | ecosystem: Environmental > Aquatic > Freshwater >... | reverse complement strand
CTCACATTTGCACAGCCGCCAGAAGCAGCCACACATCGTGCGTAAGTTCTTCAAGGCTAAACATGTTCGCTATGCCGCTTGATCCCATTCATTTAGGTCATGTTTCGTTGACTGAGTAATAACGTAACGTAAAGTGCATTCTGCAAACCTTTCAAAGGTAGCAAGGATCAGATTTTAAGGGGAATAAATGATGGCTCAGCGAGGTATTGGCGGGAGTACTGCGATTGTTGCGGTCGGCACAAGTCCGTTTACGATGAAACCAATAATGTCAAACGAAGCGCTTGCTGCGGAGAGTTTGAAGAAGGCGCTTGCAAGTATCAACAAACCAAAAGATTTCATCGATGGAATTATCGTTACTACAGGCTTTCCTCTTGGCCTCGACTACGATCGCATTGCTAAGGCATTAGGACTGAATGTCCAGTTCACATTTCAGACCTGGAGTCATGGGCGATTCACTAACCCCGCAATTCAGCTCGCGGCGATGGCTGTTCATACTGGGATGGCGGAAAACGTTTTGTGTATCAACGTATGCGCGTTCGCGAAGCGGAAGGAGAGGGGGGGGGCAATCGGCGGTAAGGAGAGTGCGGAGGAGAAGCGAATCGAGGGGGGGGCGCACGGTGAACAACCGCTTTACGGACTCGCTGCTCCGATGGGTGGGGCTGCAATTGCTATGCAGAAATATCTTTCGCGCTACGGCTACAGTGGTGATGAAATCGCGACGTTAGTTTTGACTCAGCGCGAGCATGCACTCCTTAATCCGAACGCCGCAATGAAAAAGCCGCTCACGCGTGAGGAGTATCTGAGTAGTCCATATGTAATCGAACCCCTCCGCAAATATGACTGCAGTTTGCCAACCGACGGGGCTGCATCGGTGATCGTGACATCCAGTGAACGTGCAAAGGATTTGTGTGAAGTTCCGGTTTACATGTCTGGAATGCAACCCATGCACGCTGGTAAGAATGAACACTCGTTCGCTTTGCCTGGATTAGGGATTTTTATCCAGGATGAGTTTGACTACAAAGCAAACGACAAGGCTCTTGAGATGGCGGGGATTACGAAAAAGGATCTAAATGGTCTTCAAATCTACGATGCTTTCGTCCCGCAAACAATCGCAACCATTGAACGATTTGGTTTCTGTCAGCCAGGTGAATGCTTGTCATGGATTCAGAATGGACGGATTGGGCTTAAGGGCGAAATGCCAGTAAATACATCGGGCGGGTTTTTGTCTGAGGCACATATGGTGGGGTGGAACAATATTGTCGAGATTGTTCACCAATTGCGGCATGAAGCTGGCCCCAGACAGGTTCCTAATGCACAGCACATGATGTATGCACATAGTTCGGGGGATGCGACTGTTTTCTCTAGGGAGGTAAGATGAAAAGACCGCCGCCATTTATTTCCAAGTTCGAGGATGCACCTTTTTGGGAGTACTGCAATAAGGAGCAACTACACATTCAAAAATGTAAAGATTGTAATCAATTCTGGTGGCCGATTGGACCGGTTTGCCCTAGTTGCATGGGGGAATCCTACGAATGGAGCCCTGTCAAAGGTGAGGGCCTAATTACGAACTATGTCGTCTATCACAAGGTGTATTACCCGGAATTCGAGAGTCGCACCCCTTACCTGGTCGCAGAAATTGGCTTGCCTGAAGGGTTGAGGTTGGTTGGAAATGTGGAAGGCATCAAAGATTTGCATGATCGGAAATCAATCGTTGGTGCAAAAGTTCGAATCTATTTCGAAGAATGTAACGATGGTCTAAAAATTCCCCAATGGCGTATCGCAGAGTAATTGCTATTTGATTGCGCTTCGGTGAATGTAATGAGGGGCGTTAATGATGATATTTAGGCGGAAGAAATAAAGGTGATTCTGCTATTCCTCTGTAGTGCGATGAAGAGTAGACATGACTAATATCGCAACTATATTGAGTAGAGCGAGGCATCGACGGCCGTCCAAAGAGGCGATTCGGGAGTGGGAATCTGGGCGGACTATCTCGTATGCGAAATTAGATGATCAATGCACAGCGTTAGCATTGTTTTTGCAACGCGCCGGACTACAGCCTGGTGATCGCGTTGCAATTTATCTCCCTAATATCATAGAGATTATCGTTGCGCAATTCGGGATTTTGAGGGCAGGGTTAGTCGCTACGTACACAAACGATCGCTTGGCGATTGATGAGGCGGTGCGCCAATTGACGTTGGCGGAGGCGAAAGTTGTGATTACGACGAGTGAACGGGCGGAAGCTTTACGTGCGTTCTCGGGGATGATCGATGTTCGAATGATTGTGGCGAGCGGTGACGTTGCCCCAGACGGAATGATGTTGTTGTCGACTATCGTCTCAGCCGATTTGAGCGGGAGTTTTTCCTTAGAGGCGTCCACCGACAGCGACGCGTTGCTGCGCTTCACATCTGGCACTTCAGGTGAACCTAAAGGTGCGCTCGTTACACATCGTGCGTGGATAACACGAGCAGTTCATTTGCTGGCAGAGCTGGTGCGTATTGAAGAAGAGTCGATGGTGCTTTGTCCTGGCCCGATCACGCACGCTGCTGGATTGCTGATTCTCCCGGGATTCCTACGAACGGGAACGCTGGTATTGATGCGAAAATTCTACGCTTCCGAGATCGGAAAAATTGCCGAAGCACTTCCCATCCGGTATGGCATGTTCGTTCCCACCATGATCAAAATGATTTTAAACGAGCCATCAGCTGTAGACAAGTTGCGGAAATCCTCGATGCAACAGATCAGTTATGGAGGCTCGCCAATCCCGTCGTCTGTTTTAGCTGACGCTCTGGATAGATTAAGCCCCATCACATTTGTACAGTCATACGGGTCGCACGAAGCGGGGACGATGAGTTATCTCGATGAGTTTGACCATAAATCACTTAAGTTGCTCGAAAGTGCCGGCAAACCAGTTCTGAACGTCGATATTCGGATTGATCCGATTGAGGGGCAGCGGTTCGGGGAACTACTCGTACGCACACCGTGGAGTTCAAACGCATCTGTGGTCGTCAAAGGGAAGCGGGAGGAGAGAGACAGCTGGGTTCGAACTGGTGATCTTGGAGAGATGAGAGATGGGTATTTGTTCTTAATGGAACGATTAAACGATGTGATCGTGACCGGGAGTTTTAACGTGTATCCAGGCGAGGTGGAGCGTTGTATCAGCCATTACCCGGGCATTAGTGATTGTGTGGTTGTTGGTGCACCAGATGACAAGTGGGGGGAGAAAGTTATTGCGTATCTCGTCAAAAAGCCAGGTGCGGAGATTAATGAAAACGAACTTAATAACTACTGCCGACAATCACTCGCTGGCTATAAATTACCAAAGGAACTGATCTGGATTGATGAAATTCCCCTTAATGCTAATCGAAAACCCGACAGAAATCGTCTCGTCGCAGTCCGTTGGGAGGGGCGTTCAAGGCGGATAAATTAGAGCTTTGGCAGTTGGCAGGTGCACTGCAGTGGTAGACCCGCACTTTCGAAATTATTAATTATTTTTTTGACGGATTTTCTGTTTACTCAAGGCGCTGTGCTGCAATAGTGATTTAACGGAAAATAATGCAGTCTGTGCGATGTTGCTGAGAAGTAGAATAAGAAATTTTTAAAAGGAATAACAGATAGTTTAGTAGTTTGGAACACGCACAGCAGGTTTTTCACTATGCTCATTAATGCAACTATAGGAGGAGTGATGGGTGCTACGGTAATGCTGACGGGTGACGTCAATCTGATGGGCGTAGAAAACAATTCGATGCCCTTTCGTAGCGTCAGAGATACTTTCCGGAATGCGGACGCTATATTTTGTAATCTAGAGTGCTGTCTCTACGAGTCACCGATCCCACGTAGCATGATGCCGGACGAGGTATCAGGCTATGAAGGTTTCTATGCGCCACCGGGGACTGGTCAAGCTCTCGTCGAAGGTGGTTTCCATTGCGTGGGCAATGCGAACAATCAGAATTACGGGCCAGAGCAGATTACTTCATCTAATGGCTATCTTGACGCATTAGGGATACCACACGTCGGCACCGGTAATACGAGTAGTGAGGCTCGTGCTTCGGTTGTCATCGAACGCAATGGAAAGCGAATCGGCTTTCTGCAGCGGACGTCGCAATACTGGCCGAATAACCATGAAGCACTAGAGGCGCGAGCCGGTGTTGCGGTAATCAAGGTCTACACCGCGTATCAACCGGTGTATTACAAGGATGGAAAACTACCGCCCAATCGACCGGGGACGCCGCCGAAAATTCTGACTTGGTGTGATCCTGGCTACCTCGAGAAATTCAAGCAAGATGTTGCATCTCTCAAGGCCAAGTCTGACATCGTAGTTTCCTCTCATCATATGGGGCACCGTGGGGAGATTCTCGATTTTCAAGTTGAGATCGCTCATGCGGCGATCGACTCAGGCGCCGATGTAGTCATGGCGCATGCAGAGCACTATCCGCTTGGGATAGAGATATATAAAGGCAAGCCAATCTTTTACGGTTTGGGAAGCTTCTGTTTTATCAAAAGCAACAAGCGCTATCTAAAAGGTTGGGTTGGCTTGTTGGCGCGCGTAACTATTGAGGACGGCCGTGCGACGCGAATAGGGTTCTCGTTTGTGCGTCAGAATGACGATACTGAAGTAGTCATTCGAAGGCCCGAGCAGGAGGAGGAGACATTGTCAGATCTGCGGCGAATGTCAAAGCGCTTCGGCACAGTGTTCACGCTGGATGGTGACGAGGTACTCGTTTCCACCGGCTCTTGATTCATCAGTTGGAAGAAGAGGTTCCATATGAAATTCCAGTTCATATTATTCGGTATGTTGGGATTCGTAGCTGCAAATTGCGGAACAGCAATCGCAGCTAACTCAAGGCAAGATGGATCTGCCGATAAGTTTCCGGTCAAGCCAATACGCTTTGTTGTCGGATTTCCACCAGGAGGGGGGAATGACGCCTTGGCACGCTTAGTGGGGCCGAAGCTATCTGAACAGCTTGGTGTATCTGTTGTGGTTGACAACCGGCCAGGCGCTGGCGGAAATATTGCGGCAGAACTCGTGGCTAAAGCCCCTGCCGATGGTTATACAATACTTATCGCATCAAGCAGTCACCCGATTCAGGGCCTACTCAAGCCAGGCTTACCCTACGACCCAAATAAGGACTTTTCGGGCATAGCAGAACTCGTGGTTTACCGATCGCTTTTGGTTGTTTATCCGGGGCTTCCGGTAAAAACCGTAAAAGAATTTATCGGGCTTGCAAAATTCAAGCCCGGACAACTGAATTTTGCGTCTTCTGGCAACGGGACCGGCTCACATCTTGGAGGAGAATTATTTAAGGTTGCAGCTGGCGTCGATATAACGCACGTTAGTTACAAGGGGGGAGGGCAAGCGCTGCTTGATTTAATTACTGGCCGGGTGGAGTCTATGTTTAGCCCGCTTGTCCCGGTATTACCTCACCTGAAATCCGGGCGACTTCGGCCGATTGCGGTAACTAGCCTCACCCGTTCGCGCTTAATGCCAGAGTTACCCGCAATTGCCGAGTCAGGATTACCTGGTTTCGAATATGTTGCGTGGTACGGTGTCATGGCCCCAGTGGCTACGCCTCGTTCAGTTGTGTCTCGTCTCAACCAAGCTTTTAATAACGTAATGAGCCTGCCTGAGATAGACGAGTCTGCGCGCTTGCAGGATATGGACATTACTCGGATTACTCCTGAAAAATTTGATCAAGTCAGGCGGGACATGATTCCGAAATGGGAAAAAATCATTCGTAACCCAGACTTTGAGGGAAAGCAGAACCTAGGGAAATGAATAGCGATATCGAATTTGATTCGGTTCTAGTCAATATCGCAGACTATGTCGCAAACTATGAGGTAAATAGTGCAGTAGCGTACGACACCGCACGCTACTGCTTGCTTGACAGTCTCGGCTGTGCATTAGAGGCATTAGAATATCCCGAATGCACTAAGCTTCTTGGTGTACCTGTAGGCGGGGCAAGTAGCCCGCTAGGGGCGCGTGTGCCCGGAACGGCTTATCAGTTGGACGCGCCGAGTGCCGCATTCAATATTAGTTGTCTAGTGCGTTGGCTTGACTTCAACGACACTTGGGTGGCGGCTCAAACTTGCCATCCCTCAGACGATGTCGGACCGGTATTGGCTGTTGCTGACCATCTAAGTCGATTGAACGTGTCCTCTGGTCGCCCACCAGTGCGGATAAAAACAGTTTTGGAATACATGATCAAGGCCCACGAAATTCAGGGTGTGCTTGGCATGGAAAATCCACTGAGCGAGCATGGACTTGATCACGCCCTTTTTCTTAAGGTAGCGGCGACAGCAACAGTGGCGGGATTACTCGGCGGAAGCCGCCAAGAGATCATAAACGCACTGTCTCTCGCGTTCTTTGAGCCGAGTCTTGCGCTACATCGCTATGGTTCTAACACCGGTCCGAGAAAGGGATGGGCGTGCGCAGAGGCGGGAAGTCGAGCAATTCATTACGCCAGCATGGCATTGAGGGGGGAGCCTGGATATCCCCAAGTGCTGACGCACCCGAAATGGGGTTTTAATCATGTTTACCTCGGGGATACTCATTTTCAGAATACCTTGCCTTTTGGTGAGCTGGTCATGAGCAATGTTCTGTTTAAAATCCAATGCCCAGTTGTTATCCACGCGCAGTCTGCAATCGAATGCGCGATACTGATGCATTCACACGTGCGTTCGCGGATCAATGACATATCACGAATTGAACTGCACAGTCATCAGCGCACAAAGATTATCGATAAGCGAGGACCGCTACGGAATGCGGCGGATCGGGATCACTGTCTTCAGTACGCCGTAGCTATTGCACTGCTTCATGGTCGGCTTACCGCAGCGGACTACCAGGACAAAGTTGCGGCGGATCAGCGCATAGATCGATTGCGCGATTTGATGACTCTGTCTGAGAGGTCCCACTACACCAAAGCATATTCCGATCCAACATTGCGCCAAAATCCAAACGCTATTCAGGTATTTTTTAATGATGGTACGAATACTCCTGAAATCGAAGTTTTGCAGCCTATTGGTCATCCAAGTCGCCGGCAGGAAGGTATCCCAGCGTTAATTGATAAGTTTCGCCAGAATGTCTCTCGTAGATATGCATCAAAAAAGACGGGCACGATAATTGATCTATGTCTTAATCACAATCAACTTCTAGATACGCCAGTACATGAATTTATGGACGAACTGGCAGTATGAGTGGGTTCATTCAGATCAGGTATTTAACTCGATCGAGTGCTTGAAATTTTCTTCGAGTCGGGATTCGGTCTATGTTCGAACTTATTGCGGGAAGCAACCCCTGTTACTAAAATGCTTCAATAACTGCTGTTATTGCTAGTGCCCTGGGTCTGAAATTGCTTGCAGAATTGTATTCTGTTCTTGCTGCGGCTTTGTCGCGTTTCACGCCGGGTGCTTAACCCTGACTCGCGGCGCACACAAAAAATTCAACATGCCTGTTTTCCAGGTAACGTTTGAGCTGCGAATTTTAGACTCAGGACATTAGCGTCATTTCTGCAGAGGTTACCCAACGAAAGGAGAGAGCACTGATGGTTATACTTAAGAAAATCGTGAGTCGCCCGGGAGCGACTTTGGCTCCTCGCATGAAAGGTCTCGCAAAGTACGTCGCATTGGTTGCGGCGTGTTCGCTGTCTGTTCCGGTCACAGTGCACGGAGTGGACTACCCAACAAAACCCGTACGCATCATGGTGCCATTTTCCGCTGGTGGTGGTACCGATTTGCTCGCCCGCAGCATCGCACAAGATCTGGGCGAGATTTGGCGCCAGCCCGTTATCGTGGAGAATCGCGGTGGGGACGGCGGGAAGATCGGGGCGGCATACGCAGCCAAGGCCACTCCGGATGGCTACACAATCCTCTTTGGCTCCCCGACCGTTATCACCGTCGCACCGGCGCTGTATCAGAATCTGTCATATAACCCGATGAAGGACTTGGTGCCGGTGATTCGAATCGCCTTCACGCCGCAAGTTCTTTTGACCCACCTTTCCGTACCGGTCAAATCGGTGAAGGAACTGGTGCAGATGGCGAAGGAGAAGCCCGGTGTGATGCTGTCCTCAAATTCTGGGGTCGGTAGCGTAGCGTACATGGCGATGGCCCTGTTCGAGTCCACCGCCAAAATCAAGCTGAACAATATTCCCTACAAGGGCGCCGGGCCCGCTCTCGCTGCGCTGCTGGGTGGGCAAGTAAACGCCACTTTCAACATCGTCAACACGACGCTGCCCCAATACAGGGCGGGAAAAGTGAACGCGCTAGGTATAAGCAGCCTGAGCAGACTCGATTTGATGCCGAAGGTGCCAACCATAGCAGAGTCGGGGTATCCGGGATTCGAAACCTCCACTTGGTATGGCTTGTTTGTTCCTACTGGTACGCCAGATAGCGTTGTGAGGCAAGTACATCGCGATATGAATCAGCTTTTGAAGACACCAATGATGCACGAGCTACTGAACTCGACGGGCTTCGTGCCAGTGGGGAGTACACCGGAGCAGTTCAGAACTCGCTTGAAGGCCGAGCTGACCACATGGCGGCAGCTGGTCCAAGAAAACAACATAAAGGTCGATTGAGTTTGGTGGTGAGACATTGAAACAGAAAAGGAAATGCCGTGAGCTGCTTGGATAACAATGGTGATTACCTCGTCGAAAGTTCTGGCAGGGTGTGGACGTTCATCATCAACCGGCCCGCAAGCAGGAGAACGCGCTCGCTTGGGAAATGCGCTACGACTTCATGCGCGTGGTGGACGAGGCGGAAAAGGATCACAGTTACAGTGTTTTGATTATCACGGGTAGCGGGGATAAGGCATTCTTCTGCTCGGGTGCCGACTTCTCCAAGCTCTCATCGGAAATGGACAACTTCGACAACTTTTGGCCTGTAAAGCGTTGCAGAAAATTCATTACGTTGGCGAAATGGCGCGCATGGTAACCCCCCATTTTTAGCATCAACCAGAAGTGAGGTTAAGAGGCGAGCTTCAATTTCTGCATGGCAGGTAAGCAATCCGACGCTTAGTCGACTTTTTCGATGGCTTTTTGCACGACTGCATGTGTCAGGTGCGGCGCGAACATTTCTATGAATGCGTAGACATAACCTGGCAGATGGTGATGACGGCGTACGCCCAGATTGATGGTGTTCGGTTCGAACAGGTGGTCTGCCGCTATCGCGCGTAATGCCCGATCGCGTTTAGGTTCAAACGCGATCTCGGGAATGATTGCAATGCCCAACCCGAACTCGACGTAAGTCTTGATCACATCCGCGTCAATGGCATTAAGCACGACGTTGGGCTCAAGCCCGACGGCCTCGAATGCGCTGACTATTTTTGATCTCGCAACAAATGCAAAATCATAGGTTATTAGCGGATGATGGGCGAGAGTCTTGAGTGTTAGCCGTTTCGTCTTTAGCAGCGGATGACGTGCTGGTGTCAGTACGATGCGCTGAAGTTCGTGGCAAGGGAGCATGACAAGATCCTGCTGCAGCTCTGCTGGCTCTGTCGCTATCGAAATGTCGGCCTTTCCGGAGGAAACCAGACTCGAGACCTCGGCGGGTGTGCCTTGTCGTAGACTCAGTCGGACCTGCGGGTACTCGCGTATGAAACGGCGTATCACGGTTGGCAATGCATAGCGTGCCTGCGTATGCGTCGTTGCGATGGTCAGGGAACCGCGAGTTGCGTCTGAAAGTTCCCGCGCGGATTCTCGGATGTTTTCAGCGTCGAGCAGAATGCGTTCTGCAATTAGGAGGATTTTTTTGCCTGCGGTGGAAAGGCACAGCAACCGTTTTCCCCGGCGCACGAACAGCGCCGTACCCAGGGACTGCTCAAGTAGTTGAAGCTGGCGGCTCAATCCTGACTGAGTGGCGTGAAGGAATAGCGCCGCTGCCGAGATATTGAAATTCGCTCGGGTCACCTCGCGAAGACATCTGAGTTGCTTGAGTGTCATATGTAGGGACAGTGGACAGTGGAGAGTTGGTGTTGACGTTGCTTGTATATGCTTTAACAGCATTGTTCCATGATTATTTATTGTTTCTTGGCATGAATCAAGCGCGTTATATTTCTATCCAGAAAAAGGGGGGAATCAGAATGATGATTCTGGAGCATGAGGCGAAGCGCCTGCTGGAATCGGCGGGCATTACAGTGCCCAAGGGAATACTGATCCGAAGCGGCAACTTCGCGGAATCAAGGCGGGTGAAGCAGTTTCCAGTCGCTCTGAAGGCGCAAGTGCGCAGCGGCGGCCGCGGAAAACAGGGTGGCATCGTCAGGGTGAATGGCGCCGTCCGGCTTAAGGCAGTCGCGAAAAAACTTTTTTCGACTGAATTCGGCGGTGAAATGCCCGAGTCGCTTCTTGCCGATCCATGGCTTCCCGTCGATCGCGAGCTCTACCTTTCAGTGACCGTTGACGCCGCCGCCGACGGTTATGTCGTGCTTTATTCGCCCAATGGCGGCGTTGAGGTTGAGGGAGGGGCTCCCCCTGTCCGTTATCACGTGGGAGCACCATGGTTTTTCCGTGCCCACAACCTCCGTGCGATTCTGGAGCCTGTCGAAAAGGATTTCCAGTTGCGGGAGCGCGTGATTGCGCTGGCGCAACGACTGGTTGACATGGCTGCTGCGCAAGACTGCACGACTGTCGAGATCAACCCCCTGGCAAGGCTGAAAACCGGGGAGCTGGTGGCCCTCGATGCCAAGATCGTTTACGACGAATGGGCGCACTATCGCAATGCAGGCATCGCGGCGCAACGGGAAGGCATACGCAAGCGGGCGGACAAATGGCTGCGTGCCTGCCTTGACATGCAGCATATGTACGTAAAGCTCGACGGAAACATAGGCCTTATTTCAGGCGGTGCGGGCATGACAATGGGCGCCATGGACCTGATCCATGAATATGGCGGCAAGCCAGCATGCTTTTTCGACTGCAGCCCGGGGCCGACATCTACGCGCGGCTACAAACCGGCCTTCGCGCTGCTCGACCATGATCCTGCCGTGAGAGTCATTCTCGTGAGTGTATTTGGCGGCGGCACCCAGATGAATCGTGTTGCAAATGCAATGAAGGAAAATATGGCAATGCGGAAAAGCAAGAAACCGGTCGTGTTTCGTCTTGATGGAACGTTTGTGGACCAAGTGCCAGCGATTTTTTCCACTTACGGCGCGTTCAATCATGATTCCCTTGAAGGCGCGGTGCGCGAGGCGGTCCGCCTTGCCAAAAAATCATGAGTATTCTGCTTGATAGCAACAGTCGTGTCGTGGTGCAGGGCATCACCGGTGCAATGGGGACTTTTTTTGTCTCTGACTCAAGGCGTTACGGCACCAACATTGTCGCCGGCGTATCCCCGGGGCGCGGTGGCGGGAAAGTTGACGGTGTCCCGGTGTTCGAGAGCGTTGCCGCTGCGGTACGCAAGACCAAGGCGGACACTGCAATGGTTTTTGTGCCTCCGACTGCAGTGCGAAGCGCCGCGATCGAGGCCATCGAGGCGGGATGCAGGCTTGTGGTTGCAACGGCGGACGAGATGCCGGTGCGCGATGCCATAGAGATTCGGGCGGTTGCAAAAGCCAACGGCGCGAGGTTTATCGGTCCCAATACCCCCGGCCTGATTTCGCCGGGAAAGGCAAAAATGGGTTTTATGCCTTCGTTCTGCTATATGCCGGGACACATGGGGGTCATATCGCGCAGTGGGTCTCTGTCCTATGAGGCCTGTAAAAGACTGACGCTGGCGGGCATAGGGCAAAGCACGGTTGTGGGCATAGGCGGTGATCCGGTGAAGGGAACGACTGCGATGGAGGCTTTGGAGTTGTTTCATGCTGATCCCGATACAAAAGCCGTGATGTATCTGGGGGAAATCGGCGGTACCGAAGAGGCTGCCGTTGCCGCTTACGCGAAACGTCCTGGTGCGAAGCCTGTTGCCGCATTGATTGTGGGGGCCACTGCGCCGCCTGGAAAAAAAATGGGACATGCTGCCGCGCTTGTCGGCAGCAAGGCGGACAGTCACGAAGAAAAAAACCGCATGCTTTCAAGAGCCGGGGTGCATACCGCCAAAGGCATTACCAACGTGGTCGCGCAAGCGCGTGCCGCATTAAAGAGAGCTGGACTTTAGGAGAATATTTTGAGCAAGAAGATCGCACTGGAAATCAGCGAAGAGGCCCCGGAAGGTAAGATCAACGAGGCTTCCATGGCGGCTGCGCGCGAATTAATCGGCTGCAAGTTGCGTCCCGAGCAGTACTTGCGCGATGCAAGCCTGGATAGCATTACCATTTTCTCGAACGGTATCGGTGATCTGAATCCGCTTTATCGCGACCAGGAATACGCGCGCTGGACACGTTTTGGGGGGCTTATTGCCCATCCGTGCTTCCCGTGGACACATCATTGGCCCGGTCGTTCATATTGGGGTTTGCCCGGGGTCCATGGCTTCGGCGTCGCCATTGACTGCGAGTATTACCGCAACGTGCGTCCCGGTGACCGTATCAGCATCTGGAACAGGGTCATCGATATCCACGAAAAGCCTTCGAAGTTTTCGGGGAAGATGGCCATGCAGTATCTTGAATCGACGTATATCAACCAGCGCGATGAGGTGCTTTGCCGCGCCTTGGGCATGACCGCCCGTCACGAACGCAAGGCTTCCCGCGACACGGGGAAATACAAGGAAGTCAAGACCCATGTCTATACGCCTGAGGAACGGGCCCGCATCGACGAGATGGTGCTTACCGAGCATGAGCGGATTCGCGGCCAGAATACACGGCACTGGGAAGACGTGTCCGTCGGGGACAGCATCGACGAAATAGCGAGGGGGCCGCTGTCATCCTCGGATACGATGGCGTTTGTGATCGCATCGGGAAGGGGAGCAGCTCACGGCGTGTTGTTGCGCCATGCTGCCAAGCATCCCAAGCACTACATTCGCAACAAGAAGACCGGCGGGGGCATTGAGTACACCGGCATTGGTCACCACCGCGAAGATTTTGCGAAGGAGGTCGGGGTCCCGGGCATGTATGACTATCTGCCGCAGCGTGCTTGCTGGTTCGCAACCGCGATCACCAACTGGATGGGCGACGACGCGGTGCTCAAGCGTTTGCGGATGGAGGCCAGGCTGTTCAACTGCCAGGGCGATACTACTTTTATATCGGGCAAGATCGTCAAGAAATACGTGAAGGATCGCTGTGCGCTGGTCGATATCGAGATGAAAGGCATCAACCAGCGCGGGGACTTGTCCTCCCCGGGTTTTGCGACGGTCATGTTGGCGTCCAAGGATGTGACGACAAAGGTGCCTCTTGATGGAACGGTGTGTGATCTTGATTTGCCCGTGGTCCGATAGTTGACTGAGCCAGGAATTGTTTCCGGATTCTGCCGGCATGCGGGTTTTCGGCCTGAGTCCAGTAAGATCAGCTTGGAAAGCCTGAATCGAAAGCCTCGCTTGAGATTCTGCAGCAGCCATTGAAATCGGCGCAGCATTCGCGAACTCCGGTTCGTGCGCCGCGTCCCTGAGGGAGATTTAAATGTCCGGCAAAGCAGCTTATCTTGTCCTCGACATGATCAATGACCTGGTGCATGAGGATGGACCAAACGGCAATAAGGGGTACGGCCCGGAGTTAAAAAGGCGCAATACCATTGCCAATACTGTAGAAGCACTACGCAAAGCCCGTGCCATAGGAGTGCTGATCGGCTATGTGCGGATAGGTTTTTCGCCCGATTACCGGGAATGCCCGCAATCGTCCCACATCTTTCAAGGTGCAAAGAATGCCGGGATGTTCAAACTGGGTACCTGGGGGACAGAAGTGCACCCGGGTTTGAAGCCACATCCCGGTGATTTCGACATTATCAAGCATCGTGTCAGCCCATTTTACGCAACCAGCCTTGAGGCGATTCTTGGGGCCAATAGCGTCAGCCGTCTCTACCTTTCTGGTGTTTCTACTAGTGGAGCTGTCTTGTCAGGCGCAAAGGACGGTCATGATAGGGATTACGATGTTTATGTTCTGGATGATTGCTGCTGCGCACTTAATGAGAGCCAACATCAAGCCGTTATCGACCAGATGAAGCGCATGACCACAATCTTGAACGCATCTACTGTGACATTTGGCGAAGGCTTGTAGATCGAATTTGTCTTGCCGTTAGCAACAAGTTATGGCCGCAGTTTCGGGCATCAAGTAAAGAACTGTAAAGAATTGGATTTAATGAATGCTAGGCTAATGATCAAAAAATAAGCCCGTATTCATATCAAATTAGTTGAAATAAAAAAATGTCATAAACATTAATTAATGAGAAGGAGGTGATTCCATGATTAATTCATCCTCATTTTGGGTGGTTGTCATTGCAGCATTATCATTAAGCGTTATATCTCCTGCATTAGGGCAAGCATATCCAGTAAAGCCAATTCGGATTATCGTTCCAAACCCTCCAGGGGGTGGCACGGATACGATGGCCAGACTTGTCGCACAAAAGGTTGGGCCCGCTCTCGGGCAGCAGATAATCGTCGACAATCGACCGGGTGGCGGCGGCCGCATTGCCGCCGAATTAGTGGCACGGGCGCCTAAAGACGGTTACACGCTATTGCAGGCTAGTGCAAGTCCATTGATAACTGGACCTGCCCTTTATCCGGATCTAACAAATTACGATCCCCTAAAAGATTTTGCGCCCATTACTCTGAATGGAACAACAGCTTATATTTTAGCGGCGCATCCGTCAGTTCCCGTAAATTCTGTAAAAAATCTGATTCAAATCGCGAGGAGTAAAAAGGATGGGCTTACCTATGGTTCTACCGGCCCTGGCAGTTCCGCCCATTTAGGCATGAAACTGTTTGAATCAATGACCAAAGTCAGCCTTATTCACGTGTCCTTCAAAGGCAGCAGTCAGGCGATGGTCTCGCTTACGTCCGGCGAGATTGACATTATGTTCGGGAATTACCAGGCAACGCTGGGGTTGGTTCGCGCAGGTCGATTACGGGCACTGGGGCAATCGTCGCCCAACCGTTCTTCTTTCGCACCCGATATCCCGACGATTAGCGAAAGTGGGGTTCCTGGCTTTGAAATGAGGCAGCTATACTCTATCGTCGCGCCCGCGGGCACTCCGATGGAAATCATAAGGCGATTAAATCAAGAGATCGCAAAACATTTGACTACAGAGGATGTGAAGAAGCAAATGGCAGGACACGGTATTGAAATTTCCGTGAGCACGCCGGAGGAGCTTGGAAAGTTGCTGTCATCACAATTGGTCATATGGACCAAGGTTATCCGTGAGGCTGGAATCAAGGCGGGCAATTAATATCCGAGCTCTCGAAAATATATTTTCTATACAAGAAAGTTGATGGAGGGGATCTGAGCGATTGAGAATGCTTTGATACGTTGTCGTAAAGAATCCCCCTTTTCTTGAGGAGCCGGTTTCTGGCTCGCGCGGACCTGCTGGAGCTGCAGCTTTAAATTCTGTCGAATCAGGCGGAAGCCGGGCTGAGTGCGTTCGATGCTTCAGCAATCGCCGTGCTTTGATCGATTGTTCTGGAAATTGATAGGAAAAGTGATAAACATATGAGCACAATTGTCGAGCGTATAGGTGACTATGCCGCTGGTCTGAGACCGGAACATCTTGATCCCGTTGTTCTCGACTATGCAAAACGTATCTTGCTTGACAGTCTTGCATGTGGGTTTGGTGGGCTTGAGAGCGAGCCTGCACGTATCGTTCGACTTGGCGTTTCAGACCTTGGCGGCCACCCACAAGCCACGCTCATTGGGAAGGGAGTCAAGGCTAATGCGCAGTTTGCGGCATTAGCCAACGGGGTTGCGATCCGGTATCAAGATTACAACGATGTGTATTTTGGCCCGGCCTGGACCGCACACCCAAGTGACACTATTGCTACCGTGCTTGCAGCTGCTGAATGGAGCAAAAGCTCTGGTATGGATTTTTTGCTTGGGCTAATTGCGTCCTACGAAGTGCAAATGCGATTTTCTGATCTCCCGGTGCCGAAAAATCTCTGGCATCGGGGCTGGCACCATACGGCAGCCTGCTCATATGCGGCTGCCGCAGGCGCTGGGCGGATATTGGGGCTTGATGCGGTACAACTCGGCCATGCCATTGCGCTCTCGGGTGCGAGATCCAATACATTCTCTGAGATTCGGCATGGAAATATACCCATGGACAAGGCGCTTTCAGCGCCAATTGTTGCCAGCCAAGCCATTCTTTACGCACTTCTCGCACGGAATGGCTTCACGGGATGCACAACATTGCTCGAGGGCCCGTATGGCTTTGCCAATGCCGTTGCAGGTGGGGTTGATGTAGAACCACTCGTCCCAAAGAATGGCGATTTTCGCATCATGAAGGTTGGTCTCAAACCATACCCTGTCGAGGGCATGACACCGGCTATGGTTCAGGCAGCTATTCATCTGAGAAATGAACACAGTATTAAACCCGGTGAAATCGAGTCCATCCGCATTCTTGCCCACGAAGAGGCGGTTACAAAACCGAGCTGGGATGACCATAAGCATGCACCTGATAACAAAGAAACTGCAGATCACAGCTTCTATTACTGTACTGCAGTGGCTCTTGTCGCCGGGGAGTGCACATCCGAGCAATTCAGCAGAAAGTGGCTGCAGGATCCAGATGTTGCAAGATTGCTAAAGCTATGTCAGCTCGAAGCGGTGCCGCATTTAACGGCATTATTTAAGCAAGGTGCGCGTCCTGCTGCAGTGGAAGTTAAAACACGGAGAGGAACTTTTTACAGCGAAGTGCTGTATCCCAAAGGCGATCCGAACAATCCAATGACTTGGGATGATGTGGCTGGCAAATTCATGAAACAGACTCAGCACGTGCTTGATAGGGTTCTTGCGCAAAAAATTGCCGATCGAACGAAAGAAATCGATAAATACGCAGATGTTTCGGTATTTGCTGAGATGCTTGGGGGAGGTGCGGACTTATGAGCAGCGTTTTGACGCATCATGTACTTTGAAGATATTTCTAGAAGGTTTCACCGCGAGACTTCTGTTTAACTGAAAATAATGGTGATCTGATGCTTATTTCACGTGAGGCACATCAAGCTGTAAGTGTAGAGATTACTGGGGTTGATCTATCGAAAGAAATTGATAACGATACATTTCAAAAAATTAAAGAACTGTGGTTCAAGTACAGCACTGTATTTTTTAGGAATCAAGAATTGTCAGCTGAGCAACATATAGCCTTTAGTGAAAGATTTGGGAAGCTGGAAACCCATGTTCGGACCAATGTTTCCAAGTCTGGTTATCCGAAAATCTTGGTGGTTTCCAATATTTTGGAAAACGGAACGCCAATCGGTAGTCAGGATGCGGGACTTTTCTGGCATTCCGACCTCTGTTACAAGGAAGTGCCCAGTTTAGGGTCATTACTATATGCGAGAGAAGTGCCTCATAGAGATGGCAAGCCCCTTGGAGATACGATGTTTGCCAGTACGGCAGCTGCTTATGACGCACTTCCTGAAAGTATGAAAAAGAAACTTGAAGTTTTGAAGGTGGTTAACTCATATCTCAAAGCGTATGTAAAGGAGCGTAAAAGCGGTAACCGCCCCCCACTCACGGAGGAGCAGAAGAATGCGATCCCAGATGTGATACATCCCATTATCCGAAAGCATCCTTTGACTGGACAAAAATGCTTATTTGTCAACGAAGGGTACTCAACCCGGGTATTGAACGTTTCGGGGGAAGAAAGCGAACAAATTCTGAAGGACTTGTGCGCGCATATTACAAAGCCAGAATTCGTTTATCGACATCAATGGAAGGTTGGAGATCTTCTGATGTGGGATAACTGCTCTGCGCAGCATTGTGCGATTTCAGACTACGCGCTTCCAGAGCGCAGGCTTATGGAGAGAACGACCATTAGTGGGGAAGTTCTCCATTAGTGCAGGAAATATCAATGACTAATTCAGCTGGGAAACATGCAGGACGTTGGCGGTGTTAAAAATCCTGAATCATATGGAGGGGAGATGCCAAAGAAACAAGTGGAGTCTCATAGGGACAAAGTAAACGCAGTCGCACCCGCTTTAGTCGATTTAAGCAAAAGAGTCTTATTCGGGGAGGTGTGGGAACGGAGGGGGTTGTCCAAAAGGGACAGAAGTATGATCACTGTTGCTGCACTTATCGCCACGAATAGTAGCGAGCAATTGCGTAGACATTTGGCTCGTGCTCTCGATAATGGTGTTACGCGAGAGGAAATAGGGGAGGTAATCACTCATCTCGCCTTTTATTGCGGTTGGCCAGCAGCCATGAGTGCCGGTGTTTTGGCAAATGAAGTTTTCGCAGAATCGAAATGATCAAGTATGCAATAAACCAGTCTGGCCAAAGCTATTATATGTAGAATTGGTCTTGTGGGCTAAAGCTGTGAAGACATCTGGGGTAAAGGCTGACTAAGGTTTCTTGTACATCTTATACAAATCGCACATCCAAAGTATTGCTCGGGATTTACAGAGGCTTCACTGGCTGCGCTTTTTTGTGCGCTCATTCCGCAAAAAAAACCCATACAGATTAGATCGCGCTCATACCTGAATAGAGCCATATGAATGCACCGACGAGCATCGACGAGTTCGAATTTTTCCTCCGCAAGGAATGGTCTGACGGGTTCCCCGTCGTCACGCCAACTGAGGAGCGCGTACAGCGGATGCTCGGCGGCACAAGCTGTGACCCGGAAGAAGTCGTCGGCCACGTGCCGCCCGCAGGCGAAGTGATGAGCGTTCGCGACATCGCGATCCATGCGCTCATGGCCGGCTGCGCGCCGGAATATCTGCCCGTCGTAATCGGCGCTATGCGGCTCATCCTGCGCGAGGAGTTCAACATGGGCGGCGTGCAGTGCACGATGCATGGTGTGGCGCCGCTCATGGTCGTCAACGGCCCGTATTCGGAAACAATCGGGCTGAACGGCGGCAACGGCTGCTTCGGCCCGGGTTTTCGCGCGAACGCCACGATCGGGCGCGCGGTGCGTCTCCTGCTGATGAACCTCGGCGCAGGCCTTGCCGGTAAAGCATCCGCGACAGTGTTCGCATCGCCTATCCGCTACACCGCGTGCCTGGCCGAGAACGTCGCGCATATGCCGTGGGAAACGCTTGCAGTCTCGCGCGGCTACTCTGCCGAAGACAACGTGATCACCTGTGCGATGGTGGAAAGCCCCCGGCTGCACTTCGATGACGTGAGCACGGAGCCCGAGCGCCTTTTGCGCGGCATCGCGGATTCGATGACCTCGACAGGTTCGTGGAACATGTGGTTCAACTCCGATGTCGTGGTCGCAATGACACCACAGCATGCAGGATTGTGCGCGGCAGCAGGCATGAGCCGGAACGATGTGCAGCAACGGCTGTGGGAGCTTGCCGAAAGACCGCAATGGAATTTGAAGCGCGGTGGAAACTGGCGGCCCGAACGTGCGCTTGCGATGGGCATCGATCCGGACGACGACGAGTATCCGATCAAGGCAGTCAAAGACGTGAACCGCCTGCATCTTATCGTAGCGGGCGGCATCGGCCCGATTACCGCTGTGTGCCATGGCTGGAATGAATCCAGCCAAGCGGTGTACGGAAAGTATGACTCATAATGAGCAATCAGCCTTAAAGGAAACGCGATGACAAACGATTTACCGTTCATAGACCCCACACGCGGCGGCAGCAAGTTGCAGCTACAGCGCGCGCAGCGGCCGATGGACCTTGCCGGCAAAGTTGTCGGCCTGCTCGACAACACCAAAGAGCAGGGAGACGTCATACTCGCGGCAGTCGGCGAGGGGCTGCGCGAGCGCTACGGCGTCGCCGACGTGATCATCCGGCGCAAAGAGTTTTTCTCGAAACCCGCGAATCCCGAGCTTCTGAATGACATGGCGAAAAAGGTGCAAGTTGCCATAGCCGCTCTGGGCGGGTGAGGTTCCTGCACGTTGTGCAGTGTGCACGACGCAGTAGAGTTCGAGAAGCGCGGCATACCCGCGACGGTCATTCTGACGAGCGTATTCACCAACGCAGCCATTCATCAGTTCCGAGCGCGCGGGCTCAGTGGTCATCCTTTCATCGAACTGCCGCATCCGGTCAGTAATCTCACGCCTGAGCAGATGCGCGAGCTGACGCTGCGCTACGTGGACGAGATCGCGCGCCAGCTCACGAGCTGATCGGAGAGTAATACGTGTCTGAGTTGCACGAACTCACCATAGCCGAAGCAGGCCACATGATCGAAACGCGGCGTCTATCGCCCGTGGAGTTCGTGAAGGCCCTGATCGCCCGCATCGAACGTTTCGATACCCATGTAGCCGCCTTTATTACGCTCACTGCTGACGTTGCCTTGGAGCAGGCTGCCTTCGCAGAACAGGAGATTAGGGCGAAGAATTACCGCGGGCCGATGCATGGGATTCCATTCGCCTTGAAGGATCTGTACGACACTGCCGGTATTCTTACCACTGCCAACTCCAAGCTTTACGCCCAGAACACTCCTTCGGTGGACTCAACGGTAGTCGCCCGGCTCTACGATGCTGGTGCATTGTTGCTCGGCAAATTGAAGACGCACGAGTTTGCACAAGGGGGACCGGCTACGGACCTGCCGTGGCCGCCGGCGCGCAATCCATGGAATGCCGCCCATTTCACAGGTGGATCAAGCAGCGGCTCTGCGGCAGCAGTGGCTGCACGCTTCGTGCCGTCTGCGTTGGGCACCGATACCGGCGGTTCAATCCGCGGACCTGCGTCTTTGTGCGGTGTGGTAGGGCTTCGGCCGACATACGGTTTGGTAAGCCGGCACGGGGTGTTTCCGAATTCCTTTACGTTCGACGCTTGTGGTCCGATGACGCGCACGGTAGAGGACTGTGCAATAGTTCTGCAGGCAATTGCCGGATTTGATGAGCGGGATCCGACGAGTATCAAAACCGAACTTCCCGAATATCGGCTAGCGCTGAGAACGGACTTGCGCGGAGTGAGGATCGCCGTTCTTCGCCATTTCTGGGAGGAGGATCTTCCGGCACATCCGAATGTCGGACGTGCCATGGAAGCCACTCTTGATGTGCTACGTGATCTCGGGGCAGAGTTGCATGTGGTTCGCCTTCGTCCGCTCCAGGAATATTACGACGTCCGAAACATCATCGCACTGTCGGAGCTGATGGCGATTCAGCACAGGGATCTCATAGAGCGACCCGACGCCTTTTGTTCTGATTTTCTCGGTCGTGGACTCGCTGCGTGTTTGTTCCAGGCGCTCGATTATGTTGAAGCGCAACGCGAACGTCGCCTTATGGAGCTCGAGATACGAGCGCTGTATGGCAAATTCGACGTATTTGTTTCCCCTGCGAGTTCTGCCCCTGCGCCTCGCTTCGACTCATATCGCACCAGCGGTTATTGGGAGCGTCCGAACATCACGACTCCGTTCAGCATCTCGGGTGGACCGGCCCTTGCTCTGTGCAATGGCTTTAGCGACGATGGCCTGCCGCTGGGTCTTCAGATAGGCGGGCGCCCGTTCGATGAAGGAACCGTGCTCGCGGTCGGTCATGCGTACGAGATGGCCACGAACTGGAAAACCAGGCAACCGGAACTGGCTGAGGGACCGGCTGATCCTGTCAAAATTCTGTTAGACGAGGCGAGCTCGGGGCCTGTCAACGAGGAAATCAATACGATCGTGCAGATCATGGCAAAACGCGCAGGGCTTGACCTGCAAGATGCGCATATTGCGTCATTGTGCCGTGCTGCACCTTATGCATTGGCCATGACGAATCGCATTAGGCGCAGGCGCAAGCCCTACGACGAGCCATCCAACATATTTCGCCATAGGATTGAATAGAAAGAGGAGACGACAGTATGATTCATAAGAGATCGGGAGCTGCACTGATGGCGGCTTTAGCATTATCTTGCATAGGCGATATCACCCATGCGCAGAATCCGAGTGACTCCGGCAAGGCATATCCAAACAGGCCCATACGCATGATCGACCCGTTTCCGCCGGGTGGCGGGACTTGGGTCATTGGCCGCTTGATCGAAGAAAAGCTAATGGAAGATTTGGGTCAACCAATCGTTCACGACAACCGCGGCGGCGCGGGTGGTGCAATTGCAAGCGAGCTTGCGGCGCGCGCCCCGGCCGATGGTTATACGCTTGCGCTGGTTACCGCCAGCACTTTTGCGGTCAACCCCTCTCTCTCCAAGGTGCCGTACGATCCGGTACGAGATTTCGTGCACATAGGTCAGCTCGGGGCTATACCTCTCTTGCTGGTGATCCATCCCTCTCTACCTGTCCGGACCGTGAAGGACCTAATAGCAATGGCAAAAGCGCAGAAGGGCGCGATGAATTACGCGTCAGCAGGTTCCGGTACGCTCAGTCATCTTACGGGCGAGCTATTTAACGCGACTGCAGGCGTAAGCATTACGCACGTACCTTACAAAGGCGGTGGACCTGCGCTGACCGATGTCACAGGTAATCAGGTGCAGCTGTTCTTTTCGAATGTGCTCTCGGGATTGCCCCTCTCCATATCCGGACGACTGCGTGCGATTGCTGTGACCGGGGCAAAGCGCACACAAGCGGCACCAGACATTCCTACCGTTGCGGAATCTGGTCTTTTCAGCTTTACCGTTACGAATTGGTATGGCGTCGTTGCGCCGGCGGGTACTTCCCCGGCGATCGTCACGAAGCTGAACCAAGCAATCAACAGAACGCTCGCTGCGCCTGATGTTCGGCAGCGGTTAGCGGCGCTTGGCGCTGAGCCCGGTGGCGGCAGTCCTGAGGAGTTTAGCTTCCACGTCAAAGCCGAACTCGAAAAGTGGCGGAGGGTGATCAAGGAGGCCGATATTCGCCGATAGGCGCGCTTTACAGTGATTACCTGCGCGGCGCCGCGAGCGTCGCATGTCGTTTGTGATTGCATCTGGATCAGCTGCTTGCCGCGAGGTCAAGACGACCGCTACTTTATCTCGTAGTGTCCAACTATTCGCGCGACACTTCGCAGTAGACTGCGGGCATGGGATCGGTGCCGCCGCTCCTTGCATATTATCCGATAACCGTTTTGGGAAGGGACCATCGGCGCCAGCTGATCGTCGTCGAATACCTTCAAGCTGTGAATCGGCAGGTCGGCAAGCGCATTCGTTTCACCGATGCGGAGCGCGCGCTACGGGCGAGGAAGGCGAAGCCAGTGTGGAGTAAGCGCTGCTGGCACTCGATACGATTGCTTCTCCGGATATTCTGATGCGGTGGCTTCGACTGACGGAATGCGCTGTTTTAGTGCAGCCGAAGACAATGATCCGATGGCGCCGCGCGGGTTTGCGCCTGTTCTGACGGTGGAAGTGTCGACCTGGCCGACCGCGGCTTCCATCAAGTTGCGTGGACTGATCCGCAGAATTGTCCGAGAGAATCCGGTATGGGGCGAGGAACGGATTGCAGCGTAATCTTGGAGTTGCTGGCTGCGATGCAGTAGAGTGCACTGGCGCATTGGTGTTAGGCGCCGGGCTAGTCGTATGATCGCGCACTAGTTTTTGAATCGGCAGGGAATGTTCGGCACACAATTCCGCAATTTGATCAGTGTCAGGTAAAAAGGGAGGGGGGATGGCGAAAGATCGTATGGAGACTATATGTGATGTAGACCTGCATGTGCCGACCGGGGCTGTAGATTCTGCGCTCAAAGGGCTTGCGCCACGTCTTACGTCAGTTCGCGGTGCTCGCGTTGGCATCTTGGATAACTGCAAGGAGTTTGCCGACCTTGTACTCCGCGGGGTTGCCGAAGTGCTTGAGCGAGACTTTGGCGCCGAGGTCCATTTCTGGCGCAAGAGTTATCTCGGAATACCTTCGCCGTTTGCGAAAGAAATGGCAGCTTCATGTGACGCCGTGATTAACGGCGTCGGGCACTGAGGGTCGTCGACCCCCTGGACCGCGCGTGACGCGGTCGAGCTTGAAGATCTTGGTATTCCCACGGTCACTGTAATCAGCACGGAGTTCGCTCCTCTCGCCCAAGTAACAGGGCAGGGTGCAGGGCATTTGGGTTTGCCGATTGTGGTGGTCCCTCATCCTGTGGGTGATCGTGACGAAATGCTCGTTCAGAGTCGGGGCATAGAAATCGCTGCTGAATGTGTTCGTATATTGACTACTCCAGCTGATCAATTGGCGATGGAGTGCGAAAGCAGGGTTTTTCCACCTACAACGGCACTCATGCCGCGATGAAGGCCTCATGAACGACGGTCATATTCCTATTCCTGATGTTGATGCATTTGATCACATTAATGAGGTTTTCTACGAGCGAGGATGGACCGATGGATTGCCCATCGTTCCACCCACAGAAGAGCGTGTACGGGCAATGCTTGCCGGCATGCCTTGGCGCAAGGCCGAAGAGTTAATTAGTGTGGTTCCTCCGCGAATGGGTCACGCTACACTCCAGCAGATCGCTGTGAATGCGGTGATGGCAGGCTGCCGCCCAGGGTATCTGCCCGTGGTAGTCGCCGCGCTGCAAGCAGTTTCAGAACCAGAATACGGCCTGGATCATCGTCAAACCACAACACATGCAGGGGCGCCACTTATCATCGTTAACGGTCCGGTCGTGCAGCGGTTGAAGATCAATTGCGGGACGGGCGTTTTCGGACCAGGGTGGCGTGCCAATGCGACGATAGGTCGCGCGGTTCGTCTCGCACTTGTCAATGTAGGTGGCGCCGGACCGGGTGTCGATCTGTCTCAAACCGGCCACCCCGGCAAATATACCTTTTGCATTGCGGAATATGAGGCGGCAAATCCCTGGGAGCCTCTGCACATCGAGCGCGGGTTTCGCAAGGGGCAAAGCGTAGTGACCGTGGTGAATACTGAGGCGCCCCACAGCATGACTGAGAATGTACAGACGGATGCGGATGAAATCATCAGAACCTTTGCGTCGTGTATGGCGACTCTTGGCGTAAACAATCTTTATTCGCAAGGCCACCCAGTTCTAGCAATGGGAATAGAGCATGCGCAACACATATCGTCAGCGGGCTGGAGTAAACTGGACGTGAAACAAGCGTTATTCCAGCAGGCGCGTCAGCCCTGGGGATTGATGAAAAATCGAGGCAAGTCAAAAGGCCCGAATTTCCCGGATTTTGTGGACAGGAAAGATGACGGCTCCATGGTGCCTATACTCTGGGAGGCAAAAGATTTAATTCTTCTTGTCGCGGGAGGCGCCGGAGGGAAATCAATGTTTCTACCCACGGCAGGCGGTCAAAGTCTGAGTGTTTCAAAAGTCATCGAAGAATAGTAGGCATATTTTTTTTATGATGTACTACTGGGGCTGTTAGGTTATTCCCTTAGTCTTTGATAGTGCTTTATCGACCGTAGCCCGGTTCAAGCGAGGGGCGAACATCTCGATGAATCCATATACGTACCCACGCAGGTGGTCATTGCGCCTGACCCCCAGATATATGGTGTTCGGTGCGAACAGATGGCGCGCGTCGATGGCGCGCAGTTTATGGTCCCGGGCTGGATCGTAAGCCAGACTTGCTACGATTGCGACGCCGATTCCCATTTCGACATAAACCTTGATTACGTCGGTATCGATTGCACTCAACACAATGTTGGGCGTCAGTCCTTTCTCGGAAAAAGCATGCAGGATCTTTGATCGACCGATGAAAGGGACGTCATAAGTAATGATCGGGTAGCCAGCAAGCGACTCTAGCGAGACGCGCCGTTGTTTGAGCAACGGATGTCCGACAGGCGTGAGTATTGCGCGCTCTAGAACGTTGCACGGGAAAAGCGCCAGTTCGGTGCCCTCCGATGGGCTGTCAGAACCGATGCACAAATCTGCTTCTCCACTGCGAACGAGTTCCACGACTTCGACTGGCGTACCTTGCCTGAGCATCAATCGGACGCCGGGATAATGTGCGGTAAATTGCTTGATCACGGTCGGCAGGGCATATCGTGATTGAGTGTGGGTGGTTGCGACGATCAGGGTTCCGCTACCTTCGGCTGAGAACTCTTGACCTATTTTTCCCAGATTGGCCGCTTGTTCGAGCATGTTGCGGGCAACCTTAAGGATCTCGACGCCTGGTCTTGTAAGGCCGAGCAGGCGTTTCTGGTTGCGGGCAAAAATATCGACTCCGATCTCTCGCTCCAGTGCGCGCAACTGCCTGCTTACGCTGGGCTGCGGAGTATTGAGCGATTCTGCGGCGCGCGAGACGCTGAATCCGGCATCCGCGATAGCGCAAACGACGCGTAGCTGGTCTAGACGCATATTTTTATAACAAAAAAGTTATATAAAGTTATGATTATAGTCATTGAGAGGATATAAAAAAAGTGCAAGAATCAACAAAACTCAAGGAGCATAAGCATGTCTAGCATTACCGTGATGAACCCGCATATTGCAAACGATGGAGATATTCTGGCGTTAGCCCCGCAGCTCGCTCAGCTTAAGGACGCTCGCGTGGCCTTTGTAGATAACAGCAAAGTGAATGCAGATCTGTTTCTGTCACGTGTCCGACCGATGCTTGAGGAGGTCTATGGCATTAAAAGTGGCTTAACGATTCGTAAGTTGGCCCCTAAAGATGAACTTACGGATGACGATCTTCGTCAACTTGCCGAGCATGATGCGGTGATTCAATGCTTCGGTGATTGCGGCACATCGACTTCTATCAGTGTATTTGACGGTGTGCGATTGGAGCGTCTGGGAATCCCGACTGCAACGGTTTGTAGTGCTGCGTTTTCAGGTGCTGCGCGTTCGCAAGCGGCAGGGCGCGGTATGTGTGATTTGCCGATCATCGAAATCCCTCACCCTATGCATACAGCCCCGGCTGCAACCGTTAAGGAGCGTGCTGAAGCGGTTGTCGGACGTCTGGTCGAAGCGTTGACGCAGCGGTATGCCAAGGAGTCGCAGCAAGAAGTCAATCGTGTGGCGGAGACAGTTGATCTGGTTGATTTGCCGGAGACTTTGCAAGAGTTCTTCTTCAAACAGGGATGGACCGATGGACTGCCAGTGGTTCCGCCAACGAACGAAACAGTGGATGCTATGGTGGCCGCGGCCGGACGCGACCCGGCAGAGAAAATTGGACCTATCCCGCCAAGAATGCGAACTGCGACCTTGGAGAAGATTGCAATCAATGCCGTAATGGCAGGTTGCCGGCCGGAATACTTTCCAGTCGTTCTGGCCGCTGTTGAAGCAGTCCTCGACCCGAACTGTCGACTGTATGGCATTCAGACGGCCACTAACAATTCTTCGCCGCTAATTATCGTCAACGGCCCTATAGCGCAAAAACTGGGTATGAATGCGAAAGGCAACGTTTTTGGTCAAGGTTGCCGTGCGACAGCGACCATTGGCCGCGCTTTACAATTGGTGCTAAGAAATATCGGCGGCGACTTGCCGGGGGAGACAGATATGTCGACCCAGGGCCAGACGGGGAAATTCACATTCTGCATAGCTGAGAACGAGGCTGAAAGTCCGTGGGAGCCACTGCACGTCGAGCACGGATTTGCGCCCGATGACAGTACGGTTACTGTTATTGGTGCGTCAGCTGGGCACAATATGTTTACGTATGGCTGCGAAACTGGGGCAGAAATCATTGACCACTTTGTGGGTGCGCTAACTGCACTCGGGCATAACAACATCATTTTCCCGACAGGGCCGCTGTTAGTTATCGGGCCTGAGCACGCCGGTGTACTCGCAAGGGATGGGTATACAAAAACTTCAATACGCGAGCATCTGTTCAAGCATGCTCGTATACCGCTGTCGCGTTTTGGCAAGCGGACCGTTCGCGGCCTTCATCATCGTCGTGCGGGGTGGTTCAGTAAAGTGAATGACCCGGAGCACATTGGTGTCGCAGACCGTCCTGAAGACATCTCTATTGTCGTTGCTGGGGGCGCTGGAATTCACTCACAGTTCGTCCCGACTTCTTTCAGTTATCACCCGGTTATCAGACGGATATTTCCCCAGTAGGGCATGTGGGCGCAGTTGGGTTACTATAATCCGCTGTTGTATAAACACTGGCCGGGGTTTATTGCGCTCTTAGATACTAGTTATAACGGCGGTTTCAATGACCAAGTGCAAAAAGCGCAGCATGATGCTGCTTAAAATCGAAAGCATCCGGGGTGAACAACTCCGCGGGGCACCGGAAGCCCATCGACTTGCGCGGTCTGGTGTTCAAT
>Ga0163144_10005553_pt1 | contig 28006 bp, 25 predicted proteins | sample OliLak19BULKMAT1_FD_123175 | JGI IMG/M metagenome (GOLD analysis project Ga0163144, IMG submission 123175) | Freshwater microbial mat bacterial communities from Lake Vanda, McMurdo Dry Valleys, Antarctica - Oligotrophic Lake LV.19.BULKMAT1 | ecosystem: Environmental > Aquatic > Freshwater >... | reverse complement strand
TCGACGTCCATCAAGCCAAGCTACAGGTAGACACCAAGAAGCAGGCAGCCTAAACCACTCGCGACCAAGGAACCGTCACCTTTAGAAATCCAGAGTTTCAACAGCGAGCGGGACATTCCCAGCGTCTCGAAGCGCCAGGCAGTTTTGCTATGCCTTCGTAGGGTAGGGATCGAGTTGGACGCTAGCGCCGTGTACTCGGGCGAGCTTCTTGCGGTAACCCCTGCTCTCCCAGCGAATTGTCCGAATTGCCTCTACGTCCCGGATGGCCCGCACAGGCGGGCCGAAGGGCGCTTTCGCGCAATGGTGCCCGTGACTCAGCTACTTTCGATCTCCTCGATCACTCGCTGGTAGACCTCGACGCCGATACGGAAGTTGTGCCGGCGAACCAGGAGGTCGACCGCCTCCCGCGTTTCCTGCGGTGTTTGGTGCCGGCGCTGCATTGCACGCAGCAAGATGCCGAGTGTCCCCATGGGGCGGATGCCCTGCGTCTCGGCCAGGCGCCGCAAGACGCGGTCGTCGCACAACAAGAAGTCCGCTTTGCGGCGCAGCGCGAGCGTGAGGGCTGCCGCATCCGCGCGGCTGAGGGAGCCGGCGAAATGTCTCGGTTGCCGTACGGTTTCAATACGACAGAGCTGCAGGAACGACTCCAGTTCGGGGGTTTCCCCCGGCGCTGTGGCGGGCCTGACGATTTCGTCGCGCACGACCGTCGGCACGTGAACTTCGCCCCCGAATAAGCGGTGGATGAGCGGTAGACGGCGAATCTTGCTGAGAAAGATCAACGGGCTTGCATCGGCGACGACAATCATCTCCGCAGGTCGCTCTCCAGCTCCTCGGTTCCGTAGCTCAGCTCGAGGCCGGCGCTCCGCATGCGTGCGATCAATTCGGGCAGACGCAAGCCTGCGAGATCGGCGGCCCGCGACAGCGTCGCGTCGCCCCGCCGGTACGCTTCGCAAGCGCCTTCGAAGGCGAGATCGTTCGCGCCGCGCCGCAGGGCGCGCTTGAGGAACGTCGGTCGTTCCATTCCGAGTCGCTTCGCCTGCTCGTCGAGCTGACGGGCTTCTGCCTTCGAAAGGCGCATCGCTACAGTTACGGTCTCCATGTTTGCAACTCCGTTGACTGTAAACACGATGTCGAACGTCAGCAGGTGGGTCAAGTGGATCGCGCGCTGCGACCCGTCGGACTCGCTACCTCCGTTTGCACGATTCCAGGATCGTCGAGTTGGAGGCGGTCTCGCCGGGCGTGGTGTTGGACTTCAACGGACACAACCAGGTCGCCGGCATCGCGATGCTCCACCTGTCCCGGCGTTCGCCCCAGCTCAACCTCCACGAACTCCGATACCAGACGACCTGACCTGGTGGAACGCGCGAGGAATTCAACGCGAAGGCGCAAGGGCGCTAGGACGCCGAGAAGCCAGAATTACGTTGACACTCATCGATGGCCGCCGCCGTGCGAACGTGGGTGTCCCCGCAGTCGCCTCCCCGCAGTTGCCTGTGGCGGCAGCCTCGCCCGAACGAATTCTCGCTTCGGGGCGTTCAAAGTCCTGGTTCGCCCGCCTCGCGGGCGCGGGTACGCATGGTCGCCTCGTCGTGGGCCAAGGTGCTGGCGCCCCGCAAGAGGCAGAGAAACGCCAGCACGTTCGCAACGAGTCCGGCGAGCATTGCCGTGCGCAAGTCGCCGAACACGCCAGAGAGTTGCCCGATCATGTACGGCCCGAGCGCGAGGCCGATGAATGTGATCACCAGCAGGTAGGCTGCCGAAGCGGTGGCGCGCATTCGCGGCAAGACGAGATCCTGGACCGTCGAGATGCCGGCGCCGATCCACATGGCGGAGAATCCTGTCACTGGGAAATTGAGCGCGTACGCGAGCGGTGTGCTCGACGTCGTCAGCATCAGCAGCGCAAACGGGAGCGGCAGCGCGGCGACGACCATGCCGAAGTAGATGCGCCCCTCGCGGCGAGCGCCGCGCCAGCGATCGGCGAGCACGCCGCCCAACATGACCCCGAGCCAGCCCCCCGCGGCCGAGGCGCCGCCGACGAGCAAGCCGACGTTCGCCGTGCTGCCCTCGTGCACCCGCAGGAAGAACGGCGCTGTCCAGTAGCCGATGCCGTAACCCGTGAACGCGAGCAGGGCGAAGCCCACTGCGGTCCAGCGCAGTGTCGGCGTGCCGAGGATCAGCTGTGCGCTCGGCGGATCGCGCAAGGCGACTGCCTGGGTCCACGAGACCGCCGCGTAGACGCCGATGCCGAGGGCGATCCACTGCGGGGGGTCGCCGGTGAGCGCGATCAGTCCCCACGCGCCCAGAGCGACGAGGAGTGCGGCGAGCAGGTTGCGCGGGATCTCGGCCCGCCCGCCCGGAACGCGATAGAGATGCCAGAGGGTCAACGGCGGCAGCACCGCACGCAGTTCGAGAAAGAACGCGCGAAACGGGTGCGGTTCGGTCGGCGACTCGATGCCGTCCATCCGGCCGCGACGCGGTTCGCGCAGCGTCGCGACCCAGAGCGCCAACAACACTCCGGGTAGGCCGACCGCGAAGAAGGCGACTTGCCAGCCGCGCAAGCCGAACGGCGCCGTGGTGCCGGGGAACGCGAGATCCCAGCGGTCGACGATCTGACCGCCGAGCATCAGGCCGGCGCCGGCGCCGAGATAGATGCCGCTCGAATAGATCGCCATCACGGTAGCGCGCCGCGCGAGCGGGTAGTAGTCGGCGAGCATCGAATAGGCTGCCGGCGACGCGCTGGCTTCGCCGACGCCGACGCCGATGCGCGCGGCGGCGAGTTGGCTGAAGTTGCGCGCCAGCCCCGAGAGCACGGTCATCGCGCTCCAGAAGCCGAGGCCGATGGCGATGAGCGAGCGCCGGTTCCAGACGTCGGCCAGGCGCCCGAGGGGGATGCCGAACAGGGCGTAGAACACCGCGAACACGGTGCCGTAGAGAAAGCCCATCTGGGCGTCGGTGAGGCCGAGGTCGGCCTTGATGTGGTCGTTGAGGATCGAGAGGATCTGGCGGTCGAGAAAGTTGAAGATGTAGACGAGCACGAGCACGCCGAGCACGTAGTGGGGATAGCGCTCCGAGGCTTCCCCTTCGTGCTGGTCGTTCGGTTGCCGGTTCGGAGCGCTCATCGACTTGGTTAGCGGAGCCGCAGGGTCATGCCCTCGCGGGCCGCCTTCGAGCGCGGGAAGATCGTGCGCGCCAAGCGCTCGAGCGGGGCGATCTGCGGGTCCTTCCGCGCCGGGTCGTGGTGGTAGAGGATCAACTGGCCGACGCCGGCAGCCCGCGCCGTCTCCGCCGCCATGCGCACCGTGCTGTGCCCCCATCCCTGGCGGTTGTCGACTTCACGGAAGTATTCGCGGTCGGTGTACTGGGCGTCGTGGATCAGGACGTCGGCCCCGGAGGCGAAGCGCACGACCTCTTCGTAGCCGCTCACCGGGGCCTCGACATCGGTTGCGTAGACGACGGTCTTGCCGCCACAACGCAGCCGGTAGAGCGTGACGCCGTAGCGCGGGTGAGCCCGACAATGTGCGGGCTCTACGACCACGCGCGGCCGGCTTCCGAGCACGATCGGCTCGCCGGGTTCGATCGTGTGGAAGTCGAGGTGGGCCTTGAGGTCGCGCATCTCGACGGGGAAGTAGTGCCCATGCATCGTCGCTTCGAGGTGCGCGCGGAGGTCTCTCTCGCCGTGGGTCAGCCCGTAGAGATGGCACTGCCAATTCTCCCGGTACAACGGTTTGAAGAAGCGCAGTCCTTCGATGTGGTCGTGGTGCAGGTGGCTCAGGAAGATGTGTACGTCCTGCGCGCCGGTGCGCTGCAGCAGCTTCGCGCCCAGTCCGATGATGCCGGTGCCGGCGTCGAAGACCATCGTCTTGCCCCCGGCGCGCATCTCGACGCACGATGAGTTGCCGCCGGTCTTGGCGGTCGCCGGCCCGGGCACGGGATAGCTGCCGCGCACGCCCCAAAAGCGAATCTCGATTCCCGCTCCGCCCGTCATGTGCCTCCCACTCTTACCCCGTCCCACCTGTAGCTGTTGCCGAGAACTTGGGAACATTGAACTTTGCCCCGGCCGAATCAAGGGAAGAATCACGGCGTCCTGCGATCGAGGCGGAGGCGCGATCGCAGGACGCCGATGCCTGCGGTGGCCGAATTCGTTGATGGCGCGCTGCGATCACCCGGCGGCAGAGCTTGCGCGCGTAGTCGCGGGCGTTCCACTCGCACCCCGCCGCCGCGTCGCCGCCTTGAGTCGCGGGTCGCTATGCTGCTACCCAACCACTCCCGTTCGGTTTGTCCCAAGGAGGTGTGCGGGGTGGCGGATCTCATCAGTTCTCTCAATCCCATGCAGCAGCAGGCCGTGCTCCACGACAGTGGCCCGCTGCTCATTCTCGCCGGTGCCGGCTCGGGCAAGACCCGCACGCTGACCCACCGCGTCGCCTACCTCATGGGCGAGCGCGGCGTGCCGGCCGCGCGGATCTTCGCCGTCACCTTCACCAACAAGGCCGCCGCCGAACTGCGCGCGCGCCTCGAACGCCTCGTCGGCGGCGACGACCTGCCGTGGGTCTCGACCTTTCATTCCGCCGGCGTCCGCATCCTGCGCGCCCACATCGACCGCATCGGCTTCGCCCGCAACTTCGCCATCTACGACGACCAAGACCAGGAGCGCCTGCTGCGCGAGTGCCTGCGCGATCTCAAGGTCTCCGACGAGTTCCTCAACGCCCGCGCCGCCAGCAACGCCATCGACGCCGCCAAGAACCGCAGCGTCATGCCCGCGGACTTTCCCGTCCACGACCCGCGCACCGAGACCATCGCCAACGTCTACCGGCGCTACCAGGATCGCCTGCAGCGCTCCAACGCGCTCGACTTCGGCGACCTGCTGCTGCACACGACCCGGCTGTTCGACGAGCACCCCGACATCCTCGGCCGCTACCGCGAACGCCTGCTCCACGTGCTCGTCGACGAGTACCAAGATACCAACAAGGTCCAGTATCGGCTGACCAATCTGCTCGCCTCCGGCCACCGCAACCTCTGCGTCGTCGGCGACGACGACCAGTCGATCTATCGCTGGCGCGGCGCCGAGGTCAGCAACATCCTCGAGTTCGAAAGCGATTATCCCGACGCCGTCGTCATTCGCCTCGAGCAGAACTATCGCTCGACCCAGAACATCCTCGATGCCGCCGGCGCCGTGGTCGCCCGCAACGAGCGCCGCAAGGGAAAGACGCTGTGGACCGAGAACCCACGCGGCGACCGCATCCGCTTGGTCCGCCTCGGGGACGACCTCGAAGAGGCGCGCTACGTCATCGACGAACTGCAGATCCTGCAGCGCGACGGTAAACGCCTGCGCGACATCGCCGTCTTCTACCGCGCCAACGCCCAGTCGCGCCCATTCGAAGAGGCGCTGGCGCGGCGCCGCATGCCGTATGCCATGGTCGGCGGCGTCAAGTTCTTCTCCCGCGCCGAGGTCAAGGACGTGCTCGCCTACCTGCGCGTCCTCGACAACCCTGCGGACTCGCTGTCGGCGAAACGCATCATCAACGTGCCGGCGCGCGGCATCGGCGCTACCACCGTTGAACGCATCGCTGCGCTCGAGGACGAAGCCGGTGGCTTTCTCGCTGCCTGCGCAACGTCGGTGGCTCGCGGCGCGCTCCGTGGCGCGGCGGCGGAGAAGGTCGGCTCGTTTCTGCGGATGATCGAGTCCTTCCAGAAACTGCGCGACACCCTGCCGCTGCACGAGTTCGCCTCGCGTATCATCTCCGATTCCGGCTACGGCCGGATGCTCTCCGAGGACTCGAGCGAGCAGGCGCAGGATCGCATGCAGAACCTCGACGAAATGGTACGTGGCATGGAGGAATATTCCGCCAGCGAACAGGCGCTGCAGGACTACCTCGAACACACGGCGCTGGTCAGCGATCTCGACTCGTACCAGGCGAGCGACGACCGCGTCACGTTGATGACCATGCACTCGGCCAAGGGGCTGGAGTTTCCCATCGTCTTCATGACCGCAATGGAGGAGGGGCTGTTCCCGCATTCGCGCGCGGGCAGCAACGAGCAGGACATCGAGGAGGAGCGGCGCCTCTGCTACGTCGGCATGACCCGGGCGATGCAGCGCCTGTACCTCACCCATGCCAAGCGGCGGCGGACCTTCGGCACGCCGAAGTTCAACGAGCGCAGCCGCTTCCTCGACGAGATCCCGATCGAACTGCTCGACGAAACCGACCTGGCGCGCACTTCCGAGCCGATGTGGGATTCGCGGCCGTCGCCGAGCCCGAGCCCGAGCCAGCGTCCGCCGATCGCCGCACGCAACCAGGGTAGGGTGGTGGCGACGAGCTACGAGGACGATTCCGTCCGCGTCGTCTACGACAACGACGTCGACGCCCTGACCGTCGGCCGCCGCGTGCGCCACGCCGAGTTCGGTGTCGGCATCGTCAGAGGCATCGAGGGCACGGGCGACAAGCGCAAGGCGACCGTCCATTTCCAATCGGTGGGACCGCGCAAGCTGGTCCTCAAGTTCGCCCGACTCGAACCCGCCTGACCGTTGGTGGTAATTCACCCTGGGACCGCGGGCGTCCCGCCCGCAATCGCGACTGCGGCACTCCCGGCATGGATCGCCTATTGGTCCTACGCGTGCGTCTGACTATAGGATGGAGGGTATGACGCATCCTCTCGGATCTGCACTCGAAGCTGCCGGCGTTCGCCTGGCGCAGCGCCTCGGTCTCATGCTCGCTGTGGCCTTCAGCGATAGCGCTACCGAGTACGCTGCGCTGCGCACCGGGTGCGGCTTGATCGATCCGAGCTTCCGCGGTCTTGCCCGACTGACGGGCGAAGACCGCACGACCTTCCTGCAGGGGATGATTTCCAACGACATCGCGCGCTGCAGCGCGGGCGCGGGCGTCTATGCGACGATGCTCACCGTCCAGGGCCGTGTCGTTTCCGACCTGCGGGCGTACGTGCTGGAAGGCGAGATCTGGCTCGACGTGCCCGCGCAGCGACGGGCGACGGCGTTGGCGACGCTCGAGAAGTACATCGTCGCGGACGACGTCGAGATCGTCGATGCCGACGCTGTGCCGTTGATTCTCGTCGAGGGGCGCACGGCAGCCGACACGTTCGCTCGTGCCTTCGGTCTCGAGGTGCACGGTCTCGCGCGCTGCGCGCACCGGCAGGGCGAGATCGATGGGCGCGCCGTGCGCGTCGCCGCCGTCACCCATTCGGGCGAGACCGGGTATTTGCTGCTCGGCCCGGCCGCGTTGGCTGTTCTCGCCTGGGAGCGCGCTCTCGCCGCGGGTGCCGTTCCCGTCGGCTTCGACGCGCTCGACGTCGCCCGCGTCGAGGCGGGTATCGCACTGATGGACGTCGATATGGACGAATCGGTTCTCGCGCCCGAAGTTGGCCTCGCCGACGCACTGTCGTTTCGTAAGGGCTGTTACATCGGCCAGGAAGTCGTCGAACGCGTCGCCTCGCGCGGCAACGTGCAGAAGAAGTTGATGGGGCTGAAGATTGCCGGCGACGAACCTGTGGCGGCGGGGACGGAGTTGTTCGCGGACGACAAGCAAGTCGGCTCGGTCACCAGTTCGGTGCGTTCGCCTGCCGTCGGCTGCGCCATCGCCCTCGCCTACGTGCGTCGCGTCGCTTGGGAGCCGGGCAGCGAGGTCGAGCTGCGTACCGCGACCGGGAGCATTGCGGCGACAGTCACGGCCTTGCCGTTCGTTGCGGGCGGTGCCGCGGCGACCGTATGACCGCTGAGTCCGAGGCTCCCGTGCTCTTCACGAAGGATGGCGGCGTGGCGGTCGTCACGCTCCACCGGCCCGCGGTGCGCAACGCTTTCAACCTCGCGATGCGCGACGCGCTCTGCGAAACCTTCGACGCTGTTGCCGACGATCCCGAGGTGAGGATCGTGGTGCTGCGCGGGGCCGGCTCGGATTTCTGTGCCGGCGGCGATCTGCGGGAGTTCGGCACGGCGCCGTCGCTCACGGTTGCGCGCATGACGCGCTGGCGACGCGATTTCTGGGGCAAGCTACGGACCTTGCCGAAAATCACGATTGCCGCGATTCGCGGAGCTGCGGTCGGCAGTGGCTTCGAGATCGCACTCGCCTGCGATCTGCGCGTCGCTGCGGCCGATGCTCGTTTCGCCTTCCCGGAAACCGGGCGTGGTCTCATCCCAGGAGCGACCGGAACCCAGACGGCGGCGCGGGTGATCGGTCGCGGCCGCGCGCTCGAACTGGTCCTGAGCGGTCGCACCGTCGCTGCCGCCGAGGCGCGCCAGCTCGGCCTGGTGTCACTGGTGACGGATGGGGTCGACTCCTTCCCTGTAGCGCTGGCCTTGGCGCGGCGGCTCGAAGCGGTCTCGCTCGTGTCGCTGGCGGCGCTGAAGCGCGCGGCCCGGGAGGGGTTGGATCTGCCGCTCGCGGCCGGGCTCGCGCTCGAGCGAAGGTGCGCCGCAACCAGCGCGTGAAGCGGAATCACCGATGAACACGGCCAATTTCGTCGCCATTCCCGCAGGGCTCTTCCCCGACCAGGAGATCCTGTGCTGCGCCGACCAACGGCTCACCTACGGTAGGTTGTGGGAAGAGATCGAGAGAATTGCCGCGGGCCTGCACGGCCTCGGCGTGCAGCCGGGCGACTGCGTCGCGGCGCTCGACACGACGTCGCACCACTACGTCGAACTCTACTACGCCGTCGCACTGCTGGGCGCTGTTTTCGTTCCCCTGAACTATCGCGCCAAGCCGATCGAGTTGGCTCACATGCTCGGTACGGCGAACGTCGAGACACTCGTCGTGGGCGAGCGTTATGCCGACCAGGTCGACGGCTTGATGGCCCGACTGCCGCGCCTACGACGCGTGCTCGGCATGGCAGCCGGCGCCAGGACGGCGATCGAGGATCTGGCAAACACGCCGGCAGGCACGTTCATCGCTCCCGACGTCGACGACGATGCAACCGTGATCCTCATGTACACGAGCGGCACGACTTCCATGCCGAAGGCGGTCCTGCTGACCCACAACGACTTCACGTCTTATGTGTGCAACAGCGTCGAACTCGCCGATGGTTCGGAGCGCGGCGTTTCGTTGGGGTGCATGCCGCTGTACCACATCGCCGGAATGACCAACGTGATGACGACCATGTTCACCGGTCGTCGCTTGGTTTTGATGCGGCAGTTCGCTGCCGATGCGTGGCTGCAAATCGTTGACGAGGCGCGCGTCACCCACGCCTTTCTCGTGCCGACGATGGTGAAGCAGGTGATCGACTGCCCGCGATTCGCCAGCGCGGATCTGCGCAGCCTGCAGAGCCTCGCCTACGGCGGTGCGCCGATGCCGCTACCTATCTTGCGGCGCGCGCTCGAGCGTTTTCCCACGACGACCGGTTTCGTCAATGCCTTCGGCCAGACCGAAACCACATCGACCCTGACCGTGCTCGGGCCGGAGGATCACCGTCGCGCTGCAGGTGAGGGCCAGGAGCAGCTGTGGCACCGCTTGCAGTCGATCGGGCGGCCGCTGCCGGACGTCGAGCTACGCATCGTGGATGACGACGGCAACGACTTGCCGGGAGGCGCCACCGGTGAACTCTGGGTGCGAACGCCGCGCTTGATGAAGGGCTACGCCAGTGACACAGGCGTCGTGACACCGCTACGCGACGGTTGGCTACCGACGCGCGACATGGGTTGGATCGACGCGGACGGCTACGTCTTCCTCGCCGGGCGCAAGGACGACATGATCATCCGCGGCGGCGAGAACATCGCTCCGGCGGAAGTGGAGGCCGTGCTGCAGGCGCACCCCGGCGTCGAGGAGGCGGCGGTCCTTGGCGTCGCCGACGAAGAGTGGGGACAACAAGTCGCCGCAGCCGTGGTACCGCGCGCAGGTGTCACCCTCGCTACGCACGAGCTGACGCTCTTCTGCAAGCAGCGATTGGCGAGCTTCAAGGTGCCGACGGTGATCCTCGTTGCCCACGCGCTGCCGCATAGCGCTCTGGGGAAGGTGCTGCGCGGCGAGTTGCGCGTGCTGCTCGGGGACGCAGCGGGGCGACGATGAAGCTGCCGTCGGGAGCCGGGCTGCGCGCCACGTGCGTCGATCGCGTCGCGTGGCTGGTGCTCGATCGTGCCGATTCGGGGAATCGCATCGACCGCGAACTCGCGCAGCGGCTCTGCGAAGCGATCGGCGAGATCGACATGGGCGATGCGGCCGACGTCGTCGTGCTCACCCATGCGGCCGGGCCGTTTTGTCTGGGTATCGAGAACGGCGGCGAATGGCAGGAGAGCTTCGATTGGGTCGCGGCGCTTGCGTCGTTGCGTTGCCCGACGCTGGCGGGGATCGGCGGCGCTGCGCTCGATGAAGGGCTGGAGACCGCGCTTGCCGTCGATCTGCGGATTGCCACGACAACGGCGACGTTCGCCACCCAGCAGATCGTCGCCGGCGGCTTCCCGCGGCATGGGGCGACACAGCGCCTGCCGCGGCTCGTCGGGCTCGGTCGCGCCCTGACGATGTTGTTGCTCGGCACAGAAGTTCACGCAGCCGAGGCGCTGGTGGCGGGTTTGGCGACCGCCCTCGTCGCTGCGGATGAACTCCAGGCGGAATTGCTGCGCCAGGCCAACTCGCTCGCGGCAAAGGGTCCGATCGCCGCGCGCTACGCGAAGGAGGCCGTGCTCGCCGGGACAGACTTGACGATGGAGCAGGGAGTACGCTTGGAGCACGACTTGTACGTACTGCTGCAAGCGACGGAAGATCGGGGCGAAGGTGTCCGGTCGTTCTTGGAGAAGCGGACGCCACGATTCCACGGAAAGTGAAAGGACGGGAGTGATGAGCACCGAGATGGACATCGACGGCCACGTCGCGAGAGTGCGCTGCGACGGCTACACGATCGTGCCGAACGTGCTGAGCGCTGCGGAGGCAGATGGCCTGCGTGCCGAACTCGAGCGCATCGAGCGCGACCGCGGAATCGTGCCGTCGCCAAACGTGTTCGAGGGGGCCAAGACCGTGCGCATCTACAACCTGCTGGTCTACGGCAAGGTTTACGAAGAGATTCCCGTTCATCCCAGGGTCTTGCCGATCGTCGAGGGCGTGCTCGATCGCGGTTGCCTGGTATCGTCGCTGTCGTCGATCGGCATCGACCCCGGCGAGGTGCCGCAGCCGATCCATGCCGACGACCAGCTCATCCCGTTGCCCAAGCCGCACCCGCCGCTGGTGTGCAACAGCATGTGGGCGCTGACGGACTTCACCGGGGAGAATGGCGCAACCCGCATCATTCGCGGCTCCCACCTGCGCGACCACAGCCCGAACTTCGGCGCGCACTACGACTCGGAGGCGGCGGTCATGCCGAAGGGGAGCGTCATGGTCTACGACGGCGCGATGTGGCACGGCGGCGGGGCCAACCGCACCGAAGCGCGGCGGATGGGACTCGCGATGAACTACTGCGCCGGCTACGTACGCCAACAGGAGAACCAACAGCTCGGCATCCCGCGTGAGATCGCGTGCGGCTTCTCGCCGCGCTTGCGCGAGCTCGTCGGCTACGGGGTGTACAATGGGCTGATCGGCCACATCGACAAGAAGAGCCCGGTGACCCTGCTCGACGAAGCGAAGAAGGGCGCCGGCGTCATCTGGGACGCGCTCTAGCCTGCTCATCTCCGTGCGTCGACGGATCGGTGTCATGAAGGGCGATTCGAGCGGCTGGACGGCTCATCGATCTGCCGAACGAATCTGCCGCAGGGATCGATCACCCGTATCCGGCCAATAGTTCACGCGCTGCCTGCAGATCGTGAAAGTCGGTCCCTGCGGGGAACCAGGCACATAGCTCGGCGAGTTCGGCTCGTGCTTCACCCTCGCGTCCGTGGGCGTCGAGGAATCGCCCCAGGGCGACGGCGGCGCCCAGCTCCGAGATGCGGACCCGCTGTGCACGCGCGACATCCAGCGCGCGCCGCAACGCGGCCTCGGCTGCGACGAGCGCCGCCGCCGGCAGCACCTGCGCACGGTCCTCGCTCTTCCTCCGCCGCGGCGCCGCGATCGCGTCTGCGCTGCGCCAGAGCAACTCACCGCGGAGGCGGTGGATCTCGGATTCTACGAACCGTTCACCGTTGCCCTCGATCTTCACGATGGCTGCGTCGAGCGCTGCGATCGCGACGGGATATTGGCCGGCGTCCGCAAGTCGCTCCGCGGCAATACAGCGTAGGAAAGGCATACAGAAGTGTTGGCCGTGCGCTTCGCGCATCTCGATTTCGCGTAGCAGTTCCAAGGCGCTCTCGACACCCGGACTCACGATCGCATCGACGATCGTCTGTGCGCCGGCCATATGAATGACCGGGCCGAATCCGCCGAGTGCGGTGGCGTCGCGCACCAAAGCTTGCAGCGCCGCCAAATACCCAGCTTCGTCGCGCCGCAACCAATGGATCAGGACACTGCAGGCATCGACCGTCGCCTGCGACAATGCATGCCCGAGCGAGCGGGCGCGGGCGCCGGCTCGCTGCAAGCGCGCAACCCCCTCGTCGACATGTCCGAGTAGGGTCAACGCCACCGCCAAGCCCACGAGATATGCGGATATCGGGTCGATCCAAACGCCCGTGGAGTTGAGCGGCAACACGGCGTCATCGCTTTCGGATGCCAGTACTCGCTCCAACTTTTCGCGCCCGAGCGCCGACTCGCCGCAGATCATCTCGATGACCCCGACGGCGCCGACCGCGGTGCGCTGGAATACCTCGGGGAGGACCTCGGCCAGTTTCGCCAACGCCTCGGCGCAGGCGAGCGAGGCATTGGCCTTGCCGCGCATGCAGTACACGATCGCCAACAAATTCAGCGACAGCATCTGCGGAAGTCGCTACCGAGGAGCCGACGGCAACACCCACACCGGTTCCGACCGACGTCCCGACCGAGACGCCCACGGAAGAGCCGACCGAAGAACCGACGGAACAACCGACCGAAGCGCCGACGGATACGCCGACGCCGACCGCCGTCGATACGGCGACGCCGACGGCCACCAATACGCCCACGGTACCGACAACGTTCCGCCGCGTGTTCGTCTCCTCCACCGCCCAGAACGGCAACTTCGGCGGCGTCCAGGGGGCAGACGATCTCTGCGAATCCCTGGCCGCATCGGCGGGGCTACCCGGAAAGTTCGTCGCTTGGATGAGCAGCGGCGAATTGAATACACAAGCACTCGACCGCCTGGATCAGGCCGACGTCCCCTATCGGTTGGTCGATGGGACGAAGATTGCCGACAACTGGGACGATCTCACCGACAACTCGTTGGACAACCCCATCAACCGTGATGAGAACGGCGTCGTGCGCTCCGGCTCCAACAACGTATGGACGGGCGCGGACGGCAACGGGACGGGCATCGCGTTCGCATCCGACAGCAACGTGAACTGCAACAATTGGACAGGTGGCTCGAGTAGCCTGTCGGGGCGTGTCGGCAGCAGCGCTGCCATCGATGAGGATTGGACCAACACCGGAGACAATATCGACTGCAACCTCAACAGACGGCTGTACTGCGTACAGTCGAACCCCAAATGCGGCAGTGGAAATGGCAAGTGCATCTTCGTCACGGACGACTCCTTCTCTGCCGTAACGGGCGGGCTCGTCGGCGCCGATGCCCTCTGTCAGGCGGCAGCGGACGCGGCGAGCACCGTGGCCGACGGGACCTACAAGGCATGGCTGTCGAATAGCAATCTCTCAGCCGCCGATCGGCTGACCCACGCAACCGGCGCCTACCGGCTGCCCAACGGCGACCGCGTCGCGACGAACTGGGACGACCTGACCGACGGATCCCTGGAAAATCCCCTGTGCATCAATGAGTACCAGATGCACAGATCATCCGGGTGCGGCTGGTCCGGCGGGAGCGAAGTGTGGACCGCGACGGACGCAAACGGCACCTACATGGGACCGGCGTCCTGTTCGAACTGGAGTTCGAACTCCGGGACTGTAACTGTCGGCGATTTCGTGGGCTCGGCGCCCTTAGCTGACTGGTCGAACGTCGGCACCACCAGCTGCGGAGGCGGGCGACACTTGTACTGCCTACAGCAGTGACGGTCCTCAGCTAGGGGAGCAGCGCACCGGCCCGTATTTCCCGTGCGCCGCTCCCCCGCCTGCGGCCCGAAGCCTTCCGTCCTCCGTAGTTGCACCACTGCGGAGGACGGAAGGCGGACGGGCCGTTGCGCCGGATTGTCATCCCCCAGTCGTGGATGATATCAGCCGTTTGCCTGGTGATAACATGATTCGCACGCAGATCTCGCTCGACGAAGATGCCTACCGTGAGGCGAAGGAGGAGGCGCGGCAACAGGGCATCTCCCTAGCCGAGTTTCTTCGCAGGCTCGTCGCCGCCGGTATTCGCCATCGGCGCACGAATGAGCGGCCGTGGATGCGGCACGCGGGGGCGCTGGCGTCCGGGGATCCTGACGCCAGCCAAAGCGTCGACGAGGTCGTCTACGGCCAGCCGCGTCCATGACGTCCGGTCCCGTCTTCCTAGACAGCGGCATCTTCATCGCGTTTCTCGATCGCTCGGATAGATTCCATCCTGCCGCGGTCGAATTGTTCTCGCAGCCGCCGCGACGCTGCCACACGTCGTTGGCAGTCATTTCGGAGACGTACGGCTGGTTCCTGCACCGGCTGGGCGAGGAGGCTGCGCGGACATTCCGCATCGCGCTGCTCGACTTTGCGTGGCTTTCGCTCCAGCCGCTCGACGCGAACCACCATGCCGCCGTCGTGGAGAAGCTCGAGCGTCTGCGCGGCCACAAGCTGAAATACGTCGATGCATCGTCGCTCGTGTTCCTCTCCCGGCTGCGGATTCGTGAAGTTTGGGGCACTGATCGCGATCTCAGTCTCGAAGGGGCGCGCGTCGTTCCGACGAGAGCGTGAACCCCGCTGCAGCAGCGGCAACCGTGTCGTTGCCGCTCACGGCGAGGTCGTGTCGCAGTTTGATTCCGACGCCGCCTGGGGCGTTGCCCCAGGCTTGCACGCTGCGGACACGCTCTTTTCAATTGCACGGCACGGTGTTAGACGAGCTAATCGGCAACTCGGTGCCGCTCGGCGGCGGACGAAACTCAAAGGGAGGCATGTTCCATGGTAGCTCGAACTGGAACCGCGATCTTGTTTGCAGCGGTGTTGGCGCTCGGCGCCGCAGGAGTCACGGCACCCGTGCAGGCCGAGTGGAACCTCGACGTATACGCCGGCCCAACCTACGAACACGAAGACAGCGACCCGGGCGCGCTGACGATCGGCGGCCGTGTCGGCTACTTCTTCCCGTTCGTCGGCCGGCTCGACGGGGGCTTGTTCGCCGACTCGTCCGTCGTGCTCGACGATGACGATCCCGTCGACGTCGAGTTCGACTTCGTGCCGACCACGGCCCTCGCCCTCCTGCGTTACCGCCTCATCGACGCGGCCGACTTTGGTCTGCACCCCTACTTCGGCGCCGGGCCGAGCTTGGTTTGGAGCCGGCTCGATGTCGCCGGCGACGACGACAGCGAGATCGATCTCGGGCTCGACGCCCGCGCCGGGTTGCGCGCTATTTTGCTCGACCGCTTCGCGCTTTTCGCGGAGTACCGGCTCAACTACTTCGAGGCCAAGTTCGACAATATCCAGGGTTCCGCCGCGCAGGTCGACGATGTCTTCCACGCGGCGCTCTTCGGCGTGGGGTACCGTTTCGTTGCCGCGCCGCCGCCGCCGGCGCCCGTAGTGCTGCCGGCATCCGAGCCCACTCCGGAACCCGTGGCGGAGCTACCTCCCCCGACCAGGCAGCGCATCGTGCTGCGCGGCGTCACCTTCGACTTCGACACCGACGTATTGAGTCGCGACGCCGAGGGGGTGCTCGACGCCGCGGTCGCCGCGCTCCAAGACGCACCCACAACCGACGTCGTCGTCGCAGGTCACAGCGATGCCATCGGCGCGGAAGAATACAACATGAAGCTCTCGGAGCGTCGGGCAACGCGAGTACGCAACTACCTTGCCGATCACGGCATCGATGCCTCGCGCCTCGAGGTCCGCGCCTACGGCGAGTCGAGCCCGGTGGCCGACAACGATACCGAGGAAGGCCGCGCGCAGAACCGGCGCGTCGAGCTCGACGTCACGGAGTAATCCGCGGAACGCTGCGCCTGGCTCGACCCCGATCGTTTCCGGGCTAGAGCCGGGATGCCTGCCGGCAGCGCGCGCCGATCGGTCGGGCTACGTGCGCGGCGGCCACTCCTCGGGAGTGTAGGTCTTCATCGCCAACGCATGGATCTCCGTGCCGACTGCAGCGCCGAGCGCGGCGTAGATCGCGCGCTGGCGTGCGACGCGGTTCTGGCCGCGAAAGGCCTCCGCGACGACGACCACCTCGAAGTGCCCACCGCCCGACGCCGCTCCCGGGTGGCGCGCGTGCTTGGCGCTGTCGTCGCGGATCTCGAAGTGGAGCGGTTGCAGCGCTTCGCGTAGTGCGGTCTCGATGAACTTCATTCGATCCATGCGATCCATGCTCCTGCTTTACCCGACCCGGCGGCAGCCGCCAAGGCGAGTCCCGCGCCGATGAGCGGCATCGAGCCGTTCGAACCCGATGACGTCTACTGCGTGCACTGCCACGCGCCGGCCGCCGGCGTGTGCGCGCGCTGCGGCTCGCTTTGCTGCGGCGATTGCGTCGAATTGCGCCTCGGAATGACGCGCCACCTCGCCGTCTGCCGCGTCTGCCTCGCCGCGGAAGGACCGCGCGACCAAGCCGGTTGGAGCAGCCGTCGCGGCGTCGCGCTCGTGGTTGGCTTGGCGCTGGCGCTGAGCCTGCTGTGGCGCTGGGCCGCCACTTGACGGCCTACCGGTGGCGGGCGTACACGGGTTGCGCCTGCCTCGCAGTTGCTCCCCTGGAGGACCAATCCCATGAACGTAGTGATCGTCGGCGGCGGCCTGGTAGGCTCGACTCTCGCCAGCAAATTGGCGCGCGACGGGTTCGACGTGACCCTGATCGAGCAGGACCCGGCCAAGGTCGCGGACCTCTCGGAGCATCTCGACGTGCACGTCCTCATCGGCAATGGCGCGGCCGCGCCGGTGCTGCGCCGCGCCGGCATCGAGAACACCGATCTGCTCGTCGCGACGACCAACTCGGACGAGGTCAACATGGTCGTCGGCTTGCTCGGAACCGCCCTGTTCGAGGTGCCGCGCGTCGTCGCTCGCCTGCGTGACCCCGAACTCGCCGAGGGATTCGGCCTGATCAGCAAGGATCACCCCGGTGAATACGTGCAGGTCGACCCCGAGCGCGCGGCGGTGGATCGCATCATGAGCCTGCTCGAGGTTCCCGGCGCCGTCGACATCGTGCACTTTCTCGAGGGCCGCGTGGTGCTCGCCGGCTTCCGCATGACGGCGTCATCCGACTTCGTCGGTCTATCCCTTGCCCATATCCGCCTGATGTTCCCTGCGACGGCGGCGCTCGTCGCCGCGATCCACCGCGGAGATGCGTGGATCATTCCGCATGGCGACGAGGAGATCGCGAGCGGCGACTTGGTCTACTTCGCGGTGGTGCGCGATGAGCTCGACAACGTGCTGGCGCTGATCGACGCGGCGGCCGAGCGGCGCAATCGGGTGATGATCGCCGGCGCCAGCCGTATCGGCCTCGAACTGGCGCGGCGGCTCGAGAAGGGTACTACCCAGGTCGTCCTGATCGAGGAGAGCAGGGATCTGGCGCGCAAGGCGGAAGAGATGCTGGAGCGGACGCTCGTCATCTGCGGGCCGGTGACCGAGCGCGAGTTGTTGGAGGAGGAGGATATCGGACGGGTATCGACGTTCATTGCGGTTACCGCCGACCATGAGGTGAACCTGGTGTCGAGCTTGCTCGCCAAGCGCCTCGGTGCACAGCGTGCATTCGCGCTGGTCGACAACCCGGCACTCGCGAATCTGATCGGCGAGATCGGCATCGATGCGGTCATCAGCCCGCGCTCGCTCGCGGTCGGGTTGATGCTGCAGCACATCCGTCGCGGTCGGATTCTCTCGGTTGCCGCCCTGCTCGAAGACAAGGTCGAAGTGATCGAAGCGGAAGCCCTGCCCGGGAGTCGACTGACACTCGGGACGCTTGCGGAACTCGGGTTGCCGCGCGGCGTCCTCGTCGCGGCGCGCGCCCGCGGCGACAAGCTGCTCATGCCCCAAGGCGGTGACCGCATCGAGCCCGGCGACGAAGTCCTGATCATCACCACCAGCGAGCGCGCCAAGTCCGTCGACGAGTTCCTGTCCGCGTCATGAATCCGCGGCTCGACCTCTATATCGTCGGTTGGCTCCTCGGCCTCACCGGAGGCTTCCAGATCGTCCCGCTGCTCGTGGCGCTGGCTTACGGCGAGGCGCCGGCACCCTACATCGCTTCGGCGGCGCTGTCGTTCGTCGCCGGCGCGGCGCTCGTTTGGTCCACCCGCGTCCGCGATTGGTCGGTGCGCCCGCGTGACGGCTACTTGATCGTTGCGGCCGGATGGATTGCCGTGTCCGCCTTCGGTTGCCTGCCGTATGTCTTCGCTGGTGTCGCGGGTCCGATCGACGCGTTTTTCGAGTCGGTGTCGGGGTTCACGACGACGGGTTCGACGGTACTGACGGGATTGGACAGCATGCCGCACGGGCTGTTGCTGTGGCGCTCGTTCACCCAGTGGCTCGGCGGGATGGGCATCATTCTGTTCACGATCGCGTTGCTGCCGCTGCTCGGTATCGGCGGAATGCAGTTGTTCAAGGCGGAGGTGCCGGGCCCGATCAAGGACAAGATCCGGCCGCGACTGGTGGAGACGGCGCGCCAGCTCTGGCTCATCTATTTCGGGGTGACGGCGGCCGAGTGTCTGCTGCTGGTGCTTGCCGGCCTCAGCTTCTTCGATGCGGTCTGCCACTCGATGACGACCTTGGCGACCGGGGGATTCTCAACGCGCGACGCATCGATCGGCGCGTTCGAGTCGCCGGCGGTCGAGTGGATCATCACCATCTTCATGTTGATCGCGGGCATGAACTTCGTGTTGCACTACCGCGTGCTCGCGGGCCGCGGCCGCGAGGTCCTGCGCGACGCCGAACTGCGTTACTTCCTGGTCGTGGTTGCAGTTGCGACCGCGATGGTGACGCTGGTGCTGCTCGGTGAGGAAACCGAAAGCGGCGTAGCGTTCCGCCATGCGGCCTTTCAAGTGGCGTCGATTATTTCGACGACGGGATTCGTGAGTACGGACTTCGAGCTCTGGCCGCCGTTCACCCACGTGGTGCTGTTGGTGCTGATGATGCTCGGCGGGATGTCGGGGTCGACCAGCGGCGGTATCAAGAGTCTGCGCGCGCTGCTGGGGTTTCGGGCGTTTCGGGCGACGTTCGGACGGTTGTTGCATCCGCGTGCGGTGCGTTCGGTGAAGTATGGCGGCCGCGCCGTCAACGAAGAGGTGCTGTCGAGTATCTGGGCATTCTTGACGGCCTACTATCTTATCGCGGCGACGTCGGCCGCGGTGATCACGCTCTGGGGATATGATCTGGAAACGGCGATCTCGGCGTCGTTGACCGCGCTCGGCAACGTCGGCCCGGGTATCGGCGAGGTCGGCGCCTTCGATAATTTCTCTCATTTTCCCGCCCCAGTGAAACTGCTGATGGCGTTCTGCATGCTCGCCGGCCGGCTCGAGGTCTTCACCTTGCTGGTCATCCTGTCCCCCGGCTTCTGGCGGCGTTGAGTCGACGGCCACCACCGAGCATCTGCTCCTGGAAGCTGGCAACCGTGCGGCACGAATCCCACAGCGAGCCGTCTGCAGGCGAACCCCGGTCGCTTCCCGGCGCCGTGCGCCTCGTCGATCTCCTCGTATGGTGTGTCGTCCTGGCCGGCGTGTTCCTGTTGTTCCATCGGCTCGCGTGGAACGGCAGTACCTGGGACGAGCGGATCGACTACTCGATCGCGCAGGACATCGCCCGTCACGGCAACGTCCTCACCAATGTGTTCGATCCGACGCAGAGTCGCCTTCCCCACATGGTCGGCGCGCTCGCGCTGGCGCTCTTCGGCGACGGCCTCTGGGCCTTCAAACTGCCCTTCGCCTTCATTGGCCTGCTCGGCGGCGCGCTCTTGTACGCGTTCGTCGCTCGCCGCCGCGATCGGGTGACGGCGTCTTACTGTCTCGCCTTCTACCTGACCAACCCCTGGGTTCTCGCGAGCAGCCGCAGCGCCGCGACCGCTGGCGACATCCTCGTCGTGGTAACGACCTTCGCCTTCTTCTGGGCCGCCGTTCGCTTTGTCGAGTCGCACGGACCCGACGCTCGACGTCTGCGGCACACGATGGCGCTCGGGCTGCTGGCGGGGGTATCGGTCGGGGCCAAACTGACGAGCGCTGTATTGATTCCGTTCGGACTCGCCATCGTCGTGGCAACGAGAATGTCGCTCCGCCACGCCGTCGTCTTCGTCGCCGGGTCGGCGTTGTTCGCGGTCGCTACGCATCCACTGCTGATGACGGAATCTTCACTCTTGGTCGGGTCCATACACCGGGCTCTCGGCCCGAGTCCGTCTGCGCCCGACGCGAATCGGAAGGTGGTGCGCCCGATGGCGAGCTCGACCTCGCCGTTCGACAAGCTCGCCGGCAAGGCGCCGGTGTACAGCGGCGACGTCTTTCTCGTCAGTCTCGAGCGTCCGCCGAAGCTTCGCTACCTGTGGGCTGTCCTGGCGGGCAAACTGACCGTTCCGTTTCTCTTCGTCGTGCTGCTCGGTGGCGCTATGGGTGCGCGCGCGAGCTACGTCTCTCGCAAGTTCGACCCCGCATTCTGCGGCGCGCTGCTATTCGTGCTGGCGACGTGTGGTTTCATCTGGAAGAACAAGCAGAATCCCAATTACTTCCTGCCGCTACTGCTGCCGGCGATCACCATCGCAGCGCTGCCGCTGGCGACCGTCCTGCAATCTCCGAAGCCGTGGCGCAGGGCAGCCGGATCCTGCGCTTGGCTGACGCTGCTGGTGTACCAACTTTGGCTGTGCGCGGCGCTCAGCCCCGACTATCTCCAGGCCGGGCGAAGAATGGGTCCCTCCGTCCAGGGCCTGATGGCCGGCCCCGCCGTCAACCACTGCCAGGGAACGCCGCTTTTGATCGATCGACTCAACGCGCTGCGGCACACCGCGTCATTCGACACAGCGTACGTTCTCGAGGCTTGCATGCCGGTCATCGTCCGCGACGCGACACTTGGACCCGTGCAGCCCGTCGGGTACTCGTTCGTGAAGTACAATCCGATCGCGCGACCACCTGAAGCGCACTTGGTCGTCGTGCACGAGACCCTTCACTACGATGCGTTTGCGACGACGGACCACACGCTGAGGATGCGCCGGCTGCAACGTGCGACGCGGGGCTGTGTGCTCGCGAATGCGAACGCCGCAAATGCCCGGTTCAAGGTCTTCCGCTGCCCCGCCGCCGTGGACTCTCAGCGCTGACAGCGGGCGCAGTAGAAGGTCGAACGGCCGCCGAGGACCACCCGGGTCACGGCCGTCGCGCAGTTGATGCAGGGCTCGCCGCCCCGGTCGTAGATCTGCAAGCGGAGTTGGAAGTACCCCGGCTGGCCGCGCCCGTCGCGGTAGTCCGAAATCGAACTGCCGCCCAGTTCGATCGCTTCGCGTAGCACCTCTCGAACGCAGCCGAACAACCGCTCGACCTCGATCCGACGCAAGCCCCGCGCCTGCCGCCGCGGCCGCACGCCGGCGCGGAACAACGCTTCGTTCGCGTAGATGTTGCCGATCCCCGCGAGCAGGGTCTGGTCCATCAAGAGATTCTTGATCGGCTTGCTCCGGCCTCGGGTCAACGTCCAGAGTTCCGCCGCCGTGAACCCGTCGCCGAGGGGATCGATGCCGATCCGCGCCAACTCCGTGAAGCCGCTTTCGGGTCCGAACAACACGACCCCGAAGCGCCGCGGGTCGTTGAAGACCAACTCGGTGCCGTCGGACAAACCGAAGATGACGTGGTCGTGGCGCTGCCGTAGCTGTCCGCTCGGACGCACGAAGAAGGTTCCCGACATGCCCAGGTGGACCAGCAACGTTGCGCCCGAAGACAGCCGACAGAGGAGATACTTCGAGCGCCTTTCGATCGCTTCGATGTGACAGCCTGCAACCGCGTCGGCCAGCTCCTCCGGGACCGGACGCCGCAGCCGCCTCTCGTACACGACGACAGCGTCGATCCGGTTGCCGATGATGTGCAGGAGCGAGCGGCGGACGGTTTCGACTTCGGGCAACTCGGGCATGGGACTACAACGACGCGGCTTCGCGCGCGCCGATGAGATTGCTGAGCAGCGCGAACTCGGCGAGCGACAGTGTCTCCGGACGCCGGGTCGGGTCGATCTGTGCTGCCGCCAGAATGGTTGCTGCGTCCGCGTAGGCGTTGCGCAGGCTGTTGGCCAGGTGTTTGCGGCGCTGGCCGAAGGCCGCGCGCACGACCCGGCGGAATACCGCGCGGTCGTCGATCGGCACCGGCGGCGCGGCCAGGGGTTCGACGAGGACCACTGCGGACTCGACCTTGGGCCGCGGCACGAATGCCGACGGCGGGACGCGAAAGGCGACCTGGGTGCGGGCCGCCGTTTGCGCCATCACCGACAGCAACCCGTAGGTCTTCGACCCGGGCGGCGCCGCCAAGCGCAATGCGACTTCGAGTTGCACCATGACGACCATGCGCCTGAAGGCGACGGGCGGTTCGACGAGACGCATGAGGATCGCCGTTGCCACGTTGTAGGGCAGGTTGGCGACGAGCACCGCGGGCGCGGCGTCGCCGAGCATCGCGACGAAGTCGGCGCTGAGCGCGTCGGCCTCGACGACACGTACTGCCGGTCGCTCGGCGTAGCGCTCGCGGGCACGTTGCGCCAGGTCGCGATCGATCTCGACCAGCCAGAGACGGCCGGCACCGTCGGCGAGCGCGTCGGTCAGCGCGCCGAGGCCGGGGCCGATCTCTACCACCGCTTCGCTGCCGTGCAGGTCGGCGGTGCGCACGATTCTCTCGGCGACGTGCCGATTGCTGAGAAAGTGTTGGCCGAATCGCTTGCGCGCGCGGTGGCCGGATTCGGCGAGTGTCTCGCGCACGGCACGCGGCGAGAGCGGTGCCGGCGAGTGTGCGTCGTCGCGGGTCGCCATGCTGGCTTCACAGTTCCAAGTCGGCGAAAGCGTTCGTCGAGAGCGGGTCGCGCTCGCCCCGTTCGAGTCGTCGCGACGCGGCCCAAGCGATCATCGCGGCGTTGTCGGTACAGAGCGACGGTGACGGCATGAAGGCGGCGATCCCGCGTTCGGCCCCGAGTGCCTGCGCGTGGGCGCGCAACTCGGAGTTCGCCGAGACGCCGCCGGCGATGACGAAGCGCTCGGCGCCGACGCTGTCGATGGCGGCGAGGCTGGTGTCGATGAGTGCGTCGACGACGGCTGCCTGGAAGCTCGCGGCGATGTCGGCTGCGTGGCTGTCGTCGCGGACCGGGTGGTCGCGGAGGTACTGCCATACTGCCGTCTTGAGGCCGCTGAAGCTGAAGTCGAAGCGTGCTGCATCGCCGTCGCGCGGGCGCTTCTTCAAGCGTGCGCGCGGGAACGCGATTGCGGCCCGCTCACCTTTCGCAGCCAGGCGGTCGAGCGCCGGGCCGCCGGGAAAGCCGAGCCCCAGCATCTTCGCGACCTTGTCGTACGCCTCGCCCGCGGCGTCGTCGCGGGTTGCGCCGAGAAGCTGGTAGTCGCCGTGATCGCGCGCCAGGTACAAGCTCGTGTGGCCGCCGGAAACCAGCAGGGCGACGAACGGGAAGGGGACGCGGTGCTCGATGGTCGCCGATAGCAGGTGGCCTTCGAGGTGATTGACGCCGACGAACGGCAGGTCGCGGGCCAGGGCGATCGCTTTCGCCGCGCACAGCCCGACCAACAGGGAACCGACGAGGCCGGGGCCGTTGGTGGCGGCGATCGCGTCGACGCGGTCGAGCGTGACGCCGGCGTCGCGCAGCGCGCGATCGATTACGATCGTGATGTTGCGGATGTGCGAGCGCGACGCCAGTTCGGGGACGATGCCGCCGTATTTGGCGTGGATCTCGTTCTGTGACGCGACCACATTGGAGAGGATGGATGCGCCGTCGATGACCGCTGCGGAAGTATCGTCGCAGGAACTCTCGACGCCGAGAATGATCATGGCGAACGCGGCGCGGCCTCGGCTGCGGCGCCGCCGAGGCGCGCTAGGCCGACCCGCGCGCCGACGTTGCCTGGATCGATCTCGACGGCGCGGCTGTAGGCGGAACGCGCGTCGGCGTAGCGCCCGACCTTCTCGAAGACCGCGCCCTGGAGCGCGTGGGTGCGTCCCGCCCATGCGGCGTCGCCGCGGTCGGCGAGGACAGCGGCGCGATTGGCAAAGGCGATCGCCTGCGAGTAGCTCTCGCGCTCGAAGTGCACGGCAGCGAGGTAGTAGTAGCCGTGCACGTTGGCCGGATCGATCGCCACGGCTCGTTCGAGGACATCGAGCGCCGTCTCGTAATTGCGGTTGTCGAGCTGCTGCCGTCCCTGCTCGACGAGGCGCAACGCTGCGGCGATGTTGGGTGCGGCGGCGCTGGCGATCAGCGGTCCGAGCGATTCACTGCGCGGCGGCACGTAGGCGGCTACCGGCAGCTCGTCGGCGATCTCGGCGGTCGGCGTTGCGGTCGGCGTCGGCAGCGGGGTGAGTGCAGCCCGGGCCGTATCGAGATCCTCGAACAAGCCGGGGTGGAGGCCGGTTCGCTTGGGGCGCTCCGTCGGCGCTGCGGGCGGTAGACCGCTGCGTTCGAGGACCGCGCCCGCTGGTGCTGCCGGTTTCGCGGCAGCACGCGGTGCCGGAGAGACGAGCGGGGCGCATGCCGCGAAGACGGTTGCCGCGGTGATCAGGATGGATAGAGGGCGTAAGCGCATGGTCGCGGGTCGACCATCGGATTCTTAGCAGCCCACGCGGGCGATGCAAAGCAGTGCGCGCCGCAGCGCGCTTCATTCGCCCGTCGGAAAACCTGCGCCTGTCGGAAAACCTGCTTCGGCGCCGCCGACGGTGCTGTCTTCGAAGGTGTCGGAGCCCCATTGCCACGCGGCGTGGAGCGGGCAGGGTGCTCGTGGTTGTTGGCCACGGTAGAAGGCTTCGCTCAGGGAACTCGGACAGAGCGGAGTCGCCAACTGGCCGGATTGCGGGTCGATGCGGACGAGCACGATGCCTGGAGGTGGGACGAACTCGGCTGCGGGCAGGCTGGCCGTAGCGCGCTTCATGAATTCGGTCCAGATCGGCAGCGCCGCTTCGGATCCTGCCAGCTTGAGGTCGGTGCGGTGATCGAAGCCCACCCACACCACGGCGAGCAGATTCGGGGTGAAGCCGACGAACCATGCGTCGCGGTAGTCGTCGGTCGTGCCGGTCTTGCCGGCGGCCGGTCGGCTGAAGCCCATCCGCCGCGCACGCCCGGCGGTGCCGCGGTCGAGCACGCCCTCCATGATGTGCGTGACCAGATAGGCGGCCTCGGCCGAGACGACCTGTTCGATTTCCACGGGGTGGCGTTCGATGCGGCGGCCGTGGCGGTCGTAGACCTCGCGGATGGATAGTGGAGTGGCGCGCAGGCCGCTGTTGGCGAGCACCGAGAAGGCGCTGGCGATCTCGAACGGCGAGACTTCGGCGGTGCCGAGCACGATCGAAGGATAGGGTGGCAGCGGCGATTCGATTCCCATGCGGCGGGCGACGTCGATGATCGAGCGCAGACCGACATCGTGGGCCAGGCGGGTGGTCGCCGCGTTGAGTGAGCGTTCGAGCGCCACGCGCGTCGTGACCGTGCCCGAATATTTCTTCTGGTAGTTTGCCGGACTCCAGGTCTTGCCGCCGAAGGCCCAGGTGAAGGGAGTGTCCTCGATCCGGGTCGTCGGCAGAATCGGCGCGTCGGAGTGGGCCGCCTGTTCGAAGGCGGCGAGGAAGGTGAATGGTTTGAACACCGATCCCGGCTGGCGGAGCGCCTGGGTGCAGCGGTTGAACTGGGTCGACTGATAGCTGCGTCCGCCCATCATCGCGCGGATGGCGCCGGTCTGCGGCTGGATCGCGATCAGGCAGGCCTGGAGTTGATCACGGGGGTTCTCGGAGCGCAGCCGCGGGTACTGCTTCTCGAGCGCAGCGAGCCCGTCGCGCACGGCTTCTGCCGCGATGTCTTGCATCTGCGGGTCCAGCGAGGTGTGAATCGACAACCCCTCCGAGGTGAGGATATCGGGCGGGTAGCTGCGCGCCAGTTCCTTGCGGACGAAATCGACGTAGTAGGGCGCGGGGGCTTGGTTGCGCGGGATCGTCTGGGTGCTGAGCGGCTCGCGCAACGCCGTCTCGTATTGTTCCTGGGTGATGTCGCCCTGGTCGAGGAGGCGCGCGAGCGCGAAGTTGCGACGGCGCTCGGCGCGTTCGGGGTGGCGGAAGGGGGTGTAGCGGTTCGGCCCGGAGATCAGGCCTGCGAGCATCGCCATCTCGCCGATGGTGAGTTCGTGCGGCTCCTTGGCGAAATAGAACTTCGACGCTTCCCAGACGCCAAAGATGCCCTGGGCACCGCGTTGGCCGAGGTAGATCTCATTGATGTAGCGCTCGAGAATTTCGCTCTTCGAGAAGCGGTATTCGACGATCACCGCCATCAGCGCCTCGCGCAGCTTGCGCTCCAGGCTGCGCTCGTTGGTGAGAAACATGTTCTTCATCAGCTGCTGGGTCAGGGTACTCGCACCCTGCACCAAACGGCCCCGGCGCACGTTGACCACGACCGCACGCATCACGCCGATGATGTCGACGCCGTAGTGATCGTAGAAGCGCTGGTCTTCGACGTCGATGATCGCCCGCAGCAGCAGCGGCGAAACCTCGTGCAGCGTGACCAGGCGGCGTTCTTCCCAGATGTCCTTGTAGAGACCGCTGATCAGCGCGCCCTCGAGTTCGAGGCTGAAGAGTTCCTCGTCGGTGCGGAGGTCCTCGATGCGACCTACCGTCGACCCGTTCAGCCGCAGCCGCACCGGGCGCGCGCCACCCTCGGCCGCGGGGTAGGGGAGTTCGCGGAAGAAGACCTCGAGGTTGCCGTCCGCGTCTTTGCGGTATTCGCCCTTGCGCGCGAGCGGGCCCTCGACTTGGTGATAGCCGAGTTCGCCCAAACGCCGCACCAAGCCGATATCGTCGATCTCGATGCCCGGGTACAGCAGCAGGCCGTCCGAGTAGATTTTCGACGGGAAGCTCCACGCGTGGGTGCGGAACTTCTCGGTGACGACGGCGTCCCAGGTGCGGGCGTAATCCCACAAGACGACCAAAGCCACGGCGGCGCAGGCGCCGAGGAGCAGCAGGAGGCCAACGAAAAGCCGTTTCAGCATCGGCGGCTACGGCCGGTGCTGGCCGGCGACGTCGCGGTCTCCCCCGCCGCCGCAGCGGCGGGGGGAGGGGGCGTTGATTGCAGCAGGATCACGGCTTCAGCGGAATGAAGATCGTGTTCGCCCCGCGGCGCACGAGCAGCAGCGCAGTCTTGCCTTTTTCCACACCCCCTGCTGCCTTGCGGTACGACTGCAAGTCGGTCACCGGGGTGCGGTTGACTTCGAGGATGACGTCGCCACGCTGCATCCCCGCCTCCTCGGCGGTGCTCCCGGGCTCGATCCCCGCAACGACGACGCCCTCGCTGTTGGCGTCGAGGCCGAGGCTTTCGGCGATCTCCGGCGTCAGCGGCTGCACCGTCAGGCCGAGCGAGTCCTGCTCGGTCTTCGCCTCCTCGGTCGATTCGTCCGTGAGTTCGGCGATCGTCACACCCAGCGTCTCCTGCTTACCGCCACGAATCACCACGAGTTCGACGGACTTGCCCACCGACGTGCGGGCGACGAGAAACGGCAACTCGTTGGAGTCGTTGACGGCATGGCCGTCGAACTGCACGATCACGTCGCCGACCTGGATGCCGGCTTCCTTCGCCGGGCCCTCGTCCATCACGTCGGCGACCAGGGCTCCCTTGGCCTCTTCGAGACCGAGGGACTCGGCGATGTCGCTGGTGACCTTCTGAATCAGGACGCCGAGCCAGCCGCGCGTGACCTTGCCCTTCTCTTCGAGTTGCGGCAGCAGTTCCTTGGCGAGATCCACCGGGATGGCAAAGCCGATGCCGATGTTTCCCCCGGAGCGGCTGAAGATCGCGGTATTGATGCCAAC
>Ga0163144_10005551_pt1 | contig 28007 bp, 25 predicted proteins | sample OliLak19BULKMAT1_FD_123175 | JGI IMG/M metagenome (GOLD analysis project Ga0163144, IMG submission 123175) | Freshwater microbial mat bacterial communities from Lake Vanda, McMurdo Dry Valleys, Antarctica - Oligotrophic Lake LV.19.BULKMAT1 | ecosystem: Environmental > Aquatic > Freshwater >... | reverse complement strand
TGCCCCACCCGGGCAACCACTAAACGAGTGAGATCACCTTCTCTCACTCACCCTCACGCTTCACGCCGGTGGGATGTTCGAGGTCGGCGGAGGCGTTTCCTGGGGCAACTGCTTCTTCTGAGCGTCCTCGATCAGGCTGACCAGCGCCTTGATGTCCCGCACGCTTTCGGGACTGCCCCACATCAGCACCCAGTCGACGTGCCAGTTGCAGCGTTCGAACGAACAGGCCTCAAGATGATAGACCGTCTCGCGCAGGATCAGTGTGCACGCGACAAACGTACAGCGGACGAACGCCTGGCCACTGATGTACACGGTCTGGTTCGTGAAGGTTTCCCCTTCGTGCTTCGTCAATAACATCGTCTTGCACTCCTGTGTCGGCGGGATTGTCCATTGCCCCGACGATCGCCGCATTGAATCATGGCATGAGACGGGCGAGAATGGAAATAGTGGAGACAAAACTATGAAGAAACTGAAATGGATTGTACTGATCTTGCTGGCGGTCATCGTGGTCGCGGTGGTCGTTGTGCTGATGAACCTCAACTCGATCATCCGCAGCACGGTTGAAAAGCAGTCGACGGCCTCACTGAAGGTGCCGACAACGCTCGGGGCTGCGTCACTATCGATCTTCAGTGGCGACGTGTCGCTGCAGGACTACAACGTCGGTTCACCTGCGGGCTACAAAGCACCACAGATGCTGTCACTGGGCGAATTGGCGGTGAACACGAGCTGGTCGGGGCTGAGGAGTGATCCGTTGCGCGTTGATACCATCGACATCGACAAGCCCAAGCTGGTGCTCGAGATGGTCGGGACGGACTTCAACATCAAGAAGTTCATCGACAACCTGCCCAAGAGCGACGAGCCGGAAACGCCAGCCGACGGAGAGACGGAGCCACTGAAGCTCATCATCGGGAAGTTCACCGTCAAAGGTGCCTCGGTGATCCTCCGCCCCGATGCTGCTGCCGTCGCCTCCCTGCCGGGTGGGATTGGTGAAAAGCTGGCCAGTCAGATCAAGCCGGAATACACGCTGACCTTCCCCGATTTCGACATGGAGAACGTTGGCACTGCCGACGGGAACCAAAACGGTGTCGCGGTGAAGGAAGTCGTGACGCAACTGATCACGACGCTGGCAAGCAAGGCGTCGCAATCACCGGACCTGCCCGAAGAACTGCGGGTTGTGCTGTCGGGTGACTTGTCCAACGTCTCGGCCATGCTCCAAGCCAAGGGGATGGCCGTGGCGCAGAAGGAACTGGGGAAGATCACCGACGACCTCAAGGGCAAGCTGCAAAAGGAACTTGGCACGGACGTGACGAACAAGGTCACGGATGTTCTGAAGAACCCCACGACGCAGGACGCCGGCAAGGCCGTGACGGATTTGCTGGGTGGGTTGGGCAAGAAGAAGGAAGACAAGAAATAAGAGGGCGCAATCACAACATGTCATCCCGAAGGGAACAGTAGCGACCTGAGGGATCTCGACATGACAAACCATTCTGCCCTATCGAGATCCCTCGGGTCGCTACTGCTCCCCTCGGGATGACATTGTCCGTCTCGCGTTCACGTTTCAGATTCTCACGATTGAGTATCTCTCATGGCATTGATCAACTTCCGATGGTTCAGCCGCGTGCTGGAAAAGCAGGTCGAAACGCAGATCCTGTTGCCCGAGCATGCGAAAGAGCGATGCGCGACGTTCTACCTGCTGCACGGGCTGTCCGACGACAGCACGATGTGGCTGCGCAGAACGCGCATTGAGATGGACATCGAAGGGATGCCACTCATCGTCGTCATGCCCGATGGCTTCCGCACGTTCTACACAGACAACGATGCCGGCCCGGCGTTCGGGCGGTATATCGGTGAGGAACTGGTCGATGTGATCGATCGCAACTTCCCCACGATCGCCAAACGCGAAAAGCGATCGATCGGTGGGCTGTCAATGGGTGGCTACGGCGCACTTCGGACGGCGCTGGCCTATCCCAAGCGGTTTGTCAGTGCCAACAGCCACTCCGGCGCGATCGGATTCGGATCTCACGCGCCGGGACCGTCTCACGGTGTGTTGAATACCGTGGCGCTGGAACAGATCCTCGGCAAGAACCCTGCGGGTTCGGCGCACGACCTGACCGCGCTGGCTACACGAGCGAAGAAGGAGGGAACGCTACCCAAAATGCTCATCGACTGCGGTGTCGACGACTTCCTGATCGCGGAGAATCGCGACGTGAATGCGAAATGGAAGAAGCTGCGAATTCCCCACACCTACAAGGAGTTCCCCGGAGAGCATAACTGGGCCTATTGGAGCGAACACGTCCGTGACGCGATCGCATTCCACAAGAAGGCCATGCAGATCTGACACGGACCATCAACGGTGGACGGAAATCCACAGAGGGGGCAACCATGGAAGAACGGCCATCGTTACGAACGACGCGACCCTATAAAAGAGCATCGATGCAGGCCACCCACGACCCGCATCGATGCATTCGAAAATTGGTTTTTTCGGACGGCTTACGCCGCCAGGGGCTGCGTACTCAGGTAGAGCTTGAGCATGCCACGATCCATCTCTTCCATATCGACCAGGCGACCGGCGACGTCGACCTGCTTGCCGTCGACGGGCAGGATGCGGGAAACGGTCATCCAACCGACCCATTCCTTCTTGGGCTTGGCGTTGCCCTCGGCGGTCGAGATGAACGGGCTGATGCCGGCGTATTCGGGGAGGGTCAACCGGACGCGGATCTGACTGTCGGGCTTCACACTGGCCTGCGTCGTACGGATGCGAACCCCACCCGCGGACAGGTCGACCAACTGGCCGAACGTCTTACCGTTCTTGCGAGACCCATCCCAGCGATCAACGGCGATCCCCTGCTGCTCCAGGTCGTGCCGACGGAATTCGCGGCGCTCGTGACCCTTACCTTCGACAGACACATTGAACTTCGCAGCGGGGTGGGGAATCGGGTTCATCAGTCAGGTCTCCTGTGAAGGTGGTGAACTCTACAGACCTTCTATCGGAGACTTGGCAATTAGACTTTGGTAATTTGGGTAGTTTAAGGCGGGATGTTAAGAGATTCGGATATCGGACGTGCCTGCTTCGCTAGCGTGGGGGTTTGGTGCCAAAAGAGACGCTCAAACCCGATCAACCACGTTTCCCCTCGACACTTCCACCGGTCCTACCTACCCTACCTCACCGATAACAGCCGTATCCGAGTGTCACTCATTCTCCTCCTACTCGTGGTCATCCTTTGGATGGCCAGTCAGTCCGGCCTGACCCCGTCAGAGCCGACCGACCTGCGCGCCGGGCTGACCGGGTTCTTTGGGTTCTACGTCCTGCTGATCCTGATGATGGGCCTCTGGAGTCGAGCGCTGGCCAAACGGGTGGCGGCGTTCAACGCGCACCTGAGCATGCGCCGGTTCCACAAGATGATGTCCTTCGCCCGCATGATGGTGCCCCTGGCCTTTGGCCTGGGCGTCTTCTGGCTGGGTTGGGGATGGATCGTTCACGAGCGCCTCGGTCAGATTCCAACTGCGTGGCCGGTGAAACTGCCCAACGTGCTGGTCGGGATCGCACCGGCCATTCTCGCGTGGATGGGCCTGTGGTGGTCGCAATACCCTGCCGACCGCGCATTGCGCGAGCAGAGCTTGCTACTGCAATTGGAAGCCGGTCTGCCCGTTCACTCCCCGCCACGCTTCCTGCGATACCTGACCGCCAACTTTCGCCTGCAGATCCTCTTTGCGATCCTTCCGATCCTGCTCGTGATCGCGACGCGTGACGTCATCGTGATCGGTGTACGCGTGTGGAACCCGTCACTGCCGATCGGCGACGGTGTCGATACGACCGCGTCGCTAGTCGCGCTGGCACTGGTGTACGTCTTTGCGCCCGAGCTGCTACGCAGGGTGCTGGACACGCGCCCCCTGCCGGCAAGCCCGCTGCGCACTCGCCTGGAAAACCTCTGCGGGCGCACCAATATGCGCGCACGAGAGATTCTCCTCTGGCGAACGAACAGCCTGATGGGCAACGCCGCCGTCATGGGGCTGTTCCCGCGCGTGCGATACATCCTGATGACGGACCTGTTGCTCGAGACGATGACCGACGAGCAGATCGAGGCCGTCTTCGCGCACGAGATCGGGCACGTAAAGTACCGTCACATGATCTGGTACGTCGTGCTCGTCATATGCTTTGCGCTATTCAGCATGGGGCCCGGCGAATGGATCGACGACCGGCTTGTCGAGCGGTTTGGCCGATCGCATTGGCTTGAGTTGACGCAGGTGCTGGTGGGCCTGACGTTGTTCTGGACGGGCTTTGGTTTCGTCAGCCGCCGCTTCGAGCGACAGGCCGATGTCTTCGCCGCCCGCACGGTGCAGAACGCCGAGGACCTTCTCGCGGGCAACACGGTCGGCCCGTTCGGCGCTGCGCTGTTCGCATCGGCATTACGCCGCGTGGCGGTCATCAACAACATCCCGATCAAGCGCCGCGAGTGGATACACGGCAGCATCGCAGGCCGAATGAACTTCGTGCAATGGCTCGCCGAGTCACCACGGCGTACATATGACTTCGATCGGGTGATGGGTCGGCTTTATCTCTTCATCATCGCGTTGGTCTTAGCCGCGGGAACGACGGTGTGGATGATGGAGATGCAAAAGTAAGGTCGAAAAAGAAGGATGAAGGATGAAATTTCCAGTTCATCCTTCGTCCCAAATTCTGGCCCAGCTACGCTGGCAGCAGTTCCTTCGGCTCCTCTTCGATCGGCTCGGGGGCCAACACCTCCACCTTCACGTCCGGTGGTAGCAGGCTTTCCAGGCGTCGTTGGAAGTGGCCTTTGATGAGATGATACAGCGCGCCCTGTCGGCTGGTCCCTAGGAAGACCTTTTCACAGCCATACAACGCCGCGGTCTCTGCGATGGCTATGGCGGCGTCTGAGCCGGCTTCATACACGGGCAGGACCGTTACACCGCGGGCATGTCCAAGATCGAGGAAAGTGCTGAAGGTTTTCAGTGCGCCCAAGTCCGTGTCGATCGTCAACCGACGACCGTCATCGTATTGGTAGGACAACGCCACCTGTCGCACGAAGCAGACGACAAGCGTCGCGTCTCGTTCCTTGGCCTGCCGGATCGCCGCTGTCGCAAGTTGGTCACTGCCGTAGGTCCCCAGAAGCAGTTTGGGCTTGGCCATTGCCTCACTGGTGATCTGCTCCATGATCGCCTGACGCAACAGGCTCGGGCGATCGCCTTGGCGTCTTTGCCAGTATTTCGTCAAGGCGCGGGTGCCCAGACCGATCACCATGACGATCATGACAAACGCCAGCGCGTGCAGTTTCGTAAATGCCAGTGTAATCCAGATGCACGCGAGCAACAGAGCGAGCAAGCCCATCGGGATTTTGCGGCGCATCTTGCGCAGGCGTGGATGGATTGTGCAGAGAGATACGTCGATCGCGACGGCACCGACAACCCCGATCGCGTAGAGCGCTACGAGGCTTTCGAGATCGTGCACCAGCAATAGCACGAACGCCGGTGTGCCCATGGCAAGAATTGCGGCGATCCACGGCGCGCCAAAGCGGTTGGTCTTCTGAAAAAACGCCGGCAGTTCACCGTCACGGCTGACGACGTAGATGACGCTCATCAGCCCGTTGATGGCGGTGTTCGTCGCGCTCAGCAACAGCACGCCACCCACGATGCGTACACACCATTCGGCCCACTGACCAACGCGCACCTTCGCGATATACGCGAGCATGTCGTTCTTGTGTGCCTCGCGGTCCAGTGGGAAAATCGAGAGCATCACCAGCGCCAGCAGCACATTGAAGATGGCCACCTCGATCGCGACGATCCAGACCGCCTTCGAGGCTGTCCTGGCGACCGGCTTTTTCATCACACCGGTCAGGTTGGCGATCGCCTCGACGCCCGACAGCGCCAGCACGATCGACACGAACGCCACCCATATCGATCCGAAATCGTGGTTCAGGTGCCCGATGTCCAGTTGGCTCCAATCCATATTGGGGATGGAGCCGAAGACGATCAGCATTGTGATGAGCACCATCCCCAGTGCCGCCGCTATGGCAAAAATCGATGAGTGCTTGGGACCGAAGAGGTTGAACAGGCCCAGCGCGATGATCGCGACGATCGCCCAGATGCCCGGTGAGTCCCAGGCAAACAGCGCTTCGTGAGCCTCTTCGACCCGCTCGGGATGCAGCTCAATCTGGTCGCCCGCGTCGACGACGCGCGCGGGCAGTGTCGTGACATTGCCCGGATTCGTCGTCGCGGCGGCAGCCTGTTCGACAATCTCGTGCTTCTGCAACGGCAACCCGAAATAGTGGAACGCTTCCAGCGCGCTGAGGCTGGCGGTGATTGTGTAGTCGGCAAAGAGCAGGAGTGCGCCGACGACCGCCAGAGTACGACTGCGTCGTTTCGCCGCGCTGTAGACACCCCCACCATCCGGGTAGATGCGGCAAATGTTGCTGTAGGCCCAACCGACCGCCAGGATCAACAGGCTCATCATCAGGATGAGCCAGAAGCTGCTCCTGCCGGCAAACAGGAAGGCCAACCCCAGCACATACAAGCGGCTGGTGCCCCAATCACCAAACAACAGACCGGCAGCCTGTTTCCAACCGAGCGTTCGGGGTCGTGCACTGGAAAGCAGTGCCAGCGCGAGTGGTTTCTCGCGACCGGAGTCTTCGGACGTGTCCATATCGGGCAGCAGTCTGAAAAGGCGGAAAGGAGCCAGAAACCATGAGCCAGAAGTCAGGAGAAAGAATGAGGAGCAGGCAACGACCTGCCGTCTTCATTCAGACTTCTGGCTTATGGCTTCTGACTCCTGTTTGCCTTACGCACCCTTCCTAGGATTTCCTTCCAAACGCCTACGGGGTTAGCTGACGGGCTGGGGCTTGAAAGTGCCCCGGGACTTTTGTGAGTCCCTTCGCCCCCGGTGCCGAACCTGACCGCTGGACTACACGTCCAACCGATCCGCATCTCAGCACCCTTGGGTTCCCCGCATCGCACCCCCGTTGCAGCGGGCACGATCTCGGCGACTAGTACGACCGAAAGGGTAGAGGACGGACGCTGGACGTGTCAATCCGTGGAATGGTATGAGAAGAAGAAAGGAGCGTAAATGCTGAAATTATGCCCCCTTATGCCTCCGATTGTGCAGACACCCCCGATTTCGTAGAACGAAGTGACAACGTGCGCGCACTTCGACTCTTCGGGTTGCTTCCCTATAATCCCACGCCCCAACCTCTAAAGGACACTCTCTTGAGCGAAAACAACTACGACGTGGTGATCATCGGTTCTGGCCCTGGTGGATACGTGGCAGCGATCCGCGCGGCCCAACTGGGTATGACGGTCGCCTGCATCGAAAAGGAACCCAATCTGGGGGGCACCTGTTCCAACTGGGGCTGCATTCCCAGCAAAGCCCTGCTCGATTCCAGCGAGTTCTACTACCAGGCCAAGCACGACTTCGCCAAGCACGGTCTGAAGGTCGACAAAATCGACATCGACCTGCCGACCATGATGAAGCGCAAGGACGGCGTCGTCAGTTCCAACACGCAAGGCATCTCGTTCCTGTTCAAGAAAAACAAGATCACCCACGTAAAGGGGACCGCCAGGATCAGCGCCCCCGGCAAGGTCGTCGTAACGGCCAGCGACGGCGAGAAGACCTTGACCGCCAAGCACATCATCGTTGCGACCGGAAGCGCTCCGATCGAGTTGCCGGCTTTCAAGTTTGACGGCAAGCGAATCATCAGCTCCGACAACGCGATCTCGCTGCCGAAGATTCCCGAGAAGATGCTGATCATCGGCGCGGGCGTCATCGGTTTGGAACTGGGCAGCGTCTGGAGCCGGTTGGGCACGCAGGTGCTTGTCGTCGAGTTCCTCGACCGCATCGTCCCCAACATGGACAAGGAGATGACGACCGCGTTGCAGAAGCAGCTCGAAAAGCAGGGCTTCAAGTTCAAGTTCAAGACCGGCGCCCAGTCGGCGACCGTCGAAGGCGACAAGGTCAAAGTCGCCTGGACGAGCGGTGAGGACAAAGGCGTCGAGGAAGCCGACGTCGTGCTCGTGGCCGTGGGTCGCAAGCCGTACACGCAAGGACTGGGCCTGACTGAAGTTGGCGTCGAGCTCGACAAGCGCGGGTTTGTCGTCGTCGATGGTCACTACCAGACGAAGGTTCCCGGCATCTACGCGATCGGTGACGTCATTGGTGGGCTGATGCTCGCGCACAAAGCCGAAGAGGAAGGTGTCGCGCTCGTCGAATTGCTGGCTGGCCAGGCGGGTCATGTGAACTACAACGCTGTGCCGAACGTTGTCTACACGAACCCGGAACTGGCCAGTGTGGGTTACGGTGAAGACGACGCCAAGGCCAATGGGTTCGAGATCAAGATCGGAAAATTCCCCCTGCTGGCCAACGGTCGCGCCAAGGCGATGGGGCAAACGGAAGGATTTGTAAAGGTGATCGGCGATGCCAAGACGGACCGATTGCTCGGCGTGCATATCCTGGCCCCTCGCGCCAGTGACATGATCGCCGAGGCCGCCGTCGCGATCGAGTTTGCATCGTCCGTCGAAGACGTCGCCCGCTCGGTTCACGCGCATCCGACATTGGCCGAGGCGTTCAAGGAAGCCGCCTTGGCGGTCGACAAGCGAGCCATTCACATGTGACCGATCGAGCGATCCGTTACTCTTCACCGGGCGTGAACGACTGCACGATTACACCCGTCGGCACCTGATTGCTGACCGAAGCGAAATCTGCGACAGCCGCTTTGGCAGTGTTCGGGTTGAAGTACAGCGAACCGATGAAGGTTTTCGCCGCCGACCAGAGTGGCGTTAAAAACGCGCCATCCGAACGAAAACTGCAACCGGCGTTGTTCGCAGCGTCGCCATGAATGCCGGTGCCCACCCAGTTCACACCGTACGTGATGATTCGCTTCTGTGACGAGAGATACCGAATGGCCCCCTGCACGATCAGCCCGGGGGCGCCGTTCGCGCCTGCCATCGGGTTGTTCACCGTCAGTGTGCGCGACGCCGCGTTGAGTGTGACGGCGTTGCCGAGCAACAAGTCACCGCGCACGATCAACGAACCCGTCATCGAGATGTTCCCGGTGCCACTGGGAAACACCGTCAGGTCACCGTTGCAGATGTAAATGCGCAGCGGGTTGTTTGTGCCCAACGCCGGTAGGGATGCCGCGGTTATGATCGGCCCCGTGATGACAGCAGCCTGGCACGTGGGATCACCGTTGTGCGTGTAAGTGTACGTCGGCCCGGCGCCGAACTGACCATAATCCTTGATCTGCGACCAGCTCGGGGCAACGGTCTGGTATGGTGCCGACCCAACGAGCGCCAGGACTGACGACCCGGTCAGTTCGTACGTGTAAACATAGTCGCTGATCATCACTCCGCTGGCGACGTCGAGCTGGCCCTTCGTTTGCACCTTGCCCGTAATGACCACCGAGCCAGGCGTGGACAGCGCGATATCCGATTGCGAGCTCAGCACATACCGGGGATCGAACTTCGTCTGGCACTTCACGTTGCTCGTCAGGGTCTGCGCGACGCGCAGCGGCCCGTCCTGCGCGACGCCGGTCGACTTGACCTGAAACTCCCAGCCCTGCGGGGTTATGCGATCAACCTGCAGATTGACGTAACCGTCGATGCCCGTCCCCAGCGACACGTTGGTCGCGACGTAACTGTCGCTGCTCGTCAGGAACGCTGCCGGCGCATTGGCGGGATAGCGGAGGTAGTAGATCGCGAGGTTCACGCCCGACTCGGCCAGCGCGTCGGCCTTGGCGGCGAGCACGGCGTTGTCGGCAATCTGCGCGTTGGTCGATGCGCCCCACAGCATCGCGTACCCCAACACCGAGCAGAGCCCGATCATGATGATCACCATCATGACGGCCATGCCTTGGGGGCGAAGTTGGTCGGGACGGTGGCTCATACTTGCTAGAAATTCGTTGGCCGGGTTGTCGGGGCACGCAGTGTGACCGAACTGCGCTCGATCGATGCGCCACCCTGCCCACCGGGAACTGTGGCATCGTTCAGGCGTTCAACGCGAAGCTGAAATTGAACAACAGAGCGCCCGGTTGGCGTCACCTCATCCGTTCGAATGCCAGTGAACTGCGCTGCGGAAATGTTGCGGGCGATCGGGGTCACTACGCCCAGGCCTGTGTTGGTAAGATACGTCTTGAACTGTGCACCGGCGGACGCGTTGTTGACCAGATCACTGCGTTGCAGGTGATACTGCGGATCGCCACCAAGCTGCAGCAATTCAGATGGTGACAGCGATGCCGACCAAGCCTTCGCCTCGTAGCGGATAAGCGAGCGCTCGGTGGTGTCGAACTCGATTAGCCCCATTTCACCGATCTGCAATACACCGTCCGCGTCACCGTCAAAGTCATCGGCACGCCAGTAGAACACGCTCGCCGGCACCGCGGGGGTCGCAGTGAGATCACCGGGCACGATGTAGCCGATGTACTTTGCATCCCGCAACGCTCGCTGAACCTGCGACGCAGCCCCACTGCCACTGATCCACGCCGACCGGGTGAACTCTCCCTGTCGCCAACCGTTCGCCGTCGCCATGCAGACCGCGCCCAGCGCCGCCATCACCATTGCGGTGATGCTGATGCCCATCATGAGCTCGATGATCGTGAACCCGCGTTTCATGTGCCTGCCCTGGTCGGTTCGGCAGCACTGACGAGGCGTGTCAGCGTGATGGTTCGGCCACTGGGTGGAATCACGGTAACGCTGACCACACGGAAATCGGTTGTGTTGCTCGGGCCACCGGTCGTGCTGACCGTGACCAACCTCGCGTACGGCCGGACATCCCCCGCGGTCGCGTCGCCGGGTGTGACGGTGTCGGTGTAGTTGTTGAAATCACGGATATCGTCGTACGTGCTGGCGTTGGTGTTCCCTCCCGAGAAACCCGTAACCGTCGCCGACGTGGCGAACGGCGCGCCAGCCGTCAGTTCGAGCAATTCGCGGGCCAGTGACAGCGCGGTCGTGTCTTCACGCACGGCTTGCGCCTGGGCTGCGGCGCTGCTGACCAGGGTGAGGATGCCGACCGTAGCGATCGACAAAATCGTCGTTGCGATCAACCCCTCTGCCAGCGTGAACGCTCGCGAACTGATCGGCCGTCGCGCTGGTCGGTGGGTCGGGGTCATCAGTAGTTGACGAATGCAATGTTCGACTGGTCCTGGCCGACCAGGTCGGGGTAGAGCTCTTCGGTTTCCGGTTTGTAGATCCAGCCGTATGTGCCACTGGGTGCGGGGACCGCAGCGCCGTTGGCGATCAAGAGGACAGTATCCTTACCATTGACGGCATTCTTCGGGAACTTCGGCAGGTATGGCCCAAGCTTGAAAGTCGCCGTGGCCGACGCGTTGGTCGCGCCGAGCGAATTGGTAAACATCGTCAACTGTTCGACGAATGCCGCCTGCGTAGGTGGCGTCGCCGCGTTGCCACCGGGATAGCCCGGCGCCACGTCACGATGCTGAGCCTTGTAGACGATGATCTGCGTGCGCAAGAAGCGCACGTCGTCGCGCAACGCAGTCTCTCGCGCCTGAGTGCCAGCGTTGGACATCTGTGGGATCACGAGGGTCGCCAGTATGCCAATAATCACGACAACGATCAGAAGCTCGACAAGCGTGAACGCGCCGCGCAGCGTTGCACCTTCATTCGACATCGGGCGAAGTTGGAATGGTCGTGGTCGAAACATCTCGGACGTTTCCTGACTTTTCCGTTTAGGCACCAGTGACTACCGCCAGAGCGAGCCATCGGGACGCCCAAACAGGCTTCTCTCTACGAACCACTATCGGATTGTTCACCCTGCGAGTTTGCACCGTATATCTGTCCGGTTTCTTCGTCGTAGTACCAACCCGGTGTAGCACCGGCCGATGAACTACCGGCCTCGGCGATATCGCTGGTCTGGGTTAGCGGATTGACAGGTGGATGCGGCATGTAAGGGCCCATTGGGCCCGTTGCGTCGATGGTGCCGTCCACAAGTGTTCGTCCCGTAAACAATTGCCATCCCCCACCCGTCAGCAGTTTTGGTGTCTCGTCGCGGTGCTGCAGGCGGTAAAGCTCAACTGTGCTGCGCAGCGTCTGCAGTTGGCTCTGCATGTTCGTCACGCGCGCGTCGGTCGATGCGTTGGAGAACTGCGGGATGACGATTGCGGCCAGGATACCCAGGATGATGACGACGATCAGAATCTCGACAAGCGTAAAGCCCTTGGCTAACGCGTGGTTCGAGTGGGATACGGAATGCGGGTAAACGGAAGTGCATCGATTCATGGTCCACCTACACAGAATGGTCTCGCGACACTGCTACGCGTGCGACACTCCCACCCTCGCGGACGGACACAATCCAACTTATCTGGCGTTCTCTCGGCGAATCCCACCGGTGGGATGTTCTCCCACCGGTGGGCAAGGTCAGTTGACCGATGGCGTGTTACCAACCGGCCGGAGTCGGGGAGGTCGCGTCACCGTCGTCGGTGAGGGTCGTGCCGTCCTTCTTCAGACCGTGAATCTCACCTGTGGTGGCGTCGTATGCCCAGCCCAGGTTCGCGCCACCGGCCTTGTCGCCGAGGGCAGACTCACCGGTGAGGGGATTGACGACGGCCTGCTGCATATAAGGACCGAACTTGAAGTCCACGTCCTTCGTCGTCTGGGTGCCTTCGGCAACGTCAGCCTGTGAGTACTGCGTCATGAAGTCCCAGAACGTCGCCAACGGGGGCGCCTCGTCACGATGCTGGAGCTTGAACAGCTCGATCTGGCTGCGCAGCGTCTGGAGCTGGCTGGCCATGTTCGTCTTGCGAGCGTTTTCCGACGCGTCCGTGAACTGCGGGATCACGATCGCGGCCAAAATGCCAAGGATGATGACGACGATCAGAATTTCGACCAGCGTGAAACCACGGCGGGCCGTACGATACATGTTGCGATAAGCGGTCATAGCGATTCTCCTCTTAAATTCTACTGTTACTGCGAACATTGCCGTGGCCACGTTGGCCTCGGCGTTACTATCCCCGTAAACCTTTCCTTGCCTGCCCCGTCGGACTCGCGTCCGATTGGCGGCAACATACACAATGCACGCATCTCCTTTCGCGTCGGCATCTGTCTGGCGAGCCCACATCACTATGAGCCCGGGAGCCCGGCGGAGGCGATCGGACGAACTGCAACGATCTGCAGTCAACCCAACCGTCCCACCGGGCCGCTTAGAGGGACCATACGTCGCGGTCTGCCCATCCCTGCGTACTCAAGGGCATGGGCGACCAGACGTACGTCGGTCAGTTCCATCATCGGACCGGCTCGGTGCCGACTTAATCACCGAACCGAATCCCCAGCGCATCAGCCGATAAAATCGACCAAAGCGATGGCATGACGGACTGACCGAAACTAAAAGAGGAGAATCGACCGGGGAAAGTGTTCGTTACGGCACGTGGGTGTTGTCCGTGCTCGCTCGATCCTTTCGGCAACGTTCGCAATCTGCATTCATCATGCAGACCAAACGCTTTGCGCATCACGACGATCGGTGTAACCCTGTTCGTCGCAAGCCGAGCCATCTCAGGCCCAGCGCCACCTCACGGTGACTTAGCCCTTTTCGGGGACCTCTCTCTTGTCGCCCATCCCGCTTACGCGTGATGAACGACAACGATGATTTACTATTCGATTTCCAATGAGGCAAATGAGCAAAGAGAAATGGAGTGCGGTAGTCGGGCGAGTAAGAAATACATCGCCGCTGCTCGTTATAGGACGCGCCCAATGCGTTGTCGCGATACTCCTTAAATATCTATTTTACCTAAGCTTAAGGCGCGAAAAGAAAGCAACGGCGGAGTTGAACGCGTCAGGCGACCATTGGACCTTTGCTTGGACCGCCGATAGAACTATCTGTTGTTCGGCGCGCGTGTTACGCATCGCCGAACCGGGCATGGACGTCCGGCGATCGTTAGACCCCAGGAGACCCGCGGTGCCCCTGATTGACACACTCTCGTCACCCGCCGATCTGCGCAAGCTTTCAATGGACCAACTGCACAGTCTGGCAGCGGAGCTGCGAGAACGCATCGTCTCGGCCGTCAGCGCCAATGGGGGTCACTTAGCCTCCAACCTCGGCGTCGTCGAGCTGACGATCGCGTTGCATGCCTGCTACCACTTTGGTCCCTACCCAACCGGACCGGACCGGTTGCTCTTTGACGTCGGGCACCAGTGCTATCCGCACAAAATGCTCACTGGTCGAGCAGGCCTGTTCAGCAAGCTTCGCAAGAAGGGGAGCGTTAGTGGGTTTCCCAACCCCGACGAGAGCCCCTACGACCTTTTCCACGTCGGTCACGCCGGCACTGCGATCAGCACCGCGGTCGGTCTGGCGCGCGGGGATTCTGCAGCCCACAAAAAGAGCCACGTTGTCGCCGTGGTCGGTGACGCATCAATCGTCAACGGTCTGGCGTTCGAAGGCCTCAACAACGCCGGTACGCTCAAGCGACAGTTGCTGATCATCCTCAACGACAACGGGATGAGCATCAGCAACCCGCAAGGCGCGTTCAGCGAGTACCTTGAACGCGTGCGCGTCAGCACGACATACGAGGAGTTCAAACGCTTCAGTGAAAAGCTGGTCCACGCATTGCCCAGCGGATTAGGGAACTCCATCGAAGGCGCGTGGAACGCGTTCTGCTCGGGACTGAAAGGTGCGATGTGGGCCGGCCAGATGTTCGAGGCGATGGGCATCAAGTATATGGGCCCGATCGACGGTCACGACCTGCCGGGCCTCATCAACTTCCTGTCCGAAATTAAGCACGTCGACAAGCCCGTCCTGCTGCATGTAAAGACAAAAAAGGGTCAGGGCTACGAGATCGCGCTCAACGAACCGACACGCTTTCATAGCCCCGCGAGTTTCCAGGTCAATGGCTGCCAGGTTGAAATGACCACCGGCAAGGGTAAGAGCTGGACGACCGCGTTCGCCGACGCAATGACCGAGATCGCCAACAGAGACCCGCGCGTGGTCGCGCTGACGGCTGCGATGCCTGACGGCACGGGCCTGAGCAAGTTCCAGAAGGCCCATCCGAAGAAGTACATCGACACGGGCATTTGCGAATCGCACCTCGTCGCGATGGCGGCCGGCATGGCCAAGGCCGGTCGCCGGCCGGTCGCTGCAATCTACTCGACGTTCATCCAACGCGCGTTCGACCAAGTGTGGCAAGAGGTCGCGCTCAACGGCTTGCCAGTCGTCTTCGCGATGGACCGCGCTGGCTTTGTCGGCGATGACGGAGCCGTGCACCACGGTTTCTGCGATCAGGCCTTCCTACGCCCCCTGCCGGGAATGGTGCTGATGGCTCCAAGCGACGAAGCCGAGCTCAATCGATCGTTGCGATTCGCGCTTTTGCTGGACGGGCCCAGCGCCTTGCGCTACCCACGCGATAATGTGCCTGCCTGCAACTACGAAGCGATCGTCAACGAAGATTTGGTTGCACACGCGAGCGGCGAGTGGCAGCTTGGTGTCAGCCGCACATTGCGAGAGTCTGATGCCGACGACGCCACACTGATCGTCTACGGCGCATTGATGGAGAGCGCTCTCACCGCCGCCGACGAACTTACAGCCGAGGGATACACCATCCGCATCGTTGACGCCCGCTTCTGCAAGCCCGTCGACGGCGCTATGCTCGCGCGCGTACTGGAAGTCGGCCACCCCGTCTTCACGATCGAAGACCACAGCCTTCAGAACGGTTTCGGCAGCGCGATCCTGGAACACGCCACCACCCATGGCCTGCCCACTAGCGACATAATCCGCCTGGGCATGCCGGATCGCTTGATCGCACACGCGACGCGCAAAGACCAACTGATCGAAGTCGGTCTGGACCCTAGTGGCATCGCCAAACGGGTGCGCGACGCGCTGAAGCCCCAGACGGCCGTGAAGTCACGCGTTTAGCCGCGCGTCAGCTCGTACATCACGATCCCCGCGGCGACCGCGACGTTCAAAGAATCGGTACCCAGTTTCATTGGGATCGTCACCAACCGGTCGCATGCAGCGATCGTTGCATCGTCGAGCCCCTGCGCTTCGTTGCCGAACAGGATTGCCGTCCGCGCAGCACGGTCGAAGTGTGCCAGCGATTCGGCGCCATGACCCAACACCGTGCCGACGGTAGAAACGCCCCACTCGTCGCGCAACCGCAGCAGGTCGCCAGCCAGCGAGTTTGAACGAACAGTCGGCATCGTGAAGACCGCCCCCATCGACACCCGCACGCATTGCCGCCAGTATGGGTCCGCCGACCGCTCGCCAAGGATCACCGCGTCAGCGCCAAACCCGGCAGCGATGCGGAACAACGAGCCAAGGTTCTCAGCGTTGGCAATTTCGGGCAAGACGACGAGGGTCATCGATTCCCTGACTCGCGGTACGACCTCGTCGATCGTTCGCGGTGCCGGTCTCACGCCCGCTGCGATCACACCACTGTGGAATTTGAACCCGATGACCTCGCGCAACATCGCGTCGCTGCCGACGTAGACCGGAACGTCGTCGGGCACGACGGGTGCCATCTCCTCAGCGCGCCGGTCGGACAAGAACACGCGATCCACCTGCAGCGGGCTATCGGTTAACCGCCGCAGCAAATTTTCTCCCTCAGCGATGAAAAGACCGAGTTGGTTGGCGATATCCCGGTCTTTAAGGGTACGAAATGGAGCGACCCGAGGGTCGTCCGGGTCAGTGATAGAAGTCGTCAGTCGCTGCATCGGCAATGGCACTTTACCGCCAGCCTGCCCGCCATTACTAACACCCGAACGTCCTAAGAAAACTTCTGCCTACCTGGCAGTCCACGACGCGACCGAGACGAAGACCATGCTCTTTAGCGTGAAGCAGGCGGCGCTCGACCCAATGCCAGTGCAGTCACTTTCCCGACGGTCCGTTATCGGACCGCCTGCCGGCCGATGTCCTTACGGTAGTGCATGCCGTCGAAGTCGATGAGTTCCATCGCCTTGTACGCGCGTTGCTGCGCCTGAAGGACGGTATCCCCGATCGCCGTCACCGCGAGCACGCGGCCACCGTCGGTGACGACCTGGCCGTCCTTCATCGCCGTCCCGGCGTGGAAGACTTTGACATCGGGAAGCGCATCGGCCTTTTCAATGCCGGTAATTGGCAGGCCGGTGGGATACTTGCCCGGATATCCCTTGCTCGTCGCGACGACGCATAACGCCGGGCGCTTGTCCCATTCGAGCGTGATCTGGTCCAGCCGCCCTTCCGCGACGGCCATCATTACTTCAAAGATGTCGCTCTTGAGGCGCATCATCAAGGGTTGAGTTTCAGGGTCACCAAAGCGGCAGTTGAACTCGAGCACCTTGGGCCCATTGGTTGTCATCATCAATCCGGCATAGAGCACGCCGCGATATTCGATTCCGTCCCGAACCAGGCCATCGACCGCGGGCACGAGTATGTCGCGTTCGATCAACGTCAGCATGGCGGACGTGACGACGGGGGTTGGTGAATACGCGCCCATGCCGCCGGTCATTGGACCCGTGTCTCCGTCATCGACCGGCTTGTGGTCCTGGCTTGTCTCGAGAACGTAGATGTTGCGCTTATCGACGAGCGCGAGGATGGAGACCTCAGGCCCCTGCAGCATTTCTTCAATAACGATGCGGTCACCCGCATCGCCGTGGGCCTTCTTGCGCATGATCTGGTCGATGGCTTCGATGGCATCGCTCGTGCGATAGCAGACCGTGACACCCTTTCCCTTGGCGAGACCAGCGGCCTTGATGACGAGCGGTTGGTTGCGGACGGTCACATACTCAACCGCGGCATCGGCGCTGGTAAAGCTGCGCGCCTCGGCGGTGGGGATCGCCTGCTGGCGCATCAGTTCCTTGGCGAACCACTTGTCCGCCTCGACGCGAGCGCCTTCCTTCGTCGGCCCGAACACCTTCACACCCGCAGCGATCAACAGGTCGGCCAGACCACCGGCAAGCGGGTCTTCCGGGCCGATGATGACGAGGTCAATCTTGTTCTGCTTGACGAACCGCTCGATCTTCGCGAAGTCGTTCACACCAATGTCGGGCAAGTTGTCGGCGACCTGCGCGGTGCCAGGATTGCCGGGCGCCGCGTACAACGCCGTCACGTACGGCGAGTCCGCCAGCTTCCACGCGATCGCGTGCTCGCGTCCACCGTTGCCAACCAGAAGAACCTTCATTTGTTGCTACCCTTCCAAGCTAAACGAACCGGGCAGGATAACGCGCAACCACCTGGACGGAAACCCGGGTCGATTGACTGGCCGTATGGCGATAGGAATACGCGTGATAAGCTTCCCAGCAATGCCTGTATTGGAGTTTCCATGAACGTCGACGTCGCGATCATCCATGGCCCCGGCGGGCCGTTCGCCGTGATGAAACTGGACGGAAACACCGCCATTTCCGTCGAGCAGCGCAACGCCATCAGGTCGTGCTTTCAGCAGAAGCACGGGCCTTTGCCGGTTGTCTTTCTATCGTCCGACAAGCCGAACTACGACCTTATTTCGGATGAGCATGTCGAGCAAGACGTGCTGGAATGCCTGCGATCCACGAAACTGGTGGATCATCGCTGGGACGCGCTGCAAATCCCTTCATAGCGATCGACCGTCGATCAGACGCTTAAGTGCGTACTGACAACTTCCGGCGTCAGTTCTTCCGTCGTCCCCTCCGCAACGACCCGCCCGCGGTTCATCGCGTAGAAGCGATGGCCAAACTGTTTGACGAAATCGAGATATTGTTCGACAAGGACGACCGTCATGCCGCGCGTCTCGACGAGCATGCGCAGCACCTCACCGATCTGCTGGATGATGTTGGGTTGGATGCCCTCGGTCGGCTCGTCGAGCAGAAGGACCTTTGGGTCCCCCGCCAGCGCCCGACCAATTGCCAGTTGCTGTTGCTGCCCGCCCGACAGGTCACCACCGTTGCGGCGTTGGAATTGCTTGAGGATCGGGAACAGGTCGTAAATTTCGGGCGGGACGACGCGTTTGCGATCGGCACGGGCTTCCAGGCCGACCTTCAAGTTCTCTTCTACAGACAGCTTCGGAAAGATCTGCCGCCCTTGCGGAACCAGCGCGATGCCGGCGCGGGCTCGCTTGTTCGAAGGCAGGATCGTTACATCGTGATCGTCGACCGATACCGAACCGCTGGTCGACTTCATCGAGCCCATGATGGTCTTCATGAGCGTGGTCTTGCCCACGCCGTTGCGGCCCATGACGCAGGTGATCTCACCTGTGGGCATGGTCATGTTGACGTCGTAAAGCGCCTGGACCGCGCCGTAGTGGAAGTTGAGTTTATTGACGGACAGCATCGTGTGTTAACTCTCAGGGACGGGCCTATCGACCCAGGTACGCCTCGATCACATCCTTGTTGACCGACACTTCGTCGAGCGTGCCCTCGGCCAATACCTTCCCGTTATCCAATACGGTGACGCGCGAGTCCAGTCGGCGGACGAATTCCATGTCGTGCTCGATCACGAGGATGGTGTGGTCACCCTTCAGTTCCAATAGCAACTCGGCCGTCAACTCGGTCTCTTTATCCGTCAACCCGGCAGCGGGTTCGTCAACGAGCAAAAGCTTGGGGCTGGAGACGATCAACTTGCTGATAGCAAGCCACTGCCGCTGACCGTGACTGAGGCTGCGGGCGGGTGTATTCAGAAAATCGATCAGGCGCACGCGAGTCAGGATCGAATGGATCTTGTCGCGATACTCGGCCGTCGCGCGGCCACCGATATTGTACAACAACGACGCCAGCTTAATCGCTCCCACGGTCGCGATGCCGTTGGGCTTGCCCTGCCGCTTGGCGAACCACGCTCGCGTGCCCACGTCGCGGCTGGGCTTGGGCAACGCCAAGAGCATGTTTTCCCAAACCGTCAGCGAGTCGAAGACGTTGGGGATCTGAAACTTCCGACCCACGCCTCGCTGGGCGATCTGCGTGTCCTTCAGCGCGGTGATGTCCTCACCAGCGAAGAAGATTTTCCCGGTGGTCGGTTTGGTAAGCCCACTGATGACGTCGCACATCGTCGTCTTACCGGCGCCATTTGGCCCGACGACCACGCGCAGTTCGTTGTGCCCGATGCCGAGGTTGTTGATGTCCAGCGCCTTGAAGCCATCGAACACGGCCGTCACATCCTGCAGAAATAGGACGTATCGGCTGGACCATAGCTGACTGCTGCCAGGCCCTTCGATCTTGTAGTCGTATTGATGCGGATCGCGAGCGAGAACGTTGATGTCGGTCATGATGCGCCTCCTTTCACGACCGGCGCGTTTGTCACAGCTAAGGAATCATCAGACTCGGATCGACGCGGAGCCCGGTTGGAAAGCCCGAGCGCCTTGGGCAGGCTCATGATCCCGCCCGGCAGCAGCAACGGGACGGCGATAAACAATCCACCGAGCACGAAGAGCCAGTAATCGGGTTTCCACGACGTCATATATTCGTACAGCAGGCTGACGAAGATCGCCCCGATGACCGCGCCCCACAGCGACCCGCGCCCACCAACCGCCACCCACGCGACCACCAGGATCGATGCGCCGGCAGCGATCTGGTGAGGCGTGATAATCCCCTTCTGCGGGACGTATAGCATGCCCCCCAGCCCCGCGAACATGGCAGCAAGTGTGAACGCGGCGGCTTTATAGGCCCACGTCTGGTAGCCGACGAATCGCAGGCGCGTCTCGTCGTCACGAATGGCCACCAGCACCCGGCCAAACCCGGAGGTCACAAGCATCTTGCCAATGAGCATCGCGATCATCAGACAGACGAACGACGCCACATACAACCAGAACCGCGTCTGTACGAACGGGCCACCCGCGTTGGCCTGCATGGGATAACCGAGAATATGCGTGAAGTTCGTCAGCCCGTTTGTACCACCCAGCGCCAGCTCGTTTTTCTGGAAGATGAGCCAAAACGCGACGGTGATGGCTTGAGTCAGGATCGAGAAGTACACGCCACGCACCCGACTGCGGAACGTGCTCAAACCGATGAGCAGCGCCAGCAATCCTGGTATCAGCAAACCGAGGAAGACCGTGACCGGCAGCGACTTGAAGAACGCCAGAAACCAAGGTGGTTCGGCGCCACTGACTGCCGACATCACCACGAACAGCGCCTGCGGAATGTTCTGATTCGGACCGGCCATCGGGCCGTAGTTGATGAGGTATAACCCCATGCAATAGCCACCGAGCGAGAAGAACAGAAACTGGCAGAGGCTCAGGACACCAATGTAGCCCCAGACCAGGTCCAGACCGATCGCGCAGATAGCGAACGTGAGGATGTAGCCGAGCTTGTTGACGAACTCGATGCTCATCATGCCCGTGCCGTACAGCAGCGGCACGAGACCAAGACCGATGACGAGCATCACAATGCCAATGATGACGTCCGTACGGCCCGACGTCTTGGTTAGAAAGGGTGCCGCGGTTCGGTCGGCCTGATCGGCCATGCGACCCTTGTCCGGGAACATGCCCGCGGGTCGACGCTGCATGAACAGGATGACCGCAACGAGTGCCGCGACCTGCGACCAAGTTGCGTCGAAGATCTTGATCGGCTTTTCAAGCAGGACGATCGGCTCCAGGAGCTTCTCAATAAAGCCGAGCCCTAAACCCGAGAAGATCACGCCCGCCAGTTTGCCTACGCCACCCACGACGACCGTGAGGAACGATTTGACGATGACCGTCTGTCCCATGTCCGGCGAAGGGCTCGCTGTCAGCACGATGCCGTAACCGGCTAGCCCGGCGAGCCCCGCACCGAAGGCGAATGTGAGCATGTCGACCATGCGCGTGTTCACACCGAGCGCCTGGGCCATCTCGCGATTTTGCACGGTCGCTCGGATCATCAACCCGAGTCGTGTGTACTTGAAGAGGAGCACGACCGTGACGATGCAGAAGATCGTCAGACCGATGAGGAACAACCTGTTGTACGCGAGCGTGACATCCTGAAGGATCTCCCAGTTCCCACCAGCCCAAGCGGGCTTTTGCATACCGAGGTTGTCACCCTTCCAGTTGCGGACCGCCTGGATCAGGATGTAGCTGACACCGATCGTCGCCAGCAGCGAGTCGAGTGGCCGTTTGTAGAGATGCCGAACGATCGTGTACTCGATAATCAGACCGACTATTGCAGCGACAAGAAACGAGATCGGAAACGCGATGACGTAGTACCAGTCGAACCACGCAGGCGGCAGCGCCTTGCCGATGAATTCGTAGCAGGCCCACGTGGTCACAGCGCCGATCATCAGCATCTCGCCGTGGGCCATGTTGATGACGCCCATGAGGCCGAAGGTGATCGCCAGCCCGAGCGCCAGCAGCACGAAGATCGAGCCGGCCGAGAGGCCGAAGAAGACGTACTTGATCCAGTTAGTGACCGACAGGTGACGCTCGATCTGCTTGATCGACCCCGCGTACACCGCAGCGTCGGTGGCCAGAATGTCCTTTTTGTAGGCGTTAGCCTTAAGGACATCGAGCGAACGAATGCTTTGCAGTTCACCAAGCCGGGCAACAGCGGCAAGCTTTTGCTCGGGCGTAGCGGAGGGGTCTGAACCGGCGGCGATGATGAGGTTGATGCTTTCCTCAGCCTCGCGACGCACGACCGGGTCCGGATCGCTCTTGGCGATCTCACGCAATTCCGGAATCGCATCGACCTGCCGCTTGTTGCCGAGGTCGCGCGCCGCAGTCCGGCGGATGCGGGCGTCGTTGACCTTCAAGCCCAGCACACGCAGCGAGTCGAGGATCTGCTTGCGAACCGGCCCACGCGGAACCGCAAAATCTTTGCCCTCCAGGTCGGCTTCGGAAACGGTTTCCAACGCAATACCCGTCGGTGTACCGGTCAGTGGATCGACAGGCGCGAACAGATCGAAGATATCGAGGACCTTCCCCTTTTCGGGATCGACTCGCTGGCCAGTGCCCCAGACGATCTGGCCGTTCCACTCGTAGAGCGAGTTGTCGCGAATGTGTTCGAAGAGATGAAGGACACGCTCGTCGCGTAGAGCCTGGAGCTTTGAAACGGCTTCCAGTCCGGTGTCGCGTTCCTTAAGGGTGGGCAACAATTGCCGGATCGTGCCTTCAATTGACACCGGTTGCGTCGCCGCGACTGCAGCGGGTGCAGCGGTCTCCTGCGCGGTAGCGATTGTTGGAATCAGGAAAGTCGACAGCACGACCGCCAGCGCGGCGATCCCGCTCAACAGCCGGTGACCAACCTTGCGCGAGACACCCATCGGCGATGCTCCCATCACCCACTTCCCCATATTAGAAAGCGTTTGTAACGTAAGTACGTCTTTACGGCTTCCAGCTCGTCAAATTGCACCGTGGTCGAGGCAGGGCCAACTCGCGGTGGTTAACCGCGAGTCGGCCGTTGGTTCAGGCGAACACCGTAGCGATATGGCTACGCGATCGTCGAGGACCCATTACTTCTTAGGACCACCGGTCGGCTTGATGGCCGCCAGTTCCTCCGGGGTGTGCAGCAGCTTGCTGTACGAGTCCGGTTCGACCAGGCCCTTCGAATCCCAGACGATCTTGAACTGACCGTCCTTGAGGATCTCACCGATGTATACCGGCTTGTAGGCGTGTTGGTTGGACGCGTGCATCTTCTTCTTGCCACCCGGCGCGTCGAATTCCATGCCGTACACCGCGGCACGGACCTTGTCCGTGTCGAACGAACCGGCTTTCTCGGCCGCCATCTTCCAGACGTAAACGCCGTAGTACGCGGCTTCGATCGGATCATCGGTCACGCGGTCCTTGCCACCGGGCAGGCCCTTGGCTTCACAATAGGCCTTGAACGCATCGACAAACTTCTTGTTCTCGGGGGTGTCGATCGACTGGAAGTAATTCCAAGCAGCCAAGTGGCCCACGAGCTTGCTCGTGTCCATCGCACGCAGTTCGTCTTCAGCGACCGAGAACGCGATGATCGGGCAATCGTCGGCGGTCAGGCCCTGGTTGGCGAACTCTGTATAGAACGGAACGTTCGAGCTGCCGTTGATCGTCGAGAGGACGACGGCATCACCACCGGCGCTGAACGCCTTGATCTTGCTGACGATCGTCTGATAGTCCTTGTGGTCGAACGGGGTGTATTCCTCGGCGATGTTCACCTCGGGAACGCCCTTGGAAATCAGGAACGCCTTGAGCACCTTGTTGGCCGTGCGCGGGAAGACGTAGTCCGTGCCGAGCAGGTAAAACTTCTTGGCACCCAGTTCCTTGATCGCATAGTCGGCGGCGGGAACGAGCTGCTGGTTGGGGCTGGCTGCAGTGTAGAAGACGTTGAGCGACTGCTCTTCACCTTCGTATTGCACCGGGTAAAACAACAGACTGTTGTATTCCTCGAACACAGGCAGGCAGCTCTTTCGGCTGACCGACGTCCAGCAACCGAACGTGACAGCAACCTTCTGCCCGTTGATCAGTTCCTTGGCCTTTTCCGCAAACAGAGGCCAATCACTGGCGGGATCGACGACGACCGGCTCGATCTTCTTGCCGAGCACACCACCCGTGGCGTTGATCTCATCGGCGGCCATCAGTACGACGTCGCGCAGCGACGTCTCCGAGATGGCCATGGTGCCTGAGAGCGAGTGCAGGACCCCGATCTTGACCGTATCCTGGGCGAACACTGCCGAGACGGGCAGTACGGCAGCAGCGAGCATATACGCTGCGAGACGCTTCAACATTCTCCGCATAAGACTGTCCTTCCTTCCTTAACCAGTTCTGAAGCGCGGATGGTTTTGCTTGCTGGTCGAAATTTTCGATAGAAAAAGGGCTCGGCCAATGATTAACCGACCGAGCCCTGTATTAGGAAACCCTATTCAACCCAGTTCGACCTTGCGGCCAAGCTAAACCGGCACAGAGTTTAGAAGTTGCACTGAACGCCGACCGTGGCGATGAGGTCACCCTTGCTGTCTTCGGCGCCTGCAGCTTCGTTGAGGTCCTGGGTGCCGTCACCGTAGTACCAGTAGGAAAGGTTTGCAGAGGCCGACCACGAACCGTAACCGGCTGTGTTCATGAACGCGAGCGGGACACCCGCGGCCACACCGATGCGGAAGCCACCGAAGAACTCGTCGTCACCGTCGCCATCACCGTAGAAGTCATTGAAACCCAGACCGATCGCGGCTGGGAGAGACAAACTGACTGGGTAGTCGCCCTCTTCCATAAGCGTCATGCCCGGGTTGATGCCCAGTTCGAGGTAGATGCCTTGGTCATCACTTCCGTTGCCCGCCTTGCCACTGGTCTCGTACAAAACCTGTGCGTACGGCTTGACTGAGAACTTGCCGAGGTACGGTGAATCGTCGAACGCGACGTTCAGGATTAGGTTCTTGGATGAACCGAACGCTTGCGCCGGGCTTAGGAACTCGACGTACTGAAGGTTGGCGCTAAAGCCACCAGAAAAAGTGGCAGCAATGCCGACGTACCAGTCGAATTCATACCAGCCAGCGATTTCACCAGCAAAACCTGTGACCTCCTTGTGCGTGTGGAGGCTGTTCCAGATACCCGCGAACAAGTACGAGCTCTTGACGAACCCTTCCTTCTCGTCGAATAGCGCGAAATCCAGCTCGGCGTAGGGCTGGATGATAAAGCCCTGATTCTCCAGCAAGATCCAGCGACTGATATATGCAGTCGTCGCGGTCGCGCCAACAAACCCGCTGATCCGGTCCGGCACTTCGGCTTCTTCCTGAAGTCGAACCGCCTGAGCCGTCTCACCGAGAGTGAACGATGGCACCAGTGGATTCGCAGTTTCACCGGCCATCGCCATTCCAGGGGTGAGTACTGAACCGAGAGCCACCAACGTCTTCTGCCATGCCTTCATAAGATGCTTCCTGTCTCGATGTCACTCGCTCCGCACCTCGGCAAAGGATTGGTTCCCTTGGGGGAGTGACATCATATGTTTCCGTCCGAGCGGTTTTCGGTTTTTCACACCGAAGCCGAACGTGCCCAATACGTTCGGTGCCGAGGTCAACCGTACCTTAACAAAGGTTATGCCAGTATAGATGGACGTCCTATTATGGGGAATTCGAGTGGTCCGGTTTCGACAGGTAGGTGGTTTGCGCGCAATTTGCGGGCGACTGCCTTTAGAGTAGGCACAGATTCACCAACCTTTGCCTGTTTGTTGTTGTGCAACCCGGATGTGCTCGATGATCTGCTCAACACCAATTCCTTTGCGAATCTGGGTAAAGACATAGGGGCCGTCACCGCGCATTTTTCGCGCGTCTCGATCCATCACGTTGAGATCTGCACCCACTGCCTCCGCCAGATCGGTCTTGTTTATCACCAGCAGGTCCGACTGCGTGATTCCGGGTCCACCCTTTCGGGGCACCTTGTCACCGCCGGCGACATCGATCACGTAGACCGAGAAATCTGCCAGTTCCCGACTGAAGTGAGCCGCGAGGTTGTCTCCTCCCGACTCAACTAACAGTAATTGAGGGGAATATCGGGCATGCAGTTCTTCCAGCGCCAGCAAATTTGCCGTGATGTCCTCACGAATCGCTGCGTGTGGACAGCCACCGGTTTCAACTGCTGTAACACGCCCGGCTTCCAGCGCGTCGTTGCGAATCAGAAACTCGCCGTCTTCCTTCGTAAAAATGTCGTTGGTTACCGCGCACAAACTGACTTTGTCGCGCAAAGACCGGCACAACGCCAGCATCAGTGCTGTCTTGCCACTTCCGACTGGCCCACCGACACCGACCGTAAAGGCGCGCTTGGCGTAGTCGCGCCGAAGGGGCTGGGGCCGATACTGAAACGCACCCGGGCCGTCCCAGCGATCGTGCGTGTGTTCTGCAACCTCTGACATGTGGGTCACCCTTCTAGCTGACGAACAGTCGACTGTACAGTCGATCCTGTTGAGCCCCGGCGACGTCGATCACCGGCGCGGTATGACTTGCCTCATCAATCGTCAACGCCGAACCCCTCTGGGCGATCGCCTCGAGGTCGTCCTTCAGCGCGAATTGGATGGCCTGCCCTTCAAACGGACCGACGACCCCCAACCGCACCGCCGCCGAGATCACACTGCGCACACCGGTGAATAGCACGGCACGGCCGACCGTCTCCGATCCCATCCCCAGCGCAGCGCCGATCGCACCCCACGTCGGTGCTTGATGAACCGGTTGACAACTCGGGTCGATCTTTTTCAGACCCTTGGCAACGACCTCGTCACCAAAGACCCGGCCTGCTGCAGATAAAATCGCTCGGCCCTGCACCCGGCTGGCCCGGTGGGTGATGGGGTTGGTCAGCATGGCCTCGCAGCGTAGATCAATCATGCCAAACGTCTCCGGCTCGCGCGCGACGGCGACCGCCAACGGCACCATCGACATCCCGAGTTGCACCGCAAACGTCCGGACGAAGGCCTGCAGGTCCTGCCCCACCTCCCCCAATTGCCAGGTCGCTTCCAAGCCCCCGGAATGGTTCAACCCACCGGCCGGGAAGGCCGAATCAACCAACTGCCAGAATAACCAGTCCTCGCTTGCCATAGGTGACTCGTATCCTAACTGCACGAAACTCGAAAAGTTTCCCGTCAAAAATTTCGCACGACACAATATTAAGAGGTAAACTACTTAGTGAAGGGCAGCCGTCGTCACGTCTTGGGTTTGCCCGATCTTTAACGAAGTGGGTTGGTGCATGACCGCGCAACCGCCTCTTCCTCCCTTACCGGAGATCGGCCACCCGGAGTCGTACTACGCCAAGCGCGTACACTTGGCCGACAAGATGGGCGACCTCCACACCCACGAGGCATACAAAGTCGGTCAATACGTGACGCTCGCGCTCGACCCATCACTCAGTTGGGACCAGAAGCTTCGTTACTTTCAACACGCCATCAAACGCCACTGCGTCCCCCCACCCCTTCCAGACGAGGCCATCTGGATGTTCTATCACAGCCTGTCCAACCTCGTCCGCGAACACTGCGGCGCCGAGGCCCTGCGAATCGCCAGTGAAGAGGACGAATTGTACGTCAAACGCCTCAAACTGGGTGTCAACCGTGAGACGATCGAGGATGAAGCCGAACTTTTCTTTCTGCGAATGCTGGGCTTTGTGGACCATTGTCCCATCCATTTTAACGAAGAAGACTGGGCCCAGCTCAAAGTCCTGCGCGATCAGTGGATTTAGTCGCAAAGACTTTTTATAGACGGCGGGTTG